>JAABUS010006747.1_pt1 | contig 13691 bp, 11 predicted proteins | sample 5560161 | NCBI WGS metagenome assembly JAABUS01 (sample SAMN10711885, study PRJNA513376) | rock metagenome | isolation source: Antarctica rocks | place: Antarctica: Victoria Land, Trio Nunatak nord | collected 2016-01-04 | reverse complement strand
CGGTCGCGGTCATTCGGCGAATCTCCGATAGCTTGGAACGGCACGACGCCGAGCGAGGCGGTGCCCCGAGACGGACGGTGAACCCGTCAACGATACGGTATCGCTCTGTCGCGCGTCGCGCCGGACGGCCTTGCCGAGCGGTCGTCCATCCGGCTATGATCTCCGGCCCTTCACGGAACGGAAGGGTGTAGCCTGAGGCGGGAGGGCCTGATGAGGCGTTTCGGCATGCCCTCCAGATGGCTGGCGGAGCTGACGCTGGCTGGTGCGGTGGCGCGGACGGCCTTTCGACAGCAGCTTGCCTATCGAGGAGCGGCGGTCGGTGGGCTGGTGACGAACGCCGTCTTCGGCGCGTTCCTTGCCAGTATCTACGGCGCCCTGTTCGTCGCGCGGGACGGAGCGCCAATCGGCGATCTCGACCGGAGTGCGGCGCTCACGTACGTCTGGCTGGCCCAGGCGCTGATCGTCCCCACGCTCGTCTGGGGGTCGTGGGACATCGCCCTCTCGGTCCGGTCGGGCGTGATCGCCTTCGATCTGCTCAAGCCGTACTCGTACTTCAACTACTGGCTCAGCCGGGACCTTGGGCGAGCGGGTGCCGGCGTCCTGATGCGCATGGTCCCGACGCTGGGCATCGGCCTGGTCTTCTACTCGCTCGTGGTGCCCTCGCGTCCGGCGCAGGCGCTGGCCTTCGCGGTCTCGCTGGTGCTGGCGGTCATGCTCAGCTTCGCGCTCCGGTTCTGCGTCAACCTGATCGCCTTCTGGTGGACGGACATGCAGGGGTTGCGCAGCGCCCAACTCGTCGTCTTCAGCTTCCTGTCCGGTTTCCTGCTCCCGATTGCCTTCTACCCCGGCTGGCTGCAACCGGTCCTGAACGTGCTGCCGTTCCGCGGCATCATCATGTCTCCAATCGATGTCTGGCTGGGCAACGGGAACGTCGTCCTGATCCTCGCCGGGCAGGCCGGATGGTTCATGGCCGTGACCGTCCTGGCGCACCGCATCTTCCAGGTGGCGGTCCGGGAGGTGGTGGTCCAGGGTGGCTAGCACGGGAATCGGAAGTGGTCGCGGATCCCTCAGATCCGTTGCGGTGTGGTGGTCGGACCTCGTCGTTCTCCGTCATCTGCTGGCGGCCCGGCTGCGGAGCCAGATGCAGTACCGCGCCTCGTTCATTACCCAGATCATCGCTACCGCGGCCGTCAACCTGTTGGAGTTCGTGACGATCCTCGTCTTCTTCCGGCACATCGGCACGCTCGGTGGCTGGACACTCGGACAGATTGCGGTGCTCTACGGCATCGCCACGATCTCATTCGGGATCGGGCATCTGCTCGCGTCCGGCCTGGCCGGCTTCTCGGAGCAGCTCGTCAAGGGCGAGTTCGACCAGATCCTGACCCGGCCCGTCTCGGCCTTCGTTCAGGTCCTCGGGGCCGACGTCCAGCTGCGTCGCATCGGGGTCCTGGTTCAGGGTGGATTCGCGCTGGGGGTCGGTCTGTCGCTCGTCGACATCCCATGGAATCCGGCGCGCGTCGTCGCCCTGCCGGCGATCATGCTCGGGATCGTCGTGCTCTACCTGGCCCTGTTCGCCCTGGAGGCGACGGTCAGCTTCTGGACGACCCAGGGTATCGAGGCGGTCAACATCGCGACCTACGGCGGCAATATCGTCGCGGCCTACCCGATCGACATCTTCGCGACCTGGCTCAAGGGCTTCTTCCTGTTCGTCGTGCCGCTGGCGTTCGTGGTGCACATTCCGATGGCCTGGTTGCTGGGCAAGCCGGCGCCGCTCGGGCTTCCGGCTTGGATCGGCCTGCTGACCCCGCCGGTTCTCCTCGTCTTCTGCCTCGCGATCGGCTGGCTCTGGGGAGTCGGGGTGCGTCGCTACCGCAGCACGGGGAGTTAGCCGAAGCGTCCTGCGAAGCGCGTCAGCACGCCAACCGTAGGGGCGAAGCTCGCGAGCCCGGCCTCCGCAGCGGCCATTGTCCCGCCGGGTGATCACGGTGCCTCACAACCAGGATGGATTCTATTCAGCATGTTGGAGGCGAGGCAGCGCGACCGCTACGCGGTGCCTCGCCTCGCGCTTCGCTGGCGGCGCGGGCGACCACAAGGGATCGCCCCTACCGACGTGTCACGGGCCACCAGGAACGCAATGTGATCACCGCTGTAGCTCACGTTGAGCTCATCCGACGAGTGTTCTGGAACGCGAGGGTGACATGTCGAACAGCACGGGACCGATCATCGCGGCAGAGGGACTGAGCCGGCACTTTACCGTCAGCCGCCGTCGGGCCGGGATGCTCGGTTCACTCCGGGGGTTGGTCGACCGCGCCGGGACCGAGGTGCGGGCCGTCGACGACGTCTCGTTCACGGTCGAGCCCGGCGAGGTCGTCGGCTACCTGGGTCCCAACGGGGCCGGGAAGTCGACCACGATCAAGATGATGACCGGAATCCTCGTTCCGTCATCGGGAACGGCAACCGTAGCGGGGCTGACCCCATGGACGGACCGTCGCGCGCTGGCCGCCCGGATCGGCGTCGTCTTCGGGCAGCGCACCCAGCTCTGGTGGGACCTGCCGCTGATCGACTCCCTCGAGCTCCTTCGCCATATCTACCGCATCCCGGCCGCTCGCCACGCGGCCATGCTCCGCTCGATGCGCGACGTGTTGGACCTCGACCCGTTCCTCGAGACTCCAGTCCGGCAACTCTCACTTGGGCAGCGGATGCGGGGCGACCTCGCGGCGGTGATGCTCCATGAGCCGCCGATCCTCTACCTCGACGAGCCGACGATCGGACTCGACGTCGTCGCCAAGGCGCGCATCCGGGACTTCCTCCTCGATCTCAACCGCAGCCGGGGCGTGACCGTGATGCTGACCACTCATGACCTCGCCGATGTCGAGCACCTCTGCTCCCGCCTGATCATCATCGATGGCGGCCGGCTGGTCTTCGACGGCACCCTCGACGAGATCAAGCGACGGTTCGGCGCCTTCCGGACGCTGGTGGTCGACCTGGAAGCGAGTGATGCGGCGTCGATCGAGCGGCTCGGGACCGGTCTTCCCGCCGGGGCGGTCGTCGAGCGCGTCGAGGTGCCACGCTGCCGCATTCGGTTCGACAGCCGCCTTCTCACGGCGGCCAGTCTGATGACGGCGGTCGTCTCGATCCACCCGATCAATGACCTGACCATCGAAGAGCCAGCCATCGAGGAGATCGTTCGCGGCATCTACGAGCATGGGATCGACGGCACCGCGATCGCCACCCCGTCGTAGGCGACCGGGACGCCGACGTATCATTCGATGGACATAACGGACAGATCGAATGATTTCGGGGACCAGATGACTGAACCGACGACCACAGTGAGCGACCTGGCGATGCTGAACTGCGCCGAGTGCGGTGACCTCTACGTGCGAGCCGCCGCCGAGCAGCAGTACTACGACCAGCGCGCGGCACGGCCACCCGAGACATGCCCGGCCTGCCGCGCTCAGTTGCGAGCGGCACGCAATGCCGAACTCAGGGCCGGTCACGCGAGCGGCGACCGAGCGGCCCTGACGCCGCCCGCTCCGCATCGATCGTCTGGTTCCAGCACTCATCGGGACAGGTCGGATGCGTCCAGGGGTCCCGGTGGGGACATCCGGTTGTTCCACGCGGTGTGCGCCGAGTGCGGGCGTCCGACCGAGGTGCCGTTCCGGCCCCGATCCGGCCGGCCCGTCTTCTGCCGAGACTGCTACAACGCCCGCCGCGGTCGCTGAGTGCCGCGACGCTGACCCAAAGTACAGACGACGCGGGCGGCGACTCTCCAGTCGCCGCCCGCGTCGTCTGTCCATTTCGCCGATGTCTAGGCGTCGAACGCCTCCGGGTGCTCGCGCTCGGCGATCGTCAGGCTCTCGTCCGCGATGGTGACGATCCGGTCGATCTCCTCACGGGTCACTACCAGCGGCGGCGCGAAGTGCATCACGCTCCAGACACGAGTCAGCAGGCCACGGGCGGCGATCTCCTGGTTCATCCGCGCGATGAACTCGGAGTCCTTCGCGATCGGCTTGCGAGTCTCCTTGCTGGAGACGAAGTCGAGGACGGCGTAGAGGCCGATCCCCCGGACGTCGCCGACCGAGCGGTGCGCGCGGAGCTCCTCGAGCCGGCTGAGGAGGTAGTCGCCCATCTCGGCGCTGCGAGCGACGAGACCCTCCTGCTCGAAGATCTCGAGGTTCTTGATCGCCGCAACCGAGGCGACAGCGTGGCCGCCGAAGGTCAGCAGGTGGCCCATCGAGACGTCCTTGTGCTCCTTGAAGATGTCAAAGACGCTGTCGCGGACGACCGTCGCCCCGATGGGCGCGTAGCCCGACGACAGGCCCTTGGCCATGGTCATGATGTCCGGGACGATGCTGTACTTCTCGATGGCGAACATCGTCCCGGTCCGGCCGAACCCGTTGATGACCTCGTCGCAGATGAGCAGGACGCCGTGCCGGTCACAGATCTCGCGGAGCATCTGCCAGTAGGCGAGGGACGGGACATGTAGGCCGGCCGCCGAGGAGATCGGCTCGCCGATGACGCAGGCGACCGTCTCGGGTCCCTGGTTCTCGATCTCCTGCTCGACGAACTTCGCCGCCATGACGTCGGCCGCCTCGCCCTCGAGGCCGAAATCGGACCGGTAGCGATTGGGGTGCGGGACGTGGGAGACGCCGTACATGAAGGGGCCGAAGTAGGTCTCGTTGCGCTGGGCGGTCAGGCTCATCGCGCCGTGCGTCATGCCGTGGTAGGAGCCACGGCGGGCGATGACCTTGTAGCGGCGTGGGAAGCCCCTCATCGCCTGGACCTGCTTGGCAATCTTGATCGCGGTCTCGACCGCCTCGGAACCGCCTGAGGAGAAGTAGACCCGGTTGAGGTCGCCCGGAGTCAACTCCGCCAGCGTGTGCGCCAGCTCCGTCGCCGGGCCGGTCGTGAAGGACGCCGCCGAGACATACGCCAGCTTCGAGGCCTGGCGGCCCATCACCTCGCCGATCTCCGCCCGGCCGTGACCGGCGTTGACCACCCAAAGACCCGAGATGCCGTCGAAATACGCCTTGCCGTTGCTGTCCCAGAGCGTCGAGCCCTCGCCCCGCTCGAAGACGTGCAGCCCCTGGCGCTCGGCCAGCTCAGCCCATGGCGCCGAGTGGATCCAGACGTGATCGAGTGCCTCCTGATGGACATCGAGGGGAGACATTCCCAGGCGCTCGGACGGTGGCGATTGCAGGTTGACCATGATAGGGACCTCCACTCAGGCGCGCAGGGCGCGAGTCGAACCGACACCGCTGGCGGAAATCGTTATCGACTCGTCGACCTGTCCACGCCCGGACAGTCCGCGAGCCAGGGACAGCGGTGTCGCGATTGGCGACGGCATCGACCAGGTAAATCGACCAGGTAACGGGAAAGATGCCGAGAGTATAGCAACAGGACCGGCTACGTCAGACGTGGTGAGCGACCAGCCGAGCCGGCCCTGTGGGAGAGTTGCGAGGTGGCGTCGTTTCCGCCAGGATTGACGACCGACTCGGTGTACTAGATGCCATGGGCGTCGTCGTCACCCTGACCGATGGGCCCTGGAAGGCGCGACTGCTCGATGAAGCGCTCGATCTCCTGCCGGTCGAAGCGATAGATTCCGCGGGCGCCGTACTGATAGCCGCCAAACTTGCCCTGGCGGGCCCAGTTGATCACGGTGGCCCGGTTGACGCCAAGGATCTCCGCCGCGTCGCGGGCCGAGAGGTACTGGATGGGGTCGGTGCTCGGAGTAGCCCTGGTCTGAGCGGACCGGGACTTGTCGGTCGACATGACGGTCTCATCCTTTCACGGTCGGAACGTCTCGACTCTTTTGGACGCCGACCGGGGTCCTCGCGTTGGGCAGGCCACCCGTCGTCAGTGGCTTGCGCCGCAGGAGCCACCTTGATCGGCGCGTCCCTGATAAGCCTTCAGTCTACGACACACGGTCATTCCGAAAAGGGCACGATTGCCGCTCCATGCGAGAATGAGGCTTTTTGTCCGAAGCAACAGTCTTCGCGCGGATAGCGAATTTCTCCTTTAGCGGAATCGGTCCCTTCCAGGGCGGATCGGAGAGCGGTTCGAGCCCGGTAAGGAGTGAGTCGACCAGGCAGGCTTCACCGTGGCGGGTCCGGCTTCCCGATACAATCGGCACGATGCGTGCGACCATTCTGCGGTGTAGACCCGCTGCCATGACCGCGCGTTGCGAAGGAATCACCCTCGACCGACGATGGCTACCGCAGGAGAGCGACATGACAGGAACCACGGCCCCGACCTCATCCCGGATCAGCATCGATTTCTACAACGCCACGAATCAGGCGGTAGGCGATCGCGACGGCATCACCGACGCCCAGCTCGACGGATTGGCCGGGCGTGTCGCCATCGAGCACGCCCGGATCCACGCTGAGCACGCGGCGGGTGAGCAGCGCTGGATGGACTTGCCTGATGACATGGCCCTCGTCGACGAGATCGAGGCGTTCGCGGCGGAAGCGCGCGAACGGTACAGCGACTTCATCCTCGTCGGGATCGGCGGCTCATCGCTCGGCGCGATCGCGACGATCCAGGCACTGGCTCACCCATTCCGCAACGCCCAACCGAACGGCGTCAGGATCGGCCCTCGACTGTTCGTGCTGGACAATCCGGACCCGGAGAAGGTTCAGGCCACGCTGGACACCGTCGACCTGCCGAACACGCTGATCAGCGTCGTGAGCAAGTCGGGCCAGACGGCGGAGACGATGGCCAACTTCCTCGTCGCCCGGCAAGCGCTCGTCGACGCCGTCGGCGAGGAGCAGGCCGTCAAGCAGATCGTCGCCACGACCGACAACCGGTCCGGCTTGCTCCGCGTCCTGGCGGACTCGGCTGGCTACCGGACGTTCCCGGTCCCGGATGGCGTCGACGGGCGGCAGACGGTCCTGAGCGCCGTCGGTCTGTTGCCGGCCGCGCTGGCGGGGATCGACATCCGCCAACTGCTCGCCGGTGCCGCGGCGATGCGCGCGGCCACGCAAGGCGACGACATCCGGACCAACCCGGCTTACCTGCTGGCTGCTCTCTCCTGGTTGGCGGACACCGAGCATGGCAAGTCGATACTGGTCACGATGCCGTACGCCGACGCCCTCTATGGGCTGGCGGACTGGTTCCGTCAGCTCTGGGCGGAGAGCCTCGGCAAGCGGTTGAGCACCGACGGCCGCGAGGTCTTCGCCGGCCAAACGCCGATCAAGTCGCTCGGTGCGATCGATCAGCATTCCCAGATCCAGCTCTACACCGAGGGGCCGAACGACAAGCTGATCTCGCTGATCGCGGTCGGGGCCTACCGCGCGACGGTGAACATCCCGACCCCACCGGCCGAGACACCGGAGTTGGCGTATCTGGCCAACGGCGAACTCGGTCAACTGTTGGATCGGGAGTTGTTGGCGACGTCCTGGGCGCTGCGGGAAGCGAAGCGGCCCAACCTGACGATCACCACGCCGACGATAGACGCCTTCGCGATGGGTGAGTTCTTCTACCTGCTCCAGCTCCAGACCGTCATGGCCGGCGCTCTCTACGGTATCAACCCGTTCGGGCAGCCGGGGGTCGAAGCGGGCAAGAACGCCACCTATGCGCTGATGGGGCGGGAAGGCTACGAGAAGCTTCGTGCCGACCTGACCGAGCCGGTCGCCGGTTCCAAGGTCTACCGCCTGACCCCCGCTGCCCAGAACTGATCCAGAACGGGCCGGACCATGGCCGTCCGTCTCACGAGCGTCCAGCCTCATCTCAACCGAGTGACCGTCACGCCGGACCAACACAGCCGGCGTGGCGGTCGCTATGATTGTGACCAGACAGAGGACGGCGGACATCGCGCCGGGTGATCGAAGGATCGTCAAGACAGTAGGGAATCAGTGACCGCTCGACTCTCACCGTTCCGCGTGATGCTCTATACCGCGGCAGTCCTGGTGGTGCTGGCGCTCGCCTTCCTCGTCTCGAAGGTCGGCTCGGTGCTCATCGTCGTGGTGTTGAGCATCATCCTCGCCGCGGCGATCGAGCCGATCGTCTATCGCCTCCGGCGGCATGGCCTCGGGCGCGGGCAAGCGATCCTCGTCGTCTACGTCGGCCTGCTCCTGGCGATCGGCTTTGGCTTCTATGCGATCCTGCCGCCCGTCGTCCGGCAGGGGGGCGCGTTGATCGAGAACATTCCAAGCATCCTCAACTCGCTGGAGGATCAGGCTCAGGTCTCCGAGAACCGGTTCATCCGGGAGACGGGGACGGCGACCGTCCAGCGAGTCCAGCAGTTCTACCGGGACACCCAGGAATCACCGCCAGTCGGTGGCGCGACGGCTTTTCAGCTCGTGACGTCAGCCTTCGGTCTGCTGTTCACCTTCATCACGACCCTGATCCTGGGTTTCTACTGGCTGACCGAGAAGGCCATCATCAAACGTCTGTTCCTCGGCCTCCTCCCTCCCCGGCACCGGGGCCGCGCTCATGGCATCTGGGACAACGTGGAGGCGAAACTTGGCGGCTGGACGCGGGGCCAGTTAGTCCTGTGTCTCTCGATCGGCCTTGCCTCGGCGATGGCGTATTCTCCGCTGTTCCTCGATCTCCCGTTCTGGCTCGCCCTCGCCCTGTGGTCGGGGATCACCGAACTGATTCCGTTCATCGGGCCGTGGCTTGGCGGCGCGGCGGCGGCCGTCGTCGCCCTGACCCAGTCGTTCGAAGTCGCCATCCTGGTCGTCGTCTTCGTCGTGGTGCTCCAGCAGATCGAGGGCGCCTGGCTGGTTCCCAAGGTGATGAAGAACGCGGTCGGGCTGACGCCGCTGACGGTCATCGTCGCGGTCCAGGTCGGGGGCGCGATCGGTGGAGCGATCGGAGCGATCCTCGCGATCCCCATCGCCGGCGCGTGCCAGGTCGTCGTGCAGGACCTGCTGGCCACCCGCAAGGAGTCGCTGGACTTTGGTGACCGGCGCTCCCGGCCGACGCTCGCGGCCCTGGCCGGAACGGACCCATTGACCGCCGCGAGCCGGGACTGGCTCACGACGGCTACCGCCACCGTTGGTCGGGACGACGGTCGCTCGCTCGCCAGCGCCGAGAAGAGTGCGCAGGCGGTTGCCCGCAAGGCGAGTCGCCATCTCGGCTCGGCTGTGAATCGGGAGGGCGAGGTCCGACCGACCTCGACGCCACCGTCGCCCGGCCCGCGTCCGCTTGGTGTCCGCCGCGTCGGGCAGGATGCTCGCCGTGGCTCGATCGGCGAGCCCCGGACCAATCCAGCGGACTGACGCCGGCGGGCCGCCAATGTTCGGCGACCGGTTCTCCGGTCTCGCCAGTGCCCGAAATGATGAACGGATCGAGGGTCGGACATGTCGGCTCCATCACAAACCGCTCGCCGGGGATCGGCCCGCAAGCCAACAGTCCACTTCACGTCGATCGCCCTGTTCGACCAGTCGCTCGACGCTGAGAAGAGTCTGGCGTTCCTGCAGCGCGAGGACATTCCCGCGGAGACGGTCTCGCTGGTCATCCGGGACCGCGCCAGCGCCAGCGACCGTTCGGCCTCACCGCTCGGCGATGTTGCCCGGGCCCTGGTTGCGTCAGCCATGGGTCCACTCGGGACGTGGCTGCGCGGGTTGGCCTCGCTGATCGTCTCGGAGCGAGGTACCTACCTCGTAGCGGGGCCGATGGGTGCGGCGTTGGCGACGCTGAGCGTTGGCACGCACCGTCGGACCGATGATGATGCGCGCCCGTTGCCGGCGAGCGATGAGCAGGAGGACGAGCTCGGCGAGTTCTTCGCCGACGATCACGATGAGTCCGACTCGATCTACCAGATCCTGCTGCTGTTTGGAGTAACCGAGGACGATGCGTCCTACCTGGAGAGCCGGCTGGTAGCCGGGGCCTCGCTTGTCGCGGTGACCACGTCTGACCGGCGGATGGCGGCGCAGGCTCGCAACGAGTTCGACACGCAGGGAGCGGTCTTCCTGCGCGTCGTGGTGACCGCCGAGGAAATCGTTCGGTTGACGGGTCAGCGGCTGGCCTATCTGTCGGCGGCACGCTCCACGGGCGACATCGTGGTTGCCGATGCGGTCGCACCGCTGCGCCGGATGTGCGACCGGCGAACTGACTACCCGTCCGACGCTGTGTGTGGGCGTCCACTCGTCGACCGCGAAGGCGAGGCGGTCGGTTCGATCGATGACATCCTCGCCGATCCGTACCTTGACGAGAAGGACGGTACCCCACGCGTCCGCTACGCGGTCGTGGGCCATGACGGTCTCTGGCGGCTCGGACGCCGCTTCACCGCCGTTCCGATCGGCGAGGTCCTGCTGCCGAAGCATGGACCAGCGGTACTGGGTGTCGACCGGGACGTTCTGCGGGAGGCGCCACGCTACGACCGTGCTGGCGCCTTCAGCCGGCGCGAGGAGCTTGGAGTCCTCGCGTATTTCGGCGTCCGGCCCTACTGGCTGGACCTGGTTCTGAATCAGAAGCAGGTCGACCAGTCCGGCTTCGCCGCCTCCTTCGACGTGACGACCTCCGACCAGGAAGCACAGCCGGCCAACCCGTAGCTCATCCGCCCCGGCTGGATCCGGTTGCCACGTTTCAGGCCAGCGCGGCCGCTTCGTCCCCGGCATCCTTCACCGCGCTGATCATCTCGGCCGGCGAGGGGGCTCCGCGCTCGGCGAAGATGATCGTTCCGTCCTTGCCAACGATGTAGACCGTCCGCTGCGGAGTGGCGCTTCCCTCGGTGGCTGCGTCGTAGCTGCGGGCGACGCCGAGACCCTCGTCGACCAGGAGGTCGAACTGGTAGTGCTGACCTTGGGCGAATGCCGTGTGGGCCGCCTCATCATCGGCATTGATCCCGAATGGCGTCACGTCGTAGCCATTCAGGGCCGCGAAATTGTCCCGGATCGCGCAGAGTTGGGCCGTACAGCCCGGCGTGTCGTCCTTCGGGTAGAAAACCAGCAGCGCGCGTTGCTGGCCACGGAGATCGGCGAGATGGACAGTCTTGCCACGGTGACTCCTGAGTGAGAAATCCGGAGCTTCGGTTCCAATCGCGAGCATGACGGTCTCCTTGATGAGGCAGGCCAGACGACGAGCGTCAGGCAGGTACGATACAGCCGACGACCCCGGACCGTATGCCGGGCCGGGAGGAACGAGGCAGTTGGGGGACACGACATCACGGGTTGCGCTTCTGGCCGACCTGCACGGCAATCTCGTTGCCCTGGACGCGGTGCTCGCCGAAGTCGATCGGCTCGACGTGGGCAGGGTCGTCATCGCCGGCGACGTTGCCTGGGGCGTCCAGCCGGCGGAGACGGTGGCGCGGGTCATGGCGCTGGCCGGGCGGGTGACCGTCATCCAGGGCAACGCGGACCGTGAAGTCGCCGACCCCGGCACTGTCGAGGGCGACGCGTTCCTCAGGGACTCGACGGCCTGGTGTGCAGACCAGTTGACGCCCGACCAGTGTCGCTGGCTCGGCGGACTGCCGCTCACCGCGACGATCCGGGTCGACGGGATGGGCGGGGTACTCATCTGCCATGGGTCGCCCCGGTCCGACGTCGAGGGGATGCGGCCCGATACGGACCCAGCCCTCGTCCAGACCTGGCTCGCCAATACCCGGGAGCCGGTCGTGGTCTGCGGTCACACCCACGTCCAGTTCGAGCGCACCGTGGGTCAGCACCGGATCGTGAATCCTGGCAGCGTCGGATTGCACTACGGCGCGAGCGGGGCGCAGTGGGCGCTGCTCGGCCCAGATGTCGAGTTCCGGACCACGGCCTATGACAACGAGCGAGCGGTGGAATTTGCCAGGCACAGCGGAATCCCCGGTGCCGAGGACTTCGCCCGGTTCCTGCTCGACCCGACGGCCACGACCTGACGACCGTGATCGGGGCGTCGAACGCGATCCGTCAGCCCCTGGCGGCCAGTGCCGCCTCGCGCATGACGGCGACTGGCGGCTCCAGACCGGTCCAGCGCTGAAGCGACCGTGCACCCTGCAGGATCAGCATCTCGAGGCCATCGCTGGTACTCAGACCGCGCTCTCGGGCGGCGATCAGCAGAGCGGTGTCGCGGTAGGTCAGGTCGGTGAGGTGGGCATCGTCGGGCAATGCGCCCAGGAAGTCGAGCGGGATTGGTGTCTCGCCGGAGTGCCATCCGAGCGCCGTCGCGTTGACCACGACGGCAGCCGCGGCGAGGCTATCGACCAGGTCCGTCTTCGCCAGGCCGATCGCCGAGGCGCCGTGCGCGCCGAGCTCCTCGATCAGATCCCGGGCTCGCTCGACGTTTCGGTTCGCGATCACGATCCGCCCCAGGCCAAGCTGCTCCAGCCCGATCACGACCGCCCGGGAGGCGCCGCCGGCCCCGAGAATCACCGCGGTCTGGCCCGCCAGATCGCCGGTCGCACCCGCCAGCGCCGTCGCAAACCCAAAGACGTCGGTGTTGTCGCCGATCAGATCGCCGTCGCGCTTCACGACCGTGTTGACCGCACCGACGCGTGCCGCCAGAGGCGTGGTGGCGTCGAGCGATGCCATGACCGCCTGCTTGTGCGGCACCGTGACGTTGGCACCGAGTACTCCGGAGTCGCGAAGCGCGTCGATGCGACCGGCAAGGTCGGCGGCGGCGGTCTGCCATCGCTCGTACGTGCCGCCGATGCCGAGCGCCGAGAGGCCGGCGTTCTGCATCGCGGGCGACAGCGAGTGGTCGACGGGGTCGCCGATCAGACCGAGACGCCAGCCAGCCGCCGGTGTGGCAGCAACCGGTGCTTCAGTCACCTGCCGGACCTGGGTCATGGGGCGGGGGTCTCCGTCGGCTGCGCGTCGCCATTGTTCAGGTACGTGTTGATGTTGGCGGTCTGCTCGTCGAGTGTCGTCGCGAAGGCATGCTCACCGGAGCCATCGTTCTTGGCGACGAAGTAGAGGTAGTCGACCGGATCCGGGTTGAGGACCGCGTAGATCGAATCGTAGCTGGGACTGCAGATCGGGCCGGGAGGCAAGCCCTTGTTGACATAGGTGTTGTACGGACTCTGCGCCTCCGGAGACTTCGGCTGATTCGGTTCCAGAACGGGCCACCAATCGGCCGCGGTGCCAATCACGTATTGCACCGTGGGGTCGGCGTCGAGCGTCATGCCCGCCTTGAGGCGATTGAGATAGACGGCCGCGACCGTCGGACGCTCCGCCGGGGCCTGCACTTCGCGCTCGACGATCGAGGCGAGCGTTACGACCTGGTGCATGGTCAGGTTCGCGGCGGCGGCCTGGTCGCGCAGCTCCTGAGTGAATCGCTGGTCGAACGTCGTCAGCATCTGGAAGACCGCATCCTCCGGTGTCAGCGCACTCGTAACGGAGTAGGTCGCCGGGAACAGGTAGCCCTCGAGCGTGGCACCGGCTGGACGGCCGGCGAGGAACGGGAAGCTTTCGGTGTAGTCCTGCGCCACCGCGTTCATGAAGGCGTCGGCTCCACCAGTCAGGCCAGCGTCGGCGTAGGTCTGTGCGTCCTGCTCCATCCGCTGATTCTCGATGATCTGCGCCTCGGTCGGCGAGGCGCTGGGCACAGCGTCCGTCGAGGAGACGGCGACTTCGGTCCCGGAGTGGTCGGTGATCTGGTCGATGATCTCGTTGACGCTCATCCCGCGCTCGAGCGTGTAGTCGCCCGGAAGCAGGTTGCCGGCGAACCGAAGGTTCGTCGTGAAGAGCGACGGTATGCGGATCAGGTCCGCGTCGGCCAACCGGGCAGCGACAGAGTCGCCGCTGTCGTCCTGGGTCACCTGG
>JAABUS010006746.1_pt1 | contig 13691 bp, 13 predicted proteins | sample 5560161 | NCBI WGS metagenome assembly JAABUS01 (sample SAMN10711885, study PRJNA513376) | rock metagenome | isolation source: Antarctica rocks | place: Antarctica: Victoria Land, Trio Nunatak nord | collected 2016-01-04 | reverse complement strand
TTTCAGCTTCTGCGCGACGTTGTCGGTGTCCATCATCTCGCGCGGGTTGGCATACAGCCCGGCGGTGGGCAGGGAGATCGCCAGGATCTCGCCGTTGCGGTCCACAACCATCGCTCGGGTGTGCGGCCCGGGATCGCGCGGCGCCGCTGGCAGGGTACCGGCCAGCCCAGGCTCGGCACCCTCCGGGTCCGGGAGCTGCGCGAAGCGGTCCAGGCGCTTCGATTGCATCGGGAACAGCACGGTCGCGCCCGCAAGCTTGAGGGCGACCGCGCCGAACAGCATGAGAAAGCCCATGGAAGCGATCACCAGGCGTCCGCGCGTCTTGTCCATCGCCGTGCGGCGGGACGCGTCGGGCGCAGCAGGGACAGCCCGGCCGGCCGCGTCCCGCTGTGGCCCGCGCGGAGCCGGGCGCGGCGTGGCGGGGCGGGAAGCGGGGGGTGGCGTGTCGGTCATGCGGGCGAACTCATCAGACCTCAGCGCGCGCTTGCGCTGGACGCGGCCAGCGCCGATCCGTAAGGCACAGGGGGCGGCAGGAGCGGACGGACGCCGCCCAGGGCCGATGCCGAGACCGGGGCCGATGCCGAGACCGGGGCTGCTGATGGCGGATTATAGCCCGCCGACACCGGCGTTGCGACGGCCGGAGCCGGGACGTGCTGCGCCAATCGTATGGCCGAGTCGCCAGACGCGTCAGAGGACGGAAAGGCCGGCTGGCGCGGCGCGGCGCTGGACGGGCCGGCCGCACGGGCTTGCGCCGGCCGAGGCGGCGGCGGCGCGGGAGCTGCGATCGGGCTTGCGCTCACGCTGACCACTTGCGCCAGGACCGGGTGGAACGGCGCCGGCTTGGGCGCCGGCAGCGGGGCCGCGGGCATCGGCAGGGCGGATGCGACCTGCACAGGCGGGCGTGGGCCGGGCTGGCTCGGCGTGGGCAGCGGCTGCTTGGCGGCGACGGCGGTGCGGGCAGGCGCGGGCGCGGGCGGCGCGGCTGGCGGCGGCATGGGCAGGGCTGCCGCGGTCGGTGCTTCCGCTTCCTCCTCCGCCGGGGCAGGGACCGCGCCGGGCACCACGGGCGGCGGCAGGCGCGCGGCCAGCTCCGCGGCGGTCACGAACTGCCCGGGCGTCAGCGTCTTCAGGCCCAGGTGCTCCTGGGACAGCGCCGCCAGGCGATCCGGCTCGTTCAGCAGCGCCCACTCGCCGCGCAGCACGCCGATGCGCTCGCGGGCCGCATCGGTTTCCTTCAAATTGCGCGCGATCTCGCGGTCCAGCATCTGCGCCTGGTGCTTGGACTGGTACAAGTACAGGCCGGCGCCGCCGGCCAGCAGCATGCAGATGCAGGTCAGGGGACGGATCATGCTGCGGGTTCCCGGTCATGTGTTGCGGCAAGGCGGGCCAGGGCTCGGAGCCGGGCGCTGCGGGCGCGGGGGTTGGCACGGGCTTCCTCCGGGTCCGGCCGCTCGGCGCCGCTCGTCAGCAATCGGAACGCCGGAGCCGCGCGCTCCATCAGGCTGCGCGGGTCGTGGCGGGACGGCGCTGGGGTCAGCCCGGCAGCGCCCTGCATGAAGCGCTTCACCAGCCGGTCCTCCAGCGAATGGAACGACACCACCACAAGCCGCCCACCCGGCGTCAGCAGCGACGCCGCCTGCTGCAGCGCGCGCTCGACCTCGCCAAGCTCGTCGTTCACCCGGATGCGCAGCGCCTGGAAACTGCGGGTGGCCGGGTCGATGCCGGAGCGGTCGGGCGGCGCCACCTTGCGGATGATGGCGGCGAGTTGGAGTGTCGTTGTGATCGGCGCCTCGGCCCGGGAAGCGACAATGGCGCGGGCGATGCGGCGGGACAGCCGCTCTTCGCCAAACTGATACAGCGTGTCGGCCAACTCGGCTTCCGGCAGGTCGCGCACCAGGTCCGCTGCGGTGGGGCCGGACATCGCCATCCTCATGTCCAACGGCCCGTCCGCGCGAAAGCTGAAACCGCGGGCGGGGTCGTCGATCTGGAACGACGACACGCCGAGGTCCAGCACCACGCCGTCCCGTTGGCTGACCCCCTGCTCCGCCAGCAGGCTGACCATGTCGCCGAAGCAGCCTTGCAGGAGATGCAGCCGGCCGGGGTGGCGGGCGGCGAGCGCGGCGCCGCGGGCGATGGCCGCCGGGTCGCGGTCGATGGCCCACAGTGTACAAAGTGCCGCGTCCAGGATCGCCGAGGCGTAACCGCCCCCGCCGAAGGTGCCGTCCAGAAGCGACTCGCCGGGCATGGGTGCCAGGTGGCGGAGCACCTGCGGCAGCATGACGGGCAAATGGCCCGACGGCTGGAGGCCCGGTGCATTGGGCGCGGGCGTCATGCGTGCCCCGCCGGCAAGGTCAGGGCGCGGGTGCGGGCGGCGTTGCGCGCGTCCGCCCGGCGCTTCTCGGCCGCCGCCGGTTCCCAAATCTGGAAGGTGCGGCCCAGGCCCATGAAGACGACGTTGTCGGCGAGGCCGGCATGCTGCACCAGCGACTCCGGCAGCACGATCCGCCCCTCCTTGTCCGCCTCCACGCGCGTCGCGTCGGCGTAAAGGGTCATCATGAGGTCGTCCTGGTCCTCGCTGAACATGTCGAGCCGGTCGAGCGGCCCCGCCAGCGTCTGGAACACCGCTTCCGGCCAGGCCTCGATGCAGGGATGCTTGTGCGACGGGCGGAGGATCGCGCTGGCCGGGCCGCCGTCCGATTCGTTGCGTAGGTGCGAGCGGAACGGCGCCGGGATCGACACGCGGCCCTTGGCGTCGAGACGGTTCTGATGCGTGCCGAGGAAATGGCTCATCCCGCCCAGCCCATCCTTTCCGCCCCAGAGGCGCCCGTCCTGCGGCGGGCCCGCTCCCTAGCTGTGCACGACGCGGGCAAGCATGGGATAACATGGGCTACCATGGGCAAATATGGGCGTCAAAGGTATTGGAGAGAAATGTTGCGAGGTGCGTTGAAAAAACCCTTTGCAATCAGGCTGTTACAGCCCAAAAAAACATTCCGGTTAAAACATATTTCTCCCCACGCAGTATTCGCGTTTCGTTCTTGTGGATAACTCTGTGGACGGAAAAATTGCCAGACGGCCTGTAAGCCGGGTTCTGTCCGGCCCCGTACCGCAAAGGCAAGGGGCCGGGACGGCCATTCCTCTGGGACGCGCATCGCTGCGCGCCTCGCGCGACCAACCCGGGCGGCGGGGCGGGAACGCCCCTGCGTCACGCGGTCCGGTGTCCCGTCCGCGCCGCCGGCCACCCCTATTCGGTCTTGCTCCCGGTGGGGTTTACCCTGCCGCCCCTGTTGCCAGGGGCGCGGTGCGCTTTTACCGCACCGTTTCACCCGTGCCGACTGGCCTTGGCACTAGCCTTGAGGCGAATCGGCGGTTTGTTTTCTGTGGCACTGTCCCTGGGGTCGCCCCCGCCGGCCGTTAACCGGCACCGTGTTCCCGTGGAGCCCGGACTTTCCTCCACCCCGGCCAGGACGCCAGCAGCGCCGTGAACGAAGCAGCGGCCGTCCGGCCGTCTGGCGCCCCGGGAATGCGCGCCGACGCGGCGGAGGTCAAGCCCTAAGCAGGCATTCGCAGCTTGCGCCACGAATGCCTGCTTAGAAGTCGTCGAGGGCGCATCATTTTGCCTGCTGCGCGTGGAGCAAAGCTCCGCTTTCGCCGAGGGCACGCTCCGCAGAATGATGCTTAACGCACGCCATCGCGACGGCGTGCAGCCGGGTGCGCGTGGCAGCGTCGGCCTGGCCGCTGATCGCGCCGAGCAGCCAATGCCGCTGGAAGGCGCGCAGCGTCGTCGCGAGGTCCCCCTTGCCATAGCCGATGGCGCGGAGCGCCGCCAGCACGTCGCCCACGGTGCCGGCATCATGCGACGGGGCTGGCCACAGCCCCACGCCGTTGGCGGCGAGGCCGGGCCAGTCGAACAGCTCGCCCGGGTCCTCCTTGCGGTCAGGCGCCACATCGCTGTGCCCGACGACGTTGCGCGCCGGGATCGGGTGGCGGCCGAGGATGCCGAGGCACAGCTCGCACACCGCCGCCATCTGCAAGGCGGGGAAGGGGCGGTAGCCCCATTCATGGCCCGGGTTGACGATCTCGATCCCCACCGACCGGTCATTGAGCGCCGCGTGCCCGCGCCAGCAGGACACGCCGGCGTGCCAGGCGCGGTGCTGCTCCTCCACCAGCCGGTACACGGCGCCGTCCTCGTCGACCACGTAGTGCGAGGACACCCGGGCCGCCGGGTCGCGCAGCCGGTCGAGCGCCGCCTGCGCCGTAGGCATCCCGGTGTAGTGCAAAATCAGCATGTCGATGGGCATGCCGGGCGGCCGGGCGTCCCAATTGGGGCTGGGCAGCGCCCGGATCGGCGGTTCCGCCAGGTCAGGCCGCGTCACAGCCGCCGTTCCCGCTTGATGCGGTCCCAGGCCGCGTTGATCCGCGCCACCTTCTCCCCGGCGCGCGCGATGAACTCCGGCGGCACGCCGCGGGAGGCGAGGCTGTCCGGATGGTTCTCCCGCATCAGCCGCAGCCAGGCCCCGCGCAGCGCCTCGTCCGTCGCGTCGCGCGGCATGCCGAGCACGGCATAGGCGTCATCGCCGGTGGCGGCGGCACCCCGGCTGGCGCCGCCGGCGGCTTGGCTCCAGGCCAGCTCGTCTAGCCCGAACGCCCGGTGGATCTGGCGCAGCATCTCCTGCTCCGCCAGCGTCAACGGCCTGTCGGCGCGGGCGATGGCGAACAGCGCGGCCAGCACGTCCTCCAGCAGGCCGCGGTTGTCGGCGAAGCTCTCGCCGAGCTGCTCGGCGTAGGGCAAGAAATTGTCGCTGCTGTCGCGCGCCTGGTCGAACAGCCGGCCGATGTCGCGCACCGATTCGGGCGGGATGCGGAACTGCCGCTTGAAGGCGTCGATCTCCGACCGCGCCACCGGCCCGTCGCGCTTCGCGAGCTTGGCGCTGAGCACCACCACCGCTACCGCAAATAACTGGTCGCGCCGTCCGAGCATGGCGGCGATCCGCGCCGGGTGCAGCGGCGAGCTGCCGGGCAGGCCGGTCCCCAGGCTGATGCGCGGCAGGCCGCCCTGGTCGGCCGCGTGCCCCAGCGCCGCGCCGACCACCGCGCCGAACGGCCCGCCCATCGCGAACCCGGCCACGCCGCCCAGCAATTTGCCCCATGGAACCATGCATCAGTGTAACACGCCGCATCTTTATGGACAGCCGGGCGCGGCGGGGCTTGCGTGCGGCCCGGGCGGTGCCGCTATCTGCGCCCATGTGGGATGACTTAACGGACACGACGCCCGGCATGTCAGGCCGGGCTTAGCCATGCGCGCGGGACGCGTCGCGCTGATCGGCGTGGCCGCGGTGCTGGCCGTGCTGGTTGCCGTGCTTTGGGCGGTGCCGGGCCTGCTGGACTGGAACCGCTACCGGGACAGCATCGAGGCGCTGGCCACCTCCGGCGTCGGCCGGCCGGTGCGGATCGGCGGCGCCATCTCGCTGAATCTGCTGCCGCAGCCGATCCTCACCGCGTCCGGCATCGCGGTGGACGACATCGGCGACGGCGTGGTGCTGACAGCCAAGGAATTGCGGCTGCGCGTGGGACTCGGGCCGCTGCTGGCGGGGAACGTGGATGCGCGGGACCTGACGCTGCGCGGCGCCGACCTCCGGCTGCCCTGGCCCCCTGCGCCGGGGGCGTTGGCGCAGCGTCCGCCGGCGTGGCTGACCGGACTGCAGGCGCGGGTAGAGGACAGCCGGGTCCAGGTCGGCGGGCTGGCGGTGACGGGGATCGACGCTGTGCTGATGACGGACCCGGAAACCGGGATGCTGTCCGCGACCGGCGTTGGGCAGGTGGGGACCCGGCCCTGGCGCTTCACCGCGCGGCTGACGCGGCCCGGGCGGGACAATGCGGCCGGGCTGGATGTCAGCCTCGACGGACAAGGGCCGCTGCGCGACACCGGCGGCACCTTCTCGGGACAGCTCGCGGGCGACGGGGCGCTGACCGGCCGGGTTGCGGGCCGAGGGCCGGACCTGTCGCAACTGCTGCCCGGCCCGGCGGTGCCCTGGCGCGGCGACGGCCGGCTCAGCGCCGCCGCCGGCCTTGCGGTCGCGGACGAGTTGGCGCTGGAGATCGGCGGGTCGCCGGCCCGCGGCGCGGTCGCGCTGCGCGTGCTTCCGGAAGCGCGGCTCGATCTGGCGCTGGCGGCCGGGCGGCTGGACCTCGATGCCTGGCTGCCGGTGCTGCTGCGCGGGACCGAGACCGCCATGCCGACCGGGATCGACCTTTCGGCCGAGGCCGCGACGCTGGCCGGCGGCACGCTGCGCCGGCTGCGCGGCGCCTTTGACCTTGACGCCGAGGGCGTGACGGTGCGGGACGCCGCCGCCTTGCTGCCCGGCGACGCGCAGCTCAGCCTGTCCGGCCGGCTGCCCCATCCGCCCCATGCCGACGGGGCCGCGCCCCGCCCAACGCTGTTCGAGGGCATGGGCCGCCTTGCCGCGCCGGACCTGCGCCGGACGCTCCGTTGGCTGGAGCCGATGCTGCCGCCGGGCCTGGGCCGCCTGCCGCCGGAGGTGATGCGGTCGGCCGACGTGTCGGCGAAGATCTCGGTCGGCGTCAGCCAGGCTTCGCTGGCCGAGCTGCATGGCGTGCTGGACGGCGATCCGCTTACTGGCGGGCTTGGGATCAAGCTGGGGCCGCGGCTGTCGGTGGGCGCCGGGCTGTCGTTCGAACGGCTGGCGCTCGACCCCTGGCTGCCCGACCTGCCGACGCTTGCGACGCCGGCCGGCATGGCGGACGCTATGGCCGGGGCTGATGCGTTGGACGCCGACATGCACCTGCAGATCGGCAGCGCAACCTGGCGCGGCCTGCCGATGGGGCAGATCGCGCTCGACGCGCAGACGGAGGCCACGCGGCTGACCCTGCGCCGGCTGGAGGCCAACCCCGTGGGCATGCGGCTCACCGCCTCCGCCACGGTGGGGGAAGGGGGGCGCGTGACCGAGGGGCGGGTGGAGGTGGCAGCACCTGACCTCGCCTCGCTGCGCGCGGCGCTGCCGTCCGAGCTGCCGTCGGAGGCCGGGCCGCTTCTGCCGCTGCTCCGGGGTCCCGGCTCGGCCTTGCTGCAATTCAGCGGCCCGCCCGACGCGCTGACCGCCAAGCTGAGCATGGAAGCGTCGGACCTCCGGGTTGAGGCGCAGCCGACGCTCAACCTGCTGACCCGGCGATGGACTGGCCCGGCCACGCTGCGCCACCCCGGGGCGCCGCGGCTGCTGGAGCAGGCGGGGTTTGGCAGCACCGCGGCCTGGCTGGGCGACGGGTCGCTGTCGCTGCGCGCGCAGATCACCGCCGCCGAGGGGCGCGCGGTGCTGGACCGCTTCGACCTTGTGGCCGGCACGCTGCGGGCCAACGGGCAGTTGACGATCGAGGCGCCGGGCGGGCGGAGCCGCCCGCGCGTGTCGGTCGCGGGCCAGGTTGCCGCCGAAACGCTGCCGCTGCCGCTGCCCTATCTGCGCTCCACGGACCCGCTCCCCATCGCCAGCTTGTCGGGATGGCAGGTGGCGGTGCGGCTGGATGCGGACCAGGTCCTGCTGGCGCAAACGCCGGCGCTGCAGAGTTTCTCGACAGAACTGGCGTTGCGGGAGGGCACGCTGACCATTCCGCATGCCACCGCGCGGCTGGGCGACGGCACGGTGTCCGGCCGCGCGACCTTGGTGGCCGACGACGGGCCGCCGCGCCTGTCCGTCCAGGCCGACGTCGCGAACGCGGCGCTGGCCGGCGCGGCGCTGGACACGGCGGTGGACCTGACGGCGGGCCTGGTCAATGCCAAGCTGGATCTGACGGCGGCCGGATACAGCCCGGCGGCGCTGCTCGCGACGCTGTCCGGCTCAGCCGTGGTTTCGGTCCGCGATGGCATGGTTGCCGGCTTCGATATCCCTGCTGCCCAGGCCGCCCTCGCCAACCCGGACCGCCGCCGCATCTCCGCCGAGGTGTCCAACGCCCTGACCACCGGCGCGTCGCTGTTCAGCCGCCTTGACTTGCCTTTGCAGGTCCAGCGCGGCGTGCTGTCCGGAGACGGCAGCCTGGCCAGCCCGGCCGGCCGCGCACGCTTGTCCGGTAGCATCGACCTGCTCAGCGCGGCGGCGGATGGGCGCGTCGCCATCTGGCCCGACGTGCCGCACGAGCCGTCCGGGCCTGAACTCGGGCTGCGCATCGCCGGTCCCGCCGCTGCGCTGGCGCGCACGCCGGAGCTTGCGGGCCTCACGCTGTGGCTCGCCGAACGGCCGTAAGCCGTGGCGGGCAGCCTTCAGTGCTGGACAGTCTCAATGCTGGACAGTCTCAATGCTGGACTGGCAAGCCGCTGTCGAGCACCTCGAACATCTCGGCCACCAGGTTGGAGGCGGTCCCGGTGAAGCCGGCACGGTCCGCGTCCTGCGCCAGGCTGAGCAGCCGGTCGGCGAGCATCAGCGGGCTGAACGGGACGCGTTCGGTCGGGGCTGCGGGCACGGTCGAGTCCATGACTTTTCTCTACAAAACCGCGACGGTTATTCGTCACGCTCCCATAATGTACATCAACTCTTTGCGAAAAGGTTAAGCCCTCTGTTGCAACGCGACAATTCTTAGCGCCGACGCCAGAGGCTGCCCCGGGCCGCGCTCTGCATCGACTGCTGCCACCAACGCGGAGAGCGACGCGCCGCGCCGGGCGGCGATGTCCGACAGCGCCGACCAGAACTCAGGCTCCAACGCCACGCTCGTGCGGTGGCCCGACAGGCTGAAGCTGCGCTTGACGAGGCTCAAGCGGCGCCCGGGTCAGTCGCCGAGCGTCGCGCCCGGCCGCGTCATGTCGGCCGGCACCACCCAGCGGTCGAGATCCTCCGGCGACACGAAGCCGAGCCGCCCGGCGGCGTCGCGCAGCGTCATGTTCTCGGCCAACGCGAGCTTGCCGATCCGGACGGCCTTGTCATAGCCGATGCGCGAGTTGAGCGCCGTGACGAGCATCAGCGACTTCGCCAGGTTCTCGGCGATACGGTCCCGGTTCGGCTCCAGCTTGTCGACCATGTTCTGGATGATCAGCGGCTTGAACACGTTGAGTTCCAGGAAGTTCTGCGCCGCGCCGACGGTCACGGCGACGTGGTTGCCCATCACCTGGGCGCACACCATGGTCAGCGCCTCGCTCTGCGTGGGGTTGGTCTTGCCCGGCATGATGGAGGACGACAGCCCGTCTGCCAAACCGGCAAAGGGAACTCGGCGTCCGTGGTGCCGGCGGCAATTTCGGCGGCGGCGGCGATGGGCCGGGCGATGTCGGCGGGCAGTTCGCCCAGGACCTCGTTCGCCTCGGCGCTCGCCTGCTTCGGCAGGCCCACGGCGCGGATCAGCACGGGCACGAAGCGCTCATGGCCGATGCGGAACAACCGCCGGGCGCGCTCGGTCTGCGGCCCCCAGCAGCGGGCGGCGTCGATCTCAATCATGCCCAGGCTATCAGTGTCGGTTCTGGCGGTTTCGGTCCTTGTCGTCTCGGTCATGGGGTGCCTCCGCCCTGCAAACGCGCGACGGCCCACTCGGCTGCCTCAGCCACCACGGGGTTCGCGTCCGCGCGCAGGCGCTCTGCGGCGGGGAGCAGGCCGGGGTCGCCGGAGTTGCCGATGGCGGTCAGCACGTTGCGCACGAAGCGGTCGCGCCCGATGCGCTTCACCGGGCCGCCTGAGAACCGGGCGCGGAACCCGGCGGCGTCCAGCGCCGCCAATTCCGCCAGCGCCGGCGCGCGCAGGTCGTCGCGCGCTTGCAGCTTGGGATGCGCTGCCTGGGCAAAGCGGTTCCACGGGCATGCAGCGAGGCAGTCGTCACAACCATAGATGCGGTTGCCCATCAACGGCCGCAGCGCCAGCGGGATCGGCCCGGCGTGCTCGATGGTGAGGTATGAGATGCAGCGCTTCGCATCCAGGCGGTACGGCGCCGGGAAGGCATCGGTCGGGCAGGCGGCCATGCATCGGGCGCAGGTGCCGCAACGGTCGGCATGCGCCGGGTCCGGCGGCAGGTCTAGCGTGGTCAGCACCTCCCCCAGGAACAGCCAGGAGCCGTGCGCCCGCGACACCAGGTTGGTGTGCTTACCCTGCCAGCCCAGCCCGGCCTGCTGCGCCAGCGGCTTCTCCATGAGCGGAGCGGTGTCCACGAACACCTTGACCTGCGGCCCGAAGCGGCTGGCGATGAAGGCGCCCAGGTGCTTTAGCATTCCCTTAACCACGTCGTGATAATCTCGATTGCGAGCATAAACCGAGATATTGCCGCGGTCGGGCCGGGCCAGCGCCGCCAGGGGGTCGTCATCGGGTGCATAAGAAAGGCCGACTGCGACCACGCTGCGCGCCTCGGGCCACAGCGCCTGCGGGTGGGCGCGCTGCTCCGCGCGGTCTGCCAGCCATCCCATGTCGCCATGCTGGCCGGCGGCGAGGAATGCCATGAGCCGGGTCCGCGCCTCGGGTCCCAGGATGGCCGGGGCGAAGCCTACGGCGTGAAAGCCCAAGGCCAGCGCCTTGTCGCGGATGCGCTGCTTGACAGTGTCATCGGGCATCGTCATCGCATTCTCAGCAAAACCGCGTTGCTCCCGTATCGTTGCGTGCTGGCGATTGTGCCGGCTTCAAGGGGATATGCGCGCCGTAATGGCTGATAGGTCCGCTGCTGCCCCGGGACAACGGTATGCTCCTGCTGACGAAGGATGGCGACCGGCAGCCTGCGTTTCGGGCGCAGAGTGCCGGCGGGACCGCGGCGGCTACGCGGGGGAACCCTAGCCTATGAAACACTGGCTTCGGCAAACGCCAACAATGGCGGTTCCGTCGGTTCCAGCCACCAACCATAACAAGCGCTTGACGTCACAGGGGCGGGGCGGGCAGCAGTTCTCGCCGGCCTCACTCGGAATGGGCCGGTTGTCGCAATCACCGGGGAAGCTGTGGAATTACCTGAACTCGCATCTGGCGAGCGAGGTAGCGGCGGTAAGTTTCTGCGGGATGCGTGTCTCCTGCCACCGCCCAAATGAGCATTGCCATCCAACCAAGTACCGTCCAGCCAATCAGAACGTTAAGCACACAAATGAGTCCAGACCCGCTCACCCCTCGCTTGCATGCGACAATTGCTGGAGCAAAATAGATAATTATACCGCAGGTGATAATGGCAAAAGCCATGACCTCCATGATCAGCGCTCCTATTAAGGGTGGATAGTGCGATGCCGTTCTGACACGACAATGGACATCGCGCTGCGTTTAGACAGAATACAAGAGTATATAAAAACATAGGAGTTTTTAAAAATCGTTCTACGTCTTCTACCATCAACTGGTGACGTATTGGTTAATATTACCTAGAGAGATGATCTTTTTGCCTAAGCCGCAAGCTGGGAAACCGCTGCGAAATAAAGGTCTTCCGAGCGTACGGTTTGGCAGATGGTCGGCGTATTGGCATAGAGTTCGAAGCACGGGCGGCACCGTTGCCCACGAGCGATGCTTGCACACGCTCAGGATGAACGGGGTGATGCGGGAGCAAGCCGAGGCCGCATGGGGCTGGCCTGTCGTGGTACGTAGGAGAAACTGACCGGCGATGGAGACAGCCCCGCTGGCCGGCGCGTCAATCGCTCACTCGTGACCGGATCGGTCTCGTCACGACGAACCAAAAGCCCTAGCCGCGCCCCCGATACGGCGCGACGCCCTGATCGGGAAGCCAGACGCCCTCGGGCGGCGCGCCGGTCTGCCAGAACACGTCGATGGGGATGCCGCCGCGGGGATACCAATAAGCGCCGATGCGCAGCCAGCGCGGCGCTACCGCCTCGATCATTCGGCGCGCAACCTCCATCGTGCAGGCCTCGTGGAACGCACCGTGGTTGCGGAAGCTGGCCAGGAACAGCTTCAGCGACTTGCTCTCGACGATCCAGTCGCCCGGCACGTAGTCCAGCACGACATGCGCGAAGTCCGGCTGACCGGTCAGCGGGCAAATCGAGGTGAACTCCGGGCAGGTTAAGCGGACGAGGTAGGCCATGCCGGGCTGCGGGTTGCCCACCCGCTCCAGCACCGCCGCGTCGGGCGAAGCGGGTGCCACGGTCGCGGCGCCAAGCTGGGTCAGGGTGGTGTAGTCGGTCATCTCGGGTCCCCCACAGCCCAGGCGGCGCGGACCTCGGCGGCGTGGGCGTCGAGCCGGCGCCCGGTGATCGCCGCGCGCATGGCGCGCATCAGGGACTGGTAATAGGTCAGGTTATGCTGCGTCAGCAGCATCGGCCCGAGCATCTCGTTCGCCCGGAACAGATGGTGGAGGTAGGCGCGGCTGTGCCGGGTGCAAGCGGTGCAGGCGCATTGCGCGTCGAGCGGGCCGGCGTCCTCGGCATGGCGGGCGTTGCGCAGGTTGAGCACGCCGCGCGAAGTGAAGCCCCGCGCCGTGCGCCCGGCGCGCGTCGGCATCACGCAGTCGAACATGTCGATCCCGCGCGCCACCGCTGCCAGCAGGTCATCCGGCGTGCCGACGCCCATGAGGTAGCGCGGCCGGTCCGCCGGCAAACGCGGCACCGTGCTGTCCAGCACCGCAAGCATGGCCGCCTGGCCTTCGCCCACAGCCAGTCCGCCGACCGCGTAGCCCTCGAAGCCGATGGTGGTCAGCGCCCCCGCCGATGCTGCCCGCAGGTCCGGGAACACGCCGCCCTGCACGATGCCGAACTGGCCGTAGCCCGGACGCGCCAAGAAGGCGTTGCGGGAGCGTGCGGCCCAGCGCATCGACAACGCCATGCTGGCCTCCGCCTGCGCGGGCGTGGCGGAGAAGGGGGTGCACTCGTCCAGCGCCATGGTGATGGTGGCGTCGAGCTTGTGCTGGATCTGCGTGGCGCTTTCGGGCGTCAGGCGGTGGGCGCTGCCATCCAGGTGGGAGCGGAAGGTGACGCCGCCCTCGTCCATCGTGCGTAGGCCCGCCAGCGACATGACCTGGAAGCCGCCGCTGTCGGTCAAGATTGGGCCGGGCCAGTCCATGAAACGGTGCAGCCCGCCCAGCCGCTCGACCCGGTCGGCACCGGGCCGCAGCATGAGATGATAGGTGTTGCCGAGCACCAGCCCGGCGCCGGTGGCGCGCACCTGGCCGGCCGTCATCGCCTTCACCGTGCCGGCGGTGCCGACCGGCATGAACACCGGGGTCTCGACGGCGCCGTGCGCGGTGTGCAGCACGCCGGCCCGCGCCGCGCCGTCCGTCGCCAGGACTTGATGGCCGAAGCTCACGCCGAGCGCTCCAGCAGGCAGGCGTCGCCGTAGGAGTAGAAGCGGTAGCCCTGCGCGATGGCGTGCGCGTAGGCCGCCTGCATCCGCGCCTGCCCGGCGAAGGCGCAAGCCAGCATGAACAGCGTCGAGCGCGGCAGGTGGAAGTTGGTCATCAGGGCATCGACCGCCCGGAACCGGAAGCCCGGCGTGATGAACAGCCGCGTGTCGCCGCGGAACGGCTGCACGTGGCCCGCCGCGTCTACTGCGGTTTCCAGCACCCGCAGCGTCGTCGTGCCGACTGCCACCACGCGCCGGGCCGCGTTGATCGCGCGGGCTGCGTCCTCGGTCACTTCGCCCCATTCCGCGTGCATCGCGTGGTCGGACACGTCGTCGGTGCGGACCGGCAGGAAGGTGCCGGCGCCGACGTGCAGCGTCACCAGCACGCGCGGGATGCCGGCGGCGTCGAGCGCAGCCAGCAGCGCGTCGGAGAAGTGCAGCCCGGCGGTCGGCGCGGCAACT
>JAABUS010006745.1_pt1 | contig 13691 bp, 18 predicted proteins | sample 5560161 | NCBI WGS metagenome assembly JAABUS01 (sample SAMN10711885, study PRJNA513376) | rock metagenome | isolation source: Antarctica rocks | place: Antarctica: Victoria Land, Trio Nunatak nord | collected 2016-01-04 | reverse complement strand
GGGAGCATCCGCACGCGGTCGGGGTGGAGGCCGAGCCGCCGGGCGACCACGTCGACCGGGCCGGAGCAGAGCGCGTCGAGCGCGCGAGCGAGCGACGCGGGATGCAGCCGGCCTCCCGTGAGCCTTCCGAGCGACGTCGCGCTCCCCCCGACTGCGTACGCCGTGCCCGGAGTGGGCGGCCTGAGGCCGGCGAGCGTCCGCGCGACCTCGGCGCGCAGCGCCTCGAGCTCCCGCCCGCTCGGGCACTCACCGCGCACGTGGCGCTCGGTCAACCCGCCGGAGCCGATCGGGAACGTGCGCACCCAGCTCGCGCCCGCGGCCACCGTGCCGCAGACGAGCTCGGTCGAGCCCCCACCGACGTCGACCACCCCGAGGCGATCGTCCGGGCCGGGCGCCGCCGGGAGCGTCCCGATCGCCCCGGCGAACGCGAGGCGCGCCTCCTCCGCGGCCTTGATGACCTCGACCCGGACGCCGGCGCGCTCCTCCACCGCGGCGCAGAGCGCGAGCTGGTTCGGCGCGCCGCGGACGGCGGCGGTCGCGACGGCCCGCAGCGCCGTCGCCCCGGCCGCGCGCGCCTGCGCCACCTGCACCGCGACGACGGCTGCCACGGCGTCGATGCGCGCCGGCGCGAGGCTCCCGTCGGGCCCCCGGCCCGCACCCAGCCGCGTGAACGCGCGGTCGGCCGCGACGTCGCGCAGCACGGCACCGCCCGTGCCCGGCTCGGCCACGAGCAGGCGCGTGGTGTTCGACCCGATGTCGATGCAGGCGCATCGCATCGGCCGCAGCTTGCCATGATGGGTCGTCGTGAGCAGCTCTGCGATCGAGGTGCGCGACCTGCGCAAGTCCTACGGGACGCACGAAGCTGTCCGCGGTATCGACTTCACGGTCGCCCGCGGGGAGGTCTTCGGCCTGCTCGGGCCCAACGGGGCCGGGAAGACCACGACGGTCGAAGTGCTCGAGGGGTACCGCGAGCGCACCGGCGGCGAGGTCTCGGTGCTGGGGTTCGATCCGGGCAAGCGCGCACGCGAGCTGCGCGCCCGTGTCGGGATCGTGCTCCAGGCCGGCGGGATGTACCGCTTCGTGACCGTCCGTGAGGCCATCGCCCACTGGGCGCGCCTCTACCCGCACCCACGCGACGTCGAGGAGGTCATCGCCGTCGCCGGGCTGCAGGAGAAGGCCGGAGCCCGCGTGAAGACGCTCAGCGGCGGGCAGGCCCGGCGCCTGGACCTGGCGCTCGCGCTCGTCGGCGACCCCGAGCTCATCTTCCTCGACGAGCCCACCACGGGCTTCGACCCGGCGGCGCGCCGCGCGGCCTGGGACACGATCCGCTCGCTGCGCGCTCTGGGCAAGACCGTCCTGCTGACGACGCATTACCTCGACGAGGCGCAGGAGCTCTGCGACCGCGTCGCGATCATCAAGGACGGTCGCATCCTCGCCATCGGCCGCCCGCTGGAGCTCGGCGTGGGCGCCGCCGCGCGCGTTCGCGTGGGCTGGCGCGACGAGGAGGGCTCCGCGCAGCAGCGCGAGGTCGAGGACCCCACGACGCTCGTGTACGAGCTGACCTCCGCGGCGCTCGCGCGCGGCAGGAGCGTCGCGGAGCTCACCGTGAGCCGGCCGTCGCTCGAGGACGTCTACCTCGAGCTGACCGCGGCGGCCGACGATGGGCCGCAGGCCGCCGAAGCGGTGGGCGCCCGTGGCTGACTCGGCCGTGCTGGCATGGCACCAGTACCGCCTCGAGCGGCGGATGTTCTGGCGCAACCCCTCCGCGGCGTTCTTCAACTTCGTCCTGCCGCTGCTGTTCCTCTTCCTGATCGGGGCGATCACCTCGGGCGACCAGGCCCAGCTCGACGTCCTCGTCCCGGGCATCGCGGGCATGAGCGTGCTCTCCACGACGTTCAGCGCGCTGGCGATGAACCTCACGTTCCTGCGCGAGCAGGGCGTCCTGAAGCGCATGCGCGGCACGCCGCTGCCGTCGGGTGCCTACCTCAGCGCGGTGGCCGCGAACGCCGTGACCAACGCGGCGATCCAGGTGCTCATCGTCGTCCTCGCCGGACGCCTCTTCTTCGGGACGGGCTGGCCGCGGGACTACGTCGAGCTCGTGGTCTTCGTCGTCGCGGGCGTCGCCTGCCTCGCCGCGCTCGGGGTCGCCTACTCGCACCTGATCCCGAACTTCGACTCCGCGCCGGCGTTCGTCAACGTCGTGTTCCTACCGGTGATCTTCATCTCGGGGGTCTTCTTCGATGCGGAGAACGCGCCCGCGTTCCTGCGCGACATCGGCCGTGCGCTGCCGCTCACCCACGTCATCGACGGCCTGCGCGGCGCCCTGGTCACGGGCGCCTCGATCGCCGACAACGCCGGCTCGCTCGGCGTCATCGCCCTGTGGGGCCTCGGCGGCGCGGTGCTCGCCGTGCGCGGGTTCTCGTGGGAGGCGCGGCGAAGCTGAGTTGTCGGCCGAGAAGCACGAGAGCGAGATCACCGGACGCTTCAAGTGCACGAGCGCCGGTGAAGGCATGCCACCGGCATGCTACTGTCATGCCATCGGCAGCATCCAGATCAAAAACGCTCCGGACGACCTTCACGAGCAGGTCAGGATCCGCGCGGCCGAGCGCTCCATGACGGTGCGTGACTACGTCTTGGACGTGGTGCGCCGCGACCTCGCGCGGCCGACGCTCGACAGCTGGCTGGAGCGCGTCCGACGCGGACCGACCACGGACGTCGACGCGGGCGAGGTAGCTGCGCTGATCCGGGAGGGTCGCGACGAGCGCGAGGCCGAGCTGACGCGTCGCTTGACTCGCGCCGAGTGATCGTCGTCGATGCATCGGCACTCGTCGAGGTGCTCCTGCAGACTCCGCGCGCGGCGGCCGTCGAACGCTGCCTGCGCGGCCGCGAGCTCGTCGCTCCGGACGCGCTCGACGTCGAGGTGCTCCACGCGTTGCGCGGCATCGAGCGTGGGGGCAAGGCGACCGCTCCCCAGGTGAGCAGGGCGATCACCCTCCTTGGTCAACTGCCTGTCGACCGTGTAGCGGTCGGGAGCCTCCACCAGGAGGTCTGGGCGCTGCGCCACGCCCTGTCGATGTACGACGCGGCCTACGTCGCGGTCGCGCAGATCCTGGGCTGCGCTCTGCTGACGCTCGACCGGCGGCTGGCCGCCGGTGCGCCGGCCGGAGTTCCCGTCACCGTGGTGTGAGGCGCGCTTGCACGGGTGGCCATGCGCGCGCGAAGGAGCGGAGCCTCATCGCCGGTTCTTCCGCTTCGGCCGCTCCCCGGGCTTGTAGCAGCCGCCCGCGTTGCCGGGCTTGGAGCCGAAGGAGCAGAAGTTCTTGACGCGCTCGCAGTTCTTGGCGCTGTACTGGTTGGAGACCCTGATGCGCAGGGTGTCGAAGCCCGGACCGCAGTCGATGCTGCCGCGCCCGTAGAAGGCCCAGACGTAGTCCTTGCCGGCTCCGCCTCGGATGGTGTTGCGACCGTGGCTTGAGTAGATCCAGTCGTTCCCGGCGTCGCCGAAGAGCCGGTCGACCTGGCGGGTGGCGTTGTCGCTGGGATCCCAGTCGCCCCAGATGACGTCCTTGCCCGGGCCGCCGTGAATGACCTCGTTGCCGTGGTGGCCGAGCAGCTCGTCGTTCCCGGGGCCGCCGGTCGTCTGGTGGCGGCCGGAGTCCAGGATCTTCCAGAGGATGCCGGTGATCGCCGGCCAGCCTTTGTGGGAGACGCTCCCTCCCCCGCCCGGCGTCTTGCGGCCGTTGCCCGGGCCGCACTGCTCGCCGGCGCGGCGCGGACCGCACAGGTCGGGTTCGGCGTCGGGTGCGTCTGGTCTCGGCTGGCTCGGACGCACCTCGTCGAGGATGCTCAGCGGGTGGGAGCTGAGCGTTGACGTGCCGTCGGCGAGCGTCGCGCGCACGACGATCTGCGTTGCTCCCGGCGTGCGGTACGGCGGGCTGGTGGCGGTGCAGGCCACCGGCAGCGTGCCCAGAAGGGTGTCAAGCAGTCCGGCGCCCGCGCAGCGCACGGTGGCGTCGACCTGAAGGTTCTCCGCGGGTGCTCCACTGTGCTCCCATTCGACCTCGACCTGGGCCGCCTGACCGGGGTCCGGCGTGTACGTCAGCGTGGCCCGGCAGCTTCCGACCATGCACGGCGACGAGCTCGAGATGACCGGCGCGGGCTGCGCCGAGGCCGACGCTGGAGCAGCCAGTGCCCAGGTGGCGACGAGAGCGGCGCCCAGGCGCGCGGGACGAATCATGAGCGGTGTATAACGCGCCGGCCGCTGCCAGCGCAACCGAATGGGCGTCGGACGGCTCGAACGTCCAAGCCGGCCGACCCGCAGCGGTGTCGCGCCCGAGGCTGATGGGTACGTGATCCAGCATGAGCGCGAGGGAAACCCCCCCGCGACGTTCATCCCCCTGACCGAGGTCCGCGGCCCGCACGAGCTGCGCAAGGAGTCGTGGCGCAGGGGGGCGCACGACCTCGTCGCCGGTGACGCGCTCGTCGCGCGGCTGGACTACGAGCAGTGGAGCGGCAAGACCCGCGCGCAGGCCGCCGACGGTGAGTGGGAGTTCGGGCGCACGAAGGGCTTCACCCAGCGGACGACCAAGGTCGTCGATCCCGTCATGGCCCTGACCTCGAGCAGCGAGAGTGCGGCTGCGGGCAGCACCGCCGCGGTCAGCGCGGGAGCGGTCGGCTCCTGAGTGCCAGCGTCCGCCGTGTCGCCTTGCCAGCGTCTCGGTCGCGTGGTCGATCGTCAGCACCAGTCGGGCACATCCCGCCTGCGTGGCGCCTGATGGAGCATGGTGCGCCATCAGGCGCCACGCTGAGCACGGAGGAGTCAGGGGAGGCAGAACGCCGGCGGCACCTCGCCGGCGAGCGTCGCGGCGATCGGCGCCGTCCACTCCGCCCGCAGCAGGCTGAAGACCGCGACGTCCTTCTGCTGCTCGCCGTGTCGGTGGAAGCCGCGAAGCACCCCCTCCGGGAGAAAGCCCGCCTTGGCCAGCGCGGCGTGGGAGCGCAGGTTGGCCACGTCGGCGTAGGCGCCGAGGCGCTCGAGACCGCAGTGCTCGAAGGCGAGCAGGCAGACCAGGCGCTTGGCCTCCGCGTTGAGCCCGCTTCCCCACCAGCGCCGCGCGAACCAGGTGCCGACCACCGCACGGCGATCACGCGCCGAGAAGTCCGTGAGCTCGGTGATCCCGACGAGGCCCTCCTCACGGTGAAGCATCGCCAGCGCGAGCGCCTGCCCGTCGCCGCGGCGCCGCTCCTGCTCGGCGATCCACGCTCGCGGCTGCTCGATTGCGGTGTACGGACCCCACGAGAACCAGCGCGTGATCTCGGGGTCCTGCCCGAGGACGAAGAGCGCGTCGGCGTCCTTCGCCACGGGCGGCCGGAGCGCGAGCGTCGGGCCCGTGAGCAGCACGCGATCAGGCTGCGGGCGGTGGAGACGGCGCGGCCGGAGCCTCCCCGGCCGCAGGCGCGGACGCACCGCTCACCCGCCGGGTCTCCGCCAGGCGCTCGTGGAGCTTCTCGCGCAGCGCTTCGGGGTCGTACTCCTGCTGGCCGCGGCGCCGGCGCACGACCACGGCGCCGGAGGCGGCGACGCTCGCCACGCCGGCCAGGCCGATGAGCTTCCAGGGAACGCGCACCTGCTTAGGGTACGCCGCGTGCTCGACGCCTCCCTCCCGCTCGACGACGCCGTCGCCACCGCCGCCACGGGCGACGTCTGGCTCTTCCGCGGGCGCTCGCTCGCCGACGTCGCGATCCGGACGGTGACCAACAGCCCCGTCAACCACGTCGGGATGGTCGTCGCGCTCGACGACCTGCCGCCACTGCTGTGGCACGCCGAGCTCGGGCGCTCGCTGCCCGACGTCTGGACGGGCGAGCGCCAGCGCGGCGTGCAGCTGCACCGGCTGCGCGACGCGGTCGTCACCTGGGAGCAGCGCTACGGCCAGCATGCGTGGACGCGGCAGCTCCGGGGGGCGATCGAGCGCCATCACGAGGACCGCCTGGTGGAGGTCATCGAGCGCTTCGACGGCCGGGCCTTCCCGACCATGCCGGGACTCGCCCGCCAGTGGGTGACGGCGCGCTACCGCCGCCGCGCCTCCTCCCTGGAGACGCTCTACTGCGCCGAGCTCGTCGCCACGACCTTCCAGGCCATGGGCCTGCTCCCGTCCCGCCGCCCCGCCAGCTGGTACGACCCAGGCCGCTTCTGGAGCGGCGACCGCATCGAGCTCGTCGCGCCCTTCACGCTGGCGGGCGAGGTGCCGGTGCGCTCCGCGCTCCAAGCGCCGGCTGGCCTGGGCGCCCGCGCGCGCCGTCAGTCGGGCGGCACGATCAGCGACGCCGGGCCCGGCCGCCCGAAGTAGAAGCCCTGCCCGACGTCGCAGCCCAGCGTGCGCAGGCGATCGAGGTGGGCGACGGTCTCGATGCCCTCCGCGACCGTCGTCAGGCCCAGCGCGTGAGAGAGCGAGATGACCGCAGCGACGATCGCGGCCTCCTGATCGGAGGTGGCCAGGCCCGACACGAACGAGCGATCGATCTTCACGACGTCGAAGGGGAACTGCTGCAGCGCGGTCAGCGACGAGTAGCCCGTCCCGAAGTCGTCGATCGCCAGGGTCGCCCCGAGCGCCTTGAGGTCGTCGAGCACGACGGTGATCCCCTCCACGTCGTCCATCACCGCGGTCTCGGTGATCTCGAAGCAGAGCGTCGAGGGATCGCAACCGGTCTCGTGCAGGACCCGCGCGACGGTCGCGGGTAGCTCGGTGTGGAGCACCTGCCTCGCGCTGAGGTTGACCGACATCATGAGCCGCCCGCCCCAGGCCACCGACTGGTGGCAGGCGTGCTCGAGCACCCAGGCTCCGACGCGGTGGATGAGCCCGGTCTCCTCGGCGGCCGAGACGAAGTCCTCCGCCTCCACGAGGCCGCGCTCGGGATGCTTCCAGCGCACGAGCGCCTCGACGCCCACCATCGCGCCCGTCGCCATCCGCACCTGGGGCTGGAAGTGCAGCCGCAGCTCGTCGCGGGCCAGCGCGTGGTGCAGCTCGGTTTCGATCGAGAGGCGCTGGACGGCACGCTCGCGCATCCCCGCGTCGAATATCTCGTAGGGCTGGCCGCCCCGCTCCTTCGCGCGGTACATCGCGGCGTCCGCGTCGCGGACGAGCGCTTCGGCCCGCACGGAGACGACATCGGTCACCGCGATGCCGATGGAGACGTGCACGTGCACGTGGTCGTTCCCGAGGGGGAAGGGTCGCGCGAGCGCTTCGACGATCCGCTCGGCGATCCGCACGGCGTGGCGCTCTCCGTCGACCTCCTCACAGAGCACGACGAACTCGTCGCCCCCGAAGCGCGCCGCCGTGTCCCCGGCGCGCAGCACGCCGCCGAGGCGCCCGGCGACCGCGACGAGCAGATCGTCCCCCGCGCCGTGGCCCAGAGAGTCGTTGACGACCTTGAAGCGATCGAGATCGCAGAAGAGCACCGCGAGCGCCTTCGCGTGGCGCCCGACGCGGCTGAGCGCCTGCCCGAGGCGGTCCATGAGCAGGGCGCGGTTCGGCAGCCCCGTCAGCGTGTCGTGCAGCGCCTGATGGGCGAGCTCGACCTCGGTGCGCTTGCGCTCGATCGCGTAGGAGATCGAACGGGCCAGCAGCCGCCCGTCGACCTCGCCCTTGAGGAGATAGTCCTGGGCGCCCTCCTGCACCGCGCCGATGGCGATCTGCTCGTCGCGGCGCCCGGACAGCACGACGATCGGCACGTTGATCGCGGCGGTCTTCAGCTGATCGAGCGCCTCCAGACCGTGCGCGTCGGGCAGCGAGAGGTCCAGCAGGATGCAGTCGAAGGCACCGGTGAGCAGCCGGTCGACGCCCTCGGCCGAGGACTGCGCGTGCTGCAGCTCGTGTGCTGCCGGAGCCACCTCGTGGAGCATCGCCCCGACGAGCGCGGCGTCGCCTGGATCGTCCTCCACGACGAGCAGCCGCAGCCTCCCGAGCTGCGTTCTGCGGGCGGAGCTCTGCAGGCGCTCGTCGATCACGCCGATGAGCCTCGCACGTCCGGGATGCTGACCGTGAACGTGCTGCCCCGCCCCGGCACCGAGTCGACGGTGATGGCTCCCCCGAGGCGCTCGGCGATGCGCCGGCAGATCGCGAGGCCGATGCCCGTGCCGTCGTAGTCCTGGCGCGGATGCAGGCGCTGGAAGATCTGGAAGATCCGCTCCTGCTGGCGGGCGCCGATCCCGATGCCGTCGTCGGAGATCCACAGCAGCCACGCCGCGTCCTCGCCATCGCGGCGGGCGCCGACCGTCACGCGGTTAGCGGCTCCCGGCGCGTGGAACTTCACCGCGTTGGTGATGAGGTTCTGGAGCAGCTGGCCGAGCTGGACTCGGTCAGCGGCGACGACGGGCAGCGGGCCATCGACGACGATCGTCGCGCCGGCCTCCTCGATCGCCGGCTCAAGGGAGCGCAGCACGCCGTCGAGCACCTCGGTTATCGCAACGGGCTCGCGCGCCGGCTCGTCGCTGCCGGCGCGGGAGAAGTACAGGAGATCGTCGAGCACGGCGCGCATGCGCTCGGCGCCGTCGACGGCGTAGCGGATGAACTCCTTGGCCGTGTCGTCGAGCTCGTCCCCGTAGCGACGCTCGAGCAGGCCCAGGTAGCTCGTCACCATCCGCAGCGGCTCGTTGAGGTCGTGCGAGGCGACGTAGAAGAGCTCCTGGAGATCGGCCTCCAGCGTGGCGACGCGGGCGCGCAGAGCCTCCCCCGAGTCGGCGTCGGCGGAACTGGTCGGGCTCGGATCTGGCACTCCATGATCCTCGGCGCTTCGCCGGGAGTTCGCAAGCGGGCCGTTGCTAGCGTCACCCGGCATGAGCCCCGCCGATGACGGTGACCGCGCCGCATCGGACCAGGATGCCGCGGTCGACGTGGTCGCCACCGTCGGGGCGCTCGACCCGACCGTCATGCTCCTGCGCGAGTTCCTGCACCGCTCGGGCGCGATCCGCGCAGTGGCCGTCATCGCGCTCGAGGACGACGTCGCGATGGTCGACGTCGGCCGCCTGCTCCCCGTCGAGGTGACGATCGGCGAGCGGACGGTGCAGCTGCCGCACGCCCTCGAGCTCGACGCGGCGGTGCTGATGGTCCCCGAGGTCAAGCAGCTGCCGGCCTTCGACGTCGATCCCGCCGCGGGCGAGGTGAGCTCACCGCTCGGTGGCCTGGAGCACTACGCCATCGCGGTCCGCCAGCTCGCGCAGCTCCTCGGCGCCGACAACGTCGCGCTCGCCACCTGGGAGACCACCACGCCCGAGGCCCCGCTCTCGATCACCGCCCGCGCCTCGGAGGACGTGCTCGTCGTCGCCCTCGGCGAGGAGGAGCTCGAGATGGAGCCCGGGTGGCCGGTGGACACGCGCGTGAACGCGACTACGCGTCGCGCTTGAGCGTCGCCAGCCAGACGAGGTAGACCAGCACCAGCTGCAGCGGCAGGCGGGCCCACAGCGCCGCGGGTGGGAACTGCTCGAAGCGCTCGGAGTGCAGCGCCATCTCGACGTTCGCCGGGAAGACCCCGACGAGCGTCGCGACCAGTCCCCAGCCCCCGACCCGCCGGGTGCGCGGGTGCAGGGTGAGCGCCGCGGCCGCGAACTCCGCCACCCCCGACGCGTAGACGAGCGCGCGGTGAGCCGGGAGGTAGTCCGGCACGATCGCCTCGTAGGTCCTCGGCATGACGAAGTGGTTGATCCCGGCGGCCATCATGACCGGGCCGGAGAACACCCTGGCGAGCTTGCCCATGCCCGCGGATGCTAGATGCTCGCTTCAGGCCAGTTCGATGACCGAACGGATCCCGTCCTGGCGGTGCATGAGCTCGAAGCCACGGTTGACCTCGTCGAGCGAGATCCGGTGGGAGAGGAACGCGTCGACGTCGATGTCCCCGTCGAGGTATCTCTGCACGAACTCGGGCACCTGGTCACGGCCCTTGACCCCGCCGAAGCTCGAGCCGGCGATGCGACGCCCCGTGATCAGCCAGCGCGGGATCACATCGAGGGTTTCGCCCTTCCCCGCCACGCCGGTCACCGTGCACAGGCCCCACCCCATGCGCGCGGCTTCGACGGCCTGGCGCATGACCGCGACGTTGCCGGTCGCCTCGAACGTGTAGTCCGCGCCGAAGCCGCCGGTCATCTCGAGGATGCGCTCGACGGCGTCCGGTCCGCCGACGAAGGTGTCGGTGGCGCCCTGCCCCTCAGCGAGCACCAGCCGATCCTCCGAGAGGTCGACGCAGACGATGCGCTCGGCGCCCATGAGCCGCGCGCCGGCGACGGCGCCCAGGCCGACCACGCCCGCGCCGAAGACGACGCAGGTCGAGCCCGCCTCGACCTGCGCGGTGTTCATGGCGGCGCCCAGGCCGGTCGAGAGGCCGCAGGCGAAGAGGCAGGCGCGGTCCAGCGGCGCCTCGGGACTGATCTTCGCCAGCGCGATCTCCGGCATGACCGTCGCCTCGGCGAACGTGCTCGTGCCCATGAAGTGACGGATCGGCTCGCCGCCGCGGCTCAGGCGCGTCGTCCCGTCCGGGAGGTGGCCGCTGCCCTGCTGCTCGCGGATCTTCAGGCAGATGTTCGTCTTGTCCGAGCGGCAGTGGACGCACTCGCGGCACTGCGGGGAGAAGAGCGTGACGACGTGGTCGCCCACCGCCAGGCTGCTCACGCCGTCGCCGATCGCCTCGACGATCCCGGCACCCTCATGCCCCAGGACGGTCGGCGCGTATCCCGACGGGTCGACGCCGGAGGCCGTGTACATGTCCGTGTGGCAGACGCCGCAAGCGTGCAGCCGCACGAGCGCCTCCCCGGTCTTGGGCCCTTCCAGGTCGACCTCGCCGACCACCAGCGGGGCCCCGAACTCCTCCAGCACGGCAGCGCGGATCTTCATCGTCGCGACGTTACCTGTGGCTCCCCGGCGCCGTTGACTCGGGCGTGCCCTCGATCCGCTGGCTCTCCGTCCTGCTCGGCGCGCTGGCGCTCGCGACCTCCGGGCCTCCCGCCCAGGCGGACGCGAGCCCGGACCCGGAACCCGCGCTGCGACAGGCGCCGCTGCTCGCGCTGCAGCGCCCCGATCGGGTGCAGCTGACGTTCCGCCTCGACGCTGCCCTGGCGCGGCGCTTCGACGGCGAGGTTCTGGGGAGCGCCCGGATCTCCGCGAGGGAGGCGTCGCTCTACCCCGTCGGCGACGCGGCGAGCCACTGCTACGCCGCGCGGATCGCGCCTGGGCCGATGCGCGCCGGGCACCGCTACACCGTGCGCCTGTTCCTCTCGGCCGCCGACCAGTCGCCGCTCGAGGTCGTCGTACCGCTCCGGCGCGCACGCCGCGGCGACGACCGCGGTGCGCGCCTGGGGTGCTGAGCTGAGCGCGCCTTCGTGGCTTGTTCCTTTACTAGAGCACGCTACTGTAAAGGTATGAGCGTGATCTCCTCCAAGAACCAGCTGACCTTGCCGGTGGAGGTGATGCGCGCCGCCGGGATCGCCTCCGGTGACGACGTCCAAGTCGTCTCCTCGGGACCTGGGCGCATCGAGATCATCCAGACCGACGAGCTGATCGCCAAGTACGCCGGCAGCCTTCCCGACGTCTTCCCCGACGGTTACTTGCAGCAGCTGCGCGACGAATGGGCGTAGTCGTCTTCGAAGCCGACGTCCTGATTGGCTTCATGGATCCAGCGGACGCCCATCACGCCGACGCCATCGCGTGGATGCGCGACGCCACCCGCCCCCAGACCGAGCGCTGGATCTCAGCGGTCAACTACTCCGAGCTGCTCATCGCCCCTCTGCGCGAAGGCAAACAGGAGCACGTCGAGCAGATGCTCGTTGGCTTCTCCATCCAGATCGCCACCGTCGACATGGCCCTGGCCCGGCGCGCGGCCGCCGTCCGCGCGCGCACCAGCCTCGAGCTCCCCGACGCCTACGCACTCGCGACCGCCATCCATCTCGAGCACCGCGACCGCACCGACGTGCGCCTGGCCACCTTCGACAAGAAGGTCCTCAAGGCCCACCAAGAGCTCCACCCACCCAGCTCGTAGCACCGCCCGACGGACGGACGTCAGCCCTCGTCGCGCTGGGGCTGCTCGGGCCGGCCCTCGCGCGGCTCGCCCTCGGGCTGCGTCTCGGCCGGCCCCTCCTCGGGGTAGCCGCCCTGGCCCACGGCCTCGGTCGTGCCGAACTCCTCGTCGGGCTGGTCGTCGCGGGGCGGGGTCTGGGGGGCATCCGGTTCGTGGCTCATCCCCGACGCCTACCCCCGCAGGCACGAAGCTACGCGGCCAGGAGCTCCGCGCCCAGCGCGGGTGCGCCCTCGCGGCTGTCGATGAGCTCGAGCACAGCGCTCTCGACCCCGTCGGCGTAGGGGCCCTGCTCAGCCGGAGGCGGGCCGTCGTCGAGGGCGAGGCCGTCCTCGAGCGCCGCCCCGATCGTCAAGCCGGAGCGGAAGCGGTCGAAGACGCGCGGGTCGATGTAGGAGGAGCGCGCCACGGCCGGCGTGTTGCCGAGGTACTGGGCGACCTCCTTGACCGCGCGCACCTCCAGGCGCCTGCGCGCCGTCTTGGAGTCGCTCGCGGCGCCGGTGACGGAGAGGGCGATCGCCGCCAGCACCGTGGCGTTCCAGGTGCGGAAGTCCTTCGCCGAGACGTCGAGCCCCGTGCGATCCTTCAGGTAAGCGTTGATGTGCTCAGAGCGCACGTCGAGCCAGGTGCCGCCCTGCTTGTAGGCCAGCAGCTCGGGACTGCCGCCCCGCCGTCGCTTCAGCCGGGCGACGACCTCCGCCGACACGGGGTCGACGACGTGCTGCACGCGGCGCAGGCCGTGCTTGGCCGGGAAGTCGAAGAGCACCGCGCCTTCGACGACCTGCACGTGCTTCTTGTGCATCGTCGCCAGGCCGTAGGTCCCGTTCTCGGCGGCGTAGCCCTCCGAGCCGATCCTGAAGAACCCGCGGTCGAGCAGCCGCACCGTGACGGCGAGCACCTGCTGGGAGGAGAGCGGCGGCTGCTCGAGATCCTCGGTGACGCGCTCGCGCAGCACGGGCAGAACTTGCGCGAAGGACAGCATGTCGTCGAACTTCCTCCGCGCCCGCTGGAGGTGCCAGTCGGCGTGGTAGACGTACTGGCGCCGGCCCCGCGCATCGGTTCCCGTGGCCTGCACGTGGCCCCGCGGATCGGGGCAGATCCACACGTGCTCCCACGCGGGCGGGACGGCCAGCTGCTTGATGCGCGCTCGCGTCTCCGCGTCGGTGACGCGCTCGCCCGCCGCGTCGAAGTACTGCCAGCCGCTGCCCTGGCGGCGGCGCGTCAGTCCCGGCGAGCCGGGATCGGCGCGACGCAGCCGCGGCAAGTCAGCCTAGGCCGCGTGGAGGCGGCGCTGAGGGGTGGCTACGACGTCGGTGTCGTCCATATGCTGGCGCATGTCGTCCAGCGAGCGGCGGATCAGGCGCGACACGTGCATCTGGGAGATGCCGACCTGGTCGGCGATCTCACGCTGGGTGAGCCCGTCGAAGAAGCGCAGGCGCATGATCTCCTGCTCGCGGTCGGCCAGGACGCGCATGCCGTTGGAGAGCAGGACGCGGCGCTCGGCCGTTAGGAACTCCGGGTCCTCGTCGCCGAGCAGCTCGAGGGCGGTGCGGTTCTCGCCGATCGGCTCCTCGAAGGAGACCGTCGAGTAGGACTGGGCGCCCTGCAGCGCGTCGAGGACGTCCTCCTCGGTC
>JAABUS010006744.1_pt1 | contig 13693 bp, 19 predicted proteins | sample 5560161 | NCBI WGS metagenome assembly JAABUS01 (sample SAMN10711885, study PRJNA513376) | rock metagenome | isolation source: Antarctica rocks | place: Antarctica: Victoria Land, Trio Nunatak nord | collected 2016-01-04 | reverse complement strand
ATGTACGAGCGCTGCGGCTTCGACTTCGTGCGGCCCAAGGGGATGAAGAACACCGTCATGCGGCGCACCGTCGCCCCGGCCGGCTGACTGCGGTCCGCCCCCGCCGACGCCCGGTCCCCGGGCAGCCTGGCCCTCAGGCCTCCGGGATCTCCCGACCGAATGCCTCGCGGGTGACGTCCTCGGGCTCGGGGCCGCCGCGCACCCCGGTGTCGAGGGAGTCGAGGGCGGCGAGCTCTTCCGCGGAGAGGTCGAAGTCGACCACGGGATCACCCGATGGCCGTCGCCTATGTCGGTAGCGATCCACCGGGATCCGTACACCACTCTCCTGGACGTCACTCAACCGGACCGGCTCGGCTTCACCGCACAGATGAAGTAGTCGTGGGTGCCTCGTCGCGCTTGCACAATGATTCTCGCGCGTGCGAGGTTCGAGATCCCACGCGACTGCTCAGGCTCCATCGCCAATGCATGTCAGATCGCAGACCCGGTCACCGATCCGTGATCGGACGGACGCTCGGCAGGAGTCTGACCCAGCGACCGGCGGAAGCGCCGGGGGGGGCAGGATCGAGCACATGACCGACGCCGCGCAGCGCTGGGTGGTCCTGGACCTCGGTGAGACGCTCGTGGACGAGACTGAGAACTGGGGCCGCTGGGCCGACCACCTGGCCGTCCCGCGGCTGACCTTCTTCGCAGCGCTCGGAGCTGTCATCGCGGCCCGTCGGCCGCACACCGACGTCTTCGAGCTATTCCGGCCCGGCTTCCGCCTCGAGGAGGAGGCCCCGCGCAAGGCGGCCGCAGGCCTGCCATGGGGGTTCAGCCAAGACGACCTGTACCTCGACGCGCTGCCCGCTCTACGGGACCTTCGTGCGGCCGGCTTCCGACTGGCCGTGATGGCGAACCAACCGGCCGAGGCCATGGCCTTCCTGCGGACCCTCCCGGTCGACCGGGTCGCGACCTCTGCAGGCTGGGGCGTCGCCAAGCCCGACCCGGCCTTCTTCGCCCGGGTGGCGAGCGAGGTCGGCACCGCGCCGGAGCACATCGCGTACGTCGGCGACCGCGTGGACAACGACGTGCTGCCGGCCCGCGGGGCCGGGATGCTGGCCGTGCACCTGCGCCGAGGCCCGTGGGGCGTCATCCATGCGGACTGGCCGGAAGCCGCGCAAGCGCACGTCCGGCTCACGAGCCTCGGCGCGATCACCGTCGCGCTAGAGGGTTGGCCATGAGGCCGACCTGTCCCATCAGCTGATTGGCGGGCGGACACCACACCGCCGCTCGCCCTACGGATAGCCCGTGACCATCAGCTGGTCGGCATCCGGCGCATCTGGGGACGTCACGCTGGACTCTTACGACGCGGCCGCGCATGTGTACCTGGAGCAGTCGGTGACCCACATCGAGATGAGCTCGATTGCGCCGTCGCGGCTTGGCGCGGTCGCGCTCATCATTCCCGCCGGCTTGTCGTCCAACGTGAGCACGACGTTGAGTGCGACGGCCCCCAGACGTGTGCGCCACCGCTGCTCCGTGTCTCCTGCGCCGGTCCACTCGGACAGCGTCGAGCCGAACGCGGCAGGTGCGTCAGCGAGCGCGACTGCTGTTGTCCGGCTGCGCCCCCGGACAGTTGAACCGCCTACACGCCCATGCGCTCGACAGCGGCTACTAGGAGACTTCCTTCAGGATCGGTGTCTGGCCAGACTCGGTCCAGGTGTCCGGCGGGTGGCTCTCACCAGCGGCTGCCCATGGTCGGGTGTCCCTCCCGACAGTGGCATGAGCGAAAGTCACCAGTCAGTCCGTCGACGCGATGGCGTCTTTGATCGCTTGCGCGTCGCTGTCGAGGAGCGACCTTTCGCGTTCCGCCGACTCGGGAATGATGGTCCAGCCGTCTCCTGCGTAGCGAGGGATGATGTGAAGGTGGAAGTGGAAGACCGTCTGAAAGGCGACTTCGCCGTCACAGAGGAAGACGTTGATCCCCTCGCAGCGCACGCCGGAGCGTCGCAAGGCTCGTGCCATGTCATGACCGACCGACCACACGTGAGCGCTAGTGGCTCCATCGAGGTCTTCGAGGCCCACCGCGTGCTCGCGTGGCACGACGAGAAGATGGCCGGGTGTGACGGGGTTCAGGTCCATGAAGGCCACAACGGTCTCGTCCTCGTACACCACACTGGCCTCGGCCTGTCGCGCCACAATGGCGCAGATGATGCACCCCTGCGCCGCCGATGTGGCGTTCTGTGTCATGCGCGCAATTGTCCCAGTGCGTCCAGACAGGTGCTACTCAGTTGATGCCGGAGCCGGACCTCTACCGACCGCTCATCGGCACGACCGCGCCGCACGGCGGCATGACAGTGCGATTTGTGAGCGGCGGCATTTCGCTTGCCGTGTGCAAAGATCCGACGCCATGACTTCGTGGCGCGACACGACATCGCCTTCGGTGCAGGCCGATCTCGACGGTCTCCTGAACCTGGTCATTCCACTGGCAGAGTCCCCAGTTTCGACGTCCGGCTCGGCCACTCGGCGATCATGCACCTGCCGTGGATCGCGGACCGGATGCTCCGGCGCTAAAGCTCAGCTCGTCTCGTCGACCTCTAGTCCTGCACGGATCGCCTGCAGATACTCGCCACTCGTCTCGGCGACCGCGCCGCCGTCCTTCTCCAGTCGGCCTCGGATTCGTTCCAGGTCCGCCTCGACATGGTCGAGCGGAAACTCCTCTATCGAGACGATCAGGTTCTTGAGATAGCGGGTGTGGGCGTCCTTGAGCAGGTCGGAGGCGTTTACCGGCTCGTTGGTCCCAGACATCATCACCACGGAGTTCGCGCCATGGATCTTCGAGATCAGGGCTCTGGCGCTACGGACGTAGCCAGACAGCAGAGTCGGGTCAAGGTCAGCGACGGTGGTCAGCTCGAAGCTCACGTTGAGCTCGAACTCGACCGCTTCGTTGCTGGCCCCGAGCATGCCCGTATAAGCATTGCGCCGCTCGTCGCGGATTAACGACTGTTGCGCTTGGTCCGCTTGAGCGTCGATCTACCGGCTCGACGCCTCGCCGCTAGCGGTCGATGCTTCAATCATGGACCGACACCTCGACCTGCGTGTTCGCTTCCCCATCAACGACCAGAAGGTGTCCGACCTGCACGCTCGAGCCTTCGGCTACCCCGTGGGCGCGGTGCAGCCGTGGAAGGACAGGCTCCAACTTCACAGTCTGACCTGGATCGGCGCCTTCGACATCGACACCCTCATCGGGTTCGTCCATGCTTGCTGGGATGGCGGGTCCCATGCCTTCGCCCTGGACACCGCCGTGGACCCCGACCACCAGCGGCGAGGCATCGGACGCGCCCTCGTGCAGGCCCTCGCCGATCAAGCCGCCGCCGCGGGCTGCGAGTGGCTGCACGTCGACTACGAATCCCACCTGAAGTCGTTCTATCAGCACGCCTGCAGCTTCCGAGCTACAGACGCCGGTCTGCTTCACCTGACCCAGTAAGCGATCGTACAGCGGGCACCTCGCTGGTCATTCTGGGCCGATCAAGCGCCTTGAAGTTCTATCGTTTCTCGTGTGGCGGATGCATCACGCGGCGGGCAGGGGCTTCTGCGCGAGGTCTGGGCGGTGCCGGCGTATCGCCGGTGGTCGCTGACTGCGCAGGTCTCGCGCCTGCCTTTGAGCGGGACTCCGTTGGCCTTCATCTTGCTGGCGACGGCCGCGACCGGCAACTACCGCCTCGGCGGGGTCATGGTGGCCGCGGCCGCAGCGGCTGAGGTCCTGTTCGCGGCACCGGTCGGACGCAGGCTGGACCGGATCGACACGGTCGCCGCGATCGTTCGGTTATTGCTGGCGGCGGCGCTCACGCTCGCCCTGCTTGCCGCCGCCGGTGCACTCAACCTGTGGGGTGCGATCCTGGTCGCCCTCGCCGTGGCGAGTTCGACTCTCACCGCCGGGGTACCGGCCGGGCTGCGGCGAATCCTGACCGTGACCGTGCCGCCCAGGCTGCTTACCCCGGCGCTTGCCCTCGACGGCGTACTCATTGAATTCGCTGCCGTCGCCGGCCCGCTGATCGTCGCGCTGGCCGCCCTTGCCACCCAGGTGGGTGGCGTGATCGCGATGGCGGCGCTGACCGCCGCTGCGGCCTTGTTCGCCCGCGGACTCAGTGCCCCACCGGCGGCACCGGCCACCGGGGCTGGACGGCGGCGCGGGACAGGAGTGCTGCGCTCGCCGGGTGTGCTTGTATGGATGGGCATCGGATTGGCCGGCGCGCAAGCGATCGGGTTGGCCGAGGTGTCCGCGCTTCCGATCTCCGAGAGCCTGGGCGGCGGCAGCCTGACGGCGGTCGCTTTCCTGGCCGTGCTGGGCGTATTCAGCGCTGTGGCCGGGATCGGGTACGGCATCTGCAGCGAACGCCTCCCTGGCAGTGCAGGGCAACGCGCGACCGTGCTTCTCGTGGGCCTAGGCGCAGGCACCGGCATCTTGGCTGGCCAGCTTGGGCTGATACCGACGGTGGTCGGCTACGCGCTCATCGGTGCCTGTACCGCGCCGTTGGTCACTACCGTACTGATCACCGTGCAACGCCTCGTACCGGAGACTCAGACGACCGAGGCATTCGGCATCTACACCGCGTTCACCGGCGTCGGCTACGCACTCGCCGGCGCGGCACTGGCAGCCCTGTCGCTTCATGCAGCGTTGCTCACCGCCGTTCTCACCCTGCCTGTTCTTGCACTCGTGGCAGTCACCAGCCGCCCGCCGCGCTGACTGACCTCGGCGTCTCAGCCACACAACAGCAGGGTGACAGTGCCGTTCCGCATGACGAACGGCTCGCGGCGACGGTTCTCGACCAACATGGCCCACCCTGCGAGCGTTGATCAGACCCGCAAGCGGATCGTCTGGCGGGACAGAGCTGCTGGCGGGTGCGAGTCAGGGAAGAGCGGCAGTCAGGTCGACCTCGACGAGTTGATCGCGGTAGCCGAGCGCTGCGACGCCCAGCAGAGTGCTGGCTGTCGTGAAAGCCGGGCCGATGCCCGAGCCGGTGAGACGGTCCCACACGCTCGACAGCACGCCGGGATCGTCGCTGACCACGTAGATCACAGACCGAACGACGTTCTCGGCGCTCGTCCCCGCTGCCGTGAGTGCCTCGGTCGCGTTGGCGACGATCTGGTCGACCTGGTTGAGGAAATCGCCGCGTCCGACGAGACTCCCGTCGCGGTCAAGCGGGCACTGCCCGGCAAGCACCGCAAGCCGGCGGGAATCAACGATCGTGACGTGGGCGTAGCCCGCGGTCCGGTGCAGCCGCTCAGGGTTGAGTCGAGTGATGGCCATCCAGCGAGTCTGCACTCTGCGCTGACGCAGGCCCGGCCCGGGGTCGGTCACCGGTCGCTTCGATACCGCGCTCATACCGAAAGTCGGATGCTTCCCGCTTTCGGCCGATAGATACATTCGGCGCGTGAGAGAGCGAGACCAACTCTGCGCGATCGATGACGTCGTGGCCGTAGCGCGCGATGCCGGCGTGCAGGCCTGGCTTCGAGGAGGATGGGCGATGGACTTCGCCTTGGGTCGCATCACCCGACCCCACGAGGATGTTGACTGGTTCGTTCTCAGCGCTGGACTGGACCGGTTCACGGACGCACTTCGGGCGCAAGGATGGCGGGACGTTGTTACGGCGCCGAAGGAACAGCAGCGGGATCTGCGGCTCGGCGACGTCGCGCTCGGTATCGCGGGCGTTGACGTTGACCATGAGGGGCGGCCCGTTGTGGGCGGTGGCCCGTGGCGTGGTTCGCCCTTGCCTGCCGAGATGCTGACGGCTGCCCGCCGATGCGTTCTCGCTGGCGTCACTGCTGTGGTGATTGCTCCGAGCGCTCAGATCGAGATCAAGCGGATGATGCCCGAATGGGTTCCGGGGATGCGGCGCCGCCCGAAGGACCTCGAGGACATCACCCAACTCGAGGCACTTCTGGCGGCGGAGCACAACCGGGCTATGCCCTGAACTGGCGCAAGGAGAATGTCCGGTCAGCGATCCCCTGCGGGACGGGGTCAAGCAGCTCGGACGAGTCGGGTTGCCAACTCGACGGCTGGCAGGTACGGGTCGTCGGCGTCGACTCGTGAGTGCTGAGGGTGGGCCAGGTGGTCCGTGACGGCCCGGTAGATGAGGGCGCGCAGCAGATGCTGCGGAAAGGCGGGGTCCTCAAGCAGCGGCTCGACGACGTCCTCGCTTGCGCCTTCGAACACAAGGGCGTCCGCGATCACGATCGCCGAGGCGAACGTCGGTGGTCGCCAGTAGGGGGACAGGTCGATGACCAGGGGTGGCAGAGCGTCGTGGAAGAGCACGTTGCCGGTGAGGTCGCCGTGGACGAGCTGGCTGCGACCATCGACCGGTCGTAGGGCAGCGGTCAGCCTGGGCAGGTGCTTGGTGGGGGCGTAGTCGGCAGCGGGCAGCTCTCCCCAGGCGACCTTGTCGCCAACCGACCACTTGTCGGCCCGCCGATGCAGGAAGGCCGGCTCGGGTTCGGTCGTCAGCGCAGCGTGCAGCCGCTGTCCGACAGCGACGATGTCGTGCCAGCGCTGCGGGACGTGTGCTCCGGGTTGGTAGCGCCAGGCCGTCCAACCGTTGGTGGTCCACTGGCCGTCCGTCGTCTGCAGAGGCACGGACACCCGGAAGTCGTCCCGCCCGTCCAAGCGTGAGAGGAGGGCGCCCTGCCACTGAACCAGCGAAGGTTCCATGTCCAGCGGCTTGACCACCGCCTCACCGACCCGCCACGTCGTGCCCTGCCCGCCCGAGAGCGTCACCGGCGAGCCCACCAGGCCGAACGCCGCGAGCACTGCGGCCGGTGGCAACACCCTGGCCGCCGGTCTCTCCACCACTGGAGCATGACGTACGTCTGCTCGACCTGGCTCGTATGGACCCGGCGGCAGAGTTCATCAAGCCCTTTGTCGTCAGGGTCGTCCAGGTGGAAAGGGCTAGAAGCGTCTCGGTCAGCCCATCCCCTTGCGGGCAGCGGCAGTGGTCTTGTCAGGCGTTGACGGCCGCCGATAGCGTGCCTCATGCCGGTTCGGTTTCTGTCCGATGCCGAGCTCACCCGACTCAACCGATGGCCGAGCGAGATCGCCCATCAGCCGGCTTGAAGCCGGCGAAAGGGTTGAGCGGAACCCTTCCGAGTGAGGCTCCTCTGGGACAAGCACGCTTGGGAGGACTACCTCTGGTGGCAGTCCCAGGACCGCAAAGTCCTCCGGCGAATAAGCGGGCTCATCAAAGTCATCGAGCGCACTGGCAACGAAGGCATCGGCAAGCCAGAGCCGCTCAAGCACGGGTTCCACGGCTACTGGTCCCGGCGGATCACCGATGAGCATCGCCTCATCTACCAGCTGAGCGTTGACGAGATCCGGATCGCCGCCTGCCGCTATCACTACGGCGGCTGACAATTTCCTTGCAAACCACTGCCCCTTCCGAAGCCGAGCCGTCGACGTCGTGTTCGGACCATCGGTAGGTTCCAGCGGGTGCCTGCTGCCACGCACCACGTATTCGTCGGGGACAAGGAGGTCATCAAGCGGTTCCGTTCTTGGCAGCGTGGCGAACCAGATCGAGAATGGCGCGGGCTTGAGCTCCTCCAGACTTATGCCCCGGGCCTGGCTCCGAAGCCGCTGGCCCGATGGACCGACGGTGAGCGACCTGTAATCGTCATGTCGCGACTCAGCGGCGAGACTCTGGGTGCACAGCCGCTGTCTGACGACCAAGTCTCGGCTGTGGCAACCGCTCTGACGCGCCTTCACTCCGCTGTGCCAGGGGTGGAGCTGGCAAAGCTCCCGCGCCGCCTATGGGGCGCTGTAGCGGCCGTCGGGCAGCTGCGCACACATGGACCCCCGCCGCATGGCATTAGCGATGACCTACGACTTGCCTATCCGGCCGGTATGGAGTGGATTGGGTCTGCGGATGCGACCAGGTTTGCCGAAGCGGACGCCCCGCTGGTTTTCGGCCACGCTGACGGAAACATCGCCAACATCATTTGGAATGAAGGTGGGTGCGGCTTGGTCGACTTCGAAGACTCCGGCGCGAGCGACATCGCGTTCGAGATCGCGGACCTTATCGAGCACCCGGCGACGTCGCTCGCGGGAGTGCTCGACGCGGACGCCCTGTTAGGTCATCTCAGGCTCGACAAACTCTCGAAGCACCGTCTCCGTCAGGCCCGCAAGCTCATGGCCGTATTCTGGCTGATCATGCTGCTCCCCGGTGGCCGCAGCCATGAGCGCAATCCCGAGGGCAGCGTTGAGCGACAGGCGCAAAGGGTCATGGAGCTGCTCGGCTGATCGCGCGATCCTCTACTCAATGACCGGGATCGATGTCCTCCGGGTCCCGACCGAGTAGGGCGGCGACCTGATCGACGACGACCTCATGGACGAGATCGGCGAGGTCGCTGCGATCACGCGCCCTGATCTCCAGGGACGGCGGTAGAGCACGATCCGGGCCGGTAGGCGATCGTTAGCTGGGACGAGCGGATGGTGCGGTGACCACCCGGAGCGTGCCGGCCTTCACCAACTCGAAGATGGACGAGGCGATGTCGGTAGGTGCGCCGGTGACCGTCACAACGTAGCGGGGATCGATGTCCGCGTCGGCGAACTCGCGATACATGTGACGGGCTGCGTCGAGATCCGTAAAGCCGTGTCCAACACGAGACCGAACCCGCTCCACGCAGACCCGCTCGGGTGGGAGCAGCAGCACGTAGTGAAGACAGTCGAGGGCGGCCGCCTCGCCGAAGGGTTCGAGGAACCACGGGCCGATGGCGCCGTCGTAGACGACCGTGTACCCGCCGAGGGTCAGCCGTCCGGCTGCTGCTGCGGCGGCTTCGACGACGATCTCGTTTTGCTGATGGGCCTCGGCTGTCCACGGTGCGATGTAGCCCTGGTCGATGAACGCGAAGAAGTCGTCGCCGGCGACCAGCGCGCTTGGCTCGAACATGCGGCTGAGGAAGCGTGCCACCGTGGTTTTGCCTGCCCCGGGCGGTCCGGTGACGACGATGAGATCAGACACGCCGGCTATGATGTTCTATCAGCGCTCAAGCCGCGACCGAGTTGGCGCCTCGTCATGTTCGGTTGAGGATCGCTTACCGGGCGTCGCCCACTCCGCAGCCTCGGGTGCAGCTGCGCGGCCGTGCCTTCACTCGAGGAAGTCGGCGAGCGCCGCCAGCCACTGCTGCGGCTGATCGATGTGAGCCATATGCCCGGCTTCCTCAAGGACCACGGCGCGAGCCTCAGGGATGGCCCGTGCTGTTTGCTCTGACAGGGCCACCGGGAAAGTCATGTCCTGGCGGCCGTGCAGCAGAAGCAGCGGGATACCCGAGTCGGCGAGTCGGCGGAGCGCGTCGTCTGGACGCGCGCTGGGCAAGGCGCCGGCAAGCCACAGGCGTGTCCATTCGCCGGAAAAACGCACAGCCTCAAGCCGTTTGAGATAGGTCGGCAGCATCTCGGTCCGCCACAAGTCGGTTGCCGCATCGGCGTTAGCCCAGGCCCTCGTGAGTTCCGGACCGGAAATTGCGTGCGCGTCCGGCTTCAGTCGAGCCGCCATCGCCTGCCGCTGCTCGCGGGCCTGCCAGCCGTCGAAGGCGTCCGGTGGAACGGGAAGCACGCCGCTGGACGCGATGACCAGACGGCGGACCCGCTCAGGTGCGGAGAGCGCCAGACGCTGTGCGATCAATCCACCGGTGGAGAAACCCAGGACGTCGCTCTGCTGCACGTCCCTTGCGTCGAGCAATGCCAGAAGGTCAGTAACGATCAGGTCCCACATGTATTGCTCACCGGCCAGGCCCCAGGTCGAACGACCGCAGCCACGCAGGTCTGGCAGCAGCAGTCGCCGTTGCTCGGCCAGCTCCCCCAACGGATCCCGTAGATAGGAGTGGTCCCAATCGGGGCCCCCGTGGATCACCAACAGGGTCCGGTCGGGCGGACTGGAGGTCTCCGCGACGAACAACTCCACCCGCGGCTCGGCGGATACGCAGACGTGGGCATCGGTGAAAACCCCCGCCAGCCAATCAGATGACATGCCGGCTACCGAACTTGACTATCTGGCCACGGACGGTGTGCAACGCCAGCCCGTCGGCAGCCATGTTCACGACGAGGCCGGCCGCGTGCGGGACATCGCGGGTGACGGATCGGATACCGGGAGACGCGCACTGTCCATGGCATGTCCGGTCGTATCGCGACGGCGACCGGACGATCATCGACGGCAGCGACACCGAAGCCGCCCTCGCGGCCATCCGCGTACGACTCAGGCATCCACCGCCTGCGGCGGACCGATAGCCGATGGACCGGCGGACGGCCGGCTAGACACGGCCTGTTCGTAGCGCCCTCGCGACGTCGGTGCGGGAATTGGACTCAGCGATGCGCGCCGCGGATTCCCAGTCGTACTCGACAGCCTCGAAGCTGACTTCCCACCGGCCGGACGTGTCGTCCACGATCGCGTAGCGCGCATGCGGCGTCCCCGCTTCCATGACATGCGGAAAAGGAGAATCGTCGGCGTATGCCGCCCATCCGATACTGCCGGGGTTGACGACGAGCGCGCCGGTTGAGAGTCGAAGCGAGCGTTGCAGGTGGGTGTGTCCACACAGCAGCAGCGGACGCGATACCTCAGGACCCAGACGCTCAACGACCTCCTGCTCGGTCGCCGCCCGTGCTCCGGTGAGTGTGACCGTATCGAGAAGATAGGTCAGATCGTTCGTCGGCGATCCATGGAAGGCGAGCATCCCCGGAGCGATCTCCAACGTGAGAGGCAGCGACGCCAGCCACGCTCGATGCTCATCGGAAATGGACTCATGAGCCAGACGATCAGACTTGCTCATGCGATCGGGTGGGGTTTCGAGCACCTGCCGCTCATGGTTCCCTCGAACGGTCGGCAGATCCAACGCCATGAGGCGCTCCGCGGTCTCGAACGGTTGAACGCCACCGGAGAGGAGGTCGCCTAGGTTGAGGGTCACGTCAAGTTGGCGATCTGCAATATCGGATAGGACGGCATCCAGAGCCAGCAGGTTGCCGTGGACATCAGCAATGGCGGCGATACGCATCTGAGGATCGTATTGCCCGCTACCCGCGCATTTCGATAGGCGAAGGGCCAGCGGACGTCGAGCAGTCCTCGACCCCCAGCAGGTCCTGTCGCAAGCCGATCCGCTATCGGACACGTACTCCGACGATCGTCGCCAATGTCGGTGACAGTCGGATTCCAGTCGCATGGAGCAACGGATGGTCTAGCCAGTGGCGTCGCGCGGCGTCGTGTTCGGCGCAGCCGGGGCCACCGGCGGGAAAGAGGTCGTCGAGCACCACGGTCCCCCCAACCGCTAGCCATCCTGTGGCTGGATCAAGCGGCGAGTCGACCGACGGGTCTTTGCCCTCCCCCTCCGTCCAGGACGAGCAGATCAAACGGGCCGTGTTCGACGAGCTCGCTCCAATCGCCTTGCTCTACGCGTACATGTGTGTGGCCTGCGAATAGCTCGGTGGCGGCTGAGGCTCGTCCGTGGTCGAGTTCGATGCTGACAAGGGACGTGGTCGGGTCAGTTGCCTCGACCATCCACGCTAGCCCGACGACGCAGCCCGTTTCGGTCTCACCAATCCGACCGCCGCGCCAACCGCGAGCGAGGACCGACAGCAGTTGGCCCTGCTCAGGGGCGCAGGAGTGGTCGAAGCCGAGGCTGGCCGCGCGCGCGACCGCCGAATTCACCAGCGGTGGCGGCCCGCCGATGTCCGAATACGCCGTGTTCCGCCGACCACCATGCTGCACAAACTATTGGGTCGTCCGATCCTCGACCGGGTCAAGGATCCGCCTGCGTGACCCGCGCTCTCAGCGGCAAGGTCGGGCGTCCCGCCCCGACAGCGGCATGAGTGGAAGTGTCGCCGATTAGCGTTAAGGCACCGACTTGATTATCTGAGTCACAGGCAGGCTGTTGCGACTTGCTGAATGTGTCTTAGATCGGTGCCACAGCAGCCACCGAGGACCGTCAGGTTCGGGAAGTGTGATCGCATCTCAGCGTAGTCACGGCCGAAAGAGATCGGGTCTCCTGAGTCGAGTTCGGTCGCCTCGTCCAGTTCGGCGTGGCTCTTAATGGACGCGTTGGCCCTGAGCCCCCTGATACGAGCTGTCCACGTGGCCTCGCGGTCGAGGACGGTCGCGAAGTGGGAGGGATGGGCGCAGTTGATCATGTAGTAAGCGGGGTAGGCCTCAGTGGCATCATCGACCGACCGAATCGCGTCCGAGAGGGTCGTGCCATCGGGAAGATTTCCGTTGGTCTCGACGGTGAATGATAGAACGACCGGCATTCCGGCGTCGCGGGCGGCCAACGCGATACCGATCGCCTCAGCCGGATATGTGAGGGTCAGTGCGCTGACCAGATCTGCCTCGGTGTCGGCCAGAGTTTCGATCTGGGCCCGGTGGTAGGTGCCGGCTTGGTCAAGCGTCATCAGTTGGTCGGGCCGGTAAGCATCGCCGCGTGGGCCGAGACAGCCACTGATCGGGTAGGGGTGACCGGTGTCGGCAAACTCATCGCGAACGTCAACGAGCAGCTCAACCGCCTGTCTGTTGACCTCGTCCAACGCCTGCTCGTCGAAGCCGAGCAGCGCACCCCAGTCGGCATTGGCCCGCCAGGTGGCGGCTTCGAGCAGGAACCCGACGTTGGCCTGTGCCGCGACGGCCGCGTGGCTCCGAAGTACGTCCGTAGCCGATCCGTTCCCTCGCTGTCGTTCAGCAACGGGAAGGCCGCGAACTGCGGAAGATCCACGCCTTGGTTAAACAGCAGATCGGTTTCCAGGCCGGAATCGGTCAGGAACACGTCTGGTCCCAGCTGCGGGAGCACGTCCCGGAACCGCGTCATTGGCGCTCCCTTCTCACGCGGGCAGCGCAGTACTGCGCCGCCCACCGCCACGCCCGTCGCAGCGTAGCCAGGATCGACAGCGCTCAAAGCGATTGTCAAGCCTCCCCTCGCGACATGACCCCGCTACCCCAACCCCCTGTCATCGGCAGGACCGCGTGGGATGTCAGGTGCCGGAGGCCATGTAGGCGGCGAGGATGTAGTTGGGGTGGCGGTCGAGGTTCTTGCGGGCTCGGCGGGCTGTGCCGGGTATGGCTCAGATTCCGCGTGAGCCGTCGAGGGTCTCGCGGATGATGTCCGCGTGGCCGGCATGGCGTGCAGTCTCTTCGATCATATGGAACAGGACGTATCGCACGTTGCACTCGATGATGTCTGTACGCGCGCATGGACTGTCAAGATCCATCGAAGCCGCGACAGCGCGGGACTGCTCGATCTGCTCCCGGTAGTACACGACCCAGTGCTCAACTGTGTCGGTCTCACCGACCATCAGGTCGGCGTCTCCGCGCTTGACGGTGGGCCACTCGTTGGGGAATTCGCGTCCGCCCATGACGACTTGGAACCAACGGCGCTCCCAGAGCGCGGCGTGCTTCACCAGCCCCAGCAGCGACAACGAGCTCGCGGTCGGTGCCTTTCGCGCCGTCTCGTCGTCGAGTCCTTCGATCTTCCTGATCAGCCCCTCGCGCTGGGCGTCGAGGAAGTTTTCCAGGGCCTCGCGCTCCGAGGCGAGTGTAAACTGCTCATTCTCATCACTGGATATGCGTTTCTCCTATGTCAAGCCGCTGCTGGAAGGCATGCGGCTTGACGGGTTTTGTGGTCGGTGATCAGGTGGTTGAACACGGTTCGGGCGAGGCGTCGTTTGAGGCAGCGCAGCGCTTCGTTGGTGGAC
>JAABUS010006743.1_pt1 | contig 13704 bp, 13 predicted proteins | sample 5560161 | NCBI WGS metagenome assembly JAABUS01 (sample SAMN10711885, study PRJNA513376) | rock metagenome | isolation source: Antarctica rocks | place: Antarctica: Victoria Land, Trio Nunatak nord | collected 2016-01-04 | reverse complement strand
AGCATGGCGCGGGGTGGAGCAGTGGCAGCTCGTTGGGCTCATAACCCAAAGGTCGGGGGTTCGAATCCCTCCCCCGCAACCCGATCATGACGCGAACACAGAAGACCCGGCCCTCATCACGAGGACCGGGTCTTCGGTGGTTAACGACACTGCCGGCAGCCCCGCTTTGGTGATCACCCAAACAGCGACAACTGCTGCGACGCTTCCTGCTCTCTCGCGGCAGCGAGGTTCGTCCGGGCTGAGATCGTCGGAAAGAAGGCGTCGAACGCGCTGGACTCAGGGAACAGGGGGCGGAACCGCTCGGCCGAGTCGCGCAGACGGCGGAGCAGGTAGACCGTGCTCTCGTCGTCGGCATAGTTTTCGACAAGCCCCAGCTGTCCGTCCTGCCGCTCGTAGAGCTCGACCCGCTCCCCGGTCCGCACGGCTACGCGGTTGTCGTCGAGTAACTGGCGCAGTCGGGGTGCCTTGGCGATCGTCTCCGCATTGAGCATTCGCCACTGGCTGAAGGCGCTGACCGGCAGGCGGCGTTCCCGGATTCGCTCGGCCAGCGCAAAGTACGCGACCCGCACCTCCTCGTCCTCCTTCTGGATGAACGACGCGGCGGACGTTTGGAGGAAGTCGCGAAAGCAGCGTTCGAGCTGTCGGCTGCGCAGTGACGATCCTCGCATCGTCAATGACCCGTCCCGCTCCAGCAACGCGTAGTTCTTCAGCTTGAGCGACAGCATCCCGTCGTAGGAGCCGTCATGGGCGAGGCGGATACCGCCGGGGAGCTCCTTGCCGAGTTCGACGACGTACTGCGCTTCCGCGTCCTCGCCCTCGATGTCCGGTGGTGGGACGAAGTAGACGCCGTCGGTGTCGACCTCGATCGGGATCGCTCCGGTTGCCTCCAGGCTCGCGACAACCTGCTTGATGATGTCCTGGCCGACGACAGTCACCTGAGTTGCGGCGTCGAAGTCGTTGAACAGTCCGCCACCGTAGCCGAGGTAGCCGTAGAACGAGTTGATCAGTACCTTGAAGCTGCCCTGGAGGCCGTTCCAGATGATGCGCTCCTCCGCTGGCGCGGTCCGGACTCGTGCCTTGGCGTCGAGGCGTCTCTCGGTGAGCTCGCGGAGCATCGGCAGCGCGGCGCCGAGGTTGTCCCGCTTCGAGGAGACGCCCTGGGAAAGCATGATCGAGGGGTACAGGCTCTCGACGTCGCACTTCACCACCGGGGAGAACGCGCCGCTGCGAATCAGCTCGGCATGCCCACCGGGATAGGGAACCGCTGTCGCGGCCTGGGGGACGCTGTGCCGGTCGGCCAGGTATGCTCGAACCATCAGGTCGTTGATCTTCTCGCCGGTCCCGCCCGTGGCGACGCTCTGGAACGACCGGGGCACGATCTGCGTCTGATAGAACTCGGTCGGCATCGTCAGGCGGGAGAGCGTGTCGACGTCGCGGGCATCGGCCAGGTTGTAGGCCTCTAGCCGGGCGATCTCGCCGCGCTCCCAGACCCCGCGGATATCCTCTCCAGGGATGATCTCACGCTCCTGCTCCGGGTAGAGAGCGGCCATGACCTTCTTCAATGCGTAGCTGCCCAGCTTACCGCCGATGTCATAGCGCTGGATTTGCTGATAGGTGTCGACGATATGGCGCCCATGGACATGCACGTAGGTGTACGGCAGGCTAAGTGCCGCCACCTTGAACCGTGACGTCCCCTCCAGGATCAGGATCGGGGAGCCATTGCGAGCCCAGTTCAGGGCGGTCCCGGCCCGCTCGGCCCGTTTTGCCAGGTACGGCAGGTCGAAGTTGAAGACGTTGTGCCCCTCGATCACGTCCGGGTCGTGACTCAGGATCCACTCGGACAGGCGGTTGAGCAGGTCCAGTTCCGACCCGTCGTTGATCAGGAAGGCCTCGTCGCCCTCGGACGTTCGAACGACGACCGCGATGACCGCGGCGTCCTCGATGGTCGGATCGAGGCCAAGGGTCTCGATGTCGATCTGAACGCGGCGCAGATCGGTGTAGTCCATCTCGCGAAAGAGCGTCCGCCCGGAGAGGACGAGATATTGCTCGACCGCGGAGCGCATCCGGAAGTAGGGCTCATTCGTGCGCTTCGCCGCCTCGACCGCGTCGCGGTGGACGCGCCAGCTGTCGAATTCGACCAGATACCTGTAGTCGTGGTCGCCGGCGAGGCGAGTGATCGTTGGCTCAGGCCGAATGGCAGCCCAGGGATCCGCTCGGGTGGCGAGGAGCCACGGGCGGAATCGGTCGAACTCGGCGGTGCGGTGTCCCTCGCCGTCGACGCGGTAGAGGACCATCCGATCCTCGCCGGCACGCTCGACACTGACGATTCGGGGAAGAGGGTCGTGACCGTAGAGCAGCCGCTCACGCCGGATGTCATCGAACGAATGGGCACTGTCATCAGGGATTGCTCTCAGGGTCGTCATAATGCAATTATACTGAGCGGTTCCAGCAAAAACAGGAGCGGGACGAGCACGGACCCATGCGGTGCCTGTCGATGCGGGTAACAGCCCGCTGTCGTTGACGTGGGGCGGAGAAGAGTCGAAGTTCGAGGTGGAGATGCGTTTGGACAAGGACGGATGAGCCGGCGACATTCGCTTGTGGACGTGCTCCGGTCGACTGTCAGATATGTTCCGGAGCTTGTCTGGCCCCGCACCTGTTCCAGCTGCAGGGAACGCGGGGCGTGGGTTTGCGCCCATTGCCTGGCGGCGATTCCCCTGGCACACGAGCCGTGGTGCCTTCGCTGCGGCAGCGGGACCTGTACCTGCTCGTCCCTCCCATCAGGGATCGCCGTGGCGCGTTCGGTTGGCCCGCACGACGGCTGGCTGGCGGCGGCGGTTCATCGGCTCAAGTACGAGGGGGAGAGTGCCCGGGCCAGGCATCTTGGCGAAGCAATGGCGCCACTCCTCGCCGGAGTGATGGCCGACGAGCCGACTGCCATCATCGTGCCGGTGCCGCTGCATCCGCGCCGTGAGCGTCAGCGAGGGTACAACCAGTCGCTCCTCGTTGCGCACGCGGCTGCCGGACCATGGAGGGGCTCGCTAACGCCGGCCGCGCTTCGCCGGGTGCGACCGACTGCCCAGCAGGTTGGTCTGAGCCCGATCGAGCGTGCGGGCAACGTTGCTGGCGCCTTTGCCGCTGATATCGATCTGGTTGCCGGGCGACCGATCGTCCTGATCGACGATGTCCTGACGACCGGGTCGACGGTCGCCGCCTGTGCGATGGTCCTGCACGATGCCGGAGCAGCGGCGGTGGCGGTCGTCACGCTCACCCGCGCCAACTGGAACGCACGCGCCTGGGCGGAACAGTGGGGATCAGCTGCGACTCGTGATCCAGGTCCGGGTCTCTCGCCGCGCCCAGGCATCCGCGACCCCGATCGACTCGACTGAAAGCTCTCCGAAGGGCTGATGGCGATCGAGGATCGCCGCGATCGCGTCGGTGATTCCCATGAACGACAGACTCCCGGCGAGGAAGGCATGGACCGCGACCTCGTCGACTGCGCTGAGAACGGTGGGGAAGGTGTTGCCCGAGCGCATGACGGCATCGGCGAGCCGGAGAGCGGGGAACCGCTCGGGGTCGGGCCGCTCGAAGGTCAGGCGGCCAATGTCAGCCAGCGAGAGCGTGTGGCAGGGCGAGGCGACGTGGTCAGGGTAGGTCAGGGCGTACTGGATCGGCAGGCGCATGTCGGGCAGGGAGAGCTGGGCGATCTGGCTGGCGTCGGCGAACTCGACCAGCGAGTGGATGATGCTCTCCGGATGGACGACGACGTCGAGCTGTTCGGGCTCGACGCCGAACAGCCAGCGCGCCTCGATCAGCTCCAGCCCCTTGTTGACGAGCGTCGCCGAGTCGATCGTGATCTTGCCACCCATCGTCCAGGTCGGGTGGGCCAGCGCCTCGGCGGCGGTCACGCTGCGCATCTTCTCCAGCGATGACGTCCGGAACGGGCCACCGGATGCCGTCAGGATCAGCCGCCGGATGTCGCGCCCGTCGCTGTGGCCGAGGCTCTGCCAGAGGGCGCTGTGCTCGCTGTCGACCGGGCGAATCTCGCCGGCGCCCTCCCGTACCGCCGCGACGACGAGTGGTCCGGCGCAAACGATCGCTTCCTTGTTGGCGAGGGCGACGATCTTCCCGGCCCTGAGCGCGGCCAGCGTCGGTTCGATCGCGGCGTGACCGGACGATGCGACGATCAGCAGGTCGATCTCCGGGTCGGCGGCCACCGCCATCATCGCCGCGGCCGAGGTCATCACGTCGGCGGCACCGGCGATGGGTTCCTCAAGGCGCTCCATCCCACCGTCGATCCCGATCAGGCCGGGATGAAAGGCACGAACCTGTCTCGCGAGCTCCGATGCCCGGCTATGGGCGACCAGGGCGCTGACAGAGAACCGGTCGGGCATCCGGGCCAGAACATCGAGGGCCTGGACGCCGACCGAACCGGTCGAGCCGATCACGGCCACTCGGGTAGGCCGGTCCTCACCATGCCGTCGCCGATTGGAAACAGACTGTGACCGCAGCGGGACGATCGGGGAGGGCAGCGCGGGAACCGGGGGGGCGCTCACGACGGATCTCCTTGGTCCCGGCCGGTGTCCCGGCGGCGACCGGCTACAGTTCGACGAACCAGTTGACGAGCTCAACGACGAACCAGCCAGCCGCCAGGATGACGTACATCGCGTCGAACCGGTCGAGGATGCCACCGTGGCCGGGGATGAGCGTTCCGCTGTCCTTGACGCCGGCCTGCCGCTTGATCAGCGACTCACCGAGGTCGCCGAGCATGCCGATCGCTCCGAGGACGATCCCGATCATCACCGCCAGCAGCGGAGGGCAGTCGAGTTCGAACAGGGTGATCCCGATGAACGCGGCGAGGGCGGCTCCGATCAGACCGCCGATCGCGCCCTCGACCGTCTTCTTCGGGCTGACGGACGGCGCCAGGAGATGACGGCCCCAGCGACGGCCGATCAGGTAGGCTCCGCTGTCGCTGAACCAGCCGATCAGCGTGAACGTGAACACCCAGCCGAGTCCGGTTGGCCGGCCGTCCCAGCCCACGGCGAGGGTGTTCGCTAGCGTTTCCAGCCATGGCGCCTCGCCGCCACTGGAGCGCTCACGAAGGCTGATCGCCAGCATCGTCGGGACCGCGATGAACAGGGAGCCGCAGGTCGTCGCGGCCCAGGCGCCGAGGCCAACCGGAGAGCCAACCGATTGCGGCCCGATCGGCACGGGCTGCCGGCTGGCCCGCAACACGCCGACCCCGAGCGGGACCAGCGCGGCAACGGTGACCACGCCGAACATCACCGAGCGGTTGTCGACGAAACCGGCCAGAGCGGCGGCGATGATGATCCCGTAGCCGAGGGTCGAGGCGGTCAACCCGATCTGCGTCGCGAGGCGGCGGAACTCGTGGTAGGCGACCACGCCGATGAGAAGCATCACCGCGACGTAGACCGGACCGCCAAGCAGCAGGGCGACCAGCCCGACGACGACGACGCCGATCGAGCTCCTCAGTCGGTCGCGCACGGAGACCTCGCTACTCGGGGGGAGCGACGACGGCGGTCACATGGCCGAAGCGGCGCTCGCGCTGCGCGAAGTCGTCGACCGCCGCCCGGAGATGATCGGGGCCGAAGTCGGGCCAATAGACCGGTGTAAAGAACAACTCGGCGTAGGCGCCCTGCCAGACCATGAAGTTGCTCGTCCGGTGCTCGCCGGAGGTTCGGATGATCAGGTCCGGGTCCGGCATACCGTGGGTGTAGAGGTGGGCGGAGATCACGTCCTCGGTGACATCCTCCGGGGCGATCCCGGAGGCGACGATCTCGCGCACCGCCTGGAGCAATTCTTGGCGACCGCCGTAGTTGAAGGCAAGGGTGAGAACGATCCGGTCGTTGGCCTGGGTCAGCTGGATGGCGGCGAGGACCTGCTGGCGCAGTTCGACCGGAAGCCCGTCGAGACTGCCGATGTGCCGGAGCTGGACGCCCTGCCGGTGAAGCTCGTCGACGTCCCGGATGAGGCACATCCCGAGGATGCGGATGATCCCTTCGACCTCTTCCCGTGGGCGGCGCCAGTTCTCCGTCGAGAATGCCCACAGGGTCAGGTAGCCAACCCCAGCCTCGGCCGCGGCGGTCGTGATCCGGCGGATGTTCTCGGTGCCGCGCTCATGGCCCGTCAGACGAGGCAGACCGCGCTCGGCGGCCCAGCGCCCGTTGCCGTCCATGATCATCGCGATGTGCTGCGGGACCGGTTGCGCCGTCTGGACCGGAACCGGTGTGACCAGATGCGCCCAGCCCGGCGCGTCGCTATGAGCGTGGTGCGTCGGGTCGGCGTGGTGGGTGGCGTGGTGCTCATACCGGGACGCATTCGAACTGGCCATCGATCTTTCCGTCACGACGATCGTCCGGAATGGACGATGAGAGAGCAGGTTCCGGACGCAACTGTACCGGAGAGAGAAGAGCTGGTGCGACGCCGGTTGCCCGGTCCGATCGGACACGGTGGAGGGGAGACGGTGTCTAGAACTCGAGGATCTCCTGTTCCTTGGCCTTCCCGATCTTATCAGCCTCCTCGACGTGGCGCTTGGTGACGTCGTCGAGCTGCGAGCTGCCGCGGGTCCGCTCATCCTCGCCGATCTCACCCTCGTCGCCCAGTTCCTTGAGCGTGCTCATCCCGTCGCGGCGGATGTTCCGGATCGCGACCTTGGAGTCCTCGACGTTGCTGTGGACGACCTTGACGAGTTGCTTGCGGCGCTCCTCGGTCAGCGGTGGCAGGTTGATCCGGATGGTCGAGCCATCGTTGTTCGGGTTGAGCCCGAGGTCGGACCGCTGGATAGCCTTCTCGATCGCCGAGATGGTGCCCTTGTCCCAGGGCTGGATGACCAGCATGCGTGACTCCGGGACCGAGATGCCTGCCACCTGGTTGAGCGGCATGGTCGTCCCGTAGGACTCGATCGTGATCCGGTCGACCAGCGCCGGGGAGGCGCGGCCAGTGCGGACCCCATCGAGGTCGCGGCGCAGCGCGTCGAGCGCCTTGTTCATCCGTAGATCAGCATCCGTGAGCACGTCCTTGAGCATCGCTCGCTCCTTGTCTGGTCGGGCGGGGTCGTTCCGGGGTCGTCTGGATCTGTATGGACCGCGCCGCTACCGGCTGCCGGGGCGCTCGCCGACCATCGTGCCGACCGCTTCCCCCGCGACGGCACGGGCGATCGCGGTCGGGTCGCTCATATCGAAGACGAGGATCGGCATGTTGTTGTCACGGCAGAGCGCGAGCGCCGAGGCATCCATCACCTTCAGGTTCCGCTCCAGGGCGTCCTGGTGGCTGATCTGAGGATACCGCTCCGCCGCCGGGTTCGTGCGCGGGTCGTCGGAGTAGACCCCATCGACTCCGTTCTTGGCCATCAGCAGCACATCCGCGTCCAACTCGAGCGCACGGAGGGCGGCGGCCGTGTCGGTGGTGAAGTAGGGGTTGCCGGTCCCGGCCGCGAGGACGACGACGCGGCCCTTCTCCATGTGCCGCAGTGCCCGCCGCCGGATGTACGGCTCGGCGACCTCGTGCATCTGGATGGCGGTCATGACCCGGCTCTCGGTGCCGACCTTCTCGAGGCCGTCCTGCAGGGCGAGCCCGTTGAGGACCGTCGCGACCATCCCCATGTAGTCAGCGGTCGCCCGATCCATTCCCTGGCTACTGGCCGAGAGCCCGCGGAAGATGTTGCCGCCGCCGATGACGACGGCGACCTGCGTATCGAGGTTGGTGATCTGTTTGATCTGACGGGCGACCGAGACGATCACTGTCGGGTCGATCCCATAATGGGCGCTACCCATCAGCGCCTCGCCACTTACCTTCAGGAGGACGCGGCTGAACACGCTGGTCATGGACAGTCCTTCGCGACGATGGGGACGGGAGCGATCGCCCATGCGATGCATCCGTCCCCATGAGCTGTGGCCGGATTGGACTAGGCGTCGGCGGTCGGGCTCGTCGCCGGGCGGTCCGCGCCGACCTCGAAGCGGGAGAAGCGGCTGACCTGGATGTTCTCGCCCAGCTTGGCGATCCCGTTCTTGACCAGATCGCCGATCGTAGTCTTGCCGTCGCGAATGAACGGCTGCTCGAGCAGGACGACCGCCTTGACGGCGTCCTCGCGGGAGCCGAACTCGCTCTCGAGGGCGGCGTAGTCGTCCTCCGGGACGTCGTCCTTCGAGACGTAGCGCGGGTTCATCGCCGCGACTTGCATGGCGATGTCGTGGGCCAGCATCTTGAAGTCCGGCGTGCGGGCGACGAAGTCGGTCTCGCAGTTGACCTCGACCAGAGCGCCGATCCGGCCACCGTGGACGTAGGGCTCGATCACGCCCTGGAGGGCGACCCGATCGCCCTTCTTGCTGGCCTTGGTCAAACCCTGGGCCTGAAGCAGGGTCTCGGCCTTGCCCATGTCGCCCTCGGACTCCTGCAGGGCGCGCTTGCTATCCATGATGCCGGCGCCGGTCTTCTCCCGGAGCGCCTTGACCTGATCTGCCGTGATGACCATCGTGTTCCTCCCTGTCGTTCTTGATCTCGAGTTCTGGTTATCGGGAGTCCAACCGGACGCTGATCGTCCGATCTGGCGGGACTGGACCAGTCGTGTGCTAGGCCTCGGTCGGCTCGGGCGCGGTCTGGGCCGCCGGGACGGCCTCGGCGACGGTGGCCGGCGCGGTCACCTCATCTGGAGCCGAGGGCTGAACTGGAGCGGCAGGCTGGGCCGGAGCGGGCGTCGGCTGGGCCGGAGCGGGCGTCGGCTGGGCTGGAGCCTGGCGGGTGCGCTGCCCCTGGTTCTGCGGGGCCGGGCGGCTGGCGAAGGTCTCGGCCGTAATCGGGGCCTCGCCACGGCGGCCACGCTGGCCCTCGCTCTGCTGGGCCTGATCGGCGCCGCGGCTCTCGAAGCGGGCCTGGCCGTCGATCGCTGCGTCGGAGATGCTGGCGGCGAGGAGCCGGAGCGCCCGGATCGCGTCGTCGTTGGCCGGGATGACGAAGTCGGCGTCGTCCGGGTCGGCGTTGGAGTCGGTCAGCGCGATGATGGGGATCTTGAGGCGGCGCGCCTCTTCGACCGCCAGGTGCTCGCGCTTGGTGTCGATGATGAAGACGGCGCCGGGGAGCTGCGTCATGTCGCGCATCCCGCCGAGGCTCCGCTCGAGCTTCTCCAGCTCGTGGAGCTTCTTCGCGGCTTCCTGCTTGGGCAGGTACTCGAACTCGCCGCGCTCGAGCTGGCCCTGAAGGTTCTTCAGGACCCGGAGTCGGGCACGGATCGTGACGAAGTTCGTCAGCGTGCCGCCCATCCAGCGCCGGTTGATGAAGAACTGGCCGGAGCGCTCGGCCTCGCGCTGGATGATGTCCGTCGCCTGTTTCTTGGTGCCGACGAACAGGATCTTGCCGCCGCGGGCGGTGATGTCGGAGATGAACTTCTGCGAGTCCTCGAGCCGGTAGACGGTCTGCTGGAGGTCGAGGATGTGGATGCCGTTGCGCTCGGTGAAGATGTAGGGCTTCATCTTCGGGTTCCAGCGCTTGGACTGGTGCCCGAAGTGGACGCCGGCCTCGAGCAGCAGGCGGAGGGCCTGGGGGCGGGGCTGGCCGAAGGTGCTGACCTGACGGAACGGGGCAGGAGCGGCGGCCGGGGTTGCCAGTTCGGCGGCCTCCGGGCGCTCGGACACGGTCGCGACCATGAGACGTTCTCCCTTGTGGGTGGTTGTTGCCTCCGCGCTGGTCATCCGGGCCCGGACCACGAGTCGATCGTGGCACCCCGCGCTCCGTCGCAACGCGTGCGAATTAGACGGTCCTGCCAGGCAAGACCGCCGGAGAGTATAGCACGATCGGCTGCTCCGAAAACCGGACATGGACCTGGCCGAATGCCAAGTCCATGTCTTCGGAGTCGACTCGCCTCGGCTACGCCGCTTCGAGAAAGTCCTCGCGGACGTAACCTTTCCCATCAGCATCCGAGACAGGGTACCAATCGAACTCGCCATCGTTCTCGGGTTCGCCAATGATCGTCAGCTCCGCACCAGCATCGAGCGTTCTGAGAATCGTCCCGTCATCTGCATTGGAAGCTTCACTTCGGAGATTGACTGATTGAGACGTAACAACCGAGTCATCGACAGCGAAGGTCGCTCCGCCGTCCGCCGGCGTTTCAGTTACCGCCGCGTCTGTCGACGGCTGGTCGGTCGGCTGTTGGTCCGGCGCCGTCGAGGCGGTTTCGTCGGGCGGTGTCGTCGGCTCGGTGGCCGGCTGGTCGCTGGCCGCTTCCGACGGGCTGGCGCCAGCGCCGCCGGCGGTGCTGGGTGCGGCGGACTGCGCCGGAGGAACCGTCGCGGTCACGTTGTTCGCCGCGCCGGGGACGGGTGTCGTCGTCGAGAGGGCGACCTCTCCGGTCGGCGTCACGTCGCCGTTGCCGTTGTTGTCGTTGATGATGCTGCCGACCCAGAAGATGAAGACGCTCAGCATCAGGATCAGGCCGATGATCGGCAGCGCGATCCGGAGGTAGTCGGTCCAGTATCGCTCCGGCCGCGGACCGGGATTGCCGCCACCCCGCGGCATCCTCGGGCCACCGCCACCCCCACCAGCCGGTGACCCGCCGCCCCTGTTTGGCAGGGTCGGTCCGTTCCGCACCGGCGGCTCCGGCCTATTGGCGGAGCGAAAGCCGCCCCCGGTGCTGTAGGCCGGCTCACCGCCAATCGCTGGTCCGCCGGCGGGGCTGAGGCGGCGGATCGCTCGCCCGAGACGACCCGGTGCCGGATCGCCCGTCATGACCGGATTCCCCGGGCGGGTCTGGGGACCGCGACTCGTCGGACCACCCGGCGCCTCCCGGTGTTCCGGCCATGTCGTCGGCTGGTGGTCGGTGGTCGGTGAAGTCGTGGGGCTACGGTCCAATCTTGCCTCCTGGGCTGCCTCGGCCGGTCGGGTGCGGGGTCGGCAGCGTCTCGGTGAGCATGGGTGTCCGGCGGTTCAGCCGGTCGCGTCCGCCAGAAACGGACCGCGCACGGCCGATCGGGCAGGGGAGCCGAGCGGAACTCGCCGGACGTCAGTCTCGGGAGTATAGCAAGAAAGTCCGGATTGCCCGGAGCCGAAACCCCTTCGGTAGCGCGAACCCTGACGAGACTATTTCTCCTCGTCCTCGTCGGTCTCGTCCTCGCGGCGACCGTCCCAGGGGGTCTCCGGGCCACCGAATCGCCGGATGAATGTGCTCGTTCCGCTCGCGCCGCCGGCGTTCTGATCCATCCGTGAGCGGAGGTCGGCCGGTGCGGTCAGTGGCTGCGGCGGCGCCGGCGCCGCGTCCGTGTCGGAGGAGCCCGATGGCGCCTGAACCGGTGGCTCGGGACCCTGGATCGGCTGCGGAGTCGGGGTCACCACGGGTGCGATCGGGCGCGGCGCGGCCGAGAGGGAGGCGAGCCGGGTCCCGGTCTCCGGGCTCATCATCTCGAGCTGGCCCTCGTAGATGGCTCCCTCGTTGATGACCAGCGTCTGGGTCGAGACCTTGCCCCGGAGGCGCCCGGTCGGCATGAGCTGGAGGCGGCCACGGCAGACGATCTCACCGCTCAGCTCGCCGGCGACGACGATGTTCTCGGCCTCGACGTGGGCGTCGACCTGGGCACCCTGCGCGACGTGCAGCGTCCCGCGGCACTCGATCGTCCCCTTGACCTGGCCTTCGATCCGAAGATCGCGGCTGGAGCGGTAGGTCCCGTCGAACGCGGAGTGGCGGTCGATCAGGCTGAGGGCCTCGGCGGCGTCGAAGGCCTGGCCGCGGCCGGCGTCGTATGCGCTGGTTGGCGCGGTGCGCGTGGACATGGTGCGACTCCTGTAGCGGTGTCTGACGGCGGCTCCGGGGAAGGAGCCGGCTCAGAGCGACTAGTAGCGGACGCCCGAGCGGCTGGTCCGACGATTGGTTGTGCTGACGCGGGGCGGGGTTCCGGCCTGCTCCTCGGCGGTCAGCGTCATCCGGACGGTCGCGTTGACCCGGGAGCCGTCGTGGGCGACGACCGTCGGCGAGATGATCTCGCCACTGATCCGTCCCTGCGGCAGGATCTCCAGCCGGGTCGACGCCCGGATGACGCCCTTCACGTTGCCGGCGATCACGATCGCGTTCGCGATCAGCGTCGCGTCGGCCTCGGCATCCTCGGAGACGAAGATGTCGGTCCGGGCCGTGACGGTCCCCTGGAACTGGCCATGGATGTGAACGTCGCCGTTCGACTCCATGTCGCCGCGCCAGATCGTGTCGGCGGCGATGACGCTGGTCGGCTGGCTGGCGACGTAGGGCGAGGGGTCGTTGTCCATCCCTGCTCCGATCGGTTGACCGGCGGGTTCCCGGGTCGAGGTGGGGAACCCGCCGCCCTGGGGCTGGGTGCTCTGCCGGGCCGGTGTCTCGCGGGCTGGCTCCTGGTCGTACACGTACTCGGCCTCCGGCTCGAACTCGTCGTCCTGCTGATCGCCCCGGTCGTCACGTCGCCCGGCGGGCTGCTGCCGCAGGGTCTCCAGCTGTCGGGAGAATGTTTCCGGGTTCTTGTTGTCCCGGTTGTCACGGCGGAATACCACGATCCGATCCCTCTCACTCTGCTCGGTCGAGCGATGCGACGCGTGACAGGCTTCCTCGACAGCGGAGCGTCCGCGCCGGGCTGCCTTCCAGCCGTGAGCGACCCGATCGGATCGCTCGGAAGACAGGGTGTACGTACACTCTACCACAGGCGGACAATAGCTGAACCCGCGGCGTTCTCTTCAGGTTGCGGAAGAAGCGGACAGGGGGTTCAGCCAACCCTGAGGTATCGCTCCCACCGGGACGTTTCACTACGGTCGTTCTGGTAAACGACAATTGGGACCGAAACGGATTGATTGTCTGTCCATGAGCGCCCTGAAGTGACCGTTGATGGATGCCCGAAATGGTCGGTCAAGCGCCGAAGTTCCGAGCAAGTGTCGTGGTCCGTCAGCCATCATTTGCCAGGCAAGAGCCGTAGATCGTGCATGGGGCGTGCTCCCCTCCCTGGGCAGCGAAGCGAGCCCGTCGCAGCCGACGATCGACGTCAGTCGGTCGGAGCGCGACGAGTCCCAGGGAGGGGAGCATCTGTGTTGGCCGTCAAGCGCCGATCACTGCTGCGCAGCTCCAGCGGCCACGGCTCCCCGTGGCGCAGCAGCGCGTTGAGGATCGTCAGCAGCTTGGGCATACAGGCGGTGATCACCACCTTCTTCGCCTTGCCCGCCGCCTCGAGCCGCTGGGCAAACGTCCGGATCGCCGGGGTGGACCGGACCGCGGAAAGGGTCGCCATGGACCGCACCGCCCGGACCGAGGCCCGGCCGCCCCAGATCATCCGCCGTCCGCGATGGCCGCCGCTGTCGTGGTTGCGCGGTGCCACCCCGACCAGCGCCGCGATCGCCTTGGCCGACCCCTGCCCCAGCTCCGGCACCTCGGCCAGCAGCGTCGTCGCCAGCACCGGCCCCACCCCTGGCACGCTCTGCAGCAGCGCGTCTCACTCCCGCCAGACCGGACTGGCCCGGACGAGCTCCGCCAGCTCCCGGTCGACCGCGGCCAGATCGTCCTGCAGCCAGGCGATGTGGGCCGCCAGCCGGGGCCGGACCACCGGGCGGGCCGTCCGCAGCCGGTTGCCCTCGGCGACCAGCAGCTCCTGGATCTGGCGGCGGCGGGCCAGCACGGCGCTCACCTCCTGGGTGGCGGCATCGGGCAGCGGCCGGACCGGCGGCTGGACGGTCTCGGCGAAGCGGGCCAGCAGC
>JAABUS010006741.1_pt1 | contig 13706 bp, 11 predicted proteins | sample 5560161 | NCBI WGS metagenome assembly JAABUS01 (sample SAMN10711885, study PRJNA513376) | rock metagenome | isolation source: Antarctica rocks | place: Antarctica: Victoria Land, Trio Nunatak nord | collected 2016-01-04 | reverse complement strand
CAACAGGAACTGCATCGTTCGGGGATGCAGCACGTCGGTGGCGAAGCGACGGTTCTCCGAGATGACCCGGTAGGCGCGATTGAACTCCTCGCTTTCGAGCTGCACGTCATCACCGCGCAGCTTGCCCATGGCCCGGTTCAATGTGCCCTCCGGCAGTACGGTCAGCGACGGCGCGCGAAAACCCGAATGGAGACAGACCACGCTGAGGCGGTGGGTGTGCGTGCGGCTGTTCGCGCCGCTGGAGCGGGTCAGGTAGATGTAGTCGAACGCCACCGCAGGCCGTCCGTGCGACGTACCGGTCAGGATGTTCTCCGCTCGCCTGCCGTAACCGCGGTCGAACGGGTCTCCTAATGCCTCGAACCGGGCCATCAAAGCGGGATCGCCTGGGGCGTAGGCGAATCCCATCAGTGCGCCCTGCTTCACCATCGCCTTGCGCCGCTTCTTGCTGGCTGAGAAGGCAAGCCGCAGCGCGATCCCCACGGTCACGATGACGACGATCGACATGACGATCCAGGCTGTGACGACGACATCCACGGCCGCGCTCAGGTCCTCGTCGCGGGCCAGGAGGCCCGCAGTCAGAACTGCACCCGGACCGGCTGGCGTGCCTGCGGATCCTCGATCTCGAAGTAGTCGAACTGGCTGAAGGAGAACAGGCCGGCGACGATGTTGCTCGGCACCGACTCGACCCGGGTGTTGAAGGCGCGGACGTTCCCGTTGTAGAACCGACGTCCCGCAGCGATCCGCTCCTCGGTGTTGGCCAATTCGCGCTGCAACTCGGCGAAGTTCTCACTCGCCCGCAGGGCGGGGTAACTCTCAGTCACGGCGAACAGGCCGCCGACGGCCCGGGTCAAGGCATTCTCGGTGTCCTGACGGGCAGCCGGTCCCGCGCCGGTCTGGGCCCGCGCCAGCGCGGCGCCGCGCGCTGCGGTCACGTTCTCCAGCACCTGACGCTCGTGTGCGGCGTACCCCTTGACCGTCTCGACCAGGTTGGGGATCAGTTCGAAGCGGCGCTGTAACTCGACGTCGATCTGCTTCCAGGACTCCTCGATCAGGTTCCGCTGCGTGATGAACCTGTTGTAGGCGATCAGGACGTACAGGCCGATCAGAACGATCGTGGAGCCGAGTAACAGCAGAGTCAGGTCCATTCTTCTACGATGCGGGCCCGCGCCGTCGGGTTCCCCCCGAGCGCTCGTGGACGGACCGGCGAGGTTGGCCCCGTGGTCGCCGCACGTCGCTCAGATCGGCGTGATCGACAGCCGCAGGGCGGCAGGAGCTGACGGCGGTACGGCAGGCTTGGCCGGCGGGACCGCAAACACCGGCTCGTACGGCGCACCCGGTGCCGGTCGCGGGTCCGGCTCGCCGTTGTTGGGCCACATCGCCATCGCGCGCTCCGCCTGCGCGGTGATCGTCAGCGACGGGTTCACGCCCAGGTTCGCCGAGATCGCCGAACCGTCAACGATGGACAACTGTGGGTAGCCGTGGACCCGGTGGTAGGGATCGATCACCCCGGTCTGACCGGAGTCCCCGATCGCGGCGCCGCCGATGAAATGGGCGGTCATCGGGATGTTCGCCACGTCGTTCCAGGCGCCGCCGGCGACCCCGCCGATCCGGTCGGCAACCCGGCGGGCGACGTCGTGGCCGGCTGGAATCCAACTCGGGTTCGGTGCGCCGTGTCCCTGTCGGGATGACAGTCGCCGACCCAACAGGCCGCGCTTGGTGAATGTCGTGATCGAGTTGTCCAGCGTCTGCATGACCAGCAGGATGATGGTCTGCTGTGCCCAGCCCCTCGGGTTATGTACACCGATTGCCTTGCCCCGCAAACGGATCAGCTCGCGCAGCCAGGCGAGAACTCGTGGGCCCCGTTGGTCGCCGTCGGCCAGGGCGGTCTGCAGCAGGCCCATCGCATCGCTGCCCTTGCCGTACCGGACCGGCTCGATATGGGTGTTTGCATCAGGATGGATCGAGGACGTGATCGCGACGCCACGGGAGAAGTCAGTGCCTGCGGACCAGCTGCGCGCGCCGATGATCGCCTCGGAGTTGGTCCGGGTCAACACGCCCAAACGGGGGGAAATATCCGGCAGCGCACCGCGATCCCGCATCCGGTGCAGCAGCTTGGCCGTACCCAGTGCCCCGGCGGCGAGAATGACGTGATCGGCCGTGAATCCCTGCCGGTCGCGCCGTAATAGGCCTCCGGTTCGTACGGTCATCACCTCGAAACCCGCGCCTCGGCGACCTGGCCGGAGCCGAGTGACGGTGGTCAATGGATGTACCTGCGCACCGGCGGCTTCGGCGAGATACAGGTAGTTCTTGGTGAGGGTGTTCTTGGCGTTGTGCCGGCAACCGGTCATGCAGGCTCCGCAATTGCGGCAACCGGATCGGCGCGGGCCGGCGCCGCCGAAATACGGATCCTCGACCTCGACCCCCGGACTGCCGAAGAACACCCCAACCGGCGTCGGCTGATACGACTGAGCGACCCCGAGGTCCTCGGCCACCGAGCGGAGCACCTCGTCGGCCGCGGTCGTGACCGGATTGGTCGCCACACCGAGCATCCGCTTGGCCTGGTCGTAGTACGGGCTCAACTCCGCGTTCCAGTCGGTGATGTGCGCCCATTGCGGGTCTGCGAAGAAGGCACTCGGCGGTTCGTACAAGGTGTTGGCGTAGTTCAGCGAACCGCCACCGACACCGGCGCCGGACAGGATGAGGGCGTTGCGCAGCAACGAGATCCGTTGGATGCCGAAACAACCCAGCTTCGGTGCCCAGAGAAAGTTGCGTACGTCCCACGACGTGGTCGGGTAACTGGACTCGTCGAATCGGCGGCCGGCTTCCAACACGCCGACGCGATAGCCCTTCTCGGTCAGCCGCAGAGCTGCGACCGAGCCTCCGAACCCACTGCCGATGATCACCACGTCGTAATGCGTCGGCGCCATGGCGGCAGGCTACCCGCGGGTAACGTGCTCGTCCTAGGCCATCGCAAGCGCATGAATCACCTGAGCGTCATCTCCCGGGTTTCCTGCGGCAGCCTGCCGTTCGCATTCCGGCTGCCAAGGGAGCCTTGGATGAGGAGAACATGGACAACGACGTACGTGAGTGGTTTCGCCGCCGGACCTACCTGACTGCGGACTTCGATCCGCTGACTCTGCTCGACGCCAAGCGGCGCACCGGGGACCGGATCAGCGTGGTCCTGCCGGCCTTGAACGAGGAGCGCACGGTCGGTGAGATCGTGGAGCGAATCCGCGGCTGCCTGATCGAGGATCTGCCGCTCGTCGACGAACTCGTCGTCATCGACTCCGGTTCCCAGGACCACACCGCGGCGGTCGCCCGCGACGCCGGTGCCCGCGTCGTCAGTGCCGGGGAAGTGCTGCTCTCCTACGGCCGCCGGCCCGGCAAAGGGGATGCGCTGTGGAAGTCCCTGTTTGCCACGACCGGCGACATTGTGGCCTTCCTCGATTCCGACCTGATCGACTTCGACCCGTCCTTCGTCACGGGGCTGGTCGGGCCGCTGCTCACCGATCCAGGGGTCGGGTACGTCAAGGGTCTGTACGACCGTCCGCTGAGGACAGTCCAGGGAATTGCCCCGGAAGGCGGCGGCCGGGTGACCGAGTTGCTCGCCCGTCCGCTGCTCAATGCGATCTGGCCGGAACTGGCCGGGTTCGTGCAGCCGCTGTCCGGTGAGTACGCCGGCCGGCGCAGCCTGCTGGAGGCGGTCCCGTTCGCCTCGGGGTACGGGGTAGAGATCGCGCTGCTGATCGATCTTCTGCAGATGGCAGGTCTTGATGCGCTTGCCCAGACCGACCTCGGAGTCCGTCGGCACAGTCACCAGGCGGATCCGGCTCTTGGCCGGATGGCCGGCCAGATCCTGCAGACCGCGCTGCACCGGGCGCCGTGGGCTCCTTGGGCGGCAGCGGAATCGTCGATGCTGACCCAGTTCGTACGGGTGGCAGACGGACATGAGTTCGTCGACTGGGACGTGGCCACGCTGGACCGGCCGCCGATGCGGACGCTCCCCGAGTACGCCCGCCTTCGGGCCACATCAGGTAGTCCTCCCGCGCTGCCCGGTTTCGGCCGCGGCTGAGGGTCGGATCGTCGCCCATGACATTGAACATCCTGATGAATGCCGGCCCATGGCTGGCCGTCCCGCCGGCCGGCTACGGCGGGATCGAAAACGTAGTGGCCACCCTCGTTCCCGAACTCCGGGGGCGCGGGCACCGTGTCGTGCTCGCCTCCGTGGCCGACTCCGGCCTGCCCGTCGACGGCCTGGTGTACGCGTTCCGGTCCGGCCAGTTCGACCGACTTGCCGCGCCGTACAACGTCGCCTGTGGCATCGCGCCCGCCCACCTGCAGGCCGTCGTCTCTGCCGTACGCGGGGCTGCTGACTCCGGCCGGCCCTTCGATCTGATCCATGACCACCTGGAGGTCTCCGGACCGGCCATCCTCGGTGCGTTGGATGACGGTCCACCGGTCCTGCAGACCCTGCACTGGGACCTGCACAAGCACCCGGACTTCTATCGCAGCTTCGACGGCCGCGGCCGGGTCTTCTTCGCCGGAGTCTCGCAGTCCCAGATCGATCGGGCCCCTGCGAATCTGGCCGCGCAGACGATCGGGTACGTACCGCTCGCCGTCGCCCAGACCGATCAGCCGCCCGCCAGTCGATCCGATCGTGACGATCATCTGCTGGTACTCGGCCGGATCACGCCGCTCAAGGGCTGCGAGGTAGCCATCCGGCTGTGTCTGGATCGTGGGCTGCGGCTCGTGTTGGCCGGACCGGTCGGGGGTCTGCCGGATGTGGATGCGCTCGAGGCGGCGCTGGCCGACCCTGATTCAGCGGTTCGCGGCTATCCGGATGTCCGGTATTTCCTCGACGAGATCGCGCCCCATCTCGACGGGGACCAGATTCGCTGGATCGGCACTGTGTGCGGATCGGCCAAGGACGACCTGATTCGCCGCGCACGCGCCGTGCTGTTCCCGCTGCAGTGGGAAGAGCCCGGCGGTACGGCGATGGTCGAGGCGCTCAGCCTCGGCACGCCGGTGGTCGGTCTGGCCCGTGGGGTCTTCCCGTCGTTGGTCGAGCACGGGGTCACCGGGTGGATCGCCGACTCGGAGCTCGAGTTGGCCGGCTTCCTGGATCGCGTCGACGAACTCGATCCGGCCGCCTGCCAACGTGTTGCCAGACAGCGCTTTTCACCCGCAGAGATGGCGGCGTCGTATGAATCGCTGTATCGGGATGTGCTAGCCCGCACCAGTCCACGGCACGCGGACACCCGGCAGCGCGCCGAAGACCGGATCGCGCGCCTGCAATGGCACCGAGCGCCGCATGCCCTGAGCGGCCAGGACGCGGTCGAAGGGCTCTCTGCTCGTGCTTGACCTGGCCCCGGGGGCCAGGTTTTACAGTGGAGTCATGAACGGTGACGGGCTGTTGACGGTGGGCCAGGTGACCAAGCGCACTGGTCTGTCGCGCAAGGCGCTGCGGCTGTACGAGAAGGCCGCTCTGGTCATCCCGGCCACCCGCAGCGATGCCGGATACCGGCTGTACGACGAGAGCGTCCTGCCCCGGCTGGACCTGATCCGACGGGCCAGGGCGCTGGATGTCGGCATCGGAGAACTCGGTGAACTCCTGGACATCGCCCAAGGCCGCAGCGACCGCGCGCACGGGGATCTGGCCGCCCTGGTGGCGGAGAAGTTGCAGCAGACCGAGCAGCGGATCGCGGAGTTGCGGGCGCTTGAGCTCCAGCTGCGCACTGTCCAGCAACGCCTCGGAGGCGTCGCCACGGCTCCGGTGGATCGGGCGTCTGGCTGTGGCTCGCTGTTGTGCACCTGTCCGGTCCCTGAACTTGGCGGCCCGGTCCCTGAACCTGGCGGCCCGGCATCTGGCGGCACGGCATCTGGCAAGGCATCGAGTGGCAGGGGAGGTGAAAACGTGAATCCAACGGAACTGAAGCAACAGAACGCCGAAGGCACCTCCACGAGTTGCGATTGTGGCTGCGACTGCTGCACGCCGCAGAGTGATGACCAGAAGGGCACGAGCGAGCCAGTCAAGGGCGAGCGGGCGAAGGGCGAGTCGAAGGCACCGGCCGGCGGTTGCAACTGCGGTTGCGGCGACTGACCTCTCCGGAGGTCGCCTGCCAAGTTGATCATCGGAAAGTTGGGGGTTTTTGGGCCTGATCCAGCCGCAAAGCCCGCACTTTCCGATGATCAACTTGGGAGGGGCCGCGGCTCGACTCGGGGTCTGGCGAGAAGTTCGGCCAGGTGCTCACCTCGCACGCTGGCCAGGTCGTGAAGTTGGGTGCGGCAGCTGTAGCCGTCGGCGAGCACCCGGTCGTTGGGTCCAGCGTCACGGACGGCCGGCAATAACTGATGCTCGGCGATTGCGACGGAAACGTCGTGGTGGCCACGCTCGAACCCGAAATTACCGGCCAACCCGCAGCAGCCGCCGAGGCGCTGCACGTCTGCGCCGGCGCGTCCGAGCAGCTCGGCATCCGGCGACCAACCCATGATCGCGTGGTGGTGACAGTGCGGCTGCGCGATCACCCGCGTACCGCGCAGATCCGGCGGAGCCCAGTCCGGTGTCTGAGTCAATAGCTCGGCCAGGGTCCGGGTGGCAGCGGCCACCTGGCGGGCAAGCTCCGCGTCTTGCCCGCGAAGCAGATCTGCGGCGTCGCCGCGCAGCACCGCCGTACACGAAGGTTCGATCCCGACCACCAGTGCACCGGCCTCGACGTAGGGCGCGAGAGTCCGGACCGTACGGCGTGCCTGCCGCCGGGCCGCGTCTAGCTGACCGGTCGAGATCCAGGTCAGGCCACAGCACGTGACGACGTCTGGCACCGCGACGGAATAGCCGGCGGCCTCGAGCACCGAGACCGTGGCCGTACCGATCTCAGGGCTGAAATGTTCGGTGAAGCTGTCGACGAAGAGCACAACGCTCCCGTTCGGCGGCGGCATAGCTGTCGCCCCTCGCCGCTGTGCCCACTCACGCCGAAACGTGTTGGGCGCGAACGGCGGCACGGGCCGGCGACGATCGATTCCGGCGACGGCAGCGACCAGTGGATGCAGGGTCGGGCTGCGCATCAGCTGGTTCACGTACCTGGTGACGACCGGTGCGCAGTGGGCGAGCCGCGCCCAACGCGGCAGCCACCCGAGTGTGTAATGCGAACGAGGCCGCGGGCGCCGTCGGTAACGCTGGTGCAGAGCCTCGGCCTTGTAGGCGGCCAGATCGACCCCGGTCGGGCAGTCCGAGGCGCATCCCTTGCAGGACAGGCACAGGTCCAGGACGTTGGCGAGCTCAGCTGATCGGAATCCGTTGGGTCCCAGCCGACCACTCACCACGTCCTGCAGCACCCGTGCCCGGCCGCGGGTGGAGTCATTCTCCTCGCGCGTGGCCACAAAGGACGGACACATGACACCGCCAGTGGATGTATTGTCCGCCAGGCACTTTCCGACGCCGGTACAGCGGTGTACGGCCATCGAGAGGTCACCACGGTCATCTCGGTAGCTCAGGGCCAACGACCGAAGTTCCTTGCGGCGCAGGGGTGGCGCTGCAGCGACCCGGATGGCGGCGTCGACGGACGCCGGCGAGACGATCACTCCCGGATTGAGCAGCCGGTCGGGATCGAACAGCTCCTTCACCTGGTCGAACAGGCTCAAGGCGTCGGCGGAATACATCAGACCGAGCAACTCGCTGCGGGCGCGACCGTCACCGTGCTCACCGGACACGGACCCGCCGTGGCTGGCCGCCAGCCTCGCGGCGTCCATGACGAAGGCCCGGTAGACCGCGGTGCCGTCCGTACGCTCGAACGGGAAGTCGATCCGGATGTGCAGGCACCCCTCGCCGAAGTGCCCGTACGGCAAGCCAGTCAGGCCGTAGCCGTCCATCAGCTGTTCGAACTGGCGCAGGTAGGCCCCAAGACTGGCTGGCGGAACCGCGGCGTCCTCCCACCCGGCGTGGGCCGGCTCTCCGCCGGCAGTACGCGCGGACAGGCCGGCGCCGTCTTCCCTGATCCGCCACATGGCCGCGGCCTCGCCGGCGTCGCGCACGACGAGTAAGTCGAGGGCCGACGCGTCGGCGATCAGGCCGGGCAGCGCCGCCTCGATCTCGTCGGGCTGACCGGCCAACTCGACCAGGAGCCAGCCCGACCCGCGGGGGAGTGGGGGTACGGCCGACTCGCCCCGGCGGGCGCGCAGGACCTTGACGATGCGGCGATCCAGGCCCTCGCATGCTGTGGGTCGGTGCGGCAGGAGCCCGGGCACCGCGTCGGCCGCTTCGGCCATGGACGGATAGCCGAAGACGACCAGGCGGCGAGCCGGCGGATCGCGGACCAACCGGACCTGTGCGGCGCAGGTCAGCGCCAACGTGCCCTCACTGCCGACCAGTGCCTTGCTGACGTCGAAGCCGCGTTCGGGCAGCAGATGCTCCAGGGAGTAGCCCGAGATGTGCCGCCCGAACGTGCCGAACTCGGTCCGTACAGTCCCCAGATTGCGGCCGATCAGGTCGTGCAGGGCTTGCAGAGGACCGGTGCCGTCGTCGCTGGCTGTGGAGGCGTCGGCGAGCGAGCCGAGGCGTAGCCGTCGACCGGAGCCGGTCAGTACGTCCAACCCCAGAACATTGTCACTCGTACGGCCGTACGCCAAAGATCTTGAGCCGCAAGCGTTATTGCCGATCATGCCGCCGATCGTGGCGCGGTTCTGCGTCGAAGGGTCGGGCCCGAATCGCCAACCGTGTTTGGCGGCAGCGCGTTGCAGTGACGATTGCACGACGCCCGGCTCGACGGTCGCCGTGCCGGCATCCGGATCGATGTCCAAGACCCGGTTCAGGTGTCGACTGAGATCGGCGACCACCCCGGCCCGATTGCGTTGCCTGCGATGGAGGTCCCGGCCCCGCGCACGGTCAGCGGAACGCCAAGGTCACGGCAGACGCCGAGCGTGGTCAGCAGGTCGTCGACGTCGCGCGGGATGACCACTGCGGTCGGCGGAACCCGGTAGAGCGAGGCATCGGAGGCGTAGAGCGACCGGCTCAGCGCGCTGTCGTCCACCTCTGCGATGCCGGCGCTACGCAGGGCCGCGACGACCTGAGCCGAGTCCACGTCGACGGATGGCACTCGCCCAGCATGCCCCTGTCCAGCGGTTCAGCTGTCACGGCCACCGCCGGCACGTAACCGGTCAGTTGCCGCAGGTGGCGAGTGCGGCAACTGACCAGTTATTGAGGCCACAGCGCACTGTCCACATCGTGTTGTGGCTCATGCACTTCCAGGGGTCGACCCTGTCTCGGCGGTCCGGTGGAGTCGATGCTCAGCTATGCCAGCGAGCCAGGAGTCGAATTTTGATGGCCATCAGGACGTGGGTGCGCGGGGTGTTGTGCTCATCGGGGAGGTGCGTCGGGCCGGCTGGCGCGGCTTGGCTCGAGGTGTGTATGTTCCCGAGTCCGAGTGTCACTGCTGGATCTGGTCATCCTGGGCGGGCACTCCGCAAGCGCTGCCGCTGCTCGACGGGCGCTCCGAATCGCCGGGAGAGACCTTATTGCGGGTCCTGCACACCTCCTGTGGGATCCAAGTCCAGCCACAGTCGTCATCGCCGACGAAGCGTTGGGTCGGGGGCACGTTCCAGCGCGCATCAAGCGGTTCTACGAACTGCTCCATGCCTCCTCGTACACCCGGCTCGGAGCCGCGCAGCTCCGAGCCCGCCTCGGATAACTCTGGGGGGAGGCGCTGGACTCCAGTTGGTGGGGAGCGGAGCTCTCATGTCCATGGCCCAGCTGCCTGGCCGACGATCATGGCTGTGGTTGCATGGCGGCGATGAGCGGGACGACGGCAGCGGAGCGGTCACGGGGAGCAGGGCACTGGTCAGCGGTGCTCGGAGCGGTCGCCGTAGTCGTGTTGATCACCGCCGGGATCGTTTGGCTGCAGTCGGACAGCGATGTCCAACAGTCAGACGTGGCGCGGCCGGGCGTATCGGCCGACGCGCTGAGTCCGGCCGGCACGCCGTTGCCGGACGGGTTCGCCGTCCCGGAGGGGGCAGATCTGGTCGGTACGCCGGTCCAGTACGGCTTCCCGGATTCGGAAGCGACGCGGGAGTGGCAAGCGCTGCTTTTAGTCGACGACGACCCGATCGCGACGTGGTCAGCCTTGCTGGGGCGGATCGGCAGCGTGCTGGGAGTCGAGCTCGACGCCGGCACCGCAGGCGGCTGCGGAGTGAATGAGGGACGGCTGCAGTGCTTCATCAGCCGGGGGGGCGCGTCCGGGCCCGAGGAGAAACTTTCGATCACTGCTGAGCTGTTGACCGTGCCCGGGGATGTGACCGGTCACTACACGATCCGGCTCCTGGGCGAGCGCATCGCTGATCCGTACGAGAACCCGATAGATCCTTGGCCCGGTGGCGACCCGCCGCCCGCACCCGGCGCCCGGCCACGGCCCGACATCGGCGAGCCGCTCGTCCTCCAGGGTCTAGCGCAGGGAAGCGAGCCCAGGGACTACCCGTTGCTGGAGGGCAGCGAGCTGCTCGTCCAGTACTCCCCCGGCAGTCTCACCGGGGGCTTCGGCGTCCTGTTGCGAATCCTTCCCGGGGCTGACGTCGATGCGGTTGGACGTGCCTACGCCGAACAGGGCAGTCAGTACGACGGAGCGATCGACGAGCGGCTCATCGAGGCAGATAACGCGACCGTGACCGTCTACGTCCCGCCAGGTGGTGCCGGCGGCTATCAGGCGACGGTGTACGCCGTCGACAACGCGTCGGGTCGGGACTACGTCTATTACGAGCTGTTCAACGACTGATCCACAACGGTCGGGGTCTGATCGCGAGCCGGCTCGTCACCGAGCAGCACATCGCGGCCGGCGCCGAGACCGAGCCAGAGCATGGGGGCGAGCAGGACGAGAAGGGCCACGATCGGCCACTCCCAGCCGCCGGTCAGATCGTGCATCACGCCGAGCAGCACCGGACCCGTGGACGCGACGAGATAGCCGATCAACTGGGCCACGCCGGAGAGCCGAGCGGCCACGGCAGTGTCGGGGCTGCGCAGCACCATGAGGGTCAGGGCGAGAGAGAAGCCGGCGCCCTGGGCGACGCCGTAGAGGCAGACCCACACCCAGGCACCGGCCGCCGGCGCGACCAGCAGGCCGAGCAGAGACACCAGGTAGAACGCCGTCACCGCGACCACCGGGGGCCGTTGGGTGCGTAGCCGCTTGATGAAGACCGGAAGTACGAGCGCTGCGGCAGCACCGATCAGATTGGTGAGCATCAACATGTAACCAGCGGTCTTCGCGTCGATGCCCTCGTCGCCGAGCAGGGTCGGTAGCCAGGCGGCATAGGAATAGAACTGAAAGCTCTGCAGGGCAAGGTATCCGGTCACTTGCCTGGCCACCGGCGAGCGCAGCAGAACGAATCCGCGGATGTCCTCGGCGGCGGCCAGCTCCTGCTCGGCATCGGTGAGAGCTGGACGGGAAGCCTCGATGCGCCGGGCACGCAACAGGATCGGCAGCCAGAGGGCGAAGCCCAGGCCAGCGAGAACCACCCAGAAGGCAAGAGCCGGACGCCAGCTGAAGGCCAGCGCCGTACCGATCGGCACGGTGAGTCCCGCCGCGGCAGCCGCTCCCACGTTGAGGGCTGCGGTGTAGAGGCCGAGGACGCCGCTGGGGTGCTCGGCGAACTCGCGCTTGACGAAGGCCGGCATCAGCACGTTGGCGATCGCAATACCCGCACCGGCAATGATGCTTCCGGCGTAGAGGGCGATCAGCGGGGTGACCAACCGCAGCAGGATCCCGATCACCAGCAGGACCAAGGACGCTCCGACTGCCCATTCCAGGCCGATCCGCCTGGCCAAACGTGGTGCGACAGGGGAGAAGATCCCAAGGCACAACACCGGCAGCGTGGTGAGCAAGCCGGCGAAGGGGGCGGTCAGGCCGGTGTCCTCGCGGATCGTGTCCAGCACCGGGGACAGGGCAACGATGGCCGGCCGCAGGTTCAGAGCGACGGCGACGGTGGCCACCGCCACGAGCAGTGCGACCGTCCTCGGACGCACCGCCCACCCACCTCACTGCCTCGCCGACTGTCCTGACGACGGTAACCCGCCCCCCGGAACTGACGGTTATGCGCATAACCGCGAAATGCAGGGCTACGGCGGAGGGGTACGGGTTGGGGCGACGTAGGCTGGCGAATGATCGAGGAGGGGCAGCACGATGGTGGACGCCGGCTTTCGCGCCAAGATCGCGAGGCTTGTCGACGAGTACGGGAAAGCTGATCGCAGCTCCTTCCTCGGGGCGCGGTTCGATGCCGGTCTCGCGTGGGTGCACTTCCCGCAAGGCCATGGCGGGCTGGGCCTCCCGCGCACTGAGCAGATTGCCGTCGAAGAGGAGTTCGCCCGCCTCGGCGCGCCCGCGACGGCGCAGGCGGACAACGTCATCGGGTACGGGATGGCCGCCCCGACGATCCTCGATTTTGGGACTGACGAGCAGCGAAACACGCTGCTGCGCCCGATCTTCACCGGCGAGGACATCTGGTGCCAGCTGTTCTCCGAGCCAGGCGCCGGATCGGATCTGGCAGCAGTGGCCACTCGCGCGGTGCGCGATGGAGAGGACTGGATCGTCACCGGCCAGAAGGTCTGGACCTCGTTCGCGCATGTAGCGAAGTGGGCGATCCTGCTCGCCCGTACTGATCCCGAGGTCCCGAAACACCGTGGACTGACCTACTTCATCGCCGACATGACCGCCTCCGGGGTCGAGGTACGGCCGTTACGCCAGCTCACCGGCGAGGCGGAGTTCAACGAGGTCTTCTTCACCGACGTACGCGTTCCTGACTCAGCGCGGCTCGGGGAGGAAGGCCACGGCTGGGCGGTCGCCCAGGGCACCCTGATGAACGAGCGCATGGCGATCGGCGGTAGCGCGGCGCGGGAGTCCGGCATGGTCGGCAAGCTCGCCGCGCTCTGGCGGGAACGCCCGGACCTGCGCCGTCCGGCGCTGCACGACCGGCTGATGCGGCTGTGGGTCGAAGCAGAGGCCTACCGGATGGCCAGTGAGCGACAGCGCCAGCAGTTGCTGGCCGGTCGGCCGGGCCCGGATGGTTCCGGATCCAAGGTCACGTACGCCCAACTCAACCAGGACAGCACCGCGTTGGAGCTGGAAGTGCTTGCCGCCGAAGGGCTGCGTCACGACGACTGGTCGCTTCGCCGGCCCACCGAGTCCAACTGGCTCGCTGGCGGGGCAACCCATCGCTACCTGCGGACCAAGGGAAATTCGATCGAGGGCGGTACGTCAGAAATCCTGCTCAACGTGATCGCCGAGCGGGTGCTCGGCCTGCCCCGGGAGCCGCGGACGGACGGCGGCGCTTCTGGCAAGGATCTGCGGCGATGACTGCGATGCCCCCGGTCTCGGAGTCGCTGGCAGCCGAGCCACGAGCGCGGCAGCTGGTCCGTACCGACGACCAGGAGGCGCTGCATACGGCGGTACGGGCCCTCCTGACCGATCACGCTCCCTGGGCGTCGGTGCTCGAGCGCACCGAGTCCGACATGCCGTACGACATCGGCCTCTGGGCTCGGCTCGATGACCTCGGCGTCACCGGCCTGTTGATTCCGGAGGCACTGGGCGGCAGTGGTGGGGATGCCCGGGACCTGGCGGTGATCTGCGAACAACTCGGTGCCTTCGTCGCGCCGGTGCCCTTCCTCGGAAGCGCTGTCCTGGCCACCGCAGCGTTGGTCGCCGTACAGTCCGAACCTGTCGCCGCCGAGCTGT
>JAABUS010006740.1_pt1 | contig 13707 bp, 15 predicted proteins | sample 5560161 | NCBI WGS metagenome assembly JAABUS01 (sample SAMN10711885, study PRJNA513376) | rock metagenome | isolation source: Antarctica rocks | place: Antarctica: Victoria Land, Trio Nunatak nord | collected 2016-01-04 | reverse complement strand
AGTCGCGCAAGATCCTCGGCATACCCGATCTGGCCGTGTCCGCCACATGCGTGCGAGTTCCCGTCGTGACGACTCACTCCCTGGTGGTGCACGCGGTCTTCGAGTCCGACGTCGACGTCGAGGAGGCCCGGCGGGCGTTGGTCGAGGCGCCGAGCGTCGTGGTCATCGACGACCCCGGCAGAGCAGAGTTCCCCACGCCCGCTGACGCGGTGGGTTCAGACCCCACATTTGTCGGCCGGATCCGCCAGGCGCTGGATTTCCCGCGCACGCTAGAACTCTTCATCTGCGGCGACAACCTGCGCAAAGGCGCTGCCCTCAACACAGCCCAAATCGGCGAACTGGTGGCCGCCGAACTGGTCGCCGCCGACCAGCTCCGCTGAGAACTGAGTGCCATGCGACGATCAGCCGCGCCGCCATCACGTTGGTCCGACCAGGACTCCCTGATCGGACCTATGTGGTCGGGCTGACAGGATTTGAACCTGCGGCCTCGTCGTCCCGAACGACGCGCGCTACCAAGCTGCGCCACAGCCCGAGCGCGCAGCGAGTCTACCCAGGTCAGAAGTTGACGCCCAACTCGACCCCGTCCGCGACGCCTCGCTGCGGCGGACCAAGCGCCAACCCCGTTAACGGGGTGTCAGAGTCACCAGGTTCGCTTCAGGGAAGCAGCAGAATCGGTAAGGCGCGTAGGGGGAGGTGCCCAGACCCGCAGAGACGTGCAGCCATGACGTCCGCCCGTGAGACGTGTGGTGGTCAAGCCCACGCGAACGGCGCGGCTCCAGGTCGCAGTTCGTGACAAGTGCACCGTAACCAGGGATGCGGAGCTGGCCTCCGTGAGTGTGGCCGGCAAAGATGGCGTCGTATCCGTCTCGGGTGTACGCATCAAGGATCCTCAGGTACGGCGCGTGGGTGACTCCTACCCGGAGGTCGGCAGCGCCGTCGGCAGGCCCAGCGACCGCATCGAGTCTGTCGTAGCCGAGGTGGGGGTCGTCGACCCCGACGAACTGAAGCCGAGTGCCTTTCACTGCAAGCGATTCGCACCGGTTCGTCAGGTCGAGCCAGCCGACGGCGGTGAACTCGTCTCGCAGTTCGGCCCACGGCAGCGGCGGGCCGTGCAGCCGCTTGCCCATCCCGGACGGCAGCAGGTAACGGGCGGGGCTCTTCAGCACCGGGCCCCAGTAGTCGTTGGAGCCGAAGACAAAGACGCCGGGCACATCCGTCAACCCCCGCAGCGACTTCATGACGACGGGCACGGACTCGCGGTGGCTGATGTTGTCGCCGGTGTTGATGACGAGGTCCGGCTCCAGCGCGGCCAGTCCCTCAAGCCACTGCCGTTTGACGTGCTGTCTCGGGGTCAGGTGGATGTCGCTGAGGTGGAGCACCCTGATCGCGGTGCGGTTGGACGGCAAGCAGGGAATCTGGACATGGCGCAAACGGAACGCGCGGACTTCGTAACCCGCGGAGTACGCCAATCCACTCGCTGCGACGGCACCCAGCCCCGCGGCCGCCTTCACCGAGAAACGCATGGACACAGGCTGTCACACTGGTCACATGTCTTCGATGAAGGATCGGCTCCGCACCGAGCTCACCGCTTCGATGAAGGCGCGCGATCAGCTCCGCTCATCCACGCTCCGACTCGTCCTGACGGCGATCGCCAACGCTGAGGTGGCCGGCAAGCAGGCGCGCGAGCTGTCCGACGACGACATCACGGGCATCCTCGCCAGCCAGGCCAAAATGCGACGGGAGGCGGCCACTGCCTTCGATGGCGCTCGCCCAGAGCTCGCCTCGAAGGAGCGGTCTGAGGCTGCCATCATCCAGGAGTTCCTGCCCGAGCCCATGCCCAGCGACGAGATCGCCGCCATGGTGGCCACCATCATCGAGCAGCTCGGCGTCCACGACGCTGGTATGCAGGCGATGGGAAGGGTGATGGGAGCAGTCACCCCACTCACGCTGGGCAGGGCCGACGGGGGCGTTGTGTCGGCGGAGGTACGTCGACAGCTCAGCTGAGCATCGACCGCGCACGAGCCTGGCGACGAAACCTGCTCGGCCGGGCACATGGCGGTTACCGGGGTTTCGGTTTGGGTGTGGGGTCGCTCGACGGATTGGTCGGTGAGGGTTTCGGCGTCGGCGAGGGGTCTGGCGAGGGAGTGGGCTGCGGCGTCGGCGTGGAGGTCGGTGGCGTAGAGGTCGGTGGCGTGGAGGTCGGTGGCGTGGAGGTCGGTGGCGTGGAGGTCGGTGGCGTAGAGGTCGGTGGGGTGGAGGTCGGTGGCGTAGAGGTCGGCGGTGGCGGCGGCACATAGCCCGTCGAGATGAAGATCTGGACCGTTTCACCGGTCGTCCCCTCGTAGGAGGGCGACGTGTAGGCGACTGTGCCCTCGGGCGCCGACGAGCTGACGCTGTAGCTGATCTGGGGACGGAAGCCCAGGTCGGTCAGCTTGCTGGCTGCGTCGTTGGGGCTGTAGCCATAGAAGGACGGGATCGGAACGACCTGCCCGTCGACCACAGTCGGGTCCGGTTCGACGAAACGCCGGTTCGGCAAGATGCCTTCGATCGCGGCGATTGCGTCACCCCACATCGGGCCCGCCGTCCCGGAACCCGAGGCGTCGGTGAGGACGGTCCCGGCGAGGCTCCTACCGATCAGCTCAGCCGGCTCGTTCTTGCGGTTGACACCGGCGAGGAACGACGCGGCAGCGATGGTCGGCGTGTACCCGACGAACCATACGGCCTTGTTGCTCTGAGTGGTCCCCGTCTTGCCGGCCGACTCCTGATTGGGCGCGATGGCGGCGCCGAAGCCGTCCGGCGGCTCCATCACGCCCTTCAAGATGTCGTTGACAGCGTCGGCGTACGCCGGCTTGAGCACCCGGTTGCACGTGGAACCCTCGATAGGGATGATGTCACCATTACGGTCAGTGATCTCGGTGACCGGGGTCGACGCACAGTGGATGCCGCGAGCGGCGAACGTCGCGTAGGCCTCCGCCATCTCGAGCGGGCTCACGTCGGACACGCCGAGGGTGAACGTCGGGACCCGGTTGTTGGTGGGATCGTCGAGCGCGACCCCCATCGCCTTGGCGAGTTGCCAGGGCTCGCAGAGACCGGTCTGCTGCTCGAGCTGCACAAAGAATGTGTTGACCGAGTTCTGGGTGCCGCTGTAAAGGTTTTCGCTGCCGCCCTCGGTGGAGTTCTTGTAGGTGTGCACCTCGGACGACTGGAGGTACTTCCCCCCGCAGGTGCGGAACGAACTCGTAGGCAACGTGATCGAAGGGGGCGAGTAGATCGTCTTGTTGAGGGGGAAGCCCTGCTTGATCGCAGTAGCCAGCACGAACGCCTTGAACGTCGACCCCGGCTGGAAGCCCGACGTCCCACCGTACTGCGCCGGCACCGTGTAGTTCTCGAACGTCTCACCCTTGGCCTCGTTGCGTCCCATCGGACGTGACTGCGCGAGCGCTCGCACGTAGCCCGTACCGGGCTCGACCATGGCCAGGCCCCCGATGACCTGGTCGGTGGCGTAGACGTGGTGAGCCACGGAGTCGTCGGCGGCCCGCTGGAAGCGGGGGTCCCACGTCGTCTGGATCGTCAGCCCGCCGCCGTACAGGGCGCGGCGCCGCTCCTCGACCGTCTTGCCGAGTGCCGGGGAGGTGAGCAGGTATTTCTGCATGTACTGGCAGAAGAACGGCGACTGGGAGTTGAGGCAGCCGTTCGCTACCTCGCGCACCCTGAGACCCAGATAGCTCGCGGCCGCCTTCTTGGCTTGGCCGGTCGTGATGATGTGAAGGTCGAGCATCTTGGCGATGACGGTGTTGCGCCGGTCGCGGGCGGCCCTTCTGTTGTTGGTCGGGTCGTAGCCCGTCGGGTTCCTGACAAGACCCGCCAGCAGCGCCGACTCCCGCAAGGTCAGCTCTTTGGCCGTTGTGGAGAAGTAGTGGTGGGCGGCGGACTGGACGCCGTAGGCGCCGTCACCGAAGTAGGCCGTGTTGAGGTAGTGCTCGAGGATCTCGTCCTTGCTCAGGTGCTGCTCGACCCAGACGGCGTACCGTAGTTCCTCGAACTTGCGCGCGTACACCTGGGCCGACGCCGCACGCCTCTTCGCCGCGCTGCTGGCGTTCTCCTGCAGGGTCAGCTTGACGAGCTGCTGGGTGATCGAGGAGCCACCTTGGATCGTCGCGCCGCTCGCCTGGTTGACGAGAAATGCCCGTAGCGTGCCCTGCACATCGAGGGCGCCGTGGGCGTAGAAGCGGGCATCCTCGATGGCCACCATCGCCTGCGTCAGCTTCGAGGAGATCTCGTCCAGGGTGGCGTAGGTCCGGTTCTCGTCGTAGAAGATGGCGAGCCGGCTACCGTCGGCGGCCAGGACGCGGGTGCGCTCGTCGAGCGGCTTGAACTCGAGCTTTTTCGGGAAGTCCTTGACCGCTGCAGCGCTGTTCTCGGCTCCCTTGTCGAGAAGAGCCACGAAGGGCAGGGCGAGTCCGGCGATCAGCGCTCCGGAGAGGACGCTCATGCCGACGATCACGAACACCTGGTGGATCAGCCCGCGTTCGTCGCGGTCTCGCCGGGCAAGCCAGTACATGGCGCCAGCGTACGGGACGGGTCCTGGTCACTTCCATCTCAACCGTGGCCAAGGCAGCCGGCGCGTCAACCGTCCAGTCTCAGCCGGCCTCCACCGACGGTCACGGGTGTGACTAGAGAAAATGGTCCCAAATGACTAGTAAGGTTTAACCCTTCGGGCCTGTTATGAGTGGTACGGCCTACGTAACGTCGTATCCACGGTCCACGTCCACACGGACCCTGGAATGTTTTCCATTCTTCTCTCGGTAGGGGCAGTTATGACTTGGAACGAAAACTGGGCCGACTATGCGTCCTGTAAGGGTGCACGGCCTGACGAGCTCTTTGTGCGGGGCGCGGCGCAGAACCGCGTCAAGCAGATCTGCGGACAGTGCCCGGTGAAGACGGAATGTCTCGCCGAGGCGCTGGACCACAACATGGAGTGGGGCGTCTGGGGCGGCATGACCGAGCGCGAGCGTCGGGCCTTGCTGCGCCGCCGTCCGAATGTGACGTCTTGGCGCCGCCTCCTCGAGGCTGCCCGCGAGCAACACGTCGCGGGCGTTGTGGGACTTGCGGAGACCGCACAAGTCGCCGCCGGCTGATCTCGGTCCACCCGGAGGCGGCCGTGGCCGCCTCGCGTGGCTCCCGGAGGGGGGAGCCATGACGCACGGGCCGGGGCTTGGGTGCTCAGGCCGCCGCCAGCTCTGCCACCCGCCTGAGCGAATCGACGTCGTGCACGTCCGATGCCAGCGCGCTGATGGTCGTCGTCGCCACCGTCGGGTGGGCGGCGGCGAACCGTCGGCGCAGCGACCGCTCCCGACCGATCTGTTCGAGGCGTCCGGCGTGCAACCGCAGCAGACCTGTGGTGACAGGGTCATCACCGTTGAGGCGTTCTGCCCCCGCCAGCGCCGCCTGCGCCGACAGCCCGGCTCGGATCGGCGCCGTCACGCGGTTCAGGACCAGTCCCGCGAGTGGCATCTGCTCCTGCGCCAACCGCTCCACGAAGAACGACGCTTCGCGCAGTGCCTCGCCGTCAGGTGACGCCACCACTAGGAACGCGGTCTGGGGGTCCTTGAGGATCTGGTACGTCTTGTCGGACCTCGCCCGGAAGCCGCCGAACAAGGTGTCGAGCGCTGCCACGAAAGTCTGCACGTCGCGAAGCATCTGACCGCCGAGCACCTTCGAGAGCGCCCCGGTGACGATCCCCATCCCGGCAGTCAGGAACCGGGCCGGCCCCTTGGCCGGGGCGAGCAGCAGTCGGATCAGCCGACCGTCGAGGAAGCTCGACAACCGCTCTGGTGCGTCGAGGAAGTCAAGCGCCGACCGCGACGGTGGCGTGTCCACCACGATCAGGTCCCAGCGGCCGGTGCGGGTGGCCTCGGCGTGCAGCTGTCCGAGCTTCTCCATCGCCATGTACTCCTGCGTACCGGCAAACGAGCTCGACAGTGCTTGGTAGAACGGGTTTGCGAGGATCTGCTCGGCCTTGGCAGGTGTGGCATGCGTCTCGACCACCTCGTCGAACGTCCGCTTCATGTCGAGCATCATCGCGTCGAGGGTGCCCTCCAGGTGATCGAGCCCGTTCACCGGCTTGGGAGTGTTGTCGAGCTGGGTCAGTCCCAAGGCCTGAGCGAGGCGGCGGGCGGGATCGATGGTGAGCACGACCACCTTGCGGCCACTCTCTGCCGCCCGCAGAGCTAGTGCAGCCGACGTGGTCGTCTTGCCGACTCCCCCCGAGCCGCAGCACACGATGATGCGTACCTGCTCGTCACCGAGCAGGCGGTCGATGTCCAGCGGTGGTACGTCGGACAGCCGGCCCTGCAGCGGGCCGACTCTGGCCTGCTGTCCCCGGCCGGGCTGAGTCTTGGAGGCGGGGCGTCGTCGCGACCGGGCCATGTCAGAACTCTCCGCTCGCGCGCAGGTCTGCAGCGAGCTCGTACAGGTCGCCGAGGTCGACGCCGTCGGCGAGATAGGGCAGCGTCACTACCGCGCTGCCGAGGTCGTCGAGCCGACGGCGCTGCTCGACCTCCAGCGCGACCCGCTCCGCGTGCTGCTGGCCGGCGTCGAGCAGACCTGCGATGACGGATGCGTCGGCCTTGATCCCAGCCTCCTTGAGCGAGGCCTCGATGCGTCCCTCGTCGAGCCGGCCGCGGGCGGCGTCAGTGAGTGCCTGGGCGGGGAGCTCGGGGGTGCGCATCCGGTTGACGATGACGCTGCCGAGCCGCAGCCCTAGCCTGGCCAGCTCGTCTATGGCGTCGAGGGTCTCCTGGACCGGCATCTCCTCGAGTGAGGTGACCAGGTGCACGTGCGCCTGCGGCGAGGTGAGCAGCCGCATGATCGAGGTGGCCTGCTTGCGAATAGGTCCGACCTTGGCGATGCCGGCGACCTCGGTGTTGACGTTGAGAAACTTGCCGATGCGACCCGTCGGAGGCGCGTCGAGCACGACAGCGTCGTACGCCGGGCGGCCAGCCGCCTGACGCTGGGTGGCCTCGAAGACCTTGCCGATGAGGAGAACGTCGCGGACACCGGGTGCCACCGTGGTGGCGAAGTCGATGACGCCGAACCTGTCGAGCGCCTTGCCGGCCCGTCCAAGCCGGTAGAACATGTCGAGGTACTCCAGCAGCGCCGCCTCGGTGTCGATCGCCAACGCGTGGACCTCGCCGCCATTGTCCGGGCCGACGGCGACCCGGCGTTCGGCGTACGGCAGCGGAGCGACGTCGAAGAGGGAGGCCAACCCCTGGCGGCCCTCGACCTCGCACACGAGCACCTTCTTGCCCTCGGACGCGAGCGCCAGCGCCAGCGCAGCCGCGACCGTGGTCTTGCCGGTCCCGCCCTTGCCAGAAACGATGTGCAGCCGGGCGAGTGGTTGGTCTCGGCGGGTGGCAAGCGTCATTGGACTGAGCCTACCGAGGGAGAAAAGGGGCTCCCCGGATGAATGCAGTAGGTTGCGGGGAATCCAGCAGACGAGCAGAGCAGTGAGGGAGACGTCGTGGACAAGGTGGTCCAGAGCGCCGCGGATGCGGTGGCGGACATCACCGACGGTGCGTCGATCGCGGTCGGAGGGTTTGGCCTGTGCGGCATCCCCAGTGTCCTCATCCAGGCGTTGCTGGATGCGGGCGTGACGGATCTCGAGGCAGTGTCGAACAACTGCGGCGTGGACGACTGGGGGCTCGGCCTGCTCCTGCGCGACAAGCGGATCCGCCGGATGGTGTCGTCGTACGTCGGCGAGAACAAAGAGTTCGAACGGCAGTATCTGCACGGCGAGCTCGAGGTCGAGCTGACGCCGCAGGGCACGCTGGCCGAGCGGCTGCGCGCGGGCGGAGCAGGCGTTCCCGCGTTCTACACAGCGACCGGCGTCGGGACCCAGGTCGCCGACGGAGGCCTGCCCTGGCGCTACGACGATGCGGGCAACGTCGTGACCGCGAGCCCTGCCAAGGAGACCCGCGACTTCGACACGGCCGAAGGGCCGAGAGCCTTCGTGCTGGAGCAGGCGATCGTCACCGACTTCGGGCTCATCCGGGCCTGGCGCGGCGACCGGCATGGCAACATGGTCTTCCGCGACTCGGCGCGCAACTTCAACCCGCTTTGCGCGATGGCAGGGCGAATGACGATCGCCGAGGTCGAGGAGCTGGTGGAGCCAGGAGACCTGGACGCCAACGATGTACATCTGCCCGGCGTGTATGTGCAGCGGGTGCTGCCACTGACGACCCAGCAGGCGGCAGAGAAGCGGATCGAGAAACGCACGGTCCGAGCACGGGCGGGGCAGAGCTGATGGCGTGGACGCGTGAGCAGATGGCCGCCCGGGCCGCCACTGAGCTCGAGGACGGCGCCTACGTCAACCTCGGGATCGGGCTTCCGACGCTGGTCCCCAACTACGTGCCTGACGACGTGGAGATCGTGCTGCAGTCCGAGAACGGCATCCTCGGCGTCGGTGCCTACCCAGTCGACGGCGAGGAGAACCCTGACCTCATCAACGCCGGCAAGGAGACCGTGACGCTTCGCAAGGGGGCGTCGTTCTTCGACTCAGCCACGTCGTTCGGCATGATCCGCGGCGGCAAGGTCGACGCGGCGATCCTCGGGGCGATGCAGGTGTCGGTCAAGGGCGACATCGCGAACTGGATGATCCCCGGCAAGATGGTCAAGGGCATGGGTGGGGCAATGGACCTTGTGAACGGCGCCAAGCGAGTCATCGTGCTGATGGAACACGTCGCGCGCGACGGTTCCTTCAAGATCGTCAATGAGTGCTCGCTGCCGTATACCGGGCTCGGGGTCGTCCAGCGGATCATCACCGATCTCGCCGTCATCGATGTGGACGAGCACGGGTTGGCGCTGGTCGAGCTCGCGCCTGACGTCACCGAGGACGACGTCCGCGAAAAGACGGAGCCGCCGGTCCGTACGTGACCGACCGACGTGTCAGGGGCTGATGGACACCTTGGCGCTCACGCCGCCCTGACAAGTCTGTCTCTTCGTGTAACGAAGTCGCCGCTGGGCGCGTCTACTGGGTTAAGACAACGACAGGGGCCACAGTGCGACGCAGGACCCACGAGGGCGACGACGTCTTCACCGAGCTCGCAACGGTGATGGCGCCCCGGCTGTTTCGGACCGCGCTGCTGATGTGCGGCGACTGGCAGCTCGCCGAGGATCTCGTGCAGACGACCCTCGCGAAGATGTACGTCGGTTGGGACAAGGTACGCCGAGCGGACGTGCCCGAGGCGTACGCGAGAGGGACGCTCACCAAGACGTTCCTGTCCCACCAGCGCATCCGACGTAACGCCGAGATGCCGACCGTCGACCTCGGGGACGCGCAAGCAGCGAGCGGTGTGACGGGCGACCGGCTCGAGCTCTTCGAGGCGCTGCGCAAGCTCGACGTGCTCGATCGGGCGGTGGTGGTCCTGCGCTACTGGGAGGACCGCTCGGTCGCGGACACTGCTGCCGAGGTCGGCCTCAGTGAGGGGGCGGTGCGTGCCCGTGCCTCTCGCGCCCTCGTCCGGCTGCGCACAGAGCTGTCCGACTCGACGGCGGCGACGTCATGACGAGAGATTTCACGGGAAGCGGCAGAGGGGACGGATCAATGGAGCTCAACGAGACCAAGCTCAAGGAGCGTTTCGAAACGGCGGTCGGGGGTGTCTCCCCCAACGTATCGGCACTGGTCGACAGTGGCTCCGAGCGCGGAGCCCAGCTACAGCGACGCCGGCGTGCCCAGGGCTTCGGAGCTGTCGTTGCGTCTGCAGCTGCGGTCGCGGCGATCGCCTATGTCGGCGTCGACCAAGGGATCTTCGACTCTGATGCGACCGGTCCGTCGAACGGAACGGTGTCGCAGGCTCCGACCGAACCCTCGACGCCTCGCAGCCTGGCAGCCGTCGCGATGTCACACATCGGACTGGAGCCGTTCGCCGTCGGCACCGATGGTGGCGAAAGCCCGGAAGGACAGGTGGCGGCCGGCGTGGCGTTCAAGACGGACCAGGGCAACGCCGAGCTCAACCTGGTGGCTACCTCACACCTCGGGAATTGGGACTCGCAGCGAATCTGTGAACCAGGCGACGCGCAGACCGTGGTCGAGGCATGTGACCGCCAAGCCCTCGACGACGGTGGCCACCTGATGACGGTGGCCCAGCGGGCGTCTGCGGGCGATGGTCCGGATCTGTACTTCGTCTTCGTGGCCGTCGAGTACCCCGGGGAGCTGGTCGCGGTCATCGAGAGCACGCGTGGTGCGATCAGCAACACTGACGCCTCCATTGAGCAGTGGGGCCTGCCGGTCGACGTGGCCACGATGCGGGCGATCGTCACCGACCCGAGGTTCGGGTTGACGACGGACGCTGAAGCAATCCGGCAGGGCCAGGCGATCGAGGACTTCAAGGAGGGCGGCCTGGTGCAGACCGACTCCGACTCATCGTCGGCGACGGCGGTCGAGGAGCCGCCCACGCCGTCGCGGTCGAGTGCGACGCCAAACTAGACCGTTGTGTCAGGCAGGGTGCAGCGGAAACCTCTACGCTCACGCCACCCTGACAAGTCAGTCGCACAGGCGGGGGAGCACCTGGGTGCGGAAGGCATCGGAGAGTGGGTCGATCAAAGCGAAGTGGTCGACACCGGGTAGCTCGACGTAGTCGACCTCGGCATGGCGCGCTGCGATCCCCCGGTTCATGGCGACGGTCACCTGCTTGTCGGCCGTCCCCTGCACGATCGTGACCGGCACCCGACCGGGGAACAGCCGCAGCGGGTCGGCCTCGGCGTACGCGTCCGGCATGTCGGCGGGCTCGCCCCCGAGCAGGGCCTGCACCGCGTTGTCGCCCATCCCGGCGCCGGCGGCGTACGCCAGGTCGGCGACCGGAGCGAGCGCGACGATCCTCGCGATCGTTGCCGGGTCGGCCCGCAGCCCCGACCAGAGCGCGAGCTGTCCACCAGCGGAGTGACCGACAAGCACCGACGGCCGCTGAGGGTCGATGCGTCCGGGCGCAGCCCGCTCGATCAGCTCAGGTGTGGCGGCGAGTGCGGTCGCCACGTCCTGCCCAGTCGCCGGCCAGCCGCCCCCGCCGCGCCGGTACTCCGGCGTCGCCACCACCAACCCGTCCCGGACCAGGCTGGCGGCCAGCGGCCGCAGGTGGGTGCGGTCGAACTCCTGCCGCCAGAAGCCGCCGTGCAGGATGACCACCAGCGCTGCCGGGATTGGGGGCCGGCCTAGTGCCGGTGGGAAGAAGACATCGATCAAACCGTCCGGGTGATCGGCGTACCGGAGCGTGAGGTCGGAACCTGCAGCCACTCGCGACAGCACCTCATCGGCGCTGGAGTCAGCGGGGTCCACCCACGGCACACTACCGATTCGTCCGACCGAGCGCGGAGGGGTCAGCCTGAGGTCAGCCGGACGAACCAGGAGAGACGGACAGCGTTAGAGTCGCGGCTATGACCAAGTGGGAGTACATCACCGTGCCGGTGCTCGTGCACGCGACCAAGCAGATCCTCGACAACATGGGCCAAGACGGGTGGGAGCTCGTCCAGATGGTCCCTGGCATGAATCCCGAGAGCCTTGTCGCGTACCTCAAGCGCCCGCTGGAGTCCTGAGATGACGACACCAGAGGACCGCCTGGACGAGCTGGGACTGTCGGTTCCCACTGTCGTCCCGCCCGTGGCGGCATACGTCCCGGCCGTCCGCACCGGAAACCACGTCTACACGTCGGGGCAGTTGCCGATGCGCGACGGTCAGCTGATCCGTACCGGCAAAGTCGGCGGCGAGGTGAGCCCCGAAGCGGCGTACGAGGCCGCTCAGCAGTGCGCGCTCAACGCTTTCGCGGCGATCGCAGCTGAGACCGGCGACCTGTCGCGCGTGGTCCGAGTGGTCAAGCTGACTGTGTTCGTGGCCAGCTCGCCGGACTTCACCGGCCAGCCGCAGGTGGCCAACGGCGCCAGCGAGCTCGTCGGCAAGGTCTTCGACGACGCGGGCAAGCACGCGCGCTCGGCGGTCGGGGTCTCGGCGCTGCCGCTTGACGCACCGGTCGAGGTAGAGATGGTCGTCGAGGTCTCCTGACCTTGGAAGCGACCCGACGACTCCCGCCCGAGCTCGTCGAGCATGCCCGCACCTTCCTGGCCGGCGGTCAGTCACCGGTGACGCCCAAGGGCGCCGCTACGGTCCTGCTGCTGCGAGACGGCCCCGAAGGGCCGGAGGTCTACCTGCTGCGTCGCCACCGGGCGATGGCTTTCGCGGCCGGCATGTACGCCTTCCCGGGCGGCACCGTCGACCGGCGCGACTCCGACACAGCGGTGGCCTGGGCCGGACCGCCTCCCGCGACGTGGGCGCAGACCCTGACCTGCGACGAGGCGGAGGCACGGGCACTGGTGTGTGCCGCCGTGCGGGAGACGTTCGAGGAGTCCGGGGTCTTGCTCGCCGGGCAGAGCGAGGACTCGCTGGTCTCCGACACCACCGCCGACGACTGGGAGCGTGACCGGGTGGCGCTCGTCGACCGGAGCCTGTCGTTCGCCGACCTTCTGGCCAAGCGCGGCCTGGTGCTGCGCTCCGACCTGCTGCGTGCCTGGGCGCACTGGATCACACCGGAGTTCGAGCCGCGGCGTTACGACACCCGCTTCTTCCTCGCGGTCATCCCTTCCGGTCAGCGCACCCGGGACGTGTCAGGTGAGGCCGATCAGGTGGTGTGGATGCGTCCGGCCGACGCCTGCGCCGGTGTCGACGAGGGTGCAATGGCGATGCTTCCGCCGACGTACGTGACGGTCTCCGAGTTGGCGACGTACGCGACCCCAGGCGAGGCTCTTGCCGCCGCCGAGCACCGGACGGTCACGACGGTGACGCCGGGTGTCGAGATCATCGACGGCGAAGGATTCTTGGTCGTGGACGACGGCGCCCGGTGGTGAGCTGGCGGGGTGGGCTGTTCGGGGAGCGCGCTGTCTGCGTGCTGGCCCCCAATGCGTCTGCGATGACGCTCGACGGCACGAACACCTGGGTGCTGCGCGAGCCCGATGCCGGTCGCTCCATCGTCGTTGACCCTGGACCGTTGCAGGAGCAGCACCTCGACCGCGTCGCCAAAATTGCTGGGCCGGTGGCAGTCGTCCTGCTCACTCACGGCCACGCCGACCACAGCGAAGGTGCTCGTGCTTTCGCCGACAGGGCGGGTTGCGGCGTACGTGCTCTCGACCCGACGTTCGTGTACGGTGGCGAAGGGCTGCACGACGGCGACGTCGTGGAAGTCGACGGCCTCGAGGTGCGGGTCGTCGCGACGCCCGGGCACACCAGTGACTCACTGAGCTTCGTGTTGCCAGCCGAACGTTCGGTGCTGACCGGCGACACGGTTCTCGGCCGGGGTACGTCGGTGGTGGCACATCCCGACGGCTCCCTCGGCGCCTATCTCGCCTCCCTGCGCCGGCTACGGGACCTCGCCGAGCAGCATGAGCTCGACATGATCTGGCCGGGCCATGGCCCGGTCCTCGACGAGGCGCTGCCGGTACTCGACTTCTACCTTCGCCACCGCGCCGAGCGGCTCGACCAGGTGCGCGAGGCTGTCGCTGCAGGAGCAGTCGGGCCGATGGACGTCGTTCGCGAGGTTTACGCCGACGTGGACCAGCGCCTCTGGCCCGCTGCCGAGCTCAGCGTCCGCGCCCAGCTCGAGCACCTCGACATCCGCACCGACAACTGACCTTCGTCGGTCGAAGTCCCGAGCTCGCTGCTCCCCG
>JAABUS010006738.1_pt1 | contig 13709 bp, 13 predicted proteins | sample 5560161 | NCBI WGS metagenome assembly JAABUS01 (sample SAMN10711885, study PRJNA513376) | rock metagenome | isolation source: Antarctica rocks | place: Antarctica: Victoria Land, Trio Nunatak nord | collected 2016-01-04 | reverse complement strand
AATTCTTTTCGTCAGTAAATCAGAGAGAATCAGGTATTTTCTGAGATCTAGAACGCTCAGAGTAGATGAAATCAGAAGAAGTGATTTCTTTAGTTTGAAGTCTAGTCTTCAACTCTTTGATTTCGTCGTCTCGTTGTTTACTCAGCTCGTTGAGTCGATCTGTTTCTCTGTCGAGAATCATGCATCGAGCCTTTCAGTTTTCGATAGAAACAGAGAGTATTACTGTTTCAGCGAATGACTCGTCGTCTTCATTGATGAATGATTCAGCACTAGAGAATTTCGATGAATCAGTCTCAAGAATTTGAGAAAAGCGACTTCAAAATTCTTCGAAACGTTCTTCGATAGATGAACGTTTTGACATGATAAAATTTGAAGAAAGAACGAGATCGAGCGAATGATGATGCTCGACAGTATTAATGAAGACGTATGATCAAGTGTTTAATCTTCAGAAGAGAATGTTGTTGATTAGAGAGATATTTTTGATTTGTGAGTTTTTGAGTGATTCTCAAGCAATTCACGAAGATTCTTTATCGTCGATTCTCTTAATCGAGTTGAACAGCTTATTTTCACTCGTCTGTTTCATGAGAATGAGTTGATTCTCTTGATCGAGTGAACTTTGCGTACTTAGTGAGCGATAAGTTGTCTAGCGATTCAAACAGTCTTGTCGTTGATTCTATCAAACTCTCTAGTGTTGTTCAGTCTTTCGATTGCGTCGATCATCAGGTAAATGAATTTCTTTAGACTCGTTCTGTCTGTACGAGTATGTTGAATGAGTAATGAGATCAGTATCGTGTGATTAACGAATTCTTAATATAATGTCAGAATCGTGTCTAGATGAGTCAATCAGCGAAAGTCAGAATTGAATAGTGCTTGATCTTTAGAGATAGCTATAACTGAATATTAAGAATACAGAAGAAGGTGAGTACAAGAGCTTCTATTTAAGTAATATTCAGAGACTGCGCTAAGCTCGAAGAAAATGTGTTTGTGACACGAGTAGAATGTGATGTAGAAAGGAAGATGATGTTGAACAAAGAGATGTTGGTGAAAGAAAATAGAGACTGAGTCAGATCTGAGCTAGAGACACTGACTAGTTCTATTCAGCCTTGATACGCTCGTAACATAACTGATGATACTTTTGCAACAAGCAAAGCTTTGTTTGCTACATATATTTTATAAGAATAAAGCTTTTGTGAAATTAAACTTTGACTTTAACTCTCATTAATTCATAGTTGAAACTTTTGTTCATCAAGAGAAATTTGATTAAGCAAAGTCAAGAAATAATTATATTTCTTAATTGCTTAGTTGTGTAACATTGTTGACTTCGATGATACTGTATATGCTCTGAAACTTCAACATAATACATATACATTGTTTGATTTTTGTCTGCAATGAGATTAAGTCAGTTTCAAATATCTTCAGCTTTTGTATTTGAAGTAGTATTCTGCTATTTTTATCTCTTTATGCAAGAAATTTTTCTTGTATATTGAATTGTATGAATTTCAGTCGCTGAAGTTATTAATATAGAAGAACTTGTTTTTGTTTGACTCGCTAAAAATATCATTTGCTGATACAACATGCACACTTTTCAGAATTGTATGCAAATGAAAAAATTAACTAGCTTCAAGTGAACAAGAATTTTTGATATTATCTTTAGATCAGTGCTTTATCTCAATCATTTCATGCATAGCATGTTAAGTTTTCTTATTGTGAGATTTGAGTAGTTTGACGAGAACATCATTGTGTTGCAACTTATTATTCTTGTTGTCTTGATGCAATGAATTTACAATGAAAAGAATAAATTGTAGCTGATCAGATAGTCAATCGTTTAGCAGAGTTGAGACTTCAGTCACTTCTTTCAATCTCTTCTGAATCAAAACATAATCACATCTTCAAACTTTCTTCTTTCTCTGTTAATTCAATGAGCAGTATACTTTATCATTGATAAGATTCTTTAAGTCATTGATGTCTTTTTCATCTCATTTTCAGCATTGAAGTGATTCATGAACGCTTACGTAGTATGATTTCACTCAGATCAAGTCTTTTTTCTTTTTATTTAACTCTTTATCTGATATGACTTTCTTGTCAACTATGTTGCAACACTTGCACATGAAGACTGTTAATGTATCAAGAAGCTTCTTTATATTCAGAATTTCAACTAAAATTGATGCATGACATCATAACTTTGAATTGAGTTCTGTCTCTTGTATTTGATTGCATTGTTCATGAATGAGTGCATCTTGAATTTTACAAAGACTAAAGACATAACTGAATTGTGTTATCATAACAGTCAATGCATGCTTGTTGATTTTGCTTTGTTTTGTATCTCTGTAAAGAAGAATATCTTTCATCATAAAAAGATTCAGATGTTGAGTATTATGATGTAATAACTGTCTTTGAAACATTTCTCATTTATTAATGCAATCAAAAAGATCTTTATTAGATGCTTATGTGCAATCTCACTGTGCTCTGTATTGAAATTATCAACACTATTGTATCTTTGAATTTGACTTGCATAATGTGTCATTGCATGTAGTTTTGAAATGTTGAAATGATCGATGTCTGTATTTGAATGCTCAGATCACAAATGACGAAAAACATTCTTTAGCTTGTTTAATCAAAAAAGCGTATGTTCAAGATATTAAAGAATTTCTTCATCATGCAAATGATACTGAGCAAGTATCACAAAGTCTATCACTGCTTGAGCGAAGTGAATCGCTGCAAATGCTCTCATGATCAGAAGTGATGCAATGACTGATATAAGTTAATATACAATCGACTTTTGATCTGCATCAGTTTATTGCTTAATCATATTGTACTTGACAAATCTCTTCATGTCTTTAAATGATGAAATGATGTGAAATCTTTGATTCAACTGAGCTGTTTCTGATGCATCGTTTAAAGTTAATCTGATTTCTTTTCTTCTTTGACTTGTACAAACACTCTCATTGATGATCTGACTGAATCATAATATCAGATACAAGATAATTTTCTTAAGTAGTTGATGTAATACATTTATCATCATTGTCTTGTGAATATTGATAAACATATATAATCATGCAAAGTTTTTCACTGAATGTATTCAAGCAAAGTCATTCTCAATCATATTGTTCTTTCTTTGTTATCTTTGTTGATTTTTAATGAATGCATATGTTTGAATTGATCATGTCTTGTTTAAATTTTCGCGCTCATGAGATGATACTTAATAGATAGAACATTGTTGATTCATCTTGATGTTTATGATTAATACTTGTTTCTCATAGTTCATCATGAACTTGATGATTATCAAATAACATTGTCTTATCTTATTGTTTGCACAAAGAACAGAAATGTCGTTTCTGAACATAGCTTCAACGACTGTTACATGTGAGATCATGTATTAATGCATGATGATACATGTTTAACGTACGCTTGAGTATGATTGATAACATCATGTGTCAAATCTTTGACTTGATATTATCATCATTGTTATCAATTATGAGAAGAAATCTCAGAAGAATCAATCTCAATCGTTTTTAAGCATGTTTTGTGCATCGATTTAAATTTTCTATCGTTAGATATATAAATCATGCAGATAAATTGTTTCAATGTTCAATTAAAACTGTCTTATCGATGAAAATTAACAGTGATATCATGATAGCATCATCAGAAAGCTTCTTTTGCGTTTCTCATCATCAATCAGCAGTATGCATCTCATCATAAACTCGAGAGTTGTCAACATTATAATGTTGAACGAATGCATACATCAGCTTATCTTGAAATGATGAGTGATTCAACAAGAATTGAAGTGTCTCAATGATATCATAATATAAAATGTAGTGCTGCTCTTCTTGAACTTCTTCGTAACTGAATTCGACTGTAAATATTCAAGAATGTCACTCATTGTTTTCAACATCATACAAAATCTGACGTAGAAGTGTCAATCACTTGTTTGCATTATGAAAGCTGATATGTTGATGTAAGACTTGCAAACGCAAGTCTTGAAAAAATTGATTAACACTGTCTTTGATAATCTTTGTTTAATGAAGTCAGTGAATGAATGCATAATCTGCTTTGCATTGAAATAAATAGTATTGATTGTTGTTTATGTTCTTGATCATTTGAGAATTCTGTTACGAGTGTGTCGAAATTGAATAGAGTTTTCTAGTCAACAAGCTCTAGAGGTTTTGACTCATGTTGAATCTCTAGCCTCAACACTCTATTCTAGCGCTTTCAATACTCGAGCAAATCTGCTTCGTTCTCTTTGTTTTGCTCTACTATAGATACAGCTCGAAACTCTCTTTGATTTCTTCTGTATTCTTAATATTCTAGTTATAGCTATCTCTATTGATCAAACATTCTATTCAGCTACGCACTATCTCGCTGCAGTGTGATTAGATTCTAGGCATGATCTCAACATTATATTAAGAATTCGTTAACCACACGATATTGATATCAATACTCATTCAAGCTACTCGACGAACAACGAAACGAGTATAAAGAAATTTGTTTTACCTGATGATCGACGCAATCGAAAGACAGAACAACATCAGAGAGTCAATAAAATCAACAACGAGGCTGTTTGAATTGCTAGAGAATCTACCGCTCATTAAGTACGCAAAGTTCACTCGATCAATAGAATCAACGATAAAGAATCTTCGTTGATTGCTAGAGAATCAACTCATTCTCATGAAGCAGACGAGTGAAAACAATCTGTTCAATCCCTTTCTCTCTTCGCCTCGAAAGCTCGTGAATCAGGCGAGTCAAAACAATCTGTGCCGTCAGATCAATTTAGTGAGTCTGCTACAAATGACGTTCTCGTAGTGAGTCTGCTTCAATGACATTCTTCGTCAATGCGATGACATATTTATTCTCATCGCTCTACCTATCAGTGAATCGATCTACCTCACGTTCACGTGCAACTAGTGAGCCTGCTTCAATGACAAGTCGATAGTCGATCTCTTCAATAAGCAAGTCGACTAGTGAGTCTGCTTCAATGATCACTCTATCTCACATAGTGAGTCTGCTACAATAGGCATTTGACGAGTTGATTTGAATCAATAGAAAGATTGATAGAAAGGCAGGCATCAAAGCTCTACGTCAGTGCTATGAACTACACTACAAGTCATAGAGACATGACTTTTAAAGAGAAGAAGATAATGTTACGAGTGTGTTGAAATTGAATAGAGTTTTCTAGTCAACAAGCTCTAGAGGTTTTGACTCATGTTGAACCTCTAGTCTCAACACTCTATTCTAGCGCTTTCGATACTTAAGCAAATCTGCTTCGTCTTCTTTGTTTTGCCCTACTATAGATACAGCTCGGAATTCTCTTTGATTTCTTCTGTATTCTTAATATTCTAGTTATAGCTACCTCTATTGATCAAACATTCTATTTAGCTACGCACTATCTCGCTGCAGTGTGATTAGATTCTAGACATGATTTCAACAAATTCAAACTCAACAACTTTGATACTTTCTTTGACACGTTGACTGTTGTTTTGACATCATGATCAATTATCTCGATGAAGATTTCAACTTGCAGCGTTGATGATGTGAAGAAAAATTCAGTCTGAAGTTGTATTGTTTCAATTCTTGATGATATATGTTTCATATTTTGATTCAAATCAGCGCTATTCATCTCAATGTTCATGTGCTCTTCTGCAAAATCATTTATTAACATATATTCTTGATTTTTGTCTTTGATGTTCATCTAAATGCTTTCATCGTGAGAATCATTTGAGTTTAAATCTTATTCTGCAGTCTCATGATTGCATCAGATGAGTTGCATTGAATTGCATGATGATAATTCTGATGATGATGATAACTTTCGTTAGAAAATCTTTTGTGATTAATCATGCAAGCAAACATGACAGAAATAAAGATGATGTTTAAGCTCACTGATGTTGTTTATCTTTATTTTACATGAAGAGCATACGTGTTGCATTATCTGTAAGTCGTTGATTAGTGTTTTTATATAACTTGTACAAAGCAATGATAAATTGTAATGATTCTTTACGCTTAACTGTTTATCTGTGCATGAAATGTTAATAATGAGATGAATCAAAAAATGTCAATTGCAAAGTCGATGAATCACATTTGTTCAAAAGTTATTGACTTCAATTTGAACTCAATAGTTAAGATATGTAAATCATATAAACTATATTTAGCTAAATCATAAAGAAAACGAAATCAATCACTTGAATAAATATCATCATTATTCTTATGATCTAGTTATTGTCGCTTAAGATGCAATCATCTAAATCTCTTATAAGATGAAAGTAATGATTGCTAATGTGTTATATATCTCAAGTTAAAGCAATCTTCAAAGTTTACAAACTTTATCTTGTCATCATCATTTATTTCGTTCTTGTCATGACTTGATGAGCAACTCAAAAGATATATGACTATGCATTTATCTTCTTCATCTTTATTTGAAACTTTTTGATAGCATGTCAATTGCACTTAAACTCATCGTCACTTCTTCTGAGTTTATCATAAGTGCAAGACTGCTTAGATTTTATAGTCATTGCTATCTGATGTACAATGAAGACTGAGAAGATTTGAGTATCAAAGACTAAAGACTTGAACTTAAATAAAGAGATTAGTTAATCAATAAACATAAAGATGAACTCATCAGTCAAATAAGTGACAGTAACGAGCGAAGATGATTGTTGATGATGAAATGACATTGAAGATGATGTAGTTTTGTTTTGAAGAATCTTTCATTTGATGATTCTTTGTATGATGTTGACTGCTTGTTTGAATAATGACAAGAATTTTGATGCATTTGACAATATGTTTCAATTGAACTTGTTTATTACTACTGTCAATAGTTAGATCATGAGTTCAATTACAATGCACATATTAATGAATTAAATGTTGTTGCATACATTGACTTCAATGAAAGCATACTTGATGATGTCACACTATAGACAATGTCTGCAATGAACTGACTGCTTGATGAAGACTTTGATTTCATCAATAAATCTTCAGTTCTTAAAAATGAATGAAGTCGTTCAACAATTAAACTGAATGAAAAATTGTTGCAATCAATCTCTTTGTCATCTCTTGAGATTGCTGTTGCTTAATATCATATCATCTTCAATTCTATCGCTTCATGAGAATGATTTATATTTCAATGATAATAGATGTGAATGAAGTTTTTACACTGCTCATGACAATATCATCAACAAGTAAGAAGATCAAGTATGTATGACTCGTTTCTTTGCAAATGCTTTTTATGTTTGTTCTTTAAATGCTTTGCATGAGTGATGTCGCTGATTTGAATGAAAGCAATCAGTTAACTGATACACAGAAGAAGCAATTCAAAAAGATAATTAAGATTTCATCTTTCAACACTTGTATCTTTCTGTCTTTTCTTGATACTTTGAAATTGAAAGAAGTTTCATCATTTGTGATATAATTGCTGAAATCTTTGCAAGTTCATGAACTGATCAATTCAATGATGAACTCTTCTTGTTGCTATTCTGCAAATGAAACAATATATTCTTCAGATTTCTTCAATTGTTACATTTCTTTAACATCTTTGTCATTTTGATTGATTGATCAAAGCAATGAACAATAGTCTGATTGCAAAGTGAAAAATGCATGTAGTTTCAATTAATACATCAGTTGAAGATTAAACGAGATTGATCATTATATTAAAGCTCAAAGTCAAACTCACTTGCATGATTGAATACTTTTGTATCTGAGTCGTGTGAAATCTCTTTATCATTAAGTATAATTGTTCAGTTTACAATATAAGACAGATTATATACATCTGAATCATCATCATGAAAGTCTACAGACTTTTTGATCATGTTCTCATTTGTTTCTTCATTATATATTTCAAAATCAATTCTGTTCTTTCAACTATTATCGTTGACACTCAAGATTTGCTTGAATCAATGCTGTGTATCATGTTTAAGTTGTAAGTTCAGATCAGTAAATAAGACAGTATCTTTAAGAAGATACTTGATGTCTTTCAAATTAAACTGTTTATCTCACGACTCTGTTTTATTTATTTGCTTTGAAACATTCAATATTCTCTTTACGACTGCTTTTTTGACAGATTCAAAAGATGAATGAAATTTGAAAGTAGTATTTCTTCATCTTTTAACATGTCAAGTAATGAGAGCTTATCTGACACTAGTCATGATGTTTTGTATGCATTCAGTCAACACTATCTTCATAATAGTGTTATTCAATGTCTATTAAGTCACAAGTAATGCAAAAAGTGATTGAAAAGAAAGTGAAATTATGTAATACATTTAAAAAATTAAAGTGCATGAGATTCAATGAACTTGAATAATGATTCTTTAAATCTGCTTTAATTTGAGAATGTCATTCTTTAACATCTTGACTTGAAGAAAATTTCTTGACTTTCTCTGTTATCAATAATAATAATAATAAATTCATACACTCTTGTGACATCGATTAGATCGACTCATGAGAAACTCTATGCTATCTGTATCGAGTGAACAAAACTTTCTAAGGTAGAAAATCACTCGCAGTCTACACGACTGCTTCACGCAGTCGAAACAGTGAGTTTTGAGACTATGTATCAAATTTGTTCGCGTTGATCACACGTTAGAGAACGAGTGTTCTAGTCACTCTAAATTGCTTCAAGAGCTTCGTTTTCATCATCATCTTCGCTACTGCTCTGAGATTCTTCGTGATGACGACGATTATTCAATAGTTCAAGAAGTCAGCATCTTGTAGCATTCTTGATCGCAGGTGCAATCAGTTCAAGCAGTGCATGAGTACATGCTTCGTCGTCTGATGACTTCATTCGCAGTTGCATCGCGAGCTATTCGTGCCTGAAACGTTTCTAGAGTGCAGATAAGCGTTCAAATTTATGCATTCAATTCTGATGTGCATTGCGAGAGTGCTTTCTGCTTTCTGAAGATCATCACGCATCTTTATCGTCTTATTGCTCAGGTGCGATCTTTGTGCTGAGATTGCGTTGACGTCTGCGACGCGTTCTCTGTACTTTTCTCATCGTTGATTTCATTGATCTTTGTGATACTGCGTTATTGCGATGCTATCGCTTGTTGAAATCGTTGTGAAGAAGAGAGTGTGTCGTCTGCGTCTCAACTGTATCTTCGCACCTTCTTGAATGAAGACATTCAGAAGTACTATTTTCTTGATGACGAGTGAGCGAGAAATGACGCGATTAACTCTCGTCAAACGAGCGCGTATTAGTTTGCATGCTTGTCTGATCTCTTGCGTTCGATCGTTGACTCGACTGTGTAGCGTGATCTTGTTCTGTAGCATGTTCAGATGAACATGTAGCGAACTCATGTATGTTTCTGCCTCTAAAGTTTCGATGTTTACTCTTTTGAATGCTTCTGCTACGTGACGCAGAGCCTGATTCTGAAGTGTTTCTAGCCTGCGTTCTTTGCTCAACAGTTCATCTTTCTTGTCGCGCTGATGTCAGACTGACGCTTCAAATGCTTCTCTGTTATCAAATCAACAACGACATCACATTTCAGTAATTTTATGATGATCATCATCTCATCTTTTAATCATGTGAACTATGATTTACATCATCAAGCGCTTGAATGTAATCTTCACAACAAGATGTTAAAGCTGTGCTACTCATGAAAGACTTTAAACAGAGTGCTTATTTTTACAACTGTATTCAGAAAGTGATTGATAGTAATGTGAAAGTTATGCAATCATTAAATGAATAGATGCAACATATCTTGATTGAACTACATGATTGAACTGTTCACTGACAATAAATGAATTGCTGTGATTCGCGATGCTCTTATAAAAGTGCTTGCTATCACATTCTCATGAATCGCAACAATGAGAATGACAAACAGATTTATTTAAAAGCATTATAACTTGCAATGCAATACTGATTTTGTTAACAAACGTCATGATGTTAAAAGATGATCAGTTATGCTTTTTAAGCAAAGAAAATCTCAATTTGATATAAATGACTGATTATCTTGACAGATTCTGATTGAATTATGAAGATACATATCATATTTTCACTATGAATTGATTTATTTATCTCGAAGAACGTTCTCAGTATAGTCACAAAAGTCAACAAATGATCATTGCAGAAAGATTTAACATGAAGAATATGCAAATTAATGAAGATGTGACTGAAATGTTTATGATGCAGTTTGTTTGCTCATGTCTCAAAGCAAAACATGATAAGCGATAAAAATGCAAACAATATTCATTGTATCATTTCTTTTATATTGTTAGCTTGAATATAGTGAAGAATACAATGTAGATAAGCATGATTCAATAAAAGATGAATAACAGCTTTGTTGTTTTATGAATGAAAAATAATCATGATATCAAAATTGAGATCAACACTTTTATCATTTTAATTATATTTAGTAGAAGAATACAATTCATCAACGAGATCTTGCTCATTTTATTCAAGTGTATGCTTTTTTAATCAAAATTGAGATCAACACTTTTATCATTTTAATTATATTTAGTAGAAGAATACAATTCATCAATGAGATCTTGCTCACTTTATTCAAGTGTATGCTTTTTTAAGAAACTCAACTTTCGAAACATCATAATAGTTAAATCAGAATCATTCTCATCTTAAAGACTTTTTATCTTTCATCATAATTAAATAACAATCTTAATTCAAGCTGCAACTGTTAAAATCAATCATTCAATTTAAATTTACATCAGTATAGAATTCAACATTCTGCAACTCTATCTCACTTTTTATCTCTCATCATAATCAGATAACAATCTCAATTCAAGCTGCAACTGTTAAGATTAATCATTCAGCTTTAACTTACATCAGTATAGAATTCAACATTTTGCAACTTTATCTCACTTTCTATCTTTCATTACAATCAGATAATAATTTCAATTCAAGCTGCAACTGTCAAGATTAATCATTTAGCTTCAACTTACATCAGTATAGAATTCAACATTTTACAACTTTATCTCACTTTCTATCTTTCATCACAATCAGATAACAATCTCAATTCAAGCTGCAACTGTCAAGATTAATCTTTTAACTTCAATTTACATCAGTTGAGAATTTTACATTCTGCAATTTTATCTCACTTTTTATCTTTCATCACAATCAAATAACAATCTCAATTCAAGCTGTAACTGTCAAGATCAATCATTCAGTTTAGATTCACATCAATATAAAATTCAACATTTTGCAATCTTATTTCATTTTATCATTGTACATTTTATAATCTCATTGCTTCTTATTGCTTCTTTACATTTAACAGCTTAACGTCATCTCACATCATTGTTCTACATCTTTTAATAAACATCTCATCATAATGTTCAAAGAAAAGTTCAAAGCGACATTGATAGATAAAGATGCAGTGACTGACATCATGTATCACACATCTCAAGCAATGAAGCTTAAGAATGACAATTTCACTATTCTCATCTCAAATGATGAAAAGATGATGCAGAAAGTAGATTTAGTTGAGCATCAGAACATCAAATCTGTTATTTTTTAAACTAAGATTATTTTTGAAATCAATGAAGTGATTAAATCAGCAATTGATGCATTCAATTCTTTAAATGAAAGTTTTTATATTACTTGCAAGATTGTGATGAAGATCTTGATGAACTGAACATTCAGCATTCGCTTTGACATTAAATTACATCAAGTCACATCATCATTATTCAAGAACTGTTTTTCTGTTTATGATATTTTACATAACTGAATCTTTCACTTACATTCAAATTCTGACATCTGCAAAGTTATTGTTGCAAACTATCTCAACATGTTTCTGTTGCATACTTCTTATTTCAAATTCATGTTTTTCACATACAACATTAATGATTCAAAGATTAAGAATTTATATCAAGATAAATGAATGATTCTTCTTGAATTTATCTTTAGATTGATCTCAACTCATATTTAGTTGATTTTGCTTGAGAATCATGAAGATTTATCAGTTCTTCAGAATATAAAGAATACACTCAAAAAAGTCTTCAATTTGTTAGAAGATCACATAGTTAAACTGAAGATTTTCATCTCAACGATTGAACGAGATATGTTTCTGAATCAGTATTGAAAATTCAACAGTAGCATCAGAATAAAGTGAGACTTTTCAGCATTCAACATGTGATTCAGTCAATTTAAAAATCACAAGCATATTATTTAAGTAGAACAAGTGATTTCAAAGAAGAATCATTTGACTATCTATCTGTCATATTAATGCACTTATTGCAATGACAAGAAGTGCTGACTTATCAAAGATTTCTCTAAACTACAGTCAATGAAGACATAGCAAGCATTGATTGCGAAGACTCAGACATTGCTTTGCAAATTGTATGCACTCATCACATTTGCAAGAACAGACAAGAAGTATATTGATTTACTGTGTCTTTTCAACTGCTTCAACTATTGATTTGACTTGAAGAATCATTTTGAAGTGCAGATCAATGATGACAAGTGAACTGCTATCATTCTTGTCAAATTATTTATTTTCTTCAACACAACAGATGTGAGCATAACTCTTCATCACTTTCTCATCAAGACAGATTGAAGCTCAATTAAGTTAAAGTCAATGTTTGATCTTTGCAAGCATAAGTGACAGAATAATGATAAACAAGTACTTCAGTATTGTTTTTTCAATGCATCAAATGTGATCTCAGTTCATTTAATTATGTCTGACAAGCTCAACAGAATCAAAATAGCGACAATCAGAATTCTTAATTCTGCTCATATTGACAAGAAATATTATGAATACAATGATCACTTTCGCGATATTATACTGAGTCAGAATCTTCATATTAAATTCACATCAATTCTCTTTGAAGACTTGAATCTTTCAACTACTCTTGTTGAGTGAAATATTGAGCTGAATAAGTCTCAGATGTTGATCATGCAATATCTTCAGAATCTTTAATGATTTTGATTTTATCAAAAGACTCTTTGAAATTGAGAAAACATTAATGAATATCATTATCATAATGCTACTTTTAAAGCTGAACAAGAAAGTTAAAGTGCTGAGTTCATTTAACAACACAGCTGATACATTCATTCTTAAACTGAATGAACAGCTTCAATAATTAAAAAACAAAGACATCATTTTGATGAATAAGAAGATCATTTATTTTCACTTGCAGTTTATTGAACATCAGATAATCACTCAAGACAGTTGCGCATCTCACTCAGTAAACAATGATTTCACTCAACAATGATGAAATGTCTTTCACGAGTTATCTGATGTCTTTTATGATCAGCTGACACATTGAATTATTAATCAGAGCAAGAAGACTTTACATGATATTAAAGATCATCAATACAAATTGCATCAGATCAGTCTTGACACTTTGCTTTTAAAAGTCATGAGTTTGAGCAATTATTCAATGAATAAGACGCAATCTCAGAATCAACAGAATGAACAGAGTGATAAGCAACACAAGACACAAGATTCTTTAATTGTACAAATCAATAATGAAGAAGTCAATATAATTCATGAAGATCTTGAGAGCAATAAGAATTCAATCAATATGAATTATGAAAATCTTAATTTTCATGTCACACGTTAATTTTCAAAGCGAGATCACGAATTTGAACGTCATATGCTTCAGAGAATTATCAATGTCAAGCTCAATAGAATGAACAATGAAACTAAGCATGACGTTGTTATTAAGACTTTCTGCTCATACTTTTAAAGAATCAAGATGAGAAAAATTCTCAACATGAAAGATCAAGAATTCTTTCAGCGCATCAAGATTGAGTTAAGTGTGAATATTCTTGA
>JAABUS010006737.1_pt1 | contig 13710 bp, 15 predicted proteins | sample 5560161 | NCBI WGS metagenome assembly JAABUS01 (sample SAMN10711885, study PRJNA513376) | rock metagenome | isolation source: Antarctica rocks | place: Antarctica: Victoria Land, Trio Nunatak nord | collected 2016-01-04 | reverse complement strand
CCGGTACGCTGTTTGTAGGCCATCGTGTTCCTCCTTCGATCCGGTCAGTTGCCACTACCGATCGTGGAGGACGATGGCCACCTGTCAAAGCGGCGATCTATTTACAGAAGATTCTGGGCACAACCCTTTTTTGCCATTGTTCTGCTCAACGCCGGGGTGATCGGTGCGGCGGCGGTGACACTCTCGACCTCGTATGCGTTCGGCGACGCCTTCGGGGCGAAGCATTCGCTGCACCGCAGCGTGGGCGACGCCAAGCTCTTCTACGCCATCTTCTCGGCGCTCGTGCTGATCGCCGCCGGGATCGTGCTCATCCCGCAGGCGCCGCTCGGGGTGATGACGCTGGCGGTACAGGCGCTCGCCGGCCTCCTGCTGCCGAGCGCCACCGTCTTCCTCGTGCTGCTCTGCAACGACCACGATGTGCTCGGGCCGTGGGTCAACACCGCGGCGCGGAACATCGTTGCGAGCCTGATCGTCGGCACGCTCTTGATGCTCTCCTTCATCCTCGTCATCGCCACGATCTTCCCCCATATCAACGCGAACAAGGTGGCGCTGATTGCGGGGATCGCACTGGCGGTGGGGCTGCTCGTCGTCGGGCTGTTCTCCGCGCGTAATCGCCGCGCGGCAGTTATGGTGCCCGCCGCGACGCAGGACCGTGAGACCTGGCGGATGCCGCCACTGGCGGAGCTGACCACGCCAGCCTGGTCCACGGCGCGCAAGGTGGGGATGCTCACCCTGCGCGGCTACCTGGTGATCGCGACGGTGCTGTTGGTCGTCAAGGTCGTCCAGCTCGTCCAAGGTGGGAGATGATCGCCTCGTGGAGCGGGAGCGGTGCCGTGATCTGCAACGTCCCGCCCTGGGTATGCGAGGAAGACTTTCTTGTGGCGGTATACCGGCTGCGGTGCCGACACGGGGAATGGGTCGCCATCGACGCTCTCGCCGAGCAACTCGGGGGTTCGTGCCGCGATGTCGCGCATCAGGCGGGAGATCTCGCCGCCGCAGGCAAGGTGGCGTACTCCCCGGTACACGGTGTGGCGCTGACCGACTTGGGGACGCGCGTTGCGAAGCGGGTGCACCGCTATTGCTTGTTTGTCAGATTCGGTCGAGTGCTGGAGCGGTACCAAACAGAGCGGTTCGGTCTCCCGCCCGCGTGGTCGTTCCTTGAGCATGACGACTGCGGCTGTGGTTGCCGATCAAGGGAGTGATCGATGGGAGAAATCGAGACGAACGGGCGTGCAAACCAGCGCAAGAAAGTGCAGATGATCAAAGCAGCACCGCTCCATCGGGGAGTCGAAGAGGCGCTGGCACGGCTCAAACGTGCGGCTGAGGAGCGGGCACGATGACGGGGACGATGATCATCGACGGGCGCGAGCTGGTGCCGATCGGCACGGGCCACGCCCGCAATGCCTACGTCTGCATCGCGCGAGAGGTGACCTACCGCCTCGTGCCGATCCAGGCAAGTACCGGTTATCAACTACGTCGCGAGCGCGACGACTGGCGTCGGGACTTCCCGACCCTCGCGGAAGCGGTCGCCCACATCGCGATCTTGGAGCACTCCGAGGATGGGCTGCCCGAGACGTGAAGGAATCCCTTTGTTTGGTGGGGACTGGCCCAACGGCCAGGGCACAGAATGGCGGTAATACTCTTGCATAGTGAGCTTCATCGGATGGCGTTTGTCGTCGTCCTCGCAGGTGCCGTGATGTTCGTTACCATGATTAATGTCCTGCGCGAAGAGGTCCGGTACGTGCGGAACGATTCGATCAAGGCGCGCATGCGCCGCTTCGCTGCGATGGAGCGTGCGCGGTCCCCTTCCGATCTCACACGCCGTTTATCGACCGGTCGATGTCCGCCATGCCTGAACATCACGGAGGTTCGCCACGTCGCATGCATATCAACGAGAGTGTCGTCATCGAGCGACCGGTTGCTGAGGTGTTCGCCTACGTGGCTGATGTGCGCAATGATCCGACCTGGCAGCGCGGCGTGACATCAGTCCAGGTCGACGGCCCGCCCGGAGTGGGCGGCAAAGTCGTGCAAATGCGTAACGTCCTCGGTCGGCAGGTGGAGGGGACGGCGATCTGCACACACTTCGAGCCGGAGCGCGAGATCGCCTTCGAGGGCACGTCGGAGAGCGTGGCGTATCACGGACGGTTCACGTTTTCCGAGGTGAACGAACGCACCACCGTCACCTTCGCGATCACCGTCCAACTCGGTCGCTTGTTGATGCTGACCTCCCCGCTCGTCGCGCGGCAGGTGAAAGCAGACCTGCGCGCGAGCTTGGGGACGCTGAAAGGTCTCCTGGAGGCGCCGAGGAAGAAGCGGCGCACCGTATCAAGGGGGAAATCGGGGGCTCAACCCACTCCGGTCGCGCAACAAAGGACATCGCATGATCGCTGAAGCAGGCCATCTGACGGTGACGGAGCAGGTCTTCCGCGCGCTGTGCCGCAGGGCCGCCGGCGGCACCGATAGCGAGGTCGCCGCCACCGGTATCGGCGCCGAACTCGCCCTCGCGGTCGACGAGGTGGCGAGCGCATTGCGCGCGCTGGAGTTGGCCGACCTGATGATGATCGCAACCCGCGCCGACACCATCTATAGTACCTTGACGAACCAGGGTATTGACCGCTGTCGGCAGAATCCTGCATGAGCAATCCTCGCGCACGCGTCGGAATTCCACTGCGCTCACAGCGACAGATCGTCCCCATCAGGCCCAGTATTGCGGACGCTGTCACCAGCCGCACTATCTGGCCGACGCTTCACCTGCTCGCACGCGATGTTGCCGTCGTCCGACGGGCCAGCCCCGCTCTGAGCGCGGGGGCGGGACCGGGAGTCGGCCCTCCGTAGTACAGTAGCCGCAAAGCACCCATACGGTCGCTGCGCTACCCAAGGAGGTCGACCATGAACGAGTCCCGTCCCATGACCGCATTGCCGCCCCCGGTGCATGTGGCGGCCGGCGACGACCGCTTCGGCGAACCACGCAGCCTGGGCATCAGCACCATCGCCTTCAAGGTGGTCACCCAGGACGTCGGGAGCCTGTTCATCCTCGAGAACACCTTCCACGCGAAGGGTGGCCCGGCGCGCCACCTCCATTACGAGCAGGACGAATGGTTCTATGCAGTCGAGGGGGAGTTCCTCCTCGAGGTCGGGGCGGAGCGATTCCGGATGCGCCCGGGCGATGCGGTGCTGGCGCCACGCCGGGTGCCCCACGTCTGGGCGTTCGTCGGCGAGGGGCGCGGGCGGATGCTCGTCGCCTTCACGCCGCCCGGGGCGATGGAGGCGTTCTTCCGCGAGGTGACCAAAGCCGACGCGATGCCGCCCCAGGACCCGGCGCTCTGGCGCGCCCGCGGCATGGAGCTGCTCGGGCCACCGCTCGCGCTCGAGTAATGCCCCGCGATCGGTCATCCGAACGGTATGCGGCGAGACGCGCCGCCCAGGGAGCGGCAGCGCCATGGTTGTGATGGGCGGCGGCGCGTAACGTACCGACTTCCCTTTTCCACACAGCACTCCACCGATTTGACTGCTTATGTGATGCAGATAGGGCGGGAAGCATCCTTCGGGATGTACCGGGGGTCACCTCACGAAACGGAGAAAATCGGTGCGACACGAGGTCGCTTCGCGTGAGTAGAGCAGAAAGAAAGGCTGCTCTCAGGCAAGTGTCCACTGCCTGTTCCCACCTCCCCATGCGTCGCTGGTAACGGCGGGGTGTGAAGCAGGGAGGGAAAAGCCCAAGAGCGACCCACGCCAAGAGGGGAGCCACAGGCAAGGGAAAGACCGGACGGGTGAACATCAATGGCTGGAGTCCAGCACTCCGGGCGATACGAGGAGGTCGCCGGTCTGTGCATCGATCAATCCGTTGTCTTCATCTTCGATGCTCACCGCCTGTGTGTAGACGTCGCCGGCGATGGGGCGGCGGCGGAGATCATCCTTGAACGCAGCGATCTGCGTCCCACGGCCCGCCAAGTCATTCGGCCCACCATACGGATCGAAGCCGAAGCCTCCCCACTCGCTGACCACGAGCGGCACCTGACCGCAGTAGAAGAAGGGATCGCCGACGACCAACGGCGGTGCCGCCCCGCCGTCATTGACTCCCTCCACGAACCGGTCGAGCAGTTCCTGCCAGCGCACACGATCCGCCATGTAGAGGTGCGCCGTGAGGAGATGTGATTCCAGACGGCCCTCCGTGGAGAGGTGCTTCCAGCCATCATTGTCCACGACTAACAGCTCGGGATGATGCACTCGCATGTACGCGAAGGCATGAGTGATGTATTCCCTCGTTTCGTCGCTGGTCGCAATGTCTTCCGCGCCCCAGTCCTCGTTGTACAGGCTCCAGATCGCGACCGAGGGATGCGCGCCGATCACAACGAGCATCCGCGTCATCTCAGCCCAGTGATTGGCGCGGCTGCGCCGACTGGAATGGTGCGGGCTCGGCACTTCCACCCACAGCACCATCCCGATTTCGTCCGCGAGGTCATAGATGCGTGGATCGATCCCGGCGATGTGGACCCGCACGAGGTTGCAGCCGAGGCGCTGTATCGCTCGGAGATGGCGACGCATCTGCGCGAAGGAAGCCGTGCCGGGCTGGTAGAGAATGCCATCGAGATACAACGGCTCGTTATTGAGATAGATGTGGCGCCCGCGCGCCTCCACCTTCCGCAGGCCGAAATGCGTCTCGATTTGGGACACCCGACCGCCGGGAGCCGTCAGCTGTGCGATGAGCGTGTACAGGTTAGGCGCACCGGGCGACCACAGGGACGCGCCGGGCAGTTCCACCGTCACTCGCTGATGCTTTTCCCCCGCCACCAGCGGCAAGGAAAACTCCGCGATCACGAGGGGTTTCGCGCTTCCCCGTGGCGTGACCACAAGACGGAGGACGTAGATGCCAGGGTCGTGGATCAAGGTGGTCACATTGAACTCGACGAGGCGATCCTCGATGGTGCTGATCACACTCAGGCGCGTGCGCAGTCGGTTACGTTCCACCGGTTCCAGCCAGATACTCCGCACCGCGCCGCTGATCGTCTGGTACCAGATCCCCCCGCGCTTGTACACGCGCGACTCCTGCTTGCCGCGCGGAATCTCCGCATCGAGGGAATCAGCGATGCGCACGGTCAGCCGGTTCTGACCGTCGGCGAGCAATGCCGTAGGCAGTTCGTAGCTGAAGGAGGTGTACTCGCCGAAGTGCACCTCCTCACCCTCGATGGTACGCAACGTGTGGCCGTTGAGCCAGACGCGCGTCTCGTAGCCGCAGGCGCCGAACGTGAGCTGTATCAGACACGCGGGCTCGTCGCGCCACGCCGCAGGGATCGTGAACTCCCGCTCGTACCATGCGATCACGGAATCCGGTGTGGAAGGTGTCCGTTGCTGCGCATCCTGCGCCGCAGCCAGGTGGTCCTCGATCGTCCCGGGCCAGACTGCGGTGTCGCGGTATGCATGCCCGAGAAACCAGTAGTCTTGCATCCCACGATCCTCGGCGTCGAAATCGAAACGCCACTCGCCGTCCAGCAGTTCGTAGGTACGACCGTCGCGCTGGATCACCGAGCGCGGTAACGGGTTCAGAGATTCCTGAATCGCGTGTGCATCGTCCCTGTCACGTGTGAAGCTGTGTTCCCATTCCGCCATTTCGTCTCCTCCTGGTAGCCCGCAAGGGTCGCTGGTACCGGTCGCTGAACCGCATCATGCTCGGTTGCTCGCGGCACTGCGCCACTGGGACGAGCGGTGCGTCTGCTCCGAACCCCCCGGTTGTCCGGAAGGCGCGAAGAGCAGGTTTATACCGAGCACGCACGTCACATTTTCGGTGCTGGTGCCACGCGCTACGTGACCCCCGCCTCGCCCGTGACGAATTCGCGCTTCGTGCGCGATTTCCGGTTCGCGATCACGTCGCGGAAGAAGGCGATCAGTCGGTCCGCGTGATGATCGAACGTAAACGTCTGGCGCTGGTGCCAGGCGTTCTCCCGCAGGCGTGTCATGCGCGCTCCGTCCCGTATCTCCTCGGCCAATTGCGCGATGTCTCCCAGGAAGAGCCCGAGGTCGAGCCGCCGTGCGAGCGTCTGTGTCGCGACGACCGCATCTCCGTTATCGTACTGGATGAATGGCAGTCCCGCGGCGGCGAGCGTCGCGATGCGCGCCGGATAATTCAGGTCGTCCCAGTTCGCCCGCCGCAAGTCGCCACCGTTGTCGCTCTTGAAGAGGTGAAGCCAACCCGCGTCGTACTGCGAGAATTCGGCAACCCAGCACTCCTGCCCCACGAGCGGATGCACGTGGAGGTGATCGGGGGCCATACGCCGCGCCTCACGGAGCCAGGCCAGCCCTGGCCCCTGGAATGCGCCGTAACAGTGCAAGTGGATATCGTGCCGCGCGAGCGCTGCGACCGTCCCCACCTCCATACCGGCCGGCCGGCCCGAGACGACCGTGTGAACCTTCCCGTCCTGCTCGGAGAGCCGCGGTGAGCGGTCGTCGGTGAACCAGTCCCGCTTCGGCAGGTCCCCATCCAGCACGAGCGAAGGCTGGTCGTCAACGCTGCCCGATACTGCTGTGCGGAACCACTCCCGCATCTCGGGACTGGAATAGACTTGTCCGTCGGAGCGGGCGACGAGATCAACGAGTAGCGGCCATGTGCCCTTTTCGAGGCAAAAGAACGGCCCTTCCTTGAAGTGCCAGACGAACGGGATGCCCGGGTTGTCGGTCAGGACCTGATGGGCAAACGGCACCGCTTGCCAGTTCAGCAACGCGTAGATGACGTCCGGATGTACCTGTCGCATCGCCTCGCGCCAGCCCTTGCGCGGCAGGTCCTGCACATGCCCGAACGGTAGCGGCCCGACGGTGTTGAAGTTCCAGGGATCGGGTGTCCAGAGCCCGTAGAGTTTGTGGCCACGCTCCTCCAGCGCCAACACCCGCTCGGGGTTGAAGGCGAGCTCGCCCACGAGGACGATCTTCAGCCCGTCCGCCGCGAACGGCGTGTCCGACCGCTCGCGGAATTGCCGGTAATGCGCCACTTCATCGATCCAATTGCCGATGCTGGGTTGGAAGCGAACCGGCGCCGTGACGCCGTAGCGCGACCGGTAGGGGTTGAGACCGCCGCCGGGTCGCTCCTGCACCACTTTGTGCCGCTGCAGGGGGTGGTCAACCCACTCGCACGAGAGGTGGCCAGTGCCGATGAAGGCACCGCGCGACCGGAGCTTCGCCCAGAACATCCGTTCCAGGTCATCGGTGACCAGTTCGCTACGTTCCACCCAGCGATCCACTGTCCGCCGGTGCATCACCTGCACGAGTTGCAGGGGAATATCCTCACTCTTCCCAAGTGCTGACTGATTAGAGTGATGCCGCATGCCGGCGAAAGCCAGAGCCGCGTCGGGGCGTGCGTCAAGCAGGCCAACGAGTGACGCGAGGTGCTCCGCATACCACACATCGTCCGAGGGCAAATACGACACGAGGGGTGCCACCGCCCGCACCAGCGCATCGTTGAGTGCCACGCCAAGACCGCGGTTCGTGTCCCACCGATGATACTGGATACGCACGTCGTGCAGGTAGGTGGAGATGACCGTATGCGTGTCATCGGGCGAGCCGTCATCGACGATAATCAGTTCCCAGTTGGTGTGGGTCTGAGCATACAGGCTATCCAGCGCGCGGCGGATGAAGGAGACCTGATTGAAGGTTGGCATCAGTACCGAGACGCACGGGGAGTGGTCGCCCGAACCACGAGGTAGCACGATGAAGAATCCTTTCGTTTGCCAATCGACAGCACCGCGCAGGTCGGGTGCCGCGTGCTGAGGATCAGGAGGCGGACAGCGAAAAAGAGCACGGTTTCCCGCCCACTACCTGCTCATTACTCATTGGCGGCGACTACTCATTGCCACCACAGTTACCCCGCGATCACCTGGCGGAAGAACGCAATCAGGCGGTCGGCATGATAGTCGAAGGTAAACTGGCCGCGCTGCTGCCAGACGTTCTCGCGCAGGTCCGCCATCCGTCGCGCGTCGTGCAATTGGCCCGCGAGCTGTTCCACGTCGGTGAGGAAGAGGCCAAGGTCGAGATTTCGCACGAGCGACTGCTGGGCGACGACCGCGTCCGCGTTGTCATACTGCACGAGCGGCACCCCGGCAGACACTAACGTCGGGATGCGTGCCGGATAATTCAGGTCGCCCCAGTCCGCCCGGCGCAAATCGCCCCCGTTCCCGCTCTTGATGAGGTGCAGCCAGCCCGCGTCGTATCGTGAGAACTCGGAGACCCATCCCTCCTGGTCAACCTGCGAGTGGAGATGGAAGTGGTCCGGCACTAGTCGTTGCAACTCCGCGATCCACGGCAACCATTGTCCGCGATGGAAGTCCCCATAGAAATGCAGATGGATGTCGTGTCGCGCGAGTTCGGTCACGAGCGGGGGGGCCAGGCCGATCGGCCCGCCAGGAACGACGGTGTGGATCTGCCCGTCGCGCTCGGACAACCGCAGCGAACGGTCGTCCGTGAACCAGTCGCGCTTCGGCAAATCCCCGTCTAGTATGAGCGACCGACGATCGGCGCCGCCGGGCAAGACGCTGTTGAACCAGTCGCGCATCTCGGGGCTGGAGTACACTTGTCCGTCGGAGCGGGCGACGAGGTCGACGAGCAGCGGCCATGTGCCGTTCGCGATGCAATCGAACGGACCCTCCTTGAAGTGCCAGACGAACGGGATACCCGGGTTGTCGGCCAGGACCTGATGGGCAAACGGCACCGCTTCCCAATTCAGCAGGGCATAGATCACATCGGGCCGCACCTGCCGCAGGGCTTCGCGCCAGCCGGTGCGCGGCAGGTCCTCGACATGGCCGAAGGGCAGGGGTCCGACGGTGTTGAACCAGTGTCCATCGGGCGTCCACAATCCGTACAGTTTATGGCCCCGCTCCTCCAGCGCCAGCACTCGCTCGGGGTTGAAGGCGAGCTCGCCCACGAGGACGATCTTCAGCCCGTCCGCCGCCAGTGGCGTGTCCGACCGCTCGCGGAATTGCCGGTAATGCGCCACCTCGTCGACCCGGTTGCCCATCGTCGAGTGGAAGCGGAGCGGCGTCTTGACGCCATAGTAGGACCGATACGGGTTCGGGCCACCCAACGGCTCCCGGATGATCTTATGACGTTGCAGGGGGTGGTCGATCCATTCGCACGACAGCTGATTGGTGCCGAGGAAGTCCCCGCGCGGCCGGAGCTTCGCCCAGAACATCCGCTCCAAGTCGTCCGTCACCAGCTCGTCGCGCTCGGTCCAGCGATCCGCTGTGCGGCGGTGCATCACCTGCACGAGTTGCAAGGGAAATCCCTCGATCTGTCCCGTGGTCGTGCAATTCTCCAAGACACCCTTTCCCGGCACTCGGATCTCGCGTTTTACCCCGGAATAGGCGAGAGTGACGGCGGGATGGGCGTCGAGGCAGGCGACCAGCGAGGCTAAATGGTCGACGTAGTAGACATCGTCGGAAGGCAGGTAGGCGATCAGCGGCGCTTGCGCCCGGGTGAGCGCGCGATTGAGCGCCACGCCCAGGCCCTGATTGGTAGTCAGCCGTTCATACCGAATGCGCGCATCATCCAAGTATGGTGCGACACTCGCGCGCGTATCATCGGGCGAGGCATCGTCCACGATCACCACCTCCCAATCGGCGAGCGTCTGCCTGCATAAGCTGTCGAGGGCGCGGCAGATGAAGGCTGCCTGGTTAAAGGTCGGCATCAGCACCGAGACGCGCGGTCGCTGGGTCTGTGGTTCACTCGTTTGCATACACACTCCTTTCCGGCTCCGCACGGCGATCCGGCGGTACCGTCACGAACGCCATTCCACTTGTTGCTTTCCTCTTCACCTCGTTGAAGGTGTCGCCGCCGGCGCGTGGCGGGAGCCTTCACTGCGGATAGCGTTTCTGCATGCAGTCGCGACAATAGCGGTTGCTGAGGGAATAGTGGTCATGACACGCATACCGCCCGCAGTCGCGGCACCAATAGAGGTCACCCGGTTTGTCCCAACCAATGCCGGAACAGTCATCCCCCTCGCCGCATTTTCGTGCGGGCGCACGACTCGGCGTGTCGCAGATGCAGCAGCGGAACCGCTCGCCAAGCTTGCTTCGGCACTGTCGCTCAAGCTCCTCATCCATCGCGCTCTCCTCGCTCTCGCTATCCGCTGTCTGCGCGGGAAAAGCTGCTTCCGCCGAGGCGCTGCACCCGCGGTTCGCGAGGCGGGTTTCACGTTTCCTCTCCAGCGATGGGCATGGGCGCACGATATCCCCGACGCGTATGGCCGTCATCGCTCATCATGCGGTTCGACTTCCTCAACGAGATGCAGGGCGGGAGAGCGCGGAGGTACTGGCAACCTCGTCGCACGGAACGGGACTGGAGTATCGTGGGAAGGCTGGGGATTCAGCAGGATTGTGGTCCATTGTGCAGCGAGCTTGTCGAAGGTGGCGAGCGCCTGCCCGACGACCTGATCCATATCGTCGCAGCGGTAGGTGGCGAGCCGCCCGACGAAATGCGCGGCCGGCGTCGCGTCCGCCAGCGCCTTGTACCGCCGGTAGCGCGCGGCGTTCTCCGCAGTCGGCACGGGGTAGTGGGGTTCGCCCTCGGCGCGCGGGTATTCATACACGAGGCTCGTCTTCGGATGTGCTTGGCCCGTCATGTACTTGAACTCCGTGATGCGCGTGTACTCGTGCTCGTTCGGGTAGTTGACGACACATGCGGGCTGGAACACGGGCATGTCGTGCGTCTCGAAGCGGAATGCGAGCGAGCGGTAGGGGAGTTTGCCGAAGCGGCAGTCGAAGTACTCGTCGATCGGCCCGGTGTAGACCAGCTCGCGGAACGGGATCGCACGCGCGATCTCGCGGTAGTCGGTGTTGAGCATAATCTTAATGTTCGGGTGGGTGAGCATCTTCTCAAACAGCCGCGTGTAGCCGTGGAGCGGCATCACCTGATAGGTGTCGGTGAAGTAGCGGCGGTCGTGATTCGTGCGGGCAGGGACGCGTGCCGCGACGCTCGCGTCCAGCTCGGATGGATCGCGCCCCCACTGCTTGCGGGTATAGTTGCGGAAGAGCTTCTCGTACAAGTCGCGCCCGACCGTGCTGACGACGATATCCTCCGAGGTGCGAATCTCCGGAACTTCCTCCGCCACGGAGCGGTAGTAGTCCTCGATCGTGGACGCGTCGAGGCTGAGGCCGTAGAGCGCGTTCACCGTGTCAATGTTGATCGGCATCGGCACGTACTGGTCGTCCACATGCGCGAGGACATGATGCTCGTAGGGGCGCCATGCGGTGAACTGACCGAGGTAGTCCACGATGCGCGCCGCGTTCGTGTGGAAGATATGCGGGCCGTATCGATGCACGAGCACACCCGCATCGTCGTAGTGGTCGTAGGCGTTACCGCCGATGTGCGGGCGACGATCCACAATCAAGACCTTCTTGTCCAATTGCGTGGCGAGGCGCTCCGCGACCACACTGCCGGCGAAGCCCGCCCCGACAATCAGATAGTCGAACATGAATTCTTTCTCCTCCGCGTTTGTATCCGCGTGCTGCGATCGCAATCACGCCCGCCCTCGTTCCTGCAATCATCGCGGAGGAGTAACTCCCCACGCTCGGTCAGCCGCACTATGAACCAATGGTGCTAGTGGGATCACAGGCTGAACTCAGCGATCGCGAGATGAATGCGCCCCTCGTCGTCCGGTTTCAGCCCCTCCCACTGCACCAGCACGTTGAACACCGCCAGCAGAGAGGCCAAGTGCGCCGTGAATGTCGCCCACAGCCGGTGCCGCATCCCTTTCGCGTCGCAGATCGTCGTCACCATCGAGCAGACCGTCTCGACCATCATCCGCACGTTCCACGTTCGCGGCGCGCAGACCTTCATGTTCGGTGGGTCACCAGCCTTGGCATGGAAGCCGTGATCGGTCAGGACGATCATCTCCTCGGCAAACCGGGCCACCAGCGGCTGGAAGGAGGAATCGTGGACATTGGCCGTCCTGCAGTCCCACGCCGTGACCAAGCCCCATTGGTTGAGCACGACGCCGAGTTTGCCCCCGACGATCCAGCGACGATTCGACAATCCTTTCTTCCCCTGCTGCCGACCGCTACGCCCGTCGCGGCGGGGATGGATGAACGCGACGCCGTAGGTATCCGCGACGCCGAGGATGGTCGGATCCGCGAGGAAGCGCGCCGCCCATTCCTGATGGGCGGTGAAGAGCCGGAAGAGGCGAGTGCGCTCAGGCAGGTGGGGGAAGAGGGGCCGATAATCGCGCACCAGCCAGCGATAGAAGCGACGCGCCCCGTCTCCCTTGCGGGCATAGAGCAGGGCGAGCGTCATCAGTTCGCTGGGATAGAGGGCGGCTTGCGGATGCTTGGGCAGATCACGCATGGCGTCGTCCACCCGATCAAACAGCACGATGATAAACTCCTCGGTAGACATGGGATGCTCCTTGATACTGCCGACTCGACACCGACAGCATCAAAGCGTCCCATGTTCTCGTCAACCACTCGCACCATTGGTTATGTACGCAGCACGGGCCTGCGGTGCCACGCATTCCCGGGTGGTATATGACTTATCGGTGCGCGTCGGGATTCTTCGCGTCCGGGTTGGTGCGCCAGTAGCCTTCGATTTTCTTGCCATCGGCGCGGGTATAGCCCGACACCCAGAACTTGTCCCGCTCGCCCGGCGCCGGTTGCGTGTCGCTGTCGGCTCCCGCGTATTTGCGCCCGGTCGTGCGTTCCTGTTTCCACGATCCTTTTTTTGTTGCCATCGTGCTCATCCTCCCGTCGTCTTGCTCGTTCTTCGCTTCATCACCGCTTACGAGAACGGGACGCGATGCCGCGTCCCGCTCTCGAAAGATACCCGTGCATCCAGAGCGCGGGCTGTTCTCTGTTATCGTGAGCGCTTCGGCGTGTCGTCTACGCGCTCCGTGTCGGAAACGAGGTTGCCATGCGCGTCGTACTGACGCTTTTCGGTGACGGTCTTCCCGCCGCCCGTCTCCGCCTGCCCGCGCGTGCCGCGCTCGCCCTCGACATGGACGCGCTTGTTGTTCGGGTCCTCGACGTTGACCTCCTCACGGCGCACTGTGTCCGTGACACGCTCGTTCTCCCGTGTCGTTTCCTTGCGGATATTCACTTCGCCGGTGACGACGGCCTGCTTCTGCGTCACCACTTCCTGCTGCTTGAGGGGGATCTCGATGTCCCGGTCCATGGCAGCGAGATCTTCCTTGGTCGCGGCGCGATTGACCGCACGCTCGGTGACGTAGACTTCCTCGTGCTGCACCGGCACGTCAATGGACTGCTGCTCCTCGACCACGTTCTTGGTAACGCGGGCCATGCCGCCTTGCTTCTCGCGGACGCCAGCCTTCAGTTCCTCCTCGATCACCGGGACGCTCTGCGTCTCGCCCGCGCGCCCGGCGCGCTCGGTCATCCCACGATCCGTTGTGGTGCGGGCGCTCATCGTGTCCGTGCCGTACCAAGCGTGTCCTTCCGGCGGCAGTTGCTCCGCTCCCATCGTCATTGCCTGATCCTTCGGCACTCGCAGGCGCACATTCTTGCTATCCGCCTGCGCGACCGCAGCCATCGGCAGGTGCATATCCTTGTGGAAGATGAACCCCTTCTCGACTTTGAAGGAACGCTGCCCGACCTCGGCGACCTTGCCGACCTTCTCGTTGTTCGCGTCGTAGACCTCGGCGCCCTTGGTGATCTCGTTCATGTTGCCGCGCATACTCATTGTGTGCTCCTTACATTACCGCTCGGGTCCGTCCGGCTTCCTCAC
>JAABUS010006736.1_pt1 | contig 13713 bp, 13 predicted proteins | sample 5560161 | NCBI WGS metagenome assembly JAABUS01 (sample SAMN10711885, study PRJNA513376) | rock metagenome | isolation source: Antarctica rocks | place: Antarctica: Victoria Land, Trio Nunatak nord | collected 2016-01-04 | reverse complement strand
ACCCTTCCTCGTTTACTGGTTCGCGAAGTCAGACGCGAAAGTATTTCTCCGTGCCAGTTAGAACTGGGCGCTCACACGTTGCCGTCTAAAGTTGACCAAGACGACTCCAGAGGCTAGCCACCGTAGATGCTGCGTGATTGGTGCATCAGAGCACGACAAGGAGGCGCCTAAGCAGAGGGTGAACAGCATAAGCGGTGGATGAGCGGGCGGCCGGAAATGGCCCGCCTCCTTGCGCAGGCAGGCTCACCCTTAATTCAGGCTTCCTCGCCCTCAGTTCAGGGTAAAGTAGCAGCAGCTCAGGTTGGCGACCGTAACTGGAACTGGAGAAAAACTCTTTCGTGTCCGACTATGCAGGTACGAAATCTGATCCTTTGAAGCACTTTGGTACTGCGCCCCATTTCGTACAGGGAGCCAATCAAGATGGCAAGGCTGGCGCTAAACCAACCGCACCCTTCCATCACCGTGTGTCCCTTAGGTAAACCGTCGTTATGGCTACCCACGTGCTGCCATACCAGGTATACGGCCACCTTACCTGTTAGGGTACTAGGGAGCCACGGGAGATGACTAACCAGGCCAATGGGGACCTGGAGATGAATATTTAGATTTCCTAGTGCGGGGTAGAGGAAAATAGGGGTTTCTCCGCAATAATCCCCAATTGCTTCAAAAATCAATGAAACTCCCCTCCCCTCCCTGTGTATGGCCCCTCCGCTTCCCCCCTTCCTATGCATGTAGAGCCTCCCAGCAGGCCTCAGTTTTGCAGGCTGCTAGCCTCGTACACTGTTCAGAAGTGCACCCCTACCAGGTTTGAACAGTACGTTTTCGTTGTTTCTTTGGCTGACCATTACCAGTCCCCTCGCTCAATGCCTTGCGTTTAACCCCTTTACCAGCTCCTGAAGTGAATCTTTTGACTGCTTTGCACGGGGTGCAATAGGCCTTTTTTAGGAAGGTCGATATGTAGAAGAAGGAGATTCAATCGAATCCAGTATTTCTTGAACCGACGGCTTGTTTTTAGCCTTTTGAAGCCTTTGAACAGCCTTCGGTGCAGTGTCTGGTACGGAAGGAATTTCTTCCTCACTAGCTCGCATATTGAGCTGAGTAGGTAGGTGAGTAGGTAGGTGAGTAGGTAGGGTCGGGGGTCGGTGAGCTGGGTAGTGAGGGGTGGATGTAGGAAGCTGAGGTCGATGTCAACAGTGCAGTAAACAAATATTTTGGTTGGGTGCCTAAATAGGCTTAGCTTCTTTAATCCTAGTATAGCAGCCATAACGACGGTTTAAGGGATAGGACGCCTGGACGATGCATCTCGACGAATTTGTATCATCAAGCTCAAAATTGCAGCGACTTTGACAGTTGATTGATAACATGTCACCCTACCTCAGAGGAGAAGAGCACAAGTTTCTCATCGTGTCTAAGTTTCCTGCCGTGTGTATGATTGTCGCTAACGTATGTTGTTTCTTTTTTTCGAGTCGATGTGCTGTCATACAATTGTTTCGCGGTGAGTTGCCATTGAATGCTAATACATGCGTTAAGCAAGTGGGTATGACTAAAAGATGACTGTGGTTTAGAGAACCAGCACGATATTCTTTACGCTATTAATGGGCAAAAAGATTCGTACTGGAAACAATACACATTCTGCTCGCACGATTCCTCTCTCCCCCAGCACTGGTATAACGACAGGCTCGAAGTGATAATTTCAACATCTTTCAAGATCGGACTAAGAACCTATGACATTCCTGCATCTTCATCGCTGTCGTTCAAAGAACTAACACGGTACCTTTTACATCATTACGACGGATGCAAAAAGATTCAAACTGGAAACAATACACATTCTGTTCACATTATTTATCTCGGAAATAACTAAAGAGCTTTAATCAGTTACGCAACAATAAAAGGGTTGAGTTTTATGACAAGCGTACTGACAATTACTTCAGCGAACTGAAAAGTACTATTGTACAGTTAAGAATATAGGGCGAGATTACTTAAAAAGGATTCGCTTTGATGCTAATACGAACGTGTGTGCAAGTTGGGCACGGTATGGTCGGAAAACCAGAGAACTGATTGGATGGAATCACCGTTTGAGGATAACAAAGAGAACGTGGTCTGCGAGCTTGTGCGTTGACACACATTCCAGTGCGCGTGTAGAAGTGTTTTTGTGAGGCCCTACAATCCGAATGAGAAGCATTGGTAGTCCAACACATGATGAATATGACGAAGCGGTAACGAAACAACTGCTTTCGGTAGCTTGAGAATTCTTTGCGCGTAGATGATTCAACTCGTCAGAATAATCGATATGTTTTTGACTAGTAATTGCTTAATTGCAATGAAAAGATTAACACTCATCTATCTACGAAACAGGATAGGAGCGAGTCTATTATGTAGACTGAGGTACTAAACGACAGCAAACTGTATGCAGGGTCATCGAAATCCCGCAACAAGTGAAGGCGATGAGCGTTGAGAGATCGACGAGTGCTTAATCAAGTGTCTTTATGCGCGCGCTCTATCAAATTTAGAAAGTTTGGGTTCATTGGAAAGATCGAATTCAGACCTACAGTACAATGTAAATTGTGAAACATCAACAATATTGACTATCCCATTTAATTGTAAAGATTTGGACGGTTTTGGTGATTGGGTCCACGCAAGGACTTTACGGCCAACCAAAAACATGTGAGGGCTGCATTCATCTCTTGGCACCTTTTATGATCACCACCTTAGGTAGGCAGCAGCCTGCGAGGCGTAAAAACAACGAGCGCAGTTCAAGCCAAAGGCTGGGATATCTTTCAGGCTCCCTCGCTGCTCCCCCTTGCTCCCTCGATGCTCCCTTCAAATAACACGTGATCGTCCGCTAATTACGCTGCACTAGGGCCCATTTCGTGCTTCTGCTCCCCTGTGCAGATGCTTTTGAATAAGAATCAAGAGAACAAGATAAGACGACGAAAGCTTAAGATCTTTCTCTTTCTCCCTTCGCTGAAGTCGAGTCTTCTTTCTAACGTCAAGTTGCAGAAACGTTCTAATCAAAGGGAAGGGACAATCAAGATTACTTGAAGCTCTTCCCTCTATTTCCTTGGAAGCAGTAGTTAAGGTAGCATGCGGCTTCCTCTCTAATACTTCTCTGAACGTCTCTCTCCCCCTCTCCCTCTTCCCCCCCCCTCGCTTAGTTTGTCTTTCTTTTTCTGACATATCTGGTACGACCATTTTTCATTGGCGTGCAAATGGGTGTCCCTACCGAGGGTTGGCTGCGTGTGCTGCTAAAGCGATAAGATAATGAATTCAAGGAAATTCGAAATGAAATAAACAGATATGCTAAAGGAAGAAGAGGGGGCTTAAACTGAGAGAATCGTGAGTGAGTGGGTGAAGGAGAGGCGTTATTTGGATTGTAAATACTACATACGAGTTTCATGAGTATGAATATCAGAAATAGAGAAGTTGAAGTTGTGAGGTAATTCATTTTTGCCAAATGCGGAAGAAGAGAAGGGAAAAAGGAGACTGTTCTAATATAAGAGATATTTGCGGCTTACTAACGTAGTATGTATGTCAGATATTAGAGTCGCAGATCCCGGTTAAAATTGGCTATGGCTTATGGCTGAAGATGTTAGGAGAGGAACAGGAGGGTGGGATGGGCAAAAAAAGATAGGGGCAAGACAAGGTATTGCGTGGGATCCACTTGGCCAACTTTTCCGAGTCATCTCCGGTGGCTTCAATCGCCGTTTCGTGCCGGGGGATGGTCGTATTTTGGGCAGCTGAACCCACTTATCGTAGTATGACGAGCCCAAGACATTACCTCAAAAAGCAATTTGTATTTGGACCTTTCCAGGCTCAAGACCGGTTTTTTCTTCTCCAGTTGTTTGATCTTGCTTGCGTGCATATTCGGCTAGGAGTATTTGCTTCTATATAATGGCTTCAATGGTGGAAGGGACGTTCTGACTCAGGGAAGCATCAGGGCGTATGCAATCTGTGCGAGATGGCGTGGGTATGCTCACAGTGACGGACGATGCTTTGGATAAGGGGAAAACGTAGCAGACGCAAGATGGGCGGCAGTGTCAGGTTCGAGAGCTCATACGACAGACATTCAAAGTTGACCGCGTATGGAATTAACTTTGCACTGATACCGTACATCTCATTGGCAGTGACGAGGTGCTGGGATAGATAGGCGTGATAGGGTAGCGCGAATGGGAACGTAGTTGTAATACGTACGGAGTACTACAGTCTGGATTGAGAGCTGTGCAGCGCCCCTGAACCTTGATTGGTGGTTGATGTCGAGCGTGCCACTGCAGCTGAAGATGAGATCCTTTAGGAGGAATAGACTCATACATATATATATTCGGAGATCTACTAAGATTGTCGCCTTGTCTCTAAACTTCCTAGAGCCAACAGGATGGAGAGCCCGGGGATAGAGATGCAGAATTTAATCCCCTCCCGGCGCTCATCTTGCAACGCTAGCGAGGCAAGTATCCCGCGACTGGGAACCAACCAACTTCAACAAAGTCCTTCGGGCGGGCAGTATGCGCCCCTGCACCCCCGAGACCCCCAAACCCCTCTTAAAACCTCCGAAACTTTTGATGGTGCGGGCCAAACTCGCCGTCTTCTTTTCAAGCGGACTCTTAGATGGATTGGGACTGTCATCTTTACCGCCTTGATCATCGCAACTCTGAACATTTATGAGGGAAAGGGCAATTTCTCATCGGATCAAAAGACTGTATTCAATACCATCGTTGTGGCCTTGATCCTGGGTTTGGGCCTTAACCTGTTTGTTAGTCGCAATCCTGCTAAAGCAAAGCGTACTACGTATGACCGCCTAAGCACGGTGGCTTACTATCTCGCAGGAAGCATTCAAAGAATCAGCAAGAGTCTTACGATGGAGGATCCTGGCGGACGAAACCCACACCGAGCGAGAGACCGACTTAATCTTGGGTATCGAGAACTTGCTGAACGTGTGTGCGCTTGCATGGGAATCCGTCACTAAGCTAAGGATATTGATTCCTTGCATCCTATGGGTGAGTCGTCATTTTACCTTACTAAATGTTGTAAAGCTAACATTAACAATCTTTAGCTTCTGGTTAACCTTGTGAGTATAGCGTTGCCTATAAAGTTAATGTTACTCCTGACACCCGCTCCAGCTTGCGCAAATATCAGTCGCTCTAGTCAGCTTAACCTACACCGTGGATGATGGTCAAACCTACAACGATACCTATTTCACGAATGGCATGGTAAATGCACCAAACCTTACAAGTTACTTCAACTTCAAGCCTCTAGGACCTGAGTTCAATCAAGCTGTAGCTCATAGCTATGGTGAGACAACTCAGAGCGCTGGGGACTGCGGTCTATACGAGGATATCGCACAGGTCTATAACTCAATGGATAATCCTCCCTACTTCTGCCGCCGAACACCAGGCAAGCAAGAATTTGCCTACCGGTTTAAAGAATACAACAACGAGGACAGCGAAAGGAGGTACCCAGCCTTGACAAAACGGGTTATTACCGCATCATCCGGTGTATGCTTCAATTACACCGAAAATAATCATACCCTTGGTCCCGATCTCTACAATAACATGGCAGCATACAACTACACCTTCTCCAACTCCACCTACACCTCGACCATCTCGATTCCCATATCAAGTGAGGGATGGGCTGCAACTACATACATCTACCGCGGAACGGCGCTTCCACACCTCGCTGGTGTCAACAGCTGCGGGGATCGCTGTATGTGGATTTGGGCCCACCGAGCCTCGATCCCCGGAAATGATACATCGACCTTTTACCAATGCCCAATCACAATTAGTGAAGTGAGTAATACGACGACGGATCTGCAGGACATCCCGGACTCAGTGGCTCGCGTAGCAGCCGCGTCGATTGCTTTGCAAGGACGTTGGGCAGGGCCGGAAAACAAAAAGATCTGGACGCAGTACCAGTTCTATGCCTTCAAGTACGTCAGACACTCAAATCCCTCAAATCTCACGGGAGAGGGGATTAATTGGATTTCTCTGTCTGTTTTCTAGCACCCGTTGGGAAACACATGGCCTACGAGACGAAAAGGCCAGTGCGAATATGGCCAAATTTGCGCTTCGTTCTCTCGCGACAATGGCGGAACGAAACCCCTCTATCCAATTCTCGAGTCGAGTCCCTCATCTCGGCAGCCGCCTTAAAATTTACAACCACTGGCGCTTTGTCGGCGCGCTCTTAGCTTGTATCGTAGGTGTGGACTTTGCGCTTATGATTGCGATAGCGTGGATAACGAAGTCGGTGGTCGTGACGGATGATTCCAATGCGGTGATTGCAAGATTGCTAAATGGGTTGACGAAAGGTTTTGAGGAGAAAGCTACAATGCCTAGAGGGAAAACCCTATGCGAAGCTATCACAGAAGAACGACGCAGACGACGAGACGGCAAAGCAGGATGGGATGAGGAAGGGGAGACAGCTCATCCCAGCGATGGTATTGTCTACGGGCCCTTCAGGAAGGGAGATGGGAATTACGTTTTGGCCATGGGCGAGAGTATCAGCTCCCGGAAGCAGTGGGAGGGTGAACGGCATCCTGACGGAAGTTACCTTTGATTCGTCAAAGGAAAGTGGAAGTTCCAGGCAGGGGGATGTGCTGGTGCAGGCGCACACCAAACTCTCTCTTTCTGTTTCCATCCATTGCTGGCTACTACGTCCAGCATAAAGTATGCTGGCTCAAGACCCTATTTCCTTAATTTTCTCCCCGCTCTACGAACTATTCAACTTTCGTGATTCCACTATTTGACTGCGGACATATAGTGCATTTTGCGTTATCCCTTCAGCCCAGCTCAAATATTTCCAACATCCCCCCGCCCAGCTAAGTATCCGCATTCTCAACGGTTTTCAATATATATACGCAGGAAGTGTTTTGAGAGTCCAATAAGTAAGTAGACGTAATCAACACAAGGAAGATGGTGGCGATGGTGCGCCATTCACAGCACTTGATAGCCCTACAGTAATGTGCTTCCCGCTTTTCGGTCGCTACTTTATCCTATGTACCTACATAGCTTCTGAAACCCGCCACGGAAGCCGGCCTGGTTATTTTGGGAGAATCTCTGTTCCTCCTGACCCTCTTCCGCGGTGGTTGAGCGGGGTCGCTGACATGGGAATTCACAGTGTTGAGATACGAGGTCATATGGGGGCATATTGATATTTTGGTTGTTGCTGTTAGGAGCGAGCAGGTGGAAAACTCTCCTAGCGGGCCCCAGCCCTATCTGCTCTATGAAGGCGGAGATTACCATCCCCTATTTCCAACACACTGCTGCTGCTGCCGTCGTCGTCGTCGTCGTCGTCGACAGCCTCGCCGTTTTGTCGATTATATGTATATATTATATACACCCCCACTGCTTACCTACCTACCTACCTACCACCTAGGTACCGAATCCAACCAAGCACGTGCCAAGCCACCGAGCCACAGGGTACCGTATGTATCATGATCAATGCAGTACCTTACCTATCGGGTACTGAAAGGGTACATTCCACCCCACCCCCAATTCCGTTTGGCTACCTGAAAGCTTGCTACGGCAGATCAGCAGCTCCACGTCGTGACAGTTTTACGAAGTTAGTAGAGTGTGTAGCTGAACTCTATAGCCTGATTAACTCTTCTTACGACTGCACTTTACTTGTTAATAACCTTCCCCTACAAACTCGCTCTACTTTCCCACCTTGACCTTCTAACCATGCACATCTTCGTCGTTGGTGGTAATGGCAGGACTGGATCTCTTGTCATCGATGAAGCGCTGAGTCGAGGTCGTCTTTCTACCGATCTTCCTTGATCTATTCTGACATCCCCTCCAGGCCACACCATCACTACCCTCGTTCGAGACCCCACCAAGCTCCCATCCAAGACTGGTTTAAGAACGATCAAAGGTACGAGTTGCGATCTAGTGTCCTAGAGCCACCAGCACTCACAGCATCCTAGGTAGCCCTCTGGAACTCGAAGACGTCAAAAAGGCGCTCGATATTACACCTCCCAGTGTTGTCATCGTTACGCTCAACACGCAGCGAACGAGCGATAATCCATTCGCGCAACCGGTGTCGCCACCACAGTTGATGACAGACTCGGTTGCCAATCTCATTACGGCATTGAAAGAGCGTGATATCTGCAAGCTTGTCAATCTTCAGGCTCACGGTGTGGGTGATTCATTTTCGACTTTGTTCTTCGCCATGCGATGGATGGTGAAGAAAAGCAACATGTCCTACTCATTCAAAGATCATGAGTCGGCCGAGCAGAAGATCAAGGCAAGTGGGCTGAAATACGTCTTGGCTCGCCCGACCAGGTTTACGGATGAACCGGCCGCCCCCATCAAGTTCTATGGCAATTCAGGTAAAGGAATTGGAAGCTTCGCTGGGATGAGCCGAAAGAGTGCAGCAGTGTTTCTCGTTGATGCGGCCGAGAAGGCTGACTGGGACGAAACCTCTCCCGTCATGTCAAATTAGACAGCAACATCTCATCTAGAATGATTGGCGCAGATTGTAATGAAATGAGACGAGTTCGCCTTCTACTCAGGCATATGTCACTACTGATGACCTTACAGCACTAAAGTATTTAAGCCCGTTGCCTTCTTACAGTCTCCATAACCTGGATATTGTACAAGAGTCCTGAGTATGAGGCCGGCGCCAATGCTATCCCATGGAAACTACCAAGACATTAAAACCGCAGGCGGTCACTATTCATGATTGTTACCAAATTTCGATCCAGGCCATGAGGCATAATTGACTAAAGTCACGAGTAGTCATGGTAGGGGGCGGAAACTACGTAAGCGGGATTTGACGCAGGACGGGAGCTGAGAATCCTGGCACTGCAAGCCAGCGGCGTTGTTCCATCAAAAACCTTCGAACCGCAGCCATCCGGCGTTCTTTCCGCCTATCGGAGAATTTTGCCAAGCCACTGCATGGAACCCAGGAGAAGTTGAGAGGGGTATTTCGGCGGCAGGGGGCCAATTGATATGTTATTTCTTCGATTGGCCACGTCTTTGCTCGTGGTTGTCTTCGCACTTCGTTGCATGACCAGGCCCATGGGATGGATGGGTGCTTTGTTTCAGTTTTCGCCATGCTGAGCCGAAAAGGCTGGCACAGATGGATGTTATCTTGAGGCGTAGCGGCCATGAAAGTAGCGCTATTTCAAATACGAACTTGGGAGTATCTCTCCGTCTCTCTCTCCTGCTCTCTCTCGCTTTTTCCCGTGCAGTAAAGTCGACACGCAGCACATTTACTTGTCTTTGAGGGGTGTAATAAGATAACTAACGCCAAGATGCTTCGAAGAAATAATACAGAAGGTATTGAGCTTCTGGTTCTCATTGTTGTATTTCTTGCCTTTGCAACGATTGCCGTCGGTCTTCGTATATGGGCAAGAAGAATTAAACGTCGTTCCTTGGGCTTCAATGACTATGCCTGTTTTGTGGCATGGGTATGTTGAATATTCTCCGATATCGAAGCTGGCCAGGTGGTGACATAGGGGCAGGTGTTCACCGCTGGCTTTGTCGCGGAGCAAATCTATGGTATTAGCCCAAGACTAGACGAGGTTTCCATATATTCTGACGTTACCCCTTTAGCGGTCGTCGACGGAGGCGTTGGACAGCATTTGAAAACGATCATCCATGGTCAAATCTTCATAATCCTCAAGTGAAGCCCCTTGGAGCTTAACAGGCAGAATGTTGTGCTAACGAATCAGAGTCTACAAAGCCGGCTGGCTTCTTTGGGCCACTGGAGTCACAGCTGTGAGGCTATCGATCCTTCACTTGCTCTGCGAGATCTTCGTGACTGTACCGTTCCGACGGGCTGCCCACATCATTATGGTTGTCACAGCTATGTGGTACCTAGGCGTCTTTATCACCTTCTTCGCCATATGCCGGCCCTTTGATTTCGACTGGAGAAGCGATGAGCGGGGCGTCTGCGGGAATTTCTTTTTATCCTTCCTCTTGTCTGCCATATTCAACCTCTTTCTCGACTTGTGCATTATCGTCCTTCCCATGCCAATGTTGTGGCGATTACAGATGCCAATGAGCAGAAAGATATCGCTCATGATTATCTTCGGAATCGGCACGGTGTAAGTTCTCTTTCTACTATACAAATATTCTAGCTACTAAATCTATGCTTTCGCTTCAGCATTTGCGTCATCACTATGCTTCGGATCGATTCTGTTGTCAAATTCGCGTCACGAGCGGCACACAAAGACTTCTCTTATACAATCTTTTATGACAGTCTCTGGTCTGTTCTCGAGAACACGCTCGGTATTATCAACTGTACGCTACCGCTTATGCCGCCAGTGATCAAGAATATCGCGGACTCGAAGCTATGGCAATCACTCTCGAGTCAGGCCTCACGCCTCAACCCTCGTGGATATGGAAGCCGATCAGGCAATAGCTCCAAGCGCCCCAAGAACACTCGGCACTACGATCGCGACATTGAATCTTCTTTCAAGCCTTTCCCGCCTGCGGTCAAGAACATGAAGCCTCTTGGCTCCCACTCAGGGGATATGTATCCTCTCACGTCGCTGAGCACTGGTTCCGTGTCTGGTGTAGAGCATCCCTTCCCGGAGTTAATCCAAAAAAGTGCAACAGGATAGCATTGTCTCGATGCCAGTATTTCATACAAAGCGTGGCTAAAATCATACCATTTGGGTCTGTCTATATTGAGGGGCAGGAAAGCCGAAATTGTTATGAAGTTCAACAACGGCATTAATATCATGAAATTCTTTAAACGCTTTAACCTGTGTAATTTTAATTTGTACCGGTAACCTTGACAACGCTTCGGAGCCTGGCCTTATGGATGAAGCGACAGCGACTAGATTAAAGGAATCTGATAGGGCATTACAAGGCATGTGTCTAACTCTAACAGCCGACTACGTACAAGAAGTCTTAGATCACTTGGAGAAAATTGGACCTACACCAACAATAGACTCACGTAAGTCCGTTTCAAGACAAGACATAGTCTTGCTCCACTATCGTCAACCATTTGCTAAGTTTGCAACTTCTTCTCCAGTTCCCAAAGATATTCAGATTAACGTTTTGCGGCACGATCGCTGGTACACTAAGATCATAGACAACATCTTCAATGCCTCTTCCAGGCAAAATCTTCAAGCTCTGGACGCTGGGTCTATGTTACTCCGTTGGCAGACTGCAAATTCTTGTGCAACTGCTCAGAAAGACATTCGGCGAATTCTACTCCATCCACACGTCCGTCCATATCGCGTCAGGGCTGAATTGGGAAGAAACAACTGGCAATCATTGTATTCCCGATTGGCGACCGAATCATTGGTTCCGGGGAACACACCCGCACCGAATGTTTTTGGTACATATCTGTTGCAAGTTCAATGTCGACTGGGTTCATCTGAGCTTCAAAAGAATATGGTATACTGCGGCAAAGCACACGCAATGAACGCAGCCTGTAACGCAGGGTTGAGGAGGCGGATGGACTCCCATAGAAAAGAGATTCAGAGGATACGCCAATGTCATCAAAGTGGCGCTCTTTATCCACGACAGAAGGTCATATGGGCATATGAACGCCTTACTCACAAAGATATTGAGAAGGTTGATCATGGCGTCCTCTCCGTACTTCCATTCCTCCATGGCGACAATTCATATTTTGCCCATTTTCATTGTCTCTTGGCGTTGGCTGAGGCGATCGAGCATATACTTGGGAACTCAGGTCGGTCGTGATTGTGCGCGGTTCAGTATGAGGTATGGAGGCGAGCTTGGTTTGAGGCTGAGGCCATCTGATATGCCTCAATCTGAACTTGAACCACTCAACGTTGCTTTTCCTCTTGCTCAACCTGTTTTATTGACTGGCTTAGGATATTTTGACTGGAAACCTCAAGATGTGCTTACATTCAGAGAAGTGTTCAAGCGCCAGGACAATGTCTACAGCCTCATTCAAGGCATTGACTGGAACTACGTGGAAGAAGAGTTGCGGAAAGCAGGAATCAACAAATCTTCCGAGCGTATAAGGCATCTCTACCGGCAAATCTGCAAGCACCCGGAGTCTGGTGTTGAGTCTCTGAGAAACTATAGGTGGAGAAAGCATTGGTCTCTAATATGTCATATCAAGACCTTTCTAGAGGGCAAGGGATTGGTTGCAGATCCAGAGGATGAGAACGACAATTACTATCATATTGCGTTTTCTCAATTCTTTGCTTTTCTTCGCCATCACGGATTGCGCGGAGAGGGCTGGGCTCAGCAGGGCGGCCAAACTTTAAGCTCCTGGCTTCATCACTTCGCTCGCGCAGTTCTGCCTGAGATGCTCTTAAGAGACATTTGGAAACACTTGAATTGTAAGTATATGAATTACAAATCGTCTCGAATAGTTTCATTAATACGTGTATCTTTGTCAGCAACGGCTCCTTCACATTTTCTGGTGCGAAGGATCTCATTATCTCAGAAAACGCTTCCTTCGTGTTGTAATGTACCATATTTACAAGCGAATCCAGCAGACTTGCTCCAACATAGATGATGCCATAATCTCAAAATTTGTCATGGACTGGGAGTTTTTCCTTGAAGTCTGGCACGAAAGCATGGCGCAGCTTTTGTCGGACGGTGTACCTCCTGGCAAAATACCAGCCAAAGGAGTGAGTGACATCGTCTATATCTGGGATTGGAACAGACAGCGCATCAAGGATGGGAACTGCCTTCCCAAGTGGACATATGAACCGACTCTCGACAGACCCCGTGATATTTCCTCAGAAGCAGTGACTTACTTTTCGCCGGGTGGCGACCGAGGAGATGGCTGGAATGATGTAGCAAATTTCGACGCCATTGATTGCCAGGCCGACGAAGAGGATGTGAGCGGACGCGATGATGAAAGCTTGTCCGAGCATGGAGGTTATCAAGACTCAAGCAATGGCTACGTCTGGCCCAGTGATGAATACCGCCTTAAAGTTTTAAGCTATTCGGATACAATGCTGACTCCGCGCCTCGACTTCGACATGATTGCACCTTCCGATGGCTCAAAGCTCCAAATCACAACTGGAGCCAGACAGAACCCTATGATGGGTCAACACCGTATCTCAAGTCTCCGGGTTCTTGTTCGCCATATGACAGATATGCATCGAGCAGTCTTCGCTGAAGGGAGCGCCACCCTTGACGACTTCTGGGAACAGCTCTTTCTTGACATGGGATCTGATGAATGGGGTAATCCATCGCCGAACACGCCTAAAGGTCTCAAAGAAAGATTTGGCTGGGTCTATGACTACATCGCCAATGGTCAAATGCCAGTCGAAGTTCTACGCTTTATGAACGCACTTCGACAAGCCTGGAACGAGGACGGGACAATTTTGAGGATCGCTACACATCCGTATGCCTCCAAAGCTGAATGTGCTATCGGATCATTTCTTAATCCTGACCTTTGCCCCCGTTGGATCAATTGGATCATGACTAAAAATGACGCTATGGCCAAAGTCTTGAAATGGCTGCCCGAGCGCTATGGGGTTGACATTAACGAAGAGAAAATCAAACAGAGCTACGGAATACTGATCCCGGTCCTTTGGGAGGAAGCTTATAAAATGGGCTTACTAAAAAACGGTGACGGCTCGAAAGCTTTCGGCAACTCGATTCCTCGGAACGACCGCATTAAGACATTTGAGAACCAGACTGGAGTGAACGAGGCCGAGAAGAATTTGAAGCCTCGTGACGATCAGTCTGAGGACGACCGTTATATCAACAGCATACGGAGAGACAGCGAGTCCGAAGACAACGAGCCCAAAGACAGCGAGCCTGAAGACAGCGAGCC
>JAABUS010006735.1_pt1 | contig 13718 bp, 12 predicted proteins | sample 5560161 | NCBI WGS metagenome assembly JAABUS01 (sample SAMN10711885, study PRJNA513376) | rock metagenome | isolation source: Antarctica rocks | place: Antarctica: Victoria Land, Trio Nunatak nord | collected 2016-01-04 | reverse complement strand
GTCCCACTCCGGCGTTGAGGGCGATCGCGGCCAGCGGTCGTCCGACGGCTCGGATGGCCGCATGCAGCTCCTCCACCGCGGCCGGGTCACGCAGGTCGGCCTGGACCACGCGGACGTCAGTGCCGTCACGGCGCAACGTGTCCGCGACCTGCTGAATGTCGTCGTCCTCGGCATTGACGACCAGGTCGAAGCCGTGCTCGGCGAACTGCTTCGCCAGCTCGAGTCCGATGCCGCTGCTCGCGCCGGTCACGGCGGCAAGCGGCCTGTCTTCGTGTCCGCTGCCTGTCCTGGATTCGTTCATGTCTCGCGGTACCCATGTCTACGGGTGCCATGCGTCTCCTCGGACGGGAGCGACAGTGGGGTCACGAGCAGCCGACGACCGGGCCAAGCGTCCGCGTCCGTGTCCCCATGGCGTACAACGCCCCGACGAACCGATAGGTGCTAGCCACTCGTGCATCGGTTACCAACTTGACCATGCCATCTACGGTCTCTTTCAACCAGGCCACAGCGGCCGGGCTGGGTACCGATGGCTCCCGATGAGCACCACCTCCATTCCACAAACGGGTTGGGCTCGCTGCATTCGTTGCTCCTGCTCGGCCCGGTGCCGTCGGACACGAAGCTGACGGATGTGATGCCGGGGAACACGACGTCCAACTGCGCCCCCGTCTGTACTTGGTCAGCAAGTCTCTTGAGGTCTCGCTCGCCGGGTTGCAGCAACTCGCCCCGGAGGGCCCCATCGACAATGGCAAGGCCTCGGAGCTTGGCGTGAGCCTCTGCGGCCTTTCGTGTGCCGGGTTGCAGCAGTCGTCGAACCTCGTCCAACTCGTCCGCAAACATCAACATGGGGTCCGTGATTGCCTTGGTGGAGACAGGCAGGACTCGCTCGGGAAGGTGATCGAGCAAGGCCTCGCCGAACACCGACGACAGGAGGTCTCTGAACAGAGTGACCCCGCTCTGGGCATGCAGGTAGAGCTGGGCCTCTGACAGATCAACGAGGTGATGCTGCGCAGCGTCACGAAGACCGTTGATTGCTTGCAGCACGAGAGCCTGCTCATCTGTCAGGAACTGGATCTCTGGCGTCGACAGGGCTCGGCGGACACATTGATCGAAACCGATCGTGGTCTTCGCTCTCGGCTCTCGGATCCATCCGCCTCGGTGCAAGATCGAGGCTTTGAGGAGCATCTCGAACGAGTGGTCGAGCATGATGAGCACGGCGTCTGCGCGACCGAGGTCCCAAGGCCGATTGAAGTGCTCGATGCTCAAGGTGAGTGAAGCTGTCGCCTTGGCCTTCAGGAGGCGAACTTCCCGCTTCATGGCTCAGTCGGCCCCTGTCATCTCGGCGTAGCGCTGGAAGAGGACTTCTTGGCGCTCCTCCTCTGTCGCGCACATGTGCTCGGCGCCGAGTGCTCGATCGACGGCGGCGTCGAGCTGCCGATGGGCTTCCAGCAGTGCAGGCGACGTGGTTCCAGGGCTGTAGTGCTGCGCTAGTGACTTCGCGGGTTCCAGTTCTCGCGCCGCCCGAACTCCCTTGCCTGCGTTGATGACGGCATTCCGGCTCGCGGCGCTCTGCTCCGGGAGCGGGAGGTTGTTCCAAACGATGGTATTGGAGAACCGTAGGCGGGATTCCAGCCGCCCACCAACAGCCTTCTGCCATGCCAGGAACATCGCCGAGGAGGCGATAGCGAAGAGGTACCCGTCGGGGTCGCTGGCGGTGAAGGTGGCGTCGCTGGCGATGACATCGGGATCGACGTGACGGACCGGAAAGTAGGGCCGCAGCTCGCTGCAGACTCTGGGGAGCATCACATACGGCACCCGGTGTAGTGCCGGACGTTGCCCAAACAGATGTGGGGTCTTCGCCATCGATCTGGTGCTCGAGGCGCTGCTCTTGGCTCGGAACTTGCGGACCGCTTCGGTGCGGGTTTTCAGTATTGGGCTTTCGCGGAGATGGGCTGGCTTAGCGTCGGTTAGCCACAAGCACCAGCGCTTCTTGTCGTGTAGCAGCTCTTCGGACCCGATGAAGGGGCGAAGGTACTTCGCTGCCAGGTTGTCGGCTGAGACCTCCTGATAGTCGTCGGGCAGGACGATGAGATTCCCGTCGTCGCGTGGCATGTTCCCGAAGGTCGCCGTGGGGAGTCCCGGCGAGAGGGTTTCAGTCCGCTTGGTGATGAAGACCAGAGGGCCGTCAACCAGGTAGGCGTTGATCGTCCTTGCGGAGGTTTCCTGGATGAGTGCGCCTCCCGGGCCGTAGTCGAAGAGCCGAGCACCTCCTGCGACCTGCTGAGTGAAGCCGATGATCACACAGTGAACTGCGGCCTTGCCGGCGGCTTCTGAGGTCCATGGAAACGTGCGGTGCCCGAACTTGATGCGCCAGCCAGCATCGAAGATCGGCCCGAAGAGGTGCGGGACCGGGTCGCCTTGGGTGATCGAGTTCGTGGTGACGAACGCCCACAGTCCGTCGAGATCACCGAAGTAGGCCATAGCCTGTGCGTGCCACCCGGTGACGTAGTCCAGCCTGCTGATGTCGTTCTTGCCCCAGACATCTCGCAGCTCCTGTGCCTGCTCAGGCGTTCGGGTTGCATGGCCCAGGAACGGTGGGTTGCCGGCTACGACGACGTGCTCGGGCGGCGCGCAGACCTGCTTCCAGTCCAGCCGGAGGGCGTTGCCGACGACGATCTTTGCCTCGCGGTGGATGGGTAGCCGTTGAGGCGCTTCACCGAAGCGCTCCTTGAGTTTCAGGTCGCATTGCCGGTCGATGAGGAACATCGCTGTCTCTGCAATGCGGGCGGGCCACTCGTCGATCTCGATGCCGTAGAAGTGATCGAGGGACACCTTGAGCAGCCCGGTCCAGTCCCCACCAAGCGTCTCGCTCCCCTCGCCCTGTTGGAGGTCGGCCAGGGCGCTCATGATGTCGAGCTCGATCGCGCGGAGCTCGCGGTAGGCCACGATGATGAAGTTCCCACAGCCGCACGCCGGGTCCATGTAGCGGATATCGCCGAGCTTGGCCCAGAGTTTGTTCAGGGCATTGATCCGCTTCTGCCCTGTGTCGCGAGCGAGGGCATCCGCAAGGTCTCGTCGGAGATCGTCCAGGAACAGTGGGTTCAGGGTCTTGAGGATGTTCTCTTCGGAGGTGTAGTGCTCGCCGAGCTCGCGGCGGGTCTGAGCGTCGCGCACGGACTGGAACATGGAGCCGAAGATCGCGGGGCTTATCGTGGACCAGTCGACCGCTGCCGCCTGCAGCAGTGCGTCGCGGAAGTCCTTGTCCAGGGTGGGAAGCGTGATCGGCTCGTCGAAGAGGCCGCCGTTGACGTAGGGGAAGGTGGCGAGCTCCGCGTCGACGTCCTTGCGATCCACCGGGGGCGTGTCGAGAGTATTGAACAGCGCGTTGATGCGTTCACCGATGTCGGAGCCGTCCCTTGAGGTGTTGTCCTTGACGAAGTCCTGGAAGAGGTCGGGCAGCGGCTCACCGTCGCTTTCTGTCCACATTTCGGTGTCGTCGCCGAACAGCAGGAAGAGGACGCGCGCGAGGGTCACGGAGATCTGGTGGTCGCGTTCCTTCGGATCGAAGGTCTTTGGGTAGCCCTTCTCGACCGCGGCGTACATGGTCGCCATGAGTTTGGAGGCGCGTTTGGTCTCTTGCTTGGTCTCGGTGTCGAACGCCTCGCGCACCTTGAAGAGGACGGCGTTGACATCGAGCACCACGTCTTCGGGGAGCCTGATCGCGTCGAGCTTGGCGGCGAACCTGGGGTCGGACGATCCGGTCTGGTGCTCGTGACGGGTGGGCCGCGAGGCCACTCCAGAGCCTCTGACGCTGCGCGACGGCCAGCGCCATACCTGTTTGTCGTTGTCATGGAAGATGACCAAGCGGTTGGTGGAGGTCTTGGCGATGATCTGCTCAAGTTTCGCCTCCAGGGCGGACCCGGGCAGGCTCGGGCATTCCCAGACTCGAAGTCCCTTGTAGGACGAGACGTTGGTGGCCGTCAGTGTCTCGCCATCCTCGATCTCGATGGTGATGGGTAGATGGTCGGGGGCTCCCCAGTTCAGGTCGAGCCGGAAGAGGTCGCCGTAGGCACGCTTCTCCGACTGGGAGACGAGGTCACCGGTCACTGCTCTGTCACTCCGATCGAGCACACGATCGTGATCTGGTCCCTGTCGCTGGAGCCGATGACGAGGCGGTCTTCGCTGTGCAGCTGGTTGACCAGGTCGACCAGGTCCTGGTCGGCGTACTTGCTGCGCCTGGCCTGACGGAGCCGAATGTTCGCGTGCTCGGTGAGTGGTCGTTCATTCATGGCGCCGACCGCGTCGCTGGCGTCTTGACCGTAGATCGTTCCGCCGAGTCGTTCGACTGCCCATTTGCGGATGCCTTTGAGGTTGCCGACGGCGACCATTTCGGTGGTCAGTTTGTTCTGGATCAGACTGGACTCTCGCTCGAAGTGGTCGTCTCGCAACGGGGCGGTCGGTGTGGTCTCCTGGGCCTGGAAGAGGCGCAGCGCCTCCAGCGGAGTTAGCAGCCGTTCCCCCGTGGTTCCGGACGAGTCGGTGTGGGAGGTCGCAAACGCGTCGACTCCGGAGGCTGTGCTGGCGTAGCAGGTGACGCCGCCGTGAGTCTCGTGCACGTACGGAGAGCGGGTGCTGTGGACCAGGTCCTGCATGCCGAGGACTCTGGCAGCCAGCTTGGGTTGATGGTCCTTGACGTTCGACCAGACGAGCCAAGCCTCGCTCACTGCGTCGGCCTCACCTTCGGTGGCATCGAGCTCGTCGTCGTTCGGGACGGCACCCTTGTAGAGGTCGTCGAGGATGTTGACCTCCTCGTCGCTGCCGAAGAACTGCTCGTCGGAGCCGAAGGCCGCGGCGTTGTCTCCGAGTCGCTGCTTGATCCGTTGTCGCAGCCGGATGGCCTGCTCCACCTTCTCGTGAGTGATCAGGTAGATGTACACGGTGTCGGACTTCTGGCCCACGCGGTCCACGCGTCCGGCACGTTGGATGATCCGGATGATGGCCCAGGGCAGGTCGTAGTTCACGACGACGTGGGAGTCTTGGAGGTTCTGCCCCTCGGAGAGCACGTCGGTAGCGACCAGCACGTCGATCGGCGACTTCAGCGCCTTCTGGGCGGGTTGTTGTGCCTCACCCGGGAGACGGTTGCTGTTCGGTGAGAATCGTCGGGCGATCCCGGCAGGGTCGTCGGTGTCACCGGAGGCGAGTCCGACGTTGGCGATCCCGGCGTCCTTGAGAGCGTCGGCGACGTAGTTGGCAGTGTCGACGTACTCGGTGAAGATCAGCACCTTCTGGTCGGGGTGCTCCTTGCGCAGCAGGTCCACGAGTGCGTTGACCTTGGAGTCCATGCTCGAGTCCCAGGCCCCGAACCTGTCGAGGAGCTCGGTGATGATGCGGTTGTCGCGCTCAAGGTCCCTGTGCAGCCTGGACTTGAACACGGTCGAGTTGATCCACTTTGTCGAGCCCGGAAGCCTGCGTTCGAGCTCGTGGTAGCGGCTCTCCATGGTGCCATGCAGGTCGGTCTCTTCCTCGAGGTCCCGGTCGTTGACCATGATCTGGTGGTCGCTGAAGCTCCCGAGGGGCACCGGCAGACCGTTGTCGATGGCGTGAATGAACAACTCGTTGCGGGCGCGCTGGCGCTGAAGGCTGAGAATGAACGAGCGGCCTGATGAGGAGAGCCGCTTGAACAGGCCTATGCGTACGAAGCCGCTGACGTTGCCGCGACCGGATCTGATGTCGTCGAGGTGCTTGGTGTCGCTGTCAGTGTGCGGGGCGTTGGGGTCGTCGTACTCGGCGAGGCGGTAGCGCGGCAGGGTCAGATCCCGGATCGCGTCTAGCGTGTCGTCGTCCTCCATCAGCCGGGCGGGATCGTCCGTGGAGAAGTCGTGGCTCAGCGGCCGCGGGACACGCTTGGGGAAGTGGAACCGCTCGCCGCTGGCAAACTGCAGGTACTCGCGTTCCTCGGTGGTGCCGTCGAGTTGGGTAAGGGTCTCCTTCTTGGCGGTCCGCTTGACGAAGGAGCGGGTGCGCCGCACCAGGTGGTCGCTCATCAGCCGCTTCCAGTCCTCGGCCTCCTCGGAGCGCCGGAAAGCCGCCAGCGTCGTCACCTTGCCGTCGACCTTGTCGGCCAGCCCGGGATCCAGCGCCATCGCCTCCGTCGGTTGGATGCCCAGGTCCTCGTCGTCCTCGATGTAGAGACCGATCTGGTTCGCGACGTCGGCGAACGCGAGGTTGTACGGCGTCGCCGTCAGCAGCAGAACTCGCGAGCTGTTCCGCCGGATGTAGTCCTGGATCGCCTCAGACGCCTTCGTCGTGTTGTTGCGCAGGTTGTGCGACTCGTCGCAGATGACGAGATGGAACCGCTTCAGTTCGGGCAGCTTCTTGTCCGCCATCGAGTACGGGATGACGCGCGAACCGGACAGCCCGTACATATCGAGGTGCTCTTGCCACATCTGTTCGAGGTTCTTGGGACAGAGCACGAGGGTCGTGTAGTCCTCGGCAGTCTCGAGCATCAACGCGGTCGCGATCGCTGTGAGGGTCTTGCCGAGGCCGACCACGTCGCCAAGCATGGTGCCGCGGCGCCGCACGATTCGGCGGGCCAGGGTGCGGACCGCGGTCTCTTGGTAGTCGAGTAGCAGGTTGTGCATCGAGGGAGGGAGTACGTAGCCCATGCCCTCCCGAGCATCCTCGGACAGGCTGTGGCAGACCTTTAGGTAGACCTCGAACGGCGTCGGCTGCTCGTCGCCGGCCCAGGATTCTTCGATGAGGTCGATGATGTCGGCCGTGACCGGTAAGGAGAACTTCGCCGCCCAGTGGTTGGTGAACCACTGGGCGAGGTCGTCGGCCGCCTGCTGGTCCATCACGTCGACGTTGAGCTCGCGGTTGCGCATCAGACCGGCGCCGGTGAAGTTCGAGGAGCCGACGAACGCGTACTGCTTGAGGTGTGGCGCGTCCGGTTGATGGAAGATGTAGGTCTTCCCGTGCAGCGGCGCGTCGGTGAACACCTTCATCTCGACGGCACCGGACTTGAGCTGGTCGCGGAGCTGACGGAGTGTGGCTTGCTGCTCCTTGTTGGGTAGGCCCCGCATCAGTTGGTCCCGCAGGTGTCGCACAAGTCGCTCGCGGGCCCGGAGCGCCTTCTCCCGGTCGTTGATCTGCGCGCCGTAGGGCGGCGGCTGGACGGTGTCTTGGAGTGCGGTCATCATCTCTCGGGCATCAGAGGCCATCATCATGCCGATCAGCACGCGCGCCACGGGCGCCTGGGGCGCTGCGCCGTCCTGCACCTTCGTGGCGATCAGGTCGGCTACGGTTGACCAACCCCGAAGATCGAGGTAGCCGGTGGCGACGTCGACAGTGTCGAACGCCTGCAAGGCTGTCTGAAGTGCAGGACCCAGCCGTGACGGGTCAGCCAAGTTGTCGTAGATGCTCGGCACGCGATGTCCTCCTGCGCTGTCAGTCGTGGTCCTGACCCTAGCTAGTGAGGGTCCCGACGCTCGTCAGTCGTTCACTTTTGGTCGTTCTGTCCGGTATCGCTCCAGCATCATCCGCAGGCACGCGGCGCGGGTGTTCACGGTCGCCTGCACGGTGGTACTGAGACCAGAGCGGCGTTGGATCGCGACGTACGCGTCGAGCTCTTCCAGCAGCCGTCGTCGGTTGCGATAGAACCTCCCGCGGCAGTCATCAGCGTCGTCTCCCCCGCCCGCGGGCGCGTTCGGACCCGTCGTGGTCTCACCGGCCATGTGCGCCAGGCTCGACGCGATCGTCGACCGGCCCGACTTCTCCTGCTGGTGGCTCACCAGCTTGACCCAACAGGCTCGACGCGGCAGGTCCCCCTTCCCCGGCCGGGACTGGCCGACCATCGCCGACTCGCTGAACATCGAGCCGCCGGAGGGCCGCTACACGGCGTCCGGCCCCCGCTGCCGAGCAGGGCTGGTGGAAGTGGTGGGCATTGTGGGACTGGCTCAAGACCCAGCAACAGATCACCACCTTGATCTGGGTCGACGACGACCTCCACCGCACGCACCAGGCGGGTCGCGAACTGGACGAACCGGAACCCGACCGGCGGCCCTTGCTCGCGGACTTCCTCGTCGAGTCCATCGGAGTCACCGGGGTCGTCCTCGCTCCAGCCACCACGGTCGGCCTGTCCCCCGCCGACCTCAACCAGATCCAGACGTCACCTCCTCTTGGCGAAACTGGAACCTTTGACAGTCCCATTTTCCCAGGTCAGAAGGGCATTCTCGCGTCAACACCCCGAACGGCCAACATCATTGAACGGTGGATCCAGGGTCAGTCAGTTGCGCGATGTGTCCGGGTAGAGCGACCGCACGAACTCGATGGTCGATGATTTGATCGCCCCGTATCGCACCGCGTCCTGGAGGATCTGCTCGCTCCCGATCTGTGCTCGCACACCCTGCCGCAGCAACCATATCGGCACGCCAACCGCGAACAGCCACCACGCTGAACCGGTGGCGAGTAAGCAGACCAAGACCAGCACCGGAAAGACCTGGACTGTTGCTACTCACGAAACTGTCTCCTGTCACCACCCTCCACGGTGGACCCGGGGCTCCGGGGTGTCTCACTACAGCCTGACAGGGAGGGCTTGGGCTTGGGATCTGTCATCTACTCCAACCTTTCGAAACGGACGAAACGTAGCCGTCTCCTGGTTGGGTATTTCACCGGGGCTCTGGTGCATTAACTCAGACGCGGAAGGAGAACTCCCTTCGAAGCCGAACTGACCCGCCGCCACATCGTCCAGAAGAACACCCGGCCCGGACACCCCACCACCTGCGGCAAGGCCGAGCGGTTCCAACAGACCCTGAAGAAGTGGCTTCGAGCCCAACCGAACCAGCCCACCACCATCGCCGAACTCCAGGCCCTGATCGACCAATTCGCCGATGAGTACAACCACCGGCGCCCGCACCGATCACTGCCCCACCGGGCGACCCCAGCCACCCTCTACGACACCATGCCCAAGGCTCTGCCAGGCCCGACCACAGACCCCGAGACACACGAGCGGATCCGGCACGACCGCGTCGACAAGGCCGGCTCCGACCCTGCGCCACAACAGCCGACTCCAGCACATCGGCATCGGACGAACCCACGCCGGAACCTGCGTCATCCTGCTCGTCCAGGACCTCCAGATCCGCATCGTCAACGCAGCAACCGGCGAGCTCCTCCGCGAGCTCGTCCTCGATCCCAACCGGGACTACCAGCCCACCGGCGCACCCAAAGGGCCCACCAGCAGACCCTGAAATAAGGACAACCGGACGCCACTGAGCCAGGCAGAGCGTGAGCTGATCGCGGCCTACGTATCCGGCCTGAACGCCTGTGACTACTGCTTCGGCATCCACCAGAGGACCACCCAGGCCTTCGGAGTCGAGCAGGGTCTCCTCACAGTTCTGCTCGCCGACATCGAGACAGCCGACGTCGACGAGCGCATGCGGCCACTGCTGTCGTACGTCGGCAAGGTCACCAGGGAGCCCGCCCGCGTGTCCTCTGCCGACGCGCGGCGCGTCCTCAACGCGGGCTGGGACGAGCACGCCCTCCACGACGCGGTCTCGGTGTGCGCCCTGTTCAACTTCATGAACCGGTTCGTCAGCGGGCTCGGGGTCTCCGCCTTGGAGGACTACTGCGACGTCTCCGGCAACCGCCTCGCCAACCACGGCTACGCGGGCCTCAAGACGATGCTGTGAGAGCGCTGAGCCTGCGCGCACGGAGCCGGCCCTCCGGACGTACTGCCCGGGGGAAACTGTGTCATCAAGGTGACAGCCCGCCACCGCCGATGCGGCCCGGTGGGTTATGTTCGATCTGAGTCTACCCAAGGAGCACAGCGATGAGCACCAGCACTGACACCGCTCTCGTCCTCACGGATCCACAGAACGACTTCCTCAGCGAGAGCGGTGTCGCGTGGGAACTCGTCGGGCGGAGCGTCCAGGAGAACGGCACGATCGAAAACATCGCGAGGCTGCTGCAGAGCGCGAAGACGGGCGGGACGCCAGTGTTCGTGTCACCTCATTACTACTACCCCCAGGACCACCGGTGGCAGTTCGGGGGCACCCTCGAACAGAAGATGCACGAGATCGGCATGCTCGACCGCAAGGACCCGTTGTCTCTCGATGGATTCGCCGGGTCGGGCGCCGACTGGCTCGACCAGTACAAGCCCTACCTCAATGATGGCGAGACGGTGATCGCCAGTCCTCACAAGGTCTACGGTCCTCAGAACAACGACCTGGGCCTGCAGCTGCGCAAGCGCCGCATCCAGCGGGTCCTGCTCGCTGGGATGTCGGCCAACCTCTGCGTCGAGTCACACCTGCGCCACCTGCTCGAGCAAGGGTTCGAGGTCTCGGTCGTCGCCGACGCGACGGCCGCGGCACAGCATCCTGAGCTCGGAGACGGTTACGCCGCGGCACTGACGAACTTCCGGTACATCGCGAGCGATGTCCTCAGCACCGATGACGCCGCGAAGGAGCTCTCGCGCTGAGGGAAACCGCGGGGACGCTCGGGATGGCAGCCTGCCCGTCCACCTGCTCTGCAGCGGCCGCGACTGAGAAGGTCGGCCCGGATCGTCAGAGCATCGAGCCCAGATCTGACCCGACGGTCGGGTAGGCGGCGGTCATCGACTTGAGCTGTCGCGTGGTGAGCCTCAGCTTCATAGCCAGGCCGAGGATGTTGATGAGTTCGGCCCACTCGGGGCCCAGGAGATGGGCTCCCACGACCTGGTCGGTGGTGCGGTCGACGAGGATCTTGGCGGCCGCCGTGGTCTCGCCGATGCGGTAGTTGGAGTACCAGCCGCTGGTGTTGCTGTAGCGGACATCGATGTCCAGGCCTCTCTCGCTGGCCTGTTGCTCGAGCATCCCGACTCTGGCGAGCTCCGGAATGGTGAAGACCGCGGTGGGTACGCCTGCGTAGTCGGGTGCCCGTGTCGTGCCGTTGACCATGCTGGACGCGGCGACCTTGCCTAGAACACAGCCACCGGGGTCAGTGGCATTCCGGGAGTGTCGGCGGAGTCCCCCAGTCGACGTCGGCCGCGTCGAGGTCGAGGCCGGCACCGTCGGCTTCGCGTCCGGCGCCGTGGACGATGAGATCGCATTCGATCGTCTCGGGGCCTCCAGAGGCCTCCAGGATGACCCGGTAGCCGGTGTCGGTCCTGTCGACCGCTGTGACTGTGGTGGAGGGCCGTACGGCGATCCCTGCCTGCAGGCTGCGCCCGATCAGCAGATCCACTAGGTCTGGCGTCGGCTTGGTCGGCGGCTGGCTCAGCGTGCCGGGCGGTGCACCCCGCCGGCGGCGGAGTTGACGCCCTCGGCCAGGGTGGGGTGGACGTGGATGGCGCGGCCGATGTCGGCGTACGTGGCGCCCGCGACCATGGCGATGACCGCCTCGTGGACCAGGTTGGCGGCGTCCGGGCCGGCGATGTGGCAGCCCAGGATGCGGTCGGTGCCGGCGTCGACGACGAACTCCACCAACCCGATAGTGGACCCGATCGCTCGGGCCTTGGCCACCCCCTCGAACTCCTGTCGACCCACGACCACCTCGTAACCCTCGGCGCGGGCCTGCGCCTCAGTGAGTCCCACTGCGGCGACCTCGGGGTCGACGAAGACCGCGTGCGGGACGATGCGGTCGGCGATGGAGCGCCCGGTGTCACGAAAGGCCGTGCGGTAGACGACGTCGGCGTCGTCGCGGGCGGTGTGGGTGAACATCGGTCCGCCATGCAGGTCTCCCAGCGCCCACACCCCCTCGGTGGTAGTCCGCAGCTGCTCGTCGACGTCGAGGAACCCACCGTCCGAGGGCGCCAGGTCGAGGTGCTCCAGACCCAGCTGCCCCGTGGCAACCAGCAGGTGGCTGCCCTGGATCGGCTCCTCGATGGCGGCGCTGCAGTGCACGTGGATGGCCCCCGGGGTGCCGTCCACCGCGACGCAGGCGGTGGACAGTCGCACGTCGATGCCATCGGCGGCGAAGCCTTGTGCCACGGCCGCGGACACCTCGAGGTCCTCGCCGGGCAGCAGCCGGTCGGCCCGTTGCACGACGGTCACCCGTGAGCCGAACCGGCGGAACATCTGCGCGAACTCACATCCGATGTAGCCTGCGCCGATGACGACCAGGTGCTCGGGCAGCTCACGGAGGTCCAGCAGGGTGCGGGAGGTCAGGTAGGGCACCCGGTCGAGTCCCTCCACCTGGGGGACAGCAGTGCGAGTGCCGGTGACCAGGAAGATCCGGTCGGCTCGATCTGGCGCCGTCGGGCCGCCGATCTGCGGCCGGCGCCGCCCATGAACCGGCCCTCCGCTTCGATGAGGTCCAGACCGTCGGCCCAGGCGACGCACCGCGCTCGGGTGGGCATCATGCGTGTGGCGACGAGCCGGCCCGGTCAGGAGCCGAGGAGGGTGTTGACGACCTCGGCGATCGCCGCGGGGTGGTCCTCGGGGACGAAGTGCTTCCCGCCGGGGATCCGGTGCAGCTCGGCGCCCAGGTCGCGGGCCAGTCGTTCGCCGTACTCGATCTTCTGGAACTGGTCGGCCTCCCCCCACACCACACGTGCCGGTAGACCGAGCGAGGCAAGCCGGTCTGAAACCGCCAGGGTGTCCGCCACGTCGAGCGCGGACATCTGGCGCATCAGGCCCCGCGCCGCACCATGGGTCACGTACGAGCCCCAGTGCACCCCGATCGACTCCCGTGCCCGTTGCTGGTCGTCGTGCCCGCGACGCAGCAGCTGCACGAACGAGGGATACATCAGCACCTCCGGCAGCAGCGCCAGCCCCGGTGCCAGGCGTTGCATGACCTTGACGCTCGGGATCGGCCACGAGTCGTAGCACACGGCATTGGTCAGGACCAGTCCCGAGAAGGCCTCGGGCGCCCGGACGGCGGCTATCTGCGCGACGCCTCCGCCGAGGTCGTGGCCGACCAGGATCGGGGGCTCGGGCAGGTCGAGCGTGTCCAGCCACTCCAGCAGGTAGCGGGCCTGCGCCGACAGGCTCAGATCGTGCCCGACGCCATCGGGGATGCTGGCGCCGTAGCCACGCATCTCCCATGCCAGGCACCGGCCCCGCACCAGCGGCATCACATGGCGCCACAACGCCGGCGAAGTCGGGATGCCGTGTACCAGCACCACCGGGCGGCCGCTTCCATGTTCCAGCCACCGGACCGGCACCCCGCCGACCGTGGTCTCCTGGTTCTCCATGCCCCTACCTTCCCCTACCTTCGCGCTTGGCGTCGAGATGTGCGTGTCGATCGGTCGCTAGGTGAGCGGCCACAGGCTGTAGCCGAGCCCGAGGACCAGCCCGACACGGCGAGTCGTCGCGCGTGCGGATCACCTTGACGAGGAGTCAGACTGGGCACGTTCTCACAGTGCTGGATGACGGGGTGGGGTTCGACGTCGCCCTGCACTAAGCCGCCCCGGAGGGTTCGGACTGACGAGCATGCGGGAGCGAGCTGAGGCACTCCCTGGCGAGTTTGAGCTCAGATCACAGCCCGGGGCAGGCAGCGAAGTCACGGTGAGGTGGTAGTGGGTAGCCCACCGACGGTCGTGATCGCGGACGACCACGCGCCTATCCGTGCACGTATCCGTGAGTCGCTCGAGACCGGTGGCTTCCTCGTTTGCGCAGAGGCAGCGGACGCACGGGGCGCCATCGAGCTCGCGGGCCGATTCAAGCCCGACATCGCGCTGCTTGACATCCATATGCCGGGTGGCGGGATTCAGGCCGCCGGCGCGATCAACCGCCAGCTTCCTGACA
>JAABUS010006734.1_pt1 | contig 13721 bp, 16 predicted proteins | sample 5560161 | NCBI WGS metagenome assembly JAABUS01 (sample SAMN10711885, study PRJNA513376) | rock metagenome | isolation source: Antarctica rocks | place: Antarctica: Victoria Land, Trio Nunatak nord | collected 2016-01-04 | reverse complement strand
CCAACGGTCGTGATGCGCATGACGAACTACCCATGGTGGCGGGAAGGGGTGAAAGCTTCACGACATCTCTATCGTGCAAAAGGATTACATCGTGTCGAGGCTGTCTCGCAGCACGTCGAGGTGCTCCCGAACGATGCGACGGGCCAACTCTCCGTCGATGCCCTCCGCCGCATGATCGATGACCGCGTGAAACTGATCGCCATCACCCATGTACCGACGAATGGTGGCCTCATCAACCCGGCGACGGCGGTCGGGCGGGTCGCGCAATGACCGTCCCGCACATCTACTTCGATGAGTGTGGCGATCATGGTTTGCTCGCTCGTTTTCAGAAGTGTGGATTCCACGTAACGACGCTCCCCGACTATTGTTCCCGGCTATTTCGCTTGAACGAATTGCAGCAGCGGCTGATTGCGGGCGAGCGGATCGTGGGGTATTACGGAGGATGAGGTGCGCCGCGCCCTCGGTCACCCGGTCTGATCGTGCAGGGTGACGCCGCCCATGCTATCCTTGCGCGGGCAACGCCGGACGAAATGAGGGATGCGATGGGGTTTATCGAAGGCGGCACGGCGGTTCTCTTCGCCATCGTGATGTATGCGATCTTCTACGCCATTGTCGGCGTGCAGGTGCGGAATGTCGTGACCGCCGATGAGGAACCCATCGCGCGCGTGTTCGGGTTTCTCGGCATCTCCTTCGTCGCCTTGATGGTCTGGGGCATCCTCGGGGGCTTCGTCTACTGGGTGATCCTCATCTGGTTCCGTATCTGGCTGCGCGACCCGCACCCGTGGCGGCAGGAAATTCTTAGCACGACGGGCTGGTTCCCGTTCGGGTTCATCCTCAAGCACGGGCCGTTCCCGGTGGGAGCCATCCGCGGGGTCGTGCTCCTGTTCGGGTTTCCCGTCGTCCTGCAGGTCGCGGCGGGCATCGTCGCGCTCATTCTGCGGGTGCGCGATGCCGCGACGAGTCGCACCGCAGGTCGATCACCGGTCGGGCAGGGCACACCGTCGCCGACAAAGGAGTTCCGTTCATGAAGCGCGCGTTGATGGTCTGGGGCGGGTGGCAGGGGCACGAGCCGGAGCGGTGTGTCCAGCGATTCGCGCCGTATCTGCGGGCGCAGGACTATGACGTGACGATCGCGGACACCCTCGATGCGTACCGCGATGCGTCGTTGATGGGCGCCCTCGATCTGATCGTGCCGGTCTGGACGATGGGAACGATCACGAAGGAGCAACTGGCGGGGTTGCTCGGCGCGGTCGAGCGCGGCGTTGGCATCGCGGGCTGGCACGGGGGGATGGCGGACTCGTTCCGCGACAGCGTCGAGTATCAGTTCATGGTCGGCGGGCAGTGGGTCGCGCACCCCGGCAACATCATCGATTACACCGTGAACATCACAAACCGCACGGACCCGATCACGGCGGGGCTGGACGATTTCGCCATGCATTCCGAGCAGTACTACATGCATGTCGATCCTTCCAATGCGGTGCTCGCCACGACGACCTTCGGCGGCGACATCCTCCCGTGGATCGCCGGGTCAGTGATCCCGGTCGTCTGGAAGCGGCGGTGGGGTGCCGGGCGGGTCTTTTTCAGTTCGGTCGGCCATGTCGCGCGCGACTTCGATGTGCCCGAGGCGCGCACCATCGTCGAGCGGGGCATGGTCTGGGCCACGCAGTAGCGAGTCAGGAGTAACGAGTGGCCGGAGACAATGCCCTTCTCGTTACTCCTGACTCGCTACTCCCCGAAGGGAGTAATGTGACAGAACCGGTGAGAATCGGCCTCGTGGGGTGCGGGACGATCAGCGCGATCTACCTCAAGAATGCGCAGCGTCTCACGGCATTCGACATTGTGGCGTGCGCGGACATCGTGCCGGCGCGGGCGCACGCGCGGGCGGCGGAGTACGGCGTGCCGAAGGCGTCCGGCGTCGCCGACCTCCTCGCGGACCCGGAGATCGAAATCGTCCTGAATCTGACGATCCCGAACGCTCATGCGGAGATCGCACTGGCGGCGTTGGAGGCCGGCAAGTCCGTCTACAACGAGAAGCCGCTGGCGATCAGCCGTGCCGATGGGCGGCGAATGCTGGAACGCGCGCGGGCGAAGGGGCTGCGCGTTGGCTGCGCGCCGGACACTTTCCTCGGCGGGGGCATCCAGACGTGCCGCAAGGTGATCGACGATGGCGGCATCGGCCAGCCCGCCGCCGCCGTCGCGTTCATGGTGAACCACGGTCCGGAGCACTGGCACCCCGATCCTGACTTCTACTACCAGACGGGCGGGGGGCCGATGTTCGACATGGGGCCGTACTATCTCACCGCGCTCGCCACGCTGATTGGCCCGGTGCGGCGCGTCACGGGATCGGCGCGGATCACCGCGCCGGAGCGCATAATCACGAGCGAGCCGAAGCGCGGGACGGCGATCCACGTCGGCGTCCCCACGCACATCGCGGGCGTGATGGATTTTGCGAGCGGCGCGGTCGGCACGATCATCACAAGTTTCGATGTCTGGGGGAGCACCGTGCCACGCCTCGAAATCTACGGCACGGAGGGGACGCTCAGCGTGCCGGACCCGAACACCTTCGGTGGCCCCGTGCGCCTGAATCGCCCGCGCGAGCAGGGATGGGAGGATGTGCCGCTCACCCACCCGAACGCCGAGAACAGCCGGGGCATCGGCCTCGCGGACATGGCCGCCGCGCTCCGCTCCGGTCGCCCCCACCGCGCGAGCGGCGAACTGGCGTACCATGTGCTCGACCTGATGCACGCCTTCCACGACGCCTCCGACGCGGGGACGCACATTACCGTCACAAGCGCCTGCGAGCCCCCCGCGCCGTTCCCAATCGGTCTCGCGGACGGCGAGGTGGATGCCTGATCCGGCGCGGTATACTAAGTATTGACGGTAACGGTAAAGGGGCCGCTTGATAGTGACGAAGACGCACGCGACAGTCGAAGATCTCTACAATGCGCCTGATGACGGCAAGTATGAACTCGTGGCGGGAAGGCTGGTGCATTGGTCCCCGACAGGGTTCCGGCCAGTCCGCATCGCGGGCCGCATTTTCAACGCGCTCTGTGATTATGAGGAAGCAACGGGGAGTGGTATGGCCATCGGCGATAATCTCGGCTTCATCGTCCGGCAGCCGCGCGTACGCTCCTTCAGTCCTGACGCCGCGTTCATTGCAGGGGCACTCGAAGAGACGGATGATTTCGTCGAGGGCGCGCCGATCTTCGCCGCCGAGGTGCGCTCGAAGGGCGACTATGGCCGGGCGAGTGACGCGGAATACGCTTTCAAGCGCGCGGACTACGTCACGGCGGGCACGCGGGTCGTCTGGGATGTGAACCCGCGCGAGCGCACGATTGCTTCCTACACTGCCGATGTTCCCGAGTCGCCACATATCTTCCACCCAGGGGAGATTGCGGACGCGGAACCCGCGCTCCCCGGTTGGCGGGTCGCCGTGGATGACGTGCTGCGCTAGGCCGTGGAAACGCACATGACGATCACCCGGCTCCACCACGCGCAGATCACCATTCCCTCAGATACGGAGGCGAAAGCGCGCCGGTTCTACTGCGGCGTGCTCGGGCTGCCAGAGATCGCGAAACCCGCGTCGCTCGCCGGGCGGGGCGGCTTCTGGCTGCGGGTTGGGGAGCAGGAGGTGCACGTCAGCTCGGAAGATGACGTGGATCGTCTCGCGACGAAGGCGCATCTTGCCTACGAAGTGACGGATCTCGCTGCGTGGCGGGCACGGCTTGCGGCGGCGGGCATGACGATCCTCGAAAGCGCCCCGATTCCTGGCTACGACCGCTTCGAGACGCGCGACCCGTTCGGTAACCGCGTCGAGTTCATTCAACCCGGCACTTGAGGGCTTCTGGCTACGCGGTGGAATCCGGCTCGTAGGGACGTTCGCCTGTCATCACGCCGATGGCACGCTCCCTGAATATGATGGTCACCTCGCGGATTTGCTCGCGCAGTTCCTCGCCCGTTTTCGGCGTGAAGATCAGTGTCGCGAGCGTGCCAAAGAGGATGCCGATCACGAAGCCAAGCCGGAAACCACGCCGTGGTTGTGCGGTCTCGTCCGGCATGAAGGTACTGTGACCCATCGGGAGCGGCGTATCGCTCGTTGCCATTGAATGCTCCGTAGGTGAGGTGGACAACGCTCCTGCCGATCTATTTGGCAGGCTTAAGGCCGCCCCCACCAAAATCCAGATCAGATCGCCGTTCCACGTTCCACGTCAGACGAGCGGCTCGCCGTCGCGACCTGTTGCGGCCTTGGCCATCGCGCGCATCCGAGCGAAGGTCTTCGCCGCGCCAATGATCGGGGAGGCGACCTGCTCGGAGACGAATTCCGTCGTCCCCTTGACGCGCTGCGCGGTCTGCGTCAGTTCGCCCGCCGTGCGGGTCAACTCTTCAAGCACGGGGATCAGTTTGTCCTTCATCACGAGGGCGAGGTAGGCGAAGACGCCGACGAGCGCCGCGAGCAGCAGGACGGTGACGACAAAGAGCGCCGCGAGGAAGACGATTGCCATGTCCCGGAGTCGCTGGAGGCCATCCCAATGGTACAGCAGGAAGGCAACGATGATGAGCAGGACGAGCAGCCCACCCGCGAGAATAAATGGCAACGCCTTCTTCATCGACCGCTCCTTAATTGTGATGCCCGCACCCAATCGCGAGCGATGACCGCCCCATTCTCATTCGTTCACAGGTTCTGCCCGCGCGATCACGCGGAAGGTGATGAGCCACGCCAGCAGGATTGCCCCCAGTCCGCCGATCAGCGCGTTGCCGACCGGCATACTGCCATAACGGAGTAACCCGCCCCCCGCCAGTACCGCCGCCACTTCGCCCGCGAAGACGCCGATCATCGCCGCGATGAGATAGACCGGCAACTGCCAGAGGTACCGACCGAGCGCGGCGTGCGCAACGAAACCGAGCACCCCGGCAATCAGCAGGCTCAGGAGCACCAATGGGGACATGCGGCCTCCCTCTCCTCACTCACCGACGACCATGAGATCGCGCGCCGCAATAACGGCGAGAAGAGATGCAGGTTGCGTGCCACCTAATGCATCACTGTCCGCAATGGAGCCGTTTCCCCGCTCGACGCGCTGGATTGTACCGCCGCCGACCACCTCATCGCCGCAGTAGAAGACGACCGCCTGCCCCGGCGTCGCGGCGGCCTGACCGAGGCCATCGGGGAAGACGAGCCGCGCCGTTCGGCCCGGTAGGGGCGTCAGAATTGCCGTGGCGGCCGTACTGCGGTAGCGAACCATCGCCGCGACGGTGATCGGTTCCGCAGGCGCGTCGCCGATGAACAGCACATCGTCCGCGATGAGTGCGGTCGCGTTGAGGTCCGCCGCGCCGCCGATGACGACCCGGTTCGTCTCCGGTTGAACGCTGACGACGTACCGCCGCGCGCCCTGCGCGACGTGAAGGCCACGCCGCTGCCCGACGGTGTAGTGCCCGATGCCCCGGTGCCGCCCAACGACATTGCCGTGCATGTCCACGATCTCGCCGGGGATGAAGGCGTCCGGTCGGCGCTCCGCGACGATCCGGGCGTAGTCGCCGTCCGGCACGAAGCAGATATCCTGGCTCTCCGGCTTCTCCGCGACGGGCAGCCCGTGCGCCCGCGCCACCGCCCGCACCTCGCGCTTCGTCAGCGTGCCGAGGGGAAGGAGTGTGCGCGCCAGTTGCTGCTGCGTGCAAGTATAGAGGACGCTCGACTGATCCTTCGTGTCGTCCACGGCGCGGTGGAGGTGCGCCGTGCCGTCCGCGTCGCGCACGATGATTGCGTAGTGCCCGGTGGCGATGTAATCCGCGCCCATCGCGACCGCGCGGCCAAGCAGGGCGGCAAATTTCAGGTGCCGATTGCAGTTGAGGCACGGGGTTGGCGTGCGTCCGGCGGCATATTCGGCGGCGAACGGCGCAATGACGTGCCGCTCGAACTGCCGCTCGAAGTTGAGCGGGTAGAAGGGGATGCCGAGCGTCTGGCAGATAGCGCGGGCATCCTCGACGCCCTCCAACCCGCAGCAGGAACCGGTGCCGCACGCGACCACGCCGTCCTCGTCGCCGCTGTAGAGGCGCATCGTGATCCCGATGACCTCGTATCCCGCGTCCCGCATCAGAAGGGCAGTCACCGCGCTATCGACGCCGCCGCTCATCGCCACGACGCATTTCTTCGTCTCCCCGGGCGCAAGCGGTGGGATCGCGGCGCGCGCCACGATGGCTCGAATGTCGTCGGTGATCGTTGTGGTGCTCATAGCCTTGTTCGGTGCCTCACGGGTAGCGAATGTACTGAGTTGGTGTATACCAGAAAGCCGCCCGTACAATGGCCGCGGCTTCCCAATGCCCGCCATTGTACCACGAGCCGCTCACTGAACAGCCGCTCGCACTTATTCGCCGTTCGGGCGGGTGTACTCCTGGCGCACGGCGTCGGAGATGACGAGGCCGGGGCGGGGCGGACAGATTCAATCCGCATTGACGTGCTATCGGGAGTATCCCGCGCATTACACCATTTCCGGCTTGAGGAAGTCGGGTGCGGCCCACGCGGGGTTCGGGTAGGTGTAGAAGCCCCGGCCCGTCTTCATGCCGAGATCGCCGCGCGTGACGCGGTCGGTGAGGATTTGGGGCGGTCGGTCGGCGGGGTCGCCACTCTCGGCGGCGTAGTGCTCCTCGATGTCCCGCACGACATCGAGGCCGATCTCGTCCATCTTGCCGAACGGCCCCCGGTCCGTGTGGTACATCGTCATCCACGCGCGGTCCACATCCTCGAACGACGCGACGCCGCTATCGACGACCTTCAGCGTCTCCTTCTTGATCGCGCGCCAAACGCGGTTGAAGATGAAGCCGGTGCTCTCCTTCTGCACGCGCAACGACAGCAGCCCGATCCGGCTGCCGAACGCCGCCAGCGCATCCATCGTCGCCGCGCTCGTGCGCGTTCCCGCGCCGACTTCCACCATCGGGATCTCCCAGACGGGGTTATAAAAATGGAAGTTCGCCACTCGCTCCGGGCGCGCGGTCGCGTCTTCGAGGTAACTGACGCGGATGGAGGAACTGTTCGTGGCGAGGATCGCGTCGTCGCGGCAGAGTTCATCCAGTTGGGCGAAGAGCGCGCGTTTGAGATCGACGCGCTCCGGGATCGCCTCGATGACGAGATCGACATCGCGTACCGCGCCGTGCAGGTCGGTCGCATAGCGGAGTAGGCTCTGTGTCTTTTCCGCGCCTGCCGCCGTCATCGTGCCGTCCGCGACCCAGTGGCGCAGTAATTCACCGTTCGCTGCCCGCGCGTGGTCGAGTGCGGTGGGGTTGCTGTCGTAGAGGGTGACAGGGACGCCGTGCTGCGCCGCCCGGAGGGCGATCATCCGCCCCATCGTGCCCGTGCCGATCATCGCGACCCGTTCGATATCGGTCATGCCCGCACCGCCGGGTTTCGCCACATGTGCGGTATTCGTCCTTTGCTCGTATTCATGAAACCCCCCGTGCTTCGCGCTTCGTGCGAAAGACCTTGACAACCCGGAAGGAGCATCCTATTGTACCCTCGTATTCCATTGCAAGCAGTGATCTGTGGCGTTGCACGAGTTGTTGGCGGCAAGTCCACATGAGAGTGTCATGGTGCCGACGCTCATCCTGCACGCGCAGGTTTCGCTGACAAGCGAGGACGCGCGTTTGCACGGATGACGATGCAATCCGAGGATGTGGCCGAGCGGGTTCACAGGAACGGCGGATGGATAGCCCCGGTTCGATGAGGAGGAAGCACCATGCCCCTGGACGAGCGCAGCACGGCGATCTTTGATGCTTTCCAGTCCGGTCATCTCACGCGGCGGCAGTTCGCCCGGCGTCTCGCGGCGGCGGGGTTCGCCGGCAGCGCTGTCGCGGCATTCCTCACCGCGTGTGGTGGCTCCGAGAGCGCGACGCCGACAACCGCGAAGGGAGCGCCCGCGTCTGCATCGACCTCCGCGCCGATCCCCACACCCGCCCCCGCCCCGACACCCGCTCCGGCGGCGACGACCGCCGCCGCGCCAGCCTCTTCGGGCACGACGGGCACGAGTGCAAGCGCCGGTGGCGACCTCGGCATCCTCAAGTCGCCGGACCCGAACCCGAAGCGCGGCGGCGCGCTCAAGCTCGCCTTCGGTGTCACGACCTCGAACTATGACCTGCAACAGGGAGCCACGGCGAGTGTGCTCTGCCATCTGTACAACAACCTCATTCGCCTCAATCTGGTGGATGGCCTCAAGACGATCGTCCCCGATGTTGCGGAGAAGTGGGATGTCGCGGCGGACGGCCTCGCCTATACCTTCAAACTCCGCAGCGGCGTCGTATTCCATGACGGGGCGCCACTCACGTCGGATGACGTCGTCGCGACGTACAACCGGATGATCTTCCCGCCGCAGGGCGTCGTCAGCCTCCTGAAGGACCGCTTCTCCGCCGTCTCCAAAGTGGAGGCGATGGACCCGCTCACGGTGAAATTCACGATGAAGCAGCCTGCGCCCATCTTCCTGCTCGTGATGACGGACACGACGCAGGCGATCTATTCGAAGAAGACGCTCGACGCGAACAATAATGATCTCCGCAAGGTGCAAGTCGCGCCGGGGACGGGGCCGTTCATGTTCAAAGAGTATAAAGAGGGCGAGAAGTGGACGCTCGTTAAGAACCCGAACTACTGGAACAAGGATCTGCCGTACCTCGATGCGCTGGAGATGATTCACGTCGCCGCGTGGTCGGACCGGGGGACGGCGGTGCTCACCGGGCAGGCGGACCTCTCGTGGAACGTCTCGAAGGAGACCTTTGACGAGGGTGCGAAGAAGCCCGACGCGATCAAGACGAACCGCGTGGGTAACTTCGGCGCGTATCAGGTCATTATCAACACGAAGAAGAAGCCGTTCGACGATCCGCGCGTCCGCCGGGCGATCAACCTGGCGCTCAACAAGCAGGGGCTGATCGAGGCCTTCAAGACGCAGGAGCAGATCGACCTCTCGCGCTGGGCGCCGCACGGCGGCGAGTTCGCGACCCCGCGCGAGAAGGTCGCCACGCTCCCCGGCTACCGCACCGACAAGACCGCCGACATCGCGGAGGCGAAGAAGCTGCTCGCGGACGCGGGCTTCACCGACGGTATCAAAGAGGTCGAACTGCTCTCCGCCTCCGTCCCGCCGCACGCGGAGATCATGGCCCCCGCCATCCAGGACCAGCTGAAGCGCGCCCTGAACATCGATATCAAGATCCGCGTGGCGGAGCGCTCCCTGCTCGTGGAGGACGAGAAGGCGGGGCGGTTCACGCTCGTGCTCGACACGCCGTCCGGCCCGATCTCCGACTTCTCACCGATCGGCAACACCTATTTCAAGACGGGTGGTTCGCAGAACTTCGGCGGCTACAGCAACCCGAAGTTCGACGACCTCCTGCAGAAAGCGGACGGCGAGATCGACCGGACAAAGCGGGCCGATTTGCTCAACCAAATGCAGGACATGCTCGACCAGGACCCGCCGTGGCTCTTCATCGGTTACACGGACCATCTCATCATGTGGCGGGCCAATGTCAAGGGGCTTGCGCTCGACAAGCGCGTCCAGCTCGAATGGGGACGGGTCGACACGGGGTGGCTGGATAAGTAAGCAGAGAGCGTGGAATCTGCACCGCATCATGTTCACGGGTGACGCCGACGGAAGGAAACCGGGCGCCCGGCGCGGGCGCGCCGATGGGCAACGGTAACGACGTTACCCGTTGAAAGGGGTATACAGGACTGTGCAACGCTATCTCCTGCGGCGTCTGTTGACGACGATCCCCACCGTGCTTGGCATTACGGTCTTGATTTTCGTCGCGATGCGCATCCTGCCGGGCGATCCGATCGCGTCCATCGCCAACGAAGGCGGGGGTGGGCAGTATGTCCTGAGCAAAGAAGACCTTGATTCTGCCCGTGCCAGCCTCGGTCTCGACAAACCCCTGCCGCAGCAGTACGTTAGTTGGATGTCCGATGTCTTCCGTGGCGACCTCGGTCATTCCTTCTGGAACAAGGAACCCATCCGCGACACGATCATTCGGCGCGGCACGATCACCATGGAGATCGCGCTCCTCGCGGTCATCTTTTCCTGGCTGATCGGCGTGCCACTCGGCATCCTGAGCGCAACGCGCCGGAACTCGTGGCTCGACAATGTCGTGCGGCTCTTTATGACGATGTTCCTCGCCATCCCGAGCTTCTGGATTGGTCTCTCATTTGTGCTTTTCCTCGTCCTCGTCTTCACATGGCGACCGCCACTGACCATCGTGCAGCTCTGGCAGGACCCGGTGAAGAACCTCGAAATGGTGATCGGCCCCGCGATCGCGCTCGGCGTTGGGCTGGCGGCAACGCTCGCCCGCATGACCCGCTCGTCTGTGCTCGAATCGCTCGGCGAGGATTATGTCCGCACGGCGCGGGCGAAGGGCGTGGGCGAGACGATGGTCATTGCCCGCCATGTCTTTCGCAACGCCCTCCTCCCGGTCATCACGACCTCCGGCGCGGCGATGGGCGCCCTGCTCGGCGGCGCGGTGGCAACGGAAACGGCGTTCGGCGTCCCCGGTCTCGGCAACCTGCTCGTGCAGGCGCTGAACAAACGTGATTGGATGGTCATTCAAAACCTCGTCCTGCTCTACGCCGTGATCTTCACGCTCATCAACCTGATCGTGGACCTTAGCTACGGCTGGATCGATCCACGCATCCGGTATGAATAGCAAGGAACTGAGGACCGAGGACTGAGACGGGGGAGGGCGGTTTCCAATTGGCCCAGGCAGGCTCGGTCTCCACAACGAGTAAACGTATCATGATTGTACGGCCGAGCGCGGGGCGTGCCTTCCTCGGCGCGCTCCGGCGGTTCATGCGGACCTCGCCGCTCGGCCTCGCGGCGGCGGTCTTCCTCGTGCTGCTCGTGCTCACGGCGATCTTCGCCCGGCAGATCGCGCCGTACAATCCGCTCCGTGCAGACTACGCCGCGACGCGGCAGCCGCCCTCGGCGCACCATCTGCTCGGCACAGATAACCTCGGACGGGACGTGCTCAGTCGCATTCTCTACGCGCTGCGGGTCAGTCTCATGGTCAGTATCGCATCCGTCGCGGTTGGTGCGACGATCGGGACCCTCTGGGGCGTGACGAGCGGCTATATCGGCGGGAAGTATGACATCCTCAGCCAGCGGCTGATCGAAGTGCTGACCTCATTCCCGACGCTGATCCTCGCGCTGCTGCTCTCCGTCAGCCTCGGGCCCGGTCTGGGTACGGTGATCGTTGCGGTCGGCGTGACGCAGATCCCGCTCGCCACGCGGATCACGCGATCCGTCGTCCTCTCGACGAAACAGACGGCCTTCGTCGAGGCGGCGCGGTGTGTCGGGGCGTCGCCGCTGCGTATCATGCTGCGGCAGGTCGCGCCGCAGTGCATCGCGCCGATGCTCGTGATCGCGACCCTGAACCTCGGCGCGGCAATTTTCGCGGAGGCGTCGCTCTCGTTTCTCGGCGTCGGCGTGCTGCCCCCGACGGCGAGCCTCGGAAACATGCTCGGCGGCGTGCTGGCGCAGTCGTTCAAACCGCCGTGGTGGCTTGTCATCTTCCCTGGCACGGCGATTGCGCTCACAGTCCTCGCCGCCAACCTACTCGGTGATACACTACGTGACTTCCTCGATCCACGGCTCAGTCGGCGGATCGGGTAAGGGATGGGGAATCACCCAATCACTCCCCCGCGACGGTTGGGGAGAGTTCGTTCCACGCGAGTTCCATCTCCTGTAACTGCTTGTACATCGTGTAGATCGAGGCCCACATCGCGTCGATGGCGGCCTTCGCGGCGGCTTTGTCGCGTGCATCGAGCGCAGCGCGGAGGTCGGTCGCGGCAGCCTCCTGCGCGGTGACGTTCACCGTTGCCGCGTCCGCGAGGGCATGCGAGGCGGCGAGGTGGCGGGAGAGGAGCGTTTCCGGCGCATCAGGCGGCTCGGGACGAGCGAGACGTTCGGCCCGTGTGGACGCGCCGTAGCGGAATGGCAGTTTGTGGCCGCCTTCATAGTCCCACTGCGTATGCGTCGGCTCCAGGTGCGGCGTAACGGAGAGGTACATCGTCATCGGCTTGTCCCCGATGCAGCGAACCTCGTGCCACTCATCGGCGCGTGCGAAGCAGAGCTGGCCGGGGCCGAGAATCTTCGATTCGCCGTTCATCGTGACCTCGGCGTACCCCTCCAGGATCAGGAAGACCTCGTGCCCGAGGTCGTGCGTGTGGCCGGGGCTGACGGCGCCCGGCTCCATCCGCATGATACGGGAGCGCATCTCCGGCGTGATGAAGAGATTTCTGACATCGGTGCGGTAATCGTAGACATCGAATGGCATGGAGCCTCCCGTTGGTCGTCAGTCGCCGGTAGTCATTCGATAACCTGCACAATACAGCGAGGTCTGGTTGCGTGGAGCGCATGATACTGCGATACGCGCGGCTCGGCCGCCACCCGACCATCTTCCACGCCATGACCGAGCTGACCGTGCCGCAGTTCGATGCCCTCGTCCGCGACGCCCGGCTCGTCTATGCCGCCACTGACACTGCCACGCTCACCACGTCGGTGAGCACCATAATGCGTCGTTGCGCTTTCGCGTTCACCGTCACGTTCTCCATAGCGTGACATTTTCACAGAACAGTTACCGGGTGTCAGAATCATCGAACACTGACACGACTTTCCCCCGGGTCGTTGCCGGATCGCCCCGCCTCTGGTATACTGCACACATCGAACAGACTCAGATGGAGAGGCGTTCGGTACCTTAATAATGTGGGGATGCGTGGTTTCGACAGGGTGCTAGGTTGTGTTGGTGCAGGCCGAGGTTGACCAGGCCTCGTTAAATAGGGTTACGCCAGTAACTGGCACACAAGACCTCGCAATCGCCGCCTAAGTAGCGACGACGTTCGCCCTCCTCCTCGGCCCGGTGGGAGAGGTGACGAGCGACACAATGCCGGGATGCCGCAAGCCGGATCGCCCGCTAGGGCTTGCGTAAGATAAGTGGACTAGGGTGACGTAACCCCGTCGGTGGGGGCACGTGACGCGAAACTAAAACGCCGACTACGCCTGGAGTGCCAGCCAATTGAACATTTTGGACGGGGGTTCGACTCCCCCCATCTCCACCACTCCTTTCTCCCGACAACGGGAGCCAACAGTACAGAGAATAATGACCGACGGGTTTCCATAGTGTTGCCTGCTGACAGCCGCTTTCCGCTTCTCTTGGCTGTCAAAATAGCCTGTCGGCTCGGTCAGGGATTCATCAGGGTTTATTCATTCCCGGAACGATGAGGTGGGTTTCTCGTGTAGGGTGTGGGTGCACAACCACCCACCACAGAGTGAATCCATGCCACTGATCGTACCACTCCTTGCCGCTTTCCTCACTGCCGAAGTATCGCAATTGATGGTTTGCTCGCCGCGCTCGTGCTCACGGGATGGGTCACCACGACGGACGCCCTAGTTCGCCCAGAAGGCGATTGCCCGGACGATCCGCGACGCAGTTGACGGGTACATCGACTGGCCCGGTCTTGCCCAGGCGCTGTGCATCGAGCGACGGGTAATCCCGCGTCCTCCGGGTGCGGCGTTGAACATCGCCTGCTCACCCCACTCGTCGACCCGCACCATCCACCGGCACAGATGCTGGTCACCGCGTGTTATACTGGTTTTGGGTGATACGTCGGGGTATCATGGCGGCGGAGGTGATGTCCGATGAACGCCCTGTCCCTGCCTGATGCGTGGTCCGCTGCTGATCTCTATGCCCGCTATACCGACGCCCCG
>JAABUS010006733.1_pt1 | contig 13723 bp, 14 predicted proteins | sample 5560161 | NCBI WGS metagenome assembly JAABUS01 (sample SAMN10711885, study PRJNA513376) | rock metagenome | isolation source: Antarctica rocks | place: Antarctica: Victoria Land, Trio Nunatak nord | collected 2016-01-04 | reverse complement strand
CCATCACGCTCGCCGGCGCATGCTGCTCAAACCGTTCTATGACAGAGGTCCAGATGATGCCGCTCCTGCCCGCTCGTCAGATCAGAACGCGGCACCTGGGGCCTGCTCAAAGACCTTGAAAGGGGTGCCTCTTAGAATGCGGAATCATTCCGCTAGACGAAATATCGGCGGCGGCGGAAGATGCGGCTATGCCCGAGCCGATGCTGCTATGATCCGCCTGCTTGCTGCATTGCTGCTGCTGACCGGCACGGCGCAGGCCGCCGAGTTGCGGGTAGCAACCTGGAATCTCGAATGGCTGACCGCGCGCCGAGCTGGCGACCCGGCCCTGCCCGAGGACGTGCGGCCGAAGCGTCCGGAGGACATCGGCGCCCTTCGCCGCTACGCCCTGACGCTCGACGCCGACGTGATCGCGTTTCAGGAGGTGGACGGACCCGAGATCGCCGCCCGGGTCTTCCCGCCGGAGCGCTACGCCGTCATCACCACCGCAGACGACGTGGTGCAGCGCGTCGGCTTCGCCATCCGCCGCGGCATCCCGATGCATCGCAACCCCGACCTGACCGGGCTTGATGTGTTTCCCGGCGCGATCCACCGCCTGCGCAGCGGCGCGGACATCACGCTCGACTTGCCCGGCGCGAAGCTGCGCCTGCTGGCGGTTCACCTGAAGACCGGGTGCAACCACGACCGCCTTTCGGGCGCGCACGGGGCCGACCTCAGCCGCACCTGCGAGACGCTGCGCCGACAGGTCGCCCCGCTCCAGGGCTGGATCGCCCAGCGGCGGGAAGACGGCGTGCCCTTCGTCGTGCTCGGGGACTTCAATCGACGGATGGATGGCCCAGACGACCTTCTGGCCGCCTTGACGAGGGCCGCGCCGCTGGCCCGCGCGACGGAGGGCCGGGGCAGCCCGTGCTGGGGCGGCAACAGCTTCATCGACCACATCCTGGCCGGCGGCGCGGCCCGGGGCTGGATGATGCCGGACAGCCTTCGGGTCATGGTCTATCGGGAAACCAGCGAAGCTGCGAAGGAGCAGCTTTCCGACCATTGCCCGGTGTCCGTCCGCTTCCGCCTGCCCGATTAGACGGCTACTCTCCGCCGGCAGTTGAACGGAGCATTCCATGAGCCTGACCGTCCTCATCACCGGCGCGACGGCCGGCTTCGGCGAGGCGATGGCCCGCCGCTTCGTGCGTGACGGCCATCGGGTGATCGCCGCTGGGCGCCGGGCCGAGCGCCTCGAGGCGCTCGCCCATGAGCTTGGGAGTGCTTTGCTTGCGTTCCCGCTGGACGTGACGGACGCCGTGGCCACGGCGGCGCTGCCGGGCAGCTTCCCTGACGGGTGGCAAACCATTGACGTGCTGGTGAATAACGCCGGGCTGGCCTTGGGCACGGCGCCCGCGTTCCAGGCCAGCCTTGAGGACTGGGACACGATGGTGGCCACCAACGTCACCGGACTGATCCGGCTGACCCATGCGATCCTGCCGGGCATGGTGGCGCGCGACCAGGGTCACATCGTCAACATCAGCAGTGCCGCCGCGACCTATCCTTATCCTGGCGGCAATGTCTATGGCGCCACGAAGGCATTCGTGACCCAGTTCAGCCTCAACCTGAAGGCCGACCTGATCGGCACGGGGGTGCGGGTCACCAACCTGGAGCCCGGCTTGGTCGGAGGCAGCGAGTTCAGCCAGGTGCGCTATGGCGGCGATGCCGACAAAGCCGCCGCAGTCTATGCCAACATCACCCCGCTCTCGCCGCAAGACATTGCCGAGGCGGTCGCCTGGGTGATCAGCCTGCCCCGGCACGTCAACATCAACCGAATGGAGATGATGCCGACGTGCCAGGCTTCGGGACTGCTGGCAGTCAAACGCCGGGACGGCTAAGCCGAGACCGAGACGCCTTTCCAGAACGCGACGCGGCCGCGGATGTTCGAGGCCGCGTCCTTGGGTTCCGGGTAGAACCAAACGGCGTCCTTGTTCGAGGCGCCGCCCACGTTCAGCGACATGTAGTGCGCCGTGCCTTTCCAGGGACAGACGCTCGTATGGTCGCTCGGCTCGACGAACTCCGTCCGCAGGCTGGCCACCGGAAAATAGGCGTTACCCTCGACCGTGACGATGTCGTCGCTGGACGCGACGATCTGCCCATTCCAAACTGCCTTCATTGCAACCTCCCCAAAACAAAAAGGCCGGGCACAAGGCCCGGCCTGGATCGTAAGCCTATTCCGCCGTTTCCGGTTCCAGCTCCGATGACCCCTCGTCACCGTCGCCTTCTGCTTTCGGCTGCGCCGGCTGTGCGGCCTCGGTGAACTCGAATTCCAGCTTGCCATCGCGCAGGGCGACCTTCACGGAACCGCCCTTCACCAGCTTGCCGAACAGCAACTCCTCGGCGAGCGGCTTCTTGATATACTCCTGGATGACCCGGCCGAGCGGCCGCGCCCCGTAAAGGCGGTCATAACCCCGTTCCGCCAGCCACTCCTTCGCCGCCGAGGACAGCTCAATCGTCACATTGCGGTCGGCAAGCTGTGCCTCGAGCTGCATGACGAACTTCTCGACAACGCGGCCCACGATCTCCTGCGTCAGCCCGGCGAAGGTGATCGTGGCATCGAGCCGGTTGCGGAACTCCGGCGTGAACAGCCGCTTGATCGCCTCGGTGTCCTCGCCCTCCCGCTGGTCGCGGCCGAAGCCGATGGCCTCCTTGGCCAGGTCGCTCGCTCCGGCGTTGGTGGTCATGATCAGGATCACGTTGCGGAAGTCCACGACCTTACCGTTGTGATCGGTCAGCTTTCCATGGTCCATCACCTGCAGCAGGATATTGAACAGGTCCGGGTGCGCCTTCTCAATCTCGTCGAGCAGCAGCACGCAATGCGGATGCTGGTCGATGGCGTCGGTCAGCAGGCCGCCCTGGTCAAAGCCCACATAGCCCGGCGGCGCCCCGATCAGGCGGGAGATGCTGTGCCGCTCCATGTACTCGCTCATATCGAACCGGGTCAGCTCGATCCCGAGGGTGCTGGCGAGCTGGCGCGCCACCTCGGTCTTGCCGACGCCGGTCGGACCGCTGAACAGGTAGTTGCCAATCGGCTTCTCCGCCTCCCGCAGCCCGGCGCGGGACAGCTTGATCGCAGCAGCCAGCGCCTCGATCGCGTTGTCCTGCCCGAACACCATGGCCTTCAGGTCACGCTCCAGGTTGCGGAGCGTCTCCTTGTCGTCGGCCGACACCGACTTGGGCGGGATGCGGGCGATCTTGGCGACCACTTCCTCGACATCGCGCAGCGTCACCAGCTTGCGGCGCTTCCCCTCGGGCTGCAGCATCCGGCTCGCGCCGACCTCGTCGATCACGTCGATGGCCTTATCCGGCAGCTTGCGGTCGTTGATGTACTTGGCCGAAAGCTCGACGGCGCCGCGGATCGACTCCTCGGTGTAGCGGACCTTGTGATGCTTCTCGTAGTTGGTCTTGAGGCCACGAAGGATCTTGATCGCGTCCTCCATCGACGGCTCGTTCACGTCGATCTTCTGAAAACGCCGCACCAGGGCGCGGTCCTTCTCGAAGTAGTTGCGGTATTCCTTGTACGTCGTGCTGCCCACGCAACGCAGGCTGCCCGCGGCAAGGGCCGGTTTCAGCAGGTTGGACGCATCCATTGCACCGCCGCTGGTCGCGCCCGCGCCGATGACGGTGTGGATCTCGTCGATGAACAGGATGCTGCCCGGGTGCGCTTCCAGCTCCGTCACCACCGCCTTGAGGCGCTCCTCAAAATCGCCGCGGTAACGCGTGCCGGCCAGCAGCGCGCCCATGTCGAGGGCGAAGATCGTGGACTTAGCCAGGACCTCCGGCACGTCGCCTTCGACGATGCGCTTAGCCAGGCCCTCGGCGATGGCGGTCTTGCCCACGCCGGGATCACCGACATAGAGCGGGTTGTTCTTGGTCCGCCGGCACAGGATCTGAATCGTACGCTCGATTTCCGAGTCGCGCCCGATCAACGGATCGATTTTGCCAGAGCCAGCCTTCTTGTTGAGGTTGACACAGTAGTTGCTCAAGGCGTCCTGGGCGCGCCGACCCGGCTTTTCTTCGCGCTCGTTGTCTGGCGTGTTCTCCTCCTTGGACCCCTGGGCTGGACGCTGTGCCGAACGGCCCGGCGCCTTGGCGATGCCGTGCGAGATGAAGTTCACGGCATCAAGCCGTGTCATGTCCTGCAGCTGCAGGAAATACACCGCATGGCTTTCACGCTCGCTGAACAGCGCGACCAGCACGTTGGCGCCGGTCACTTCGTCCCGGCCGGAACTTTGGACATGAATGGCTGCCCGCTGCACCACGCGCTGGAAGCCCGCCGTCGGCTTCGGGTCGCCCGGCCGCTCGGTCGCGAGGCCCGACAGGTCCTTGTCGAGGAATTCGCCGAGATCCTGGCGGAGCTTGTCGAGGTCCACGCCGCAAGCGCGGAGCACTGTCGCTGCGTCGCTGTCTTCCGCCAAACCCAGCAGGAGATGCTCAAGCGTGGCATACTCATGCCGGCGCTCGCTGGCGAGGGACAAGGCGCGGTGCAGCGTCTGTTCAAGGTTGCGTGACAACATAGCGATTGACGCTCCTTCGCGCTGGGGTCCTAGAATCTTGCACGGGTCGGTTCGGCCCGGTGCAGGCCCAAGCAGTGGTGATGCCGATGAAGATGGGTGAAAATTTCAGGTTTGTGGAGCCTATTCTTTCTCGATCGTGCATTGCAACGGATGCTGGTTCTGCCGGGCTAGATCCATAACCTGCGTCACCTTGGTTTCCGCGACCTCGTAGGTGTAGGCGCCGCAGACCCCGACGCCCCGGCGGTGCACATGCAGCATGATGCGCGTCGCCTCCTCGCGGTTCTTCTGGAAAAACCGCTCGAGCACGTGCACGACGAACTCCATGGGCGTGTAGTCGTCATTGAGCATGAGCACTTTATACATTGCTGGCTTGCGCGTCTTGGGCCGCGCCTTCACCACCACGCCGATGGTCGGTCCGTCTCCATTGCCGGCTTTGTCGTTGTCGCTCATCGTTCCAATAGCCCACTACTCTCAAACCCGAGCCGCTGCTGCGCCGCCACGACGCCGACAACAGACCGGCGCTTCGGCACGGAGCGCCCTTGCTTCCAGAAGGGACGGCGCCGCTGCTTCGACCAAGCCGGCCGACATCCCCCCATAGGAGAGCATATCGGAACGCCGCGGCCTGAGAAAAGGTTTAGCGGGGCCCCGCCCGGATATTCGCCCGGGCCTGCCGTGCCGCGAACAAGAAAACGGCCCGGAGGAGGTCCCCCGGGCCGTTTCCAGCATCGTCCCGTGAAGGCGTGACGGTTAGGCGGTCTTGCCGAAGGACTGCACGGCCAGCGACAAGCGGCTGTTGATCGGCGCAAACGCCTGCTCGGCGACCTTGAAGGAGGTTTCGGCGACCTGGCCGCCCTGCGCCAGCGCTTTTTCCATCGCTGAACGGGCCAAGCTGGCCTGCAGGTCGGCAGCGTCCTTCAGCGAGCGGACGCCGGTCATCGCGCGAAACGCGCCCATAGCATCGTCCATGGCCGCTTGCGCGCTTGCGGCCATCAGCTTGCTGAGGTCCTGCATGCCGGTCGCGAAGATCTGGCTGGATTTCACCAGCGCCTCGACGTTACCCTGGCCAAAGGTGACGATTTGTTCTGCTGTTTGCATCATCGATTCCTGGTTTGCCGGGGCACGGCCCCGTTTCGGTTGAAAGCCTATGCCGTCAGCAGCGCTGACGCGAAGTCCGGCGGAGCAGACCACATCGGGCCTTTGAAGCCGAATGCTGCGCTCCAACAGGCAGATTATGCGGATTCGGCACTGAAAGGTCAAGGATTTTGTGCATTGCAGCAAGCGAGGCTGCGCCGGCTTCGACCGGATCGTCACCGATCCATCCTAAGTGACTGACCGGGTTGTCATTGTGAGGCGACAAAGGCTGGACTTTCCTGTCGAAGGGCATTTAGAATTGCAAGCATCATTGATAGGATAGGTCGTAATGACCGGATTTCGGCGTAAACGGCGGTGGATCATCAGGGTGCTCACGGCAGTCTCTGTAACAATCGCCCTGACATATCCGCCCATCCGGCCAGCCTTTGCGCAGATCGGTTCTGACCGTTACGCATCCATCGTGGTCGATGCTGCGAGCGGGGACATCCTTTCGTCAGTGAACGCCGACGAATACCGTTACCCCGCAAGCCTTACCAAGATGATGACCCTATACATGCTGTTCGAGGCGCTGCGCGACCGCCGCCTCGCGATGACGCAGCAGGTTCCCGTCTCGCCGTCAGCCGCGTCCATGTCGCCCAGCAAGCTCGGGCTGCTGCCGGGCACGGTCATCACGGTGGAGCAGGCGGTGCTGGGCCTAGTCACCAAGTCCGCGAACGACGCCGCCGCCGCGCTCGGAGAGTTGATGGGCGGCGACGAGGAGCGGTTCGCGGAGATGATGACGCTGCGCGCCCGGGCGCTGGGGATGACCCGGACCACGTTCCGCAACGCGTCTGGCCTGCCGGATTGGGGTCAGGTGACGACAGCCCGGGATATGGCGCTCCTGGCCCGTCACCTGATCCAGGATTTCCCGTCTTACTACTGGTATTTCAGCGTTCCCTCCTTCGTGTTCCAGGGACGCATGGTCATGAGCCACCAGCACATGCTGCAAACCTATCCCGGGGCGGACGGGCTGAAGACCGGCTACATCGAGGCGTCCGGCTTCAACGTCGTCACCTCCGCCCTTTGGGGCAGCACCCGGCTGATCGGCGTCGTGCTGGGCGCGGCGTCCGGTTGGGAGCGCGACCAGCACATGGCGTCGCTGCTGGACCAGGGGTTTGAGCGGATGGGCGCGCCGATGCTGACCGCCCGGCATGACGCCGCCTCGCCTTTCGGCCTGAATGGGGTGATCGGCGTCGCGCAGGCCGCTCCGGACCTGGCACCCCCGGGCTTGGTCTTGGCGCGTCCTGCCGGGCGGCGCGGACCGGCGGCCAGGGGCAGCCAATTCGCCGGATCGCTGCGCATCCATGCGGCGGCGCACCGGCGGGCGCCCGAAAGCCGGAGCGAGCGCGTGCATGCCCGCCCAATCGTGGCGTTCCTGCCGCCTCGCTCCTTTGCCGCTCCCCCGCATGCGGCCGCATTGACGCGGGACATCCTGCCCCTGCGCGCCCGGCGGTCCGGCGGGACCCGCACGGCACGTTGGGCAGGCGGGCGCATCCCCGGCTAAGCTTGTGATCCCGTGCGCGCGGCCTTGCGCGCCGCCGCATCGCTGCGCATTTTACGGGAGAGAGCATCGAGACAGGAGCCCGGGTGCCAATGGATGGCGGAACCGACGCAAGACGCATCACGATCCATTCGCCCGAGGATTTCGCCGGAATGCGGAGCGCCGGGCAACTGGCGGCGCAGACGTTGGACATGATCGCACTCCATGTCCGCCCGGGGGTGACCACCGCGGCGCTCGACACGCTGTGCCACCAGTTCATCCAGGCGCACGGCGCCACGCCGGCGCCGCTGAACTACCGCGGGTTTCCGAAGTCCATCTGCACCTCGATCAACCACGTCGTGTGCCACGGCATCCCGGGCGACCGGCGGCTGATCGATGGCGACGTGCTCAACATCGACGTGACCGTGGTGCTCGACGGCTGGCACGGCGATAGCAGCCGGATGTTCGCCGCCGGGCCGCCCTCGACCAAGGCGCACAAGCTGATCGACGTGACCTACGAGGCGATGATGCGCGGCGTGGCGGCGGTGAAGCCCGGCGCGACGCTCGGCGACATCGGCCATGCGATCCAGGTCTTCGTCGAGGCCAACCGGTTCAGCGTGGTGCGGGACTTCTGCGGGCATGGCATCGGCCGGCGCTTCCATGAGGCGCCGAACATCCTGCACTTCGGCCGCAGCGGCGAGGGTCCGGTGCTGCAGCCTGGCATGTTCTTCACCGTGGAGCCGATGGTCAACGCCGGCCGTCCGGAGGTCAAGGTGCTGGATGACGGCTGGACCGCCGTGACCCGCGACCGCAGCCTGTCTGCCCAGTTCGAGCACATGGTGGGCGTGACCGAGACGGGGTGCGAGGTGTTCACCATCTCTCCGGCCGGGTTGCACAAGCCGCCTTACGCATGATCCACACGACGGCGCACCGGCTGCGGTTCAACGACACGGACCGGCTGGGACACGTCAACAACGCGGTGTTCGCGGTCTTGCTGGAGCAGGGCCGGACCGAGTTCGCGCTGGAAGCCGGCCTGCCCATCGAGTCCGACGGCACGACCCTGGTGATCGTCCGGCTGGAACTTGATTTCCTGCGCGAGATGGCGTGGCCCGGCGCCGTGACGATTGAGACCGAGGTCGCCCGGCTCGGCAACCGCTCCTTCACCTTGCGGCAGCGCCTGGTCTCAGCCAGCGAGTTGTGCGGCCGGGCCGTTACTGTCTTGGTCGTGATGGACCGCGCCGCCCGCCGTGCCGTGCCGCTCGACGGCGCATGGCGGGACAGCCTTACACGCTGGCTAGAGCCTGGCGCGTGACGCTTGGCTGACGCTTCGGACGACCTGTTCTCGCCGGCGCCGCCGCGGAAATCCGACTCGGCGCCCCCGTCGCCGACGAGCGTGGAGGGGCATCGCACCCGGATGCGCGCCCGCCTGCTGACCGCTGGGCCGGACAGCGTGGCGGATCACGAGCTGCTTGAGATGGTGCTGTTCCTGGCGCTGCCCCGGCGCGATACCAAGCTGATTGCCCGCGCGCTGCTGGCGCGGTTCGGCAGCTTTGCCGGGGCGGTGTCGGCGCCGTTGACGGATTTGCGTGCCATCGAGGGATTGGGCGACGCGGGCGCTGCGGCGCTCAAGACCGTCCAAGCCGCTGCCTTGCGCCTGGCCCGGGCCGACCTCTCCTGAGACGAACGCCTCACTCCCGCCAGGACCGGACGGAACTGCCGCCGAACACCACATGCTGCCGCATCTCCGGCGCGAACAGGCTGGCGAGGCTTTTGGCGTCGGGCGCGCTTACGGCGTCGAGCGCCGCGCGGTGCTCCGGCGAGAGCGCTACATCCAGCGCGGCGGCGTTGTCGGGCACCTGCTCAGCCCGGCTGACCCCCATCAGCGTGGACATGACTCCCGGCCGGCCGGCCACCCAGGACAGCGCGACGCGGGCCGGGCTTTGGCCGGCCTCATCAGCCACCCGGCGCAGCACGTCCACGATCTTCCAATTGCGCTCGGTGAACAGCGTGTCGCCAAACGGGTTGGCCCCGTCCAGCCGCTTGTCGCCGTCCGGGCGCGTTTCGCCCTCCGTGGCCGCGTCGCGCGGCAGTCCGCCCGCCCTTGGGCCGGCAGCCTCCACGGCGGCACGATCGTACTTGCCGGTCAGCAGCCCGTAGGCGAGCGGACTCCATGGCACGATGCCCATGCCGAACTCCGCCGCCAGCGGCACGTGCTCGTCCTCGATGTCGCGGTTCACCAGCGAGTAGAAGTATTGCAGCCCAATCGGCCCCGGCATCCCGCGGATGGCGGCCAACGTCGCCAGCTTGGCCACATACCAGGCTGGCGCGTTCGACATGCCCCAATACCGCGTCTTGCCGGCGCGGACGAGCGCGGCCATCGTTTCCAGCAACTCCTCAGCCGGCGTGACCGAGTCCCACACGTGCAGCCAGAACAGGTCCACATGGTCGGTCCGCAGTCGGCGGAGCGAGCCGTCGAGCGCCGCGTGGAGATGCCTGGCCCCGCTGCCGCCGGCATGAGGCCCACGGCCCGCCGCAAACCCGGCCTTGGTCGCGACGACGATCTGGTTGCGCAGGCCGCGTTCGGCGATGAAGCCGCCCAGCATCTCCTCGCTCCGCCCGCCCGAATACACATCGGCCGTGTCAACGAAGTTGCCGCCCGCCTCCACGTAGGCGTTGAACACCGCACGCGAACCGTCCTCGTTCGAGCCCCAACGGGCGGTGCCGAACGTCATTGTGCCGAGAGCCAACGGGCTGACGACGAGGCCGGAGCGGCCGAGGGTACGGTAGTTGGTAAGCGGCATGGCGGCTATTTCCTATTGTCTGCTATGAAATGCCTTACAGCCCTTGCAGAAGGGCGTCAATCATTTCATAGTGACTGATATGGAAAAAGCTGCGCATGCTCCGCGCGCCAAGAAAGGCCGGCCGCTGTCCTTCGACCGGGAGGCCGCGCTGCATCAAGCCATGCTGCTGTTCTGGCGGCACGGCTACGAGGCGACCTCATTGAACGACCTCACGGCCGCGATGGGGGTGACGGCCCCAAGCATCTACACGGCATTCGGCGACAAGAAGCGGTTGTTCCTCGAAGCGGTGGACCGCTATGTATCCGGCCCGGTCACGTCGGATTCGATCATCGAGGCGGCTGTCACGGCGGAGGATGCGGCTTGGGGCTTGCTGCGGGCAGCTGCCTTGGGCTTCACGGGCGTCGACTCCCCGCCGGGCTGCTTGCTCGCCACTTCGGCCATCAGCTGCTCGGCCGCTGCCGCCGACGTTCAGGGCGAACTGGCCGCGATTAGGCGCAGGATTGAGGCGCGTTTGCGCGGCAAGATCGCCCGTGCAATCGAAGCTGGCGAGATGGCCACCGACGCCGATGCGGACGCCCTGGCCGGACATGTCATGGCGATGATCCAAGGGATGTCCACGCTGGCCCGAGACGGCGCACCGCGCGAGAAGCTCCTGCGCGTCGCCGCTACCGCGATGCTGGCTTGGCCCGGGCGACCTGCCCGTCTCACCTCATAGGAATATGAGTCCGATGTGGAAACCTCCTTATCCCAAGACCTCCGCCACCAACGGGTTGGCCCGGCGCTCCACGGCGATGGTCGAGCCGGGGCCGTGGCCGCAGATGAACGACACGTCGTCGCCCAGCGGCAGCAGCTTGCCGCGGATCGACTCCAGCAGCGCAGCCCCGTCGCCATAAGGGAAGTCGGTCCGCCCGACAGAGCCGCGGAACAGCACGTCCCCCACCAGGGCGAAGCGCGACGCCTTGTCCACGAACACGAGGTGGCCCGGCGTATGCCCGGGGCAGTGCAGCACGTCGAACCGATGCGTGCCCAGCGTCACCGCGTCGCCCTCCTGCAGCCAGCGGTCCGGGCGGACGTTGCGCGCGTCCGTCATGCCGTAGGCCCGGCCCTGCTCCGCCAGGCCGTCCAGCAGAAAGGCGTCGCGCTCGTCCGGCCCTTCCAATGGCACGCCCAAGGCGTCCCGCAACTCGGCGGCGCCGCCGGCGTGATCGATATGGCCGTGGGTCAGCAGGATACGCTCGACGTTCAGGCCCAGGGTGGTGACCGCTTCCCGGATGCGCGGCACGTTGCCGCCGGGGTCGATGACCCAGGCCTGCTTGCTGCCGTCGTCCCAGATCAGCGTGCAGTTCTGCTGGAACGGCGTCACCGGGATGATGGCGGCCTGGAGTTCGGCCATGGCCGCTACTTCACGGTGGAGAACGCGGTGGGCTGCAGCAGCGAGCACTCGATGTTGGCGACGATCTGGCCGTCCCGCTCGGTTTCCGCGCGCTTGCTGATCCACTCCGGGTCGGACTGGAAGGCGGTCCACTTCGCTTCCCGCTCGGCCAGGCTTTCCCAGGCCAGCAGGTAGGTCAGCTCCTGGTTCGACGGGCCGATCAACGTGGTCCAGAACCCGGCCGGCCGGATGCCGTGGCGCTCCCATAAGGCCAGCGTCGTCTTCTCGAACCGGGCGAGCAGGTTGGGTAGCTTGCCGGGCAGGCAGCGGTAGACACGAAGTTCGTGGATCATCGGATGTCTCCATATTTTCGCCGGTTTTGCGCAGGATGACCGGGCGGGGCGCGTCGGGCAAGCCGTCGCTGCGGAAACTGGGCGGCCCGCGCGCCGTTGGAGGCGACATGAGCGAAACAAAACGCCGCCGTTGGCCGTTCGTGCTGGTAGGGGTGGCGCTCGCCTTCGCCGTGTTCCTGGCGGTGTTCCGCTGGGACTGGCTGATTCCCCTGGTGAACGCGCAGGCGTCCAAGGCGCTGGGCCGCCCGGTCACGGTGACGCACCTGCATGTGCGGCTGGGCCGGGTGCCGCACATCGAGGTCGAGGGCGTTACCATCGCCAACCCTGACAATTGGCCCGGCGGCGGCACCTTCGCGACCGCGGACCGGCTCAGCGTGAATATCGACGCCCTGGCCTATATCCGGTCCCGCGCCATCGTGATCCCGGACATCGCCATCGACCATCCGCAAATTGACGCCCAGCAGTTGGAGGATGGCCAGGCGAACTGGACCCTGGCGGGCGGGGGCAGCAGCACGGGGCCGGGACCGAAAATCGGCAATCTGCGCATCAATGATGGCCACGCGCACGTCGTCATGGCCAAGCTGAAATCCGACTTCAATGTCGATGTGGCCACCAAGGACGCCGAGGGGCAGCCAAGCCAGATCGTCGCCTCGGCCAAAGGCACCTACGCCAAGGCGCCCATCGACGCGACTTTCACCGGCGGCGCGCTGCTCTCTCTCCGGGACGAGTCGCAGCCTTACCCCATCGACCTCCAAGTGGCGAACGGGCCGACCAAGATTTCGCTGGTCGGCACGGTCAAGGACCCGCTGGCCTTCGCCGGCGCCGACCTGAAGCTTGACCTGTCCGGGCCGGACATGTCGCTGCTCCTGCCGCTGACCGGGGTCGCCATCCCGAAGACCCCGCCTTACCGGATCACCGGCGGCCTGGACTACGCGGACGGGTCGGTGAAGTTCACCGGCATGAACGGCAAGGTCGGCAGCAGCGACCTGGAAGGCGACCTGCAGGTGGACACCAAGCCGCAGCGCCCGGTGCTGACCGCCGACCTGCACTCGAAGCGGGTGGACCTCAAGGACCTCGGCGGCTTCATCGGCGCCGACCCGGGCGACGCCAGCAAAGGCACCAAGAAGCCGGCCCCCACGGCTGGCCCCTCGAACGGCCGTGTGCTGCCGAATGATCCCGTGAGCCTGCCGAAGCTGAACGTCGCCGACGTGCACCTGAAATACCACGCCGACCGGATTGAGGGCCGGTCGCAGCCGCTCGACAACATGCGGGCCGACCTCGACATTGTGGACGGCGCAGTGTCGCTGGCGCCGCTGAGCTTCGGCATCGGCCGCGGCCAGATCGTGTCGGACATCAAGCTGGCGCAGTCGGGCCAGGGGGTCCATGCCAAGACCACCGTGGATTTCCAACGGGTGGACGTGGACAAGCTGCTGACCGCCGCTGGCGTCGGGAAGGGCGCCGGAACGATTGGCGGGCGGGCGGTGATCGACGGCACCGGGCGATCGATGGCCGAGATCCTGGCGCATGGCAATGGCGAGCTGAAACTGTACATGGGGTCCGGCGGCGACCTGAGCGCATTGCTGGTCGACCTGTCGGGCCTGGAGTTCGGCAACGCGCTGCTGTCAGCGCTCGGCATCCCGAACCGGGCCAAGATCCAGTGCCTGATCACCGACTTCGTGCTGCAGCAGGGCTTGGTGGATGCGCGCACCGTGCTGCTGGACACCGACGCGGCGCGGGTCGGCGGCAAGGGCGACATCAACCTGCGGGACGAGTCGCTGAAGCTTGTGCTGAACACCGACAGCAAGCATTTCAGCATCGGCTCCCTGCCGGCGCCGGTCGATATCACCGGGACGTTCGGCAAGCCGAGCGTGATGCCGGACTTGGCTGTCATCGGCGCGCGGGCGGGCGCGGCGGTGGGCCTCGGCATCCTGCTCACGCCGCTCGGCGCGCTGTTGCCGACGATCCAGCTCGGCACCGGGGAGGACGGCGCGTGCGCCGGGCTCCTGCAGGCCGCGAAGGCTCCGCCGCGCATCCCG
>JAABUS010006732.1_pt1 | contig 13725 bp, 17 predicted proteins | sample 5560161 | NCBI WGS metagenome assembly JAABUS01 (sample SAMN10711885, study PRJNA513376) | rock metagenome | isolation source: Antarctica rocks | place: Antarctica: Victoria Land, Trio Nunatak nord | collected 2016-01-04 | reverse complement strand
ACACGAATGAGCTTTATCCAAGCCGACAATCCTGATGCAATGCTGCTCACTGCTGGATCTTGCTTGCGCATGCGAACATATCCCAGCTATCAAATACAGTTTAAAAATGGCCAAATTCACTCCAGTCCAGACCTACCGCAGGACTTGCAGCACGATGACCACTTCTGTGAAGTTCTTAACATGCAAGTTGAACTTTTGAAGCCACAAGGAAAGGCCCTGTCCAAGTTTCCAAACATTGAGGCTCCTCAGCTAGAGTGTTTTGTTGAAGTACGTTGACACATGCTAGTTGTGTTCAATTCTATTAGCTGAATGATGCGCATACATTGACAAGCTAATGGCTTTCTGCAAACTTGTTGCAACAGCAGCATGGACCGTCTCGATAGGACTACTCCGCATGCCATCACGTGCTCAAGGCGCCTCTGCATCAGCTAGCAGAGTACGTTTGAAGCTTTCAAAGACATCAACAGGGAGCTGTAGCAACTTACTTGCTATGTAATGGACTGAACAGGTGTTGGTACCCAAGTGCTTTATCAGTCCCAAGGTGAAGCTGGATTGGGAACAGGTGAGACACAAAGCTGCGCTGTTGATTAGCTTTGGCTAGTGAGGTGATTGGCACAGCCCTTTGTTCCCTGATGGTCTTGGCGCCATAAGGAGCCAAAGGCAAGCAGAATCCAGCCGCTGAAGAAGATGGAATTGGGCCCCCACTTTAGGGCCTGAAGGGCTAGAATATCACTCAGTGTAACTTTGTCGACATCCTTGCCTCTGAGGTAAATCTTTCACAGCAAGAGCAGGATAATGTCCCTCTCCAGCAGGATCTGGCTGATGCTAAGGATTGTGCGTCTTGCACAGCCATGTAGTCTACACTTTCTCTGTTTTCTTGGGGACAGCAGAACCCTCTGGGTAGCCATCTTGAAGACCTGTTGCTTGTAGCCTTGGCAGTACTGGCTGACCTGTGTGAGTGTGGTTGGATGTCCAGCTGTGTTGAGCCTAGACCAGTTCCTACTCGCCCAATGAGCTTGACAAGCAGCTCTAAGGCTGCAGAAGAAGGTTCTTGAGGATGCTGGATTATGATAGATTTTACTGGGTTTCTCCAGAGTTGCGAGGAATTGTTGAGGGAACCCCAATCCAAAACAAGCTGAAGGGCAAGCATTAGGGGTGTGTGTGTATGCGTGCCCCGAGTCGCTCAGCTGCATCATCCTTCTGATCAGCTGTTTTAGTAAGCTTTCTCTGTCTTTCTCTGTCCTTTCCTACTTTTTCTGAAAAGATGCAAGTGAGTCATTAAGCGTTTATGTACTGCACTAAGTACTAGAAAGCGAATTGGAGCTGGAAACACAGATACAATTTGTGATTTAGGCAGAATCAGGCTATTTATGAGCAACATTCCTTTTACTAATCTTCAGGTTGCATGACGACAATCAGTCAACGATGCTATGGGTCAGGCAACCTACAGTTCGTCTTTTGCGCTTGACTGCCGACACCACTAAAGACGCATGCGCGTGGCATGTACGGTACTCAGAAGCAGGCACCAACTGCGCCCGGCTGTCATGCCGCTGGTCTTACGTATCAAGTCTCAAAAATAGCAGATCAGCATAACGCGATACACAAGCAGTCTTCTCTCGGTCGTGCTGCCTGACTGCGCTGCCCAAGTTTAGTTCGAGCAGGGCGCAAGAGATGTACCACGAAGCCACACGCCAGAGGAACAGGGCAACGAGTCTTGCAAGTCACTGCCTGCTGCGGCTATCAACGCTGTCACTGCTTTTGCTGGCTCATTGCAGCAACATCGCTGCACCCGGGAGAGTAAGTTGGACAAATTGCATTATACTTGCGAAGTCAAAAGGCAAAGCACCGAACGCAAAAGTTATCTATGTAACTCTCTCTGCTTGCACGGTCAGGTGCCGAGCGCGACTTTGGACACCACAGGCGCTGCCCAAGTATATGCGGAGACGACGACGGACGGAGCAAGTGCCACTCAAACGCAGCTGCTGGACAACACAGCTTGGCTGTCAGATTTCAAGAGGGCATACACTTTTATCCCAAACTCACTTTTGCCTGAGAACGAGTATCAAACATTTTTCACCCGAGTCTATAGGTACCAACATCAATGAGACACCTGCATGACTATCTGCCTAGCCATGACCCCGCTTTCTTCAATGGTCCTGTCATTCAGCAAGCCAGCAGCACTCCCCATATTGTTGCATGTAATCAGCACTGGTAGCAATAGCCTCATGGAATGAGTATTCACAGTTGGCTTACTCAGAATGCTCAGAAGCTTCAGAGCTCATTAGGGGGCAGGCGGCCACCACCTATGGCTACAAACCTGTGCAAAACAAAGTGCGTACATCTTACTTGCAATGACGCTGCAGGGTAATTGGGGAAGGAATACTTCCAATGAAACAAGGGCTGCTAGATGTCCAGGCCAATGTTTTGAGCACACACTGCCCCTTGCTTGGATACAGCTGTCGGGGCTACCTGATGAGCGGCAGTGCATCTATTCCACGCACCTTTAAGGAGTTGTTACAGCTGAAAAGTGAGTGTCGTAGAGCAGCTGATTGTAAACAGAGCTTGGATCGCTGTGCACAGGATTGCCTTGAAATGCACCAGTGACCAAGCAATGCAAGTGGAAGTGTTTGGCATTGAACATGCTTCCAGTGTTGCCTTTGGCCTACACATTGCAAGGTATGAGCTTGCCACATGCAAAGACCTGTGCCTTCACCTCGAAGCTCTACGTCTGGCTTGGATCTCAGCACACATCGGCTTATCAACTGGAGACAGCCAAAACAGCAAAGAGCTCATTACAACTCTGTGTGCTCTGGTGCACTCGGGTGCTACCTGATGAGCGGATTACAACTCATGTGTGCTAGTGCTCATACAAGATACTATGCTAGATCCACTGTCAGCCAATTTGCTGGCAACATGTGCAGTAAGGTTGTATGTTGCTACATGCAGGCACAGCTCCTGCAGAACTATGCAGGACCGTCTGCATGGTGCAGATCTTCCCACTCAGCATGAGGGAGGCCATTTCTGACTGCCCAGCCTGCCTGGGCCTGCAGTCAGAGGCAGCCTTTCAGCAGTATGACATCGTGCATGCTTTGCTGGAGGTGTCCATAGACCGCAACTCATTCATACCTCTGGTCATGAGACTACGCTGGTTCCCCACCACCTCTGGTCCACAGTTTGCAGATGCCGGGATTCAGGTGTGTGACCCACCCATAAGACCTGCTGCACAAATGCATGTCTTGCATGCTATATCACAACATTCAAGGCAGAATAGTATATGCCACAGCAAAATTCAATCAACAGCATCTTCATTGGACGCCCTGCAACTGTGTGTCACACAATGTGCTGGCTAGCTTGCCCCATGTCACAAAAGCAGCTGCAGCAGCAGCAGCAGCTCTGCACACTCTGCTAGGTATGTGTAGCAATGGTGTTGCGTCTGTCTGCCTGCACAGTTGCTCAGTGGTGTACAACACCTTGCATCGCATGCACACAACAAATGTGTGTCAATGAAAGACAATCAGGTTGTAATCGTGGGCCGCCCTGCCTCTTCCTGTCATCCGCTTGCAGATGGTTGTGGACATCTGCAGCCACCCCAAGCAGCTGAAGTCAGCCACAATGATTTACACCAAGCACACACCAAAAAGGAAACACCAACAGCTTAACCTACACAAGTGATATAATGTAGCACAGGCAGAGACTTGGTCACGGCAGTATGTTTGACTGTTCTGACTTGCGTGCAGAGAGAGCTGCCACAGTTGGAACAGCACATCATCCACAACCCACATCTGGCGCAACATGTTCCCCAGTGGATGCCCTACACTGTTGTCTCACTCATCATACAGGTGGGCGACGTCTGTCTGGCATGCCAAGAAAGCTGTTTCGTTGCTGAATTAGTGCTGACTTTTTGCCTGGTGGCGGCCTGTATGGGCTTCCGTTTGGCCAGATGCATTGGAGACTGGGTCCTCTAGGCCAGTCTCAAGCGTCAACTAGTTTCCAATCTGTACTGCTGCTCAAGTCATTGTGACTGTCATGGCAATGTGCAATACTGGAAGGTGAAGTAGTCAAAGCACCGTGTATACTGTGATATGCAATGCATGTGTAGTATGCATCAAGAAGATCTGCATGTTTGCACTTGCCAGATTAGCACGCACAACATGTCACGGTCCTGTTTACACACATTAACACACTGCTTCATGGACAGAGTGTACAGTCAGGCAGCCCAGACACTAACCACATATGCTCTTCTGCATGCCATCACATTACACAAGCCAGTGCCACAGCTTTGGTTGCTGCCTGGTCAATGTACATTTACAGCCACAGTCATGGATGTTGTGGTGCAGATGTATGGCTCAGATGTAGCACCCTTGACAATTGGTAAGCAGAACCTAGTGATGTATGTCCTGAGGCAGCTGGAGAAGCACTTCGTTGTGGTCAACCAGTTCTTCCGGCTTAAAGATTGTAGCCACAATGTAGATCAGCAGAGTGCTAGCCTTTCCTTGACCATTGTGACTCACACGGGCATCACAGACGTGGGCTTGGACACAGTAAGCAGCCATCTGAGCTCTGCTGTGTCAAGATCTAGACATAGCTGCTGTATCACTTTGTGTCTATTGCTGCCATACCTGCAGTCCAAGCTCTTGTGTGCTTGAATCTGCATTGCCAATGAGGTGCTTGATCAAGTGCTCTGCCGTCAAGGTTGTGCATTGATCAAGCTCATTTCTGGATGCTGACACATTGAACTAGCCGGGTTGACTTGATGAGTGCGACGCGTCAGCTTTTTATGCATGCGTGGTGATCAGCTTACTGCACATTTAGGCGTAATAGAGATTATTTTGCCTTCTCAAGTTAGCCAGCTCCAGCACAGCGTGTGTTGACACTGATGGACAACTACAGCTGTGCCATGGCGTGGCCTCATCAGGAGGGATCTGACCAGTCCTTCTGCATTTGCAGGTGATTGTGTCTTACTGTGAGCAGTTCACAAACAGCCTGCGGCAGGCAGGGCTGAATGTGACCAGGGTGATGGTCACAGGCCCCCTGCCCTGCCCCAATGAAACAGTTGCAGACCAGATGGTGCATCAGCTGGGGCCGCCCTCAACCTGGCAGCAGCTCAGGCAGGTCATCACAAACTTTACATTTCTTGTCTTTAGGACTCAACAGGGGTGCATATATGCATGCATGCATGTGAACTTTCTTGCAACTGCCTCTCAGGCGTTTTACCTGGAACACAGTTGCAATCTTCAGAAATCAGGTGGGTTTGGGGATCATGTGCGCTTGGTGTTTGACAGAATTTGTGCTTCCAGTTAACATATCCAGCCTGCAGGCACTTAGCCTACCCAGCTCTCAAGCAAAGTAGCCTCACAGGACAGCACCCTTGTCACATGCAAGTCGCTTGCTGCAGCCTGAGCAATATCAGTCTTGACCACACATCCTCTGGGCCATCTCATTTCATTCTTGTCACTTCTCGGTTTGCGATCGGGGGTATGGGTCCATTTGTGACCAACTGCAATATGTAGAGACAGAGTGTGATGCTGCAAGTCCATGGCGGTGCCTACCATCATGGCAGGCCTTGCAACTGTGCTGGCAATGGCAGCTCTGTACAATGGGGCAGGGGCTATCAAGCGCCTGCCCCATCTGCTCAGCTCAGTGCTAGGCACCAGGAGAGTAGCTCCTGAGCAGGTATGCCTTAAGGTGTATTTGCCAAGAGCCATGACGCAAGACAGAACATTGCTGGCATTGCTGTAACCGTTTGCATAGGCATCAATGCATACAGTGCATATAGAAAGCAGGTCAGCATGTACTGCAGTGAGACAGAATGTCATGTCAACCACTTGTACAAGCAGCAGCATCTATTAATTTTAGTTCTGTCAAAAGTTTCAAATGCTGAAAAGAATATACAAAAGTGGAGTTATGTTGTATTGATCTGTGTAGAGCAGCAGTGACGCCTGCTGTGATGCAGCTGCAAACATACAGCCTGCCTGCTCAGCGCAGCTGTCCCACAGTCAATGATCACTGGACTATGCCTGCACAACATTTTCAATTCATTCATGGATAAAGCCCACACAACAAAACAGCTGACTCAGCCACAACCCCAGAGATTCACACCATCCCCAGCTCTGACGCTCATGCCTGCCAGGAGCATGCCACCTGTAAGGGTGTACTTCTGACATGCATTTGCATGTGCAGAACAAGGCAATGGACTATAGCTATGCGGGCAGGTATGCTAGACGATTACATGTGGACCTGTTCACAGGCCCTCAGGCTGAGCGGGCTGATCTGGAGATCTGCAAGTTGGCTGATGGTACACCGTGGGTGTTGGGCTCTGGCGCATGTGGGGTGGTGTATAAGGTCAGCCACACTTCAGTGCAACACCATGCAGAATGTGCTGTAGACCTTTTGACGCGCTGTAGACTGCAGCTGGCATGATTCCTGCCTCAGTCGTCTTGGCAGAGCACTCAGCATGGTGCTTCTATCTCAGATACATGACTGGACACCTCACATCACCCAAAGCAGACACAACAGCAGTACAGGCGTGAGGCATGTTGCCAAATCATAATTTTGCAATTGATGCCACATGCCTTGTTGCACAATTGTAGTCTGCACTGTACACCTGCCTAGGAATCAGGACCCCTTGCTTTGTAGGCAAAGTGAGTTGTGCATTGTCACCAAGAATTGGCAGCTGCAGCCTTCAACGCAGGCTGCTGTGATCTGCGTGGACAGACAGAGAGACAGTCAGCACCTACCTGCTTGGACTGCCAATATCAGGGCACAAGGCTCAGAAACCAAGTTGTTGTAGGGAGGCTAGCAAGCCACAATAGTTACAAGTATATTGGCTTGATGCTGTAAGGCACCAACCAGAGCGCAATCATAAGTGTGTCTCTGATTGGGTGAGTATGCATTGCAACCGATCAGAGAGACACTTATGATTGCGCTCTGGTTGGTGCATTACAGCATCAAGCCAATATACTTGTAACTATTGTGGCTTGCTAGCCTTCCTACAACGACTTCGTGCTTTAAACATATGCTGCGCCATCAATCTATGGTGGGTAGGCAGATCAAACAGACAGGCAGACAGACAGACAGGCAGGCAGGCAGGCAGGCAGGCAGGCAGGCAGGCAGGCAGGCAGGCAGGCAGGCAGGCAGCCAGGCAGCCAGACGGACTGACAGACAGACAAGAAACAGTGGACAGACAAATGGTTTGCAATGCAGGCAGTGAGGGATGGTGTGCAGGATGTAGCTGTCAAGGTGCTGGCTGCCTCTCCTACAAAGGCCATCCAACTTCATGCCCTCAAAAAGGTGCGCCCTTGTTTGGCCACGTTGATCATGCTCAGAATGCCAGGCAAAGTAATTTGCTCTCAGACACTCATCTGCAGTGGGCACTGTTACATTTCCATCTTTACTCTCAAGAGGATGTGCCCTTGGTTGGCCATGTTGATCACGCTCAGAATGCCAGGCAAAGTAACACGCACTGAGACTTTGATCTGCATTGTGTACTGCTACATGGGGAAGACTACACGCATGAACAGTGAACAAGGGATGCGCAACAAAGTCTCACCATCCAGTTTGCTTTCGGATAACATCACTCACTATTGGTCATGTGCTGTCATTGCCTCATTGGTTCATTCATCATACTGATTATTATTATTAGTATTATTATTATTATCAGTATTATTATTAGTATTGTTGTTTTTATCTTTATTACTATCATTATTGTTATTGTTATTAGTATGATTAGTTTGTGTACTGCAGGAAATCTGCCTGTTGCGCGTGCTGTCTTTTGATCCCAACATGGTCCAGTTCTATGGGGCCTGCTTGGACCCTGGCTTCCCCATGCTGGTGCTTGAGTACATGCAAGGGGGGGACCTGCTGTCTTGCATACAGCATGACTGCTACCCCACACCTGTTGGGGAGTTCAAGTGGTACAAGAAGGGGGGCCGCATTGCTCTTGATGTGACCAAGGGCATGGTCTTCATGCATGAGCAAAAGGCAAGTGTCTTCAGCTTATAAATTTCATGCATGAGCAAAAGGCAAGTAGCAGTGTCTAAAAAAGGTTTTGCATGAGCAAAATACAAGTGCCGTCGTGTTATAGATTTCATGCCTGAGCAAAAGGCAAGTAGCAGTGTTTAAAAAAGGTCTTGCATGAGCAAAAGGCAAGTAACAGACATCATGCATTATCAGAAGGCAAGCGACATTGGTTCAAAAAGATTTTGCATGAGTAGAAGGCAAGTTGACATTGTCTCACTTGCAAATCATCCAGCACAATGAAGGTTCCTTGCCTTTGGACCTGACATTAACATGCATGTAAGTGCTATGCATGTGTCAACTGCAGATGCGCATTTCTGCAGTACAGTCACACTGGATTGTTATGCAGTACAATTACACGCGGTTGTAAGCAACCTCTATAAGACTACTCAGTACCAGGGAACACAACAGGCAGGCTGCACTGCAACCTTCTTGGGCACAAGCAGAGGCGCAGCACAAGCTCACTTTCTGCAAACCCCCTTGCACGACTTGACTGTATCTAAATATGAACTTTGGACTACGTGTTTGGGCAAGCTCCACCCACACTTTCTGTTTCAAGTTGTCCTGGAACTGCACATGTGGGTTTGCAGCAAGCAGTTGTAGTGTCAGTGTGCTGTGACGGTGCTGCAGGCTCAGTTGCAGCCTTCATTGAGGAGCTGACAGACAAAGCACAATGGCACTCGCCCAATAGCGCTTGCTCAATCTCGAGACGCTGATTTGCAGGTTGTGCACAATGACATCAAGTCCAAGAACATTCTGCTGACCAAGGACGCAGCTGTGGCCAAGATATCGGATGTGGGCACCTCTCGCATCCTGGAAACTACAGCAACCACTCTCAGCTTTCCCATGCTCTGTACGTATGCCTACGCTGCACCAGAACAGCTCATGGGTACCAGAGACGTATGCACAGACAAGGTTAGCCGGTGTGCCCCCTGCGTGCATCATGCTGTTGCATGGGCACAACACCAAACAATCAACCACTAAATCATACACTCAGCGAGTCTTGATAGGAGAGAATGTTGGCCAAACCTCACCCCTGTTTCCAAAGAAACAGTACTCTTTGCTACATTCTGAAGATAAGTGTGCAGTAATATGGGCCTGAATGCTTCTGCCCCTCTGGCGCGCTTGGTCCTCCAGATATCATGCCGAATGCACTCAGGTTGCATACACACAGCCTTGCTTGTTGCAGGTTGACATGTTCAGCTTTGGGGTGGTCCTGTGGGAAATTGTAACTCAGGAGACCCCGCGTCGCGGTTTCTTGCGCAGGACTTTAGTCCCCAATGAATGTCCCCAAATCATTGAAGAACTCATCACCAGCTGCCTGAATGCTGTACCATCAGATAGACCAAGCGCCAAGCAAGCTTGCAAAATCATTGCTTCAACACTGCACTTACCTGACCCAGCTGTTGGCCTAGGCGCTAGCTCTGCAGAGGCCATCTGAAAGTTAGTCTGCCACAAGGACTGTATACAATGTTTGGGGCAGTGTGCATAAGGGCGCTTGGGGCCGGCCCTGGACCCACCTTGTGACAGCCACCCTGCCTGACTTCCTTGTCTGATGATCCGGTCTGAATCAGTTCTTGATGTTGTGTTTCCTAGACCAGACTGACAAGGCATGCTACTTATGGCACCTTTGGCGGCCATCCTGCTGCAGATATGCAGTGTGTTGGCTCTGTGACGCTCAGCGTCGAGCGGCTCTATCCAAAGAGCTTATTTCATATAAATGAGCAGGTACGTGAGCAGGCTTTAGCTGATTGGCATTGCAAAGCAGGAGTCTTCTCTTTTGCAGCTTTTGTCGTTGGATAAGCCTATCGACAGTTGCCAGCATAGATGCCTGTTATGCACGGTTGGGCTGCTGATTTCCTTCCTTTTGTTCTTTGCCTTGTGCTTCTTTTACACATGTACAGTATTGATTGTCTTAGACATATGGTCTTGTTTTCCCCATGCACAATAAGATGCATGCTCAGCCTGTGAGTTTGACGGCAAACTCCTGAGTCGTCACACAGTTGTGGTTACCCATCGATGGTAACCACAACTGTGTGACGACCGGTGAGGAAATTCTCACCATGGTCAGCACTTGTTGCTGCTGGGTCTGACTGCTGCGTTTGACAGCATCTGCTATTGCAGACATATTATATTTCTTGATAAAGCTCTATCTGAATCACAAATTTGGTTTGACCATGGTTCACTCATCACACTTTGCTGTAGTAGTCAATTGGTTTGTGCCAGTCAGCTTGGATAGGGCTCATCAAGATCTCGTGCAAGCCTGTTGAGGTCATGGAATGCTGCATGCAATGCGCGACACGCAAACAAGACCAATTCGTACCACTGAGGAAACAAGCCCAATTGCTTGCTGCCTTTCCACAAAGCTGCCTGTCCCAAGGGTGTTGGTGTTGCCCTTGAGAGGTCACATCATCCCCAAATTAGCCCATGTAGATGTGCATGGCTTAAACCGTGAAATCGGACACTCAGCGCTCCGCTGCAGATCAACCATAAATAAACGCGTTGCATGCGATATTGATGTACTCTGCTGCATAATGTACAGCTCACAAGATCGTAGCTTGGCCCCACTTGACCATCCTTTTGACTGTACCCTTGTCTTCTGATCTGTGCGGCCACCACTCCCATGGCCGATTTTGGGAGGATTCAGGTGCCCCTGCACTGCGCAACTTGCTTTGCTGACTGTGGATGCCCGGAACTGCTATTGATCCCCAGGCTTTGTGCAGAAAGAACTCAAGGAGATCGATCGAGACAAGGCTTCTGGCGTCACCATTCAGATTACAGAGGGGAACTTGCAGAAACTAACAGGCTTTGTAGAGGGGCCTAAAGACACAGCCTACGAAGGAGGCTACTTTGTTGTTGATATCACCCTTGGTAGGCTCACTTTGCCAGGAAATTTTGATACTAACTCATACCAACGGGCCAGTTTACAATGATGTGATGCTGCTGTCTTGACTGCAGACAATCAGTATCCTTTTGTGCCGCCCAAGATGCGTTTCATAACAAAAGTCTGGCATCCCAACGTGAGCAGTGCCAGTGGGGCCATATGTCTTGACATTTTGAAAGATCAGTGGTCTCCAGCTTTGACGCTAAAAACAGCTCTACTTAGCTTGCAAGCTCTATTGTCCTCTCCAGAACCAGCTGATCCTCAGGTGAGTGCTTGTCTCACAGCCAAACAAGACCTGTCAACATTCAGCTGAAGCATTGCACCACACTTGCCGTACACCGCATGTTTTGCAGGGGGGCGCCTCAGTTAATGTGATGTCCTGCAGGATGCTGTTGTTGCCAAACAATACATGAGCAAAAATAAAGAATTCCAGCGACAAGCCAAGGATTGGACCCAGACATATGCAGCCAAGCCAAGCGCAACTGACTCAAGGGTATGCAACCCCCTGACAAGCATCTTCAGGGTTTGCTACAGACTTAAAGCAATTCAGGCAGCTTGTAGCAGATGCGTGTCAACGCTGCAGCTGTGTGACATACATTGTGCTGTGTTCAGGTACAGCAACTAGTTGATATGGGCTTTCCGTATGATGCTGTGTCTCGGGCCCTGCTGTCTGCTGGCGGAGACTCAAATGCAGCGCTGGAACGACTTCTGGGTGCTTGAAGTTGCAGCTGATGCAGAGGATGCGCACACAACTAGACCACTGTCTTTGGCAAGAGTGCTTTGTGTGATATGAGTGGGCATGCATGAAGCATTCTCAGCCTCTGCAGCCTTCAGAGCCAAGGCTGGCTGCACAGCCTGATATGCAACCAACAGTGAATAATTTTTTAATGTAGTTTCAATGTCTCTATGATTCACGCATTTTACCAAGCTCTGCAAATTTGTGTGTCCTTGGGGAACTTCACTTTAAAGTGTATCTGAGATCCAGTATATCAAGGTTCAAGCAAGGCTTATAAGGAACAAATGTATTTTTGAGTGCTCGCTATCTTCATCACCTCACCGTTTGCTACAGAGCAGCTCTAGCTTTAGTGACGACACTCACACCTGACATTGTGCACACTGTTTGTGGGAGCACCCATAGGAGCACAACATGTAGGGCGTTTTGTGGAGTCGTCCTGTCCTGTCTATGGGACGCCCTTACCTTTCAGGTCAAATTAGCATGCAAATGCGAAGGTTTGACCGAAACTCAGGTGCAGCAGTGATCTGTTGCTGTTGTCGCATGCAGCGACGTCGAAACTTGAACCTCGTCCCAAGTGCAGACGACTGCCAAATTCGCAGCTACTTGGGGCAGTCTTTGTCAGCTGAGTGACACAAAACGTTCTTGCTCGGCTTGTTCACAACGTAGCTTCCAGCCGTGCGCCGCGGACATCATGTGCACAGGTTAGGCCGTCAGCCATAGGGTTGCTGGCACAGCCTCAGCTATCGTCATGGCATTGTACGCTACAAAAAATGTCTCGCAAGCAGCAGCACTGGCTTTGAGGCAACTGCAAGACCAGCTATCTGTAGCGTACACAGACAATGCAAAGCTGCAGCAGGAGCGCTCTGACTTACGTGCCGAGATGCACACATTCGCAGAAGCTCAGAAAGCCGAACTTGAGCAAAGCCAAGCAGACAGCACCAAGCTTGCTAAACAAGTCACTGAAATGCGTACAATGCTTGAGGAGATGCGCGATGCCTTGGAGACAACGGCTGATGAGAACACTCAGCTCAGTAGAGACCAAGAGAGAAGCAGCAAGGCAAGCGTGTCGTTGGAGCAAGAGCTAGAAACCAGCAGGTTGGTGAAATCATGTGCTATGCATCATGGCACTTAGAATCAGATGATTGCAATGCATCAGCGATACCCAGGTATGAAGCGTACAAGCACAATGCACCATGCATATGCAGTTGTGGTCTGTTGCGGCGCTGCATGTATGACCGTTTCTCAAGCTTACTGAGAATGCTGCACTCACAATTGTTCTTAGCCAACAAACCATCAGTTGTAGCATGTCTTATGAATAGGCAGCAGAATGTCATTGCATGGTGCACTGTCATGCAGGAGGGACTTGAAGCATGCACAGCAGTACTCGCAGCAGATGAGCGCACGCATGGCATCTGCTCACCTGATGATTCGGAATGCCGAGGCTGCCTCAGCTCAGCAACTAGCTGCTGCAGCAGCTGCCGAGCATAAGGCAGAGAAGCTGGATCTAAAGCTAGCTGATGTGCAATGGGAGCTTGAGCAATGCCAGCGGCAGCTGAAGGACAAGACAGCAGAGGCAGAGCAGCAACTGAAGGTCTGGGTCATGCTGTCCTGGCAATGTTGAACACAGCCGAGCATTGTCTGAGCAGCATCAGCTTGTGCTGAGGCAGATTGCAATGATCGATGTGCCTTGAGCAGCTCTGAGCAATGTAGCATGTTACATAGAACAGTTGTTGTTGACCAAGAGTCAATGCACATCTGCACACCAGGCATCCATAGCTGAGGCCTACTGCAAGCGATGCAAGTCTTCATTGCAAAACTCAAGCAGAGCTGCCAGGACTGCAAGTTTTACCAGCCGCCAGACAGCATTCTAACCATGACCAGGCTCAGCATCAGACTGTCAGCTGCATTGTATTGTACACACTCTGCATAGCGTACCACAACAGCATTGAGGGGTTGATGTTGCCACCAAGGCCGCACTCACAGATTGCGTCGTTAGGCTGCCACATGCCATAAGTCCCCCTCTGTGCAATATGCAGCAAAACAGGGGCGCATTGTATGTTGTTTGGCATTGCAGGAGAGGGACGCAGTG
>JAABUS010006731.1_pt1 | contig 13726 bp, 20 predicted proteins | sample 5560161 | NCBI WGS metagenome assembly JAABUS01 (sample SAMN10711885, study PRJNA513376) | rock metagenome | isolation source: Antarctica rocks | place: Antarctica: Victoria Land, Trio Nunatak nord | collected 2016-01-04 | reverse complement strand
CATGAAGGACAAGCCAGCACAAAATGCATGATACTTGAAGTGGGTCCACTCTTCTTGCCTGGCGTGAAGAGGCGGGGTTATGAGGCAGATGCCTACTGGGCAACATTGCTGCAGGGCTGCGCAGCATGGTCAGAGGCCTGCCGGCATCTGTAGAGCATGAAGAGGAGCCACCTGCAGAAGCTGGTAGCCTGGCATGTGTGCCCTGCTGGGTTCTACTTGCTTGCCCAGGTTTGTTGGACAGCTGGCTTGATGAACCTGCAGTATTGTGAGCATGATAGGACAATAGAGGTTGGAATCAGACTGGTTAAGGAGTACACTTTTGCTGAGACGTATGAATGAGGTCCAGCATCTATTGCAGCCAACAGACAGGTATGCTGCAGCCCACAGATACTGTAATGTCCCTCAGAACCCACTTGACAGCCAATGTCAATTACCCAGGCAGTTGAACTGCCAAGCTGCCAATGCCTGTTGAAAGGGCAGTCAACTGTAACAATGCAACATTCAGGAGCAGCTGTCTCAGTTTGTTAGTAAATGCAGCCTGCTGCATGCATTCTGAAAAGCATGCTTGTTGTACAGGCTCTACCTTGCGGGCAGCTGGCAGCCCAGTCAAGCAGCCGACAATCGCTGCCATCCCAGTCTTCACTCCTGTGCTTACTGGCAGCAGAGTAGTGGCGCATGCCTGTGGAAGGAGGCAACTCTAGGGATGCTGCTGGAACACCTCGCCCCTGCATGCACAGCCACAAACAGTGAGAGACTGCCAGGTCTGCTCATGTTGTGCCAGCTGAGCAAAGTCAACATACGACACAAGGTACAGTGTGTTTGCTGTTGCTCTGCACTACCCTGTGCAGTGTGTGAAGCTTGGATATTTTTGATGTCACGAGCAAGTCAGCTGTGATCAGCTAGTGGCATAATGGGTTTGGCTGCTAGAGGACATCCACTATGCAGGGCAGCTACATGATGTTGTGTGACATTGCCTGTGCAGCCCAGACGCCTGGCCAGAACATTCGCACACCGGTATATTTCAACGTACTATCACATAGTGTCGTGAACAGGGCTGCTTGCTGGCCCTGAGGCGCTTACCCTCATTGTCTGTGGGGACCCGTGAGGGCTGTCAATGTGACCAGCCCCACATCTTGCAGCTGACCTGCCCTGGCTGCCTTGGCTGCTGGGGCTACTCTCACTGCTCACTGCTGGTGCTGGTCGTTGACTAGTCAGCTTCTGCCATGCTGTCATAGCAGGCTTGTCAGCCTGACCTGCATCTCGCGCTTCTATGGCATGCCTGTGACTGTCACTAGCATGGCAACTGATGACTCCTGGCTGCTGATGCTGTACATGATCCAGCTGGCACCTGCCAAGTCTTGTTCTAGCAGCATGACTGGAGGCAGCTTGGGGCGATTGCAACCGCTCAGGAGCCCTGAGCAGAGTCTTGTTCAGGCTTGCAATGCGAGCTTCAAGCTCCTCCAAGGTCATCAGCTCCTCTCCTGAGTCATCCCTGGACACTGATGCAGAAGCTGGCAGACCTGACTCATGCTGCAGCTGAGGCGCCTGCTGTGACTGAACCGCCTCTTGGCTCGGTGACTTGGCAGGGAGGTGAGCAGGCGTCTGTAGCCTGTGCTGTGCTAGGCTGCGCTGGCTGGACACCTCTTCAGACTGCTGCTGCGGCAGCTCAGCAGGCACCTGTTGAGGCACCTGGCGAGGCAGCTGCTGATGCAACAGATGAGGGTGCTGTCGCTGCTCTGCCGCATTGTTTTGCTTTGCATGCTGCATTTCTCCCTGCACGCCCTGCCCTGTTAGCCTTGCCATGCCCACGCTCTGTACGCTGTCAGCATCATCTGGGACCTGCTGCTGTAGTTGTTGAACTTTGGGCACAGCTGTGCTGGCTTGCGCAGCCTCACGCACAGCTTGAGGTGATGCAAGTTCAACAGGGTGCAGTGAGGCGCTAGATGCAGTGGCAAACAGTGCTGCGCCGTCAAAGCACTCATTAGCAGTGATGCTGGTGATGGGCGCTGAAGGATCAATACTGCGCAAGCTGGAGGCTACAGACTGCTGACTGGTGCTGCTTGGCGGGCTGTCATCATGCATGGCCAGGTTGTGCAGCGCAGCCTACACACCACAGAGTTTTGTGCCGGTTGAGGACAAAGCAGGAAACAGCCATGCGTTCCCTAAGCCATGCAACAACCCCAGCCAGCTACTGCTGCTACAAGATGCATTTTGTCATGCAAGCGCTGCTCATGCTCTAACGCCAGCACCTGCATCTTAGACACTAGGAAAAGCTTACACGCAGCATCTCTCTGCTGGCTGCATTCCTGCCAGCAGCCGCCTTCACACGACCTCTGTCTTGCTGTGGCAAAGCCATGGTCCCTGGCTCAGCATACTCATTGCTGACAGTTTGGCTGCCTTGGTATAGAGGCTGTACTCCATCAAGGTCATGCCGCGGCCTGCTGGGCTCCTGTATAAGCATGATCACAGCATGCAGGACACCAAAGAAAACGAATTCCTCGTATTGAATGCAGCTGACGCTGGGCATCAGCAATATTGCACCAAAGAGATCATCGCTTGTCAGCACCAATATCTCTCGGAATTGTAATGTGACCAACACCTTTCAACTGAAGTTAAACGCTGTAATGCTGCAGGTGTGAAAAGAGCATCTGACATGAAGTACCAAGACCCAGTGCAAGGCAGATCAGCTTATCAAGCCATCATTCACTTGGTCACTTGCTTCTCAGGTTCGTCTACCATGCATGCAATGCAACATTGCCATACCTGAACCCTGCGCCTAGCATAGCTGATAGGCTGATGGTGCCTTGGCTCCAGATCTTGTTGAGTGCTGTGCGCTGCAGCTGATGGTCTAGCTGCCAAGCCCAGCAGTCTGGATTCTGCTGCATCAGCCAGCCTTTCATCTTTGCTCTGACGCCCATGCCAGACTGGGTTGTCACCCCCAGCGCTTACCTCCGCATCTTCCAGATCCCTGCATTGCCGTGCAAAGACTAGGTCAGCAGTATTTCTCGTATCCATCCCTTTGCTTTGTATCTTATCAAAACCAGTGTTTTTTGCATTGACTGAAGGATAGGCCCAGCAAAGATATCGCCCACCTTGCCTTGCGCTTAGGTCTAGATGTCCTTGTATGTTGCATGCAGCAGGCAGTGATTGGGCATGCTGTAGGCTATCAGGCTGATCCTGAACAGGCACGTGCAGAAATGCAGGCAGAGCGACCGGCCAACACAAAGGCTGCAGCATTGCAAGACCATGACCAGCACAATGCGTACAAAAACCAAGCTGCACTGTGCAGGAAGAGTCAGATATGCACGTGCACCTCCAAGTGCTGTAAGCTTTTCCAGGGGTTCCAGTGTAGCTACTGAGCATCTGCACCATACCATGAGTTGTATTGAGCCACATGCTGATCATCCTGACCGCCCAAGCTGACTGGCTGGCCATGCATATGCCTTGACCTGACAGCAGGACCAGCTGGCACAGCCCTTGCTGAAGCATGTTGCCCATGTGCTGTGCCATCAAACCTCCCACTTTGGTGCCAGGACTGTTGCTGCTGTGGCTGCACGCCCTGTGTCTGGAACTCAGGCTCAAGATGCATGCGACCCTGATACCGCTCCTGATACAGCTCATCCTGATGCGTAACACCTACGTCATCGTTTGCAGGCCCCACATGGCTGCTGGCATGGTCCATGTGACGAGGGTGCCTTGACGACCCCTCAGCTGCTGAGTCAGCTGCTATGGCGCTTGTGAGAGCTGCTATGTCTGCTTCCAGTTGTGCTGGGTCCATTGAGAAGCAATCGCTGCTGGATCTGGATGGACGCTCATTCTGCCACAGCTCTTGAGCAGCGCTTGGCTTATGCGGAGGGGCAGAGGCTGGCCTGTGCTGGTGACTGAAAGGCACATTAGCAGGCAGATTCGAGGTGTCTTGAAGGGGCTGAGGAAAGGCCTGGTAGCTGAAGTGTTGTGGTTGTGCTGCAGCCTCACTGTGCTTGGTGCCGCTCTGACTTTGGAAGGGACTGCTAGGCGGCTGATGCTGCTTTGAAGCTGCGCTTGCAGTGCTGGGGCTGCTGTGCCTCAAGCCGCCTGTTCATGACAACACACAAATTTAAGCTTGACAGTATGCGCCAGAGTGGGTATGATCCAGTGTGTATGCCTTGTCAGCTACGGCTACAGATACATTGTGAGCCCGTACACACAGCCAATGGCCATGGGAAGCACATGAGGCAGCAAGTCAAAGCAATGTTCCAGGATGATGGCCTTGCCACGGCAGATGGTGACACACGACTTTCAGTGACAAGCCATCAGGAGTACACTGTCGCATGTGGACATGCACTGACCTGAGCCAACTTTGCTGTTCTCTGCGCCGCTCTTGGCTTTGTTGGCTGGCGCCTTGTGCTGGTTCAGCAGACGCGCCTCCAGCTTGCGGATGTATGCATCCTTCAGTTGCATGGCTGCCTCACTGTCCTTTGCCTTGGACACCTGCATGGTTCATGCATCTGTTCACCAAACTTGTATGTGTCTTTCCCCTAGGGACATGTACATACAGTCCACAGCAGCTCCCTGTATAAGATCCTGTTCTGGCAATCAGCATGCCAGCCGTGACAGGCATGATGACATGGAGTACACAGTCGGTGTAGCGCGAAGAAAGGTTCTGTCCATGACACAGAGCCTTTGTCCTTAGTAAGCATTCTGTATGCATGCATACTCAGAGCTAAGCTTGTGAACAAAGCGCGCATTCAGCCTTACTGCTGTGCCATGTGACTCTCCTGATGCACATGCTTCTCTGCTCATGAAACAATATGTGGATGACTTGCAGCTTTGGGGTGCAGTTGGTGCAAAAGCATGGGACAAGGCGCTACCATGTACTGGATGCGCCTCATGCTTCCAAGCAGCTGCTTTTGCGCCCCAGCGCCAGCCTGCTTGGCTGCTCTTCGCTCTGCAGTCAGCTGAGTACTCAGCTCAGCATTAGCCTGCTCTGCACATGCTAGCTTCTCAGACTTGGACTTGACCTGAACCAAAGAGTTGTGGGTGTCAGCATGACGCTACAGGTTGTTGAACATATGTGTGACAAGTAGCCAAGCATGCTCAGCTGCAAAACACAGGCATACTGGCCAGCTGCCTGTGGATATTGAATCCTCACAACAACGATGGGCATTGAACAGTGTTTGGCCGCTAGCAAAGACTGTGTGAGTGCAGACAATGTCCTCATTGGGTGCAATCTTGAATAGTGCTGCAAGCAAGGAAGGCAACAACAGTCCTAGTCAGCAGATTTGCCAGAAGATGCACATCCCCAGAAAGTAGTAGCAGCTGTTCGTGTGTTGTTCACCTGGTCTTTCAGAGTCTTACGCTCCCGCCTCAGTCCTTCAATCTCATGCAATGCTGGCACAATGCGCGTGGACCGTGCATCTTCCTCAAGGCGGAAGTCAGCAGGCGGCTGTGATAGAGCCAGCATCTCTGGTGTTGCAAGCTGCAGCAGGTTGCTCTGCTGAATGCCCTCATGGACTGTTATGGCTTTGGATTGATCCAGGTCGCGCATATACAACTCTTGCAGCTTGGCAACTCTATCCTGCAAGACATAAGCGGCTGAAAGTAATGATAATAATAATCATAATCAAAATAACCATTGGCTTTCCAGCTCATGATGAGCTAGGTATGTGCGGGACAAGTCTTGTCTCTCCAAAGCAGTCTGAAGATCTTGCCAGAAAGATAGCATGCAACATGATGAGACTCTGCTGACATGTGCAATTGGACGTAACCCTGCCTGAAGCACTGCTCTTATTGCTGCATCCAACAAACTGTCAGCAGCAGCCTTGCAGACTGATATCAAGGCACCAAGCTTGCATCACATGTAGGGCACAAAGCAGGCAACAGAGCGAAGTTGCACCTGTAGAGCATCCATGTTCTGGGCCTGACTGGCTTTGTCTTCCCGGAGCTGCACAACTTCATCAGACACAGAACAGTTGTCCCTGGCAAGCTCCTCAGAGGCTGCTGCCATCTCACTGCAGGGGTGCAGCACACACTGCTGACAGGTGGGCCAGCTGTGTGCAATTGAGTCTTGCTGAAACTCGAAAAGCAGCCTGTCGTGCAGCTGATTGTGCAGTTTTGAAAAGCTGGGTGCAAGAGCATGCCAATCATGCCAGAGAAAGCTTTGCACAAGCAACATTGTTGCTTGTGCAAGATATTTTTGCCAGCTTGCAAGACTCATAGCAATCAGTCACTTGCAGTCTGCAAAGCCTTGGTGTGAATGCTGCACACAGCATGGAGGAGGAGGATTTAACATCTTCAGCCAACCAACTAGGGTTGTACAGGTATGCCAAGGTTGTCAGTGACTTTGTCAGAAACATCAGTACTAAACGTTTAACATGTCTGAACAGTCTGAAAGGATTTTTTTGTCAACAATATGCATGAAGACCTGAGGGGGTTACCCTAGAGCTCGTTGCTGCCGCTCTACTTGGTCCTCCAGCTCTGCAATGCGAGCTGCTGCTGCTTCTGTCATGCGCTGACTGCGTGCCCTTGCCTCATTGCTGACCACCTGTTGAGACACGTCAACATTGTCTGAGTTCAGCTCTGTTTGCAATCATGCAAATTGTATGCTAATGTGGAAGGACATGTCATGGGTGTTGCCAGGAAGTTCCAGTTGCCAGGAGAAAGGTTGTGACGTGACAATACAGAATGCATGTTAGCCAACATCATGGGCTATACATGTTGACATTTGATCAGAGGAGCTTTACTCAATTACGGCGTGTGTCTGGAACTATTGCACCTGTACGCTCCTGTCCATGCTTGATATTTGGTGCATCAGCTGAGCCACATGACTCTTTAAGGCATCATTCTCTGCTGCCATGGATGTCGCACGGACACGCAACCTTGCTGTCTCCCATGCTGCTGTCTGCAACAGAGCATTGCTATGTCTGTTTGTTAGCTGCAGTCTGCTGTTTGCATGAGCAGTGATCAAAGGCGTCAGCCTGACCAAGTAAGTCAGCCTGGTGTCACATGATGCATTGTTGCACAGAAGCCAAGACAGTCATGGTATGTTTGCTGACCTCGTGAGCTGCTGGGTGTGAGCTGTAGCTGACATCAGCTTGCTGCGCAAGCACAGTCTGGTCTCCTATGACCCTATTCTTTTCCTGTTCAAGCAGCTGTTGCAGCTCATCACGCCGTGCGGCAGCAGCAGCTACGGCAGAGGTATGGTGTTTCCGCCTATGACATGCATTCAGGGGGGCGGCATGCAGAGAGTTTCAACTTGCCTACATGGCTAGCAACCTACCTGAGATCTTTGTGCCCTTCAGCAATCGCCTCCTCTCATCTGGAGACAACGCTTGTAAGTATGTCTTGGCTTGCAACGTAGATCTGAGCTGGGCAGACTCAGCCAGCAGGCTGTCAGAGCCGAGATCAGGCGAGTGCTGCTGCGACCAAGACATGCTCTGGAAGCTAGTCGGGACGGTGTCTAATTTCTCTACATTCGGGAACGGTCTGACCAGCCCATCTTTACGCACTCGTATAGGGCAAGACCGTGACCATAGTTTGAGCTCGCGTGCATCTGTCCTGTTGGAGTTGACATGAGTCAAAGCTGCAAGGGATTATCAATTAGTTGTGACTAATGCAGTAGTGTCAAGCAACTTACCAGCATGATCGCTGCCGGACACAGCAGCAGCCCGCACGCCACGCGCATTGACACTTCAGCTGCCCGCAATCGTTTGCTGTCACCCGGTCGATGGTGCATTGTGAAGTGATTTGAGGGCATGCGGCACCAGATTGACTGCTTGCCAAGCTACCTTGCTGCAGCATTGCTCTACTGTGGTGATCTCTGGCCAAATTGCATTCATTCAGTCGGTCCATGCTGACACGCTCGAACTGATCGGGCCCCTCAGAACATTTGCTGAACTTGACTCACAAGCTCACTCACGGCTTACCCTGCCTGCATATGGTGCAGCATGAACCTGAGACTCGTGCACGCACAGCTTCATGCCTGGTTACATCGTTGCAAGATGTGACTTTGCAACCCCCTAGAGCCTTTCAGCACAGCTTGCAAGCCAATGCAGGCTTGGTCAAACGCCTGTCTCACACACATACTTTCAAGGGACACAGCAGCACTGTGAACGCTCTTGACTGGAGCTCAGATGGTGAAATCCTCCTCAGCGGCAGCGATGACTGCAGAGTCAAGCTCTGGAGTGCAGAAAGTGGCAAGGCAGTGCAGTCTTTTGACTCGGTAAGCCTCTTGCACAATCTACCACAGCCATGCTGCTGTACACACAAACAGACAGTGTCTGACATGCCATATAGCTGTCCAGCAAGATATTGTGCCAAATGCAGGGTCACACATCAAGCATTTATGTCACAAAGTTCATGCCAAACACCGGTAATGAGCAAATCATCACCTCTGCAGCCGATAGGCAGGTGAGAAACTACCTGCTGAACCAACAGTGATTATGCCTGCATGTTGTTGAAGTATGCACAATCCATGCTCACAGTGCTCTTCGCATGTTACAGGTCCGACTTGTCAACCTGCAAAGGAGCGCTGTCAAGCCATATACCTTCCATCATGGCCGAGTGAAAGCCCTGGTTCCTCTGGATCCATGTAAGCCTGCACAACTTCCAGCACACTTTATGCTTTGTGTACCAATGAGTGTTGCTTTTGATTTGTATGCCTTGCTACTGAGGCTTGCTCAGCGGTTTCCTGCAGTCATGTTCATCTCTGGGAGTGATGATGGCACCGTGCGTCATTATGACACCCGAGAGCCAGCCAGCACAAGCAGCATCCCAGGAATGCGCACCGGAGATGTGCTTGGTAAGCCTGTTCATCAAGCAAAGATTCAGCTTGGGCAACTTTGTACAGGTCTGCTGCTGGAAGCACAACACTGTTGTGACAAGTTGCGTACAGCAGTAACAAAACACTAGGTCGCAATGGGAAGATCACTGTCTTTGATTTGGCATTTAATCTGTGCATCTGTTGCAGCTGACCAGCGGCATGAACGCACGCCCCGAGGCAGAGCCAAGGTCAGCATCAATGCTGTGGCAGTGGATCCTATGAGGCCATACTTGTTTGTGACTGGCAGCAGTGATCCTTTAAGTGAGTCCTGGATACACCCACCAAGCAAGCATGTTGTTAAATGCATGCAAGCTTCTGCAAGACCCTATGCAATAGTATATCCAGTCTCTGGGATTGAGGCTTGTCTGTCTGTCCCTCTGAGATGCTGCTGCATGTTGTTTGCTTGCAAGTACACCAAATTGCTGTACAACTTTTTCACACATCAACTGGCTGCATGTGGGCCTCTCAATGGACTGTCGTAGTGTATGTCAGTACACTCAACTGCACTCAGGACGCATGCAGTGTCATTGCTAATGGGCACGCTTCAACAGCACCAGTGGCTGTGTGGCTGTTACTGATAGCAGGCAGCATGTTCAAACATCAAAACAGCTTTTGGCAAGATTACATTGCCATCGTAAGTTTGCACCTTGCAGTGCGGTTGTATGACCGGCGTATGAGCCTCCAGAGAGGTCACTCCCAGTCCCCCTCAGGGCGTAGCTGGCCCCAGTGGGTCTCATGCTTCATCCCTACCAGTCTCAAGACTGATACCATGCAGCCAAGGACCGGCACAGAAAGGTGCTGCAGCTGTTGCACAGCTTGTCAGCATCAAGCTCATTGTGCAGTAGTGATGTGCTCAGGAGCATTGGCCAGCTTGTGGCTGTGCTTGTCATTGTGGCAGCATTTTGCTGATGTCACTGGTCTGCTGCAAGCACCCGTTCTGAATGTCTTGAGACGCTTTGCCTGCACATTCAGCCAATCATGACATTGAACGGCTACATCGCCAGCAGCAAGTAAGCTAGGGATGACCACCCGACAGAGGAGTTGCCATTATAGGGCGCCGTTTGTGACCAGCGTCAAGTTTAGTGGTGGTGGCGATCAGGTCATTGCATCCTACAGTGGGGACAACATCTACAGCTTTGACTGTGTGGACCATGCTAGGGAGTCTGAAGGCTACTGCACTGCACAGGGCTGGTCCAGGCAAGTGCTTGATTTCAGCAAGGCAACAACACACAGGGTTACTAACCCTGTTATTAAACCCAATGCTAACCTCGTTACTAACTGCATGACAATAAATGTCATACGCTCCTGCACTCTCATGCACTTGGCTTGCACTGCAGATTCATGACCTGATGGTGTGACCACACCTGTGCTGTTCTGCATTCTGCATGCACATCACTTGTGCAGCCAAGACATCTGTCATCTGTGACTGCTGTTTCTGTTATTTGTCACTGTTGCACATCATTTCAAGCAGGTCAGCTCAGACAACGCTGCTGACACGACTATCATCTCAACATGTAAAAGCATGTTTACAGGCCCAACTCTGCATTTGGGACTAGGTCAGCCAGCCGCCATGCAGTCTTACATGCTTCCGCCACCGGCACTGCGGTCAGTGATGGTCATGCTGCTAGGCAAGCCTCAGATCAGAGCCTGCCACCAGACATTGGGCAGCCGCAGGCTACGACTGCAACTCAAACAGGTACCAGCCGTGACACGCTTTCCTGCATGGTCTCTGGGCAAGCTTGAAGGAGCACACGCAGACCTACTGCAGCATAGCAGTTGATCACACACATGAGCAGCTTTAGCACCACATGGATCTGCTTCAATCTTAAAACTCTGTCACCTCTCCTCTTGACTCTGATGCCCAGCTTTTACTCAGCAGCTTTGACAAGCAAACCAGGGTTTTTCAGTCATTCGAACAATTCAGGCAGCGTGATGACTGCTGTTCAGCAGAAGCACATGTTGAGACCCGTGTGCCTCTGCAAAGCCCAGCTATATGTAACGCTCTTTTCGGCAACAATGATTTGCTTCTACAGATGAAGTTGCTCAGCCTGCATCCAGTGACGCTGGCGCTGCATCTGTACCATTGCCGGCAGTTGGTGGCGGATCTACAGCTGGTCGCCCGATCAGCAGCGGCAGAATCACTTCAGCTGCGGCAGCTGCAGTTGCGCAGATTCGCAGGCGCCGAGCAGCTGCACGCACACAGGACTCAGCTCACTTGCATGCCTCTTCTTCAGCGGCAGCTGGCGTAGAAGATGACACTGTACCAGGTGCAGCTGTCTCATCACAAGCGCATGCCGGCAGAGACAGCAACCATGCTCATCCCCGCCAAGTGCCAGCGTCCGTTGCTACGGTAGACTCCTCTGGCATCAGGACAGGAGAGCCTCACGTTGAGGGTGATGTCCCATGTGAGCAGGCCAACTTGCCTGCAGCAAGCTCAGGGCTGTCAGTGCCAGTCACAGTGGATGTCACCAGGCCAGGGCCCCCAGTGGAAAGGGAAGGCTTGACAGGCAAAGGGACCGGGCAACTGGCAGAAAGGCTCCCCGCTGCCCCTAGGCCTCCTCTGCCTTTCCACCCCATCCGCCGTTCTGCACGGCTGCATAAGTCTGCAGGCAACGCACCTGGGACAGCAGCAATGGCTGACGAGGAGGGCCTTGAAGTTGGCAACACTCCTGCCAGTAGTGCACAGAATGATATCAAGGCTGAGGCTGCAGGTCCATGCACTAGGTCAGAAGACAGCATCTGTACTTGCAGCTTACACGAGTCGCCGCTGAGTGACACTCACTCTTGTGCATGACTGATGAAAGCAGTCATCGCAAATCTGCCATGTATGCTGCTTTGTCATCACAAGATGATATAGCGATTGTAAGCCAGAAGCCCTTCTTGTGGCATGCTACCTTTTGGTTCCTTTGAAATTTTGACACCATCATTTTCTGATCATACAGTTTCTGCAGGCATTCATGCAAGCGGAAGCTGGCAGAGCTGTCTGAGTCAGCAATCCCAGTGTCAGATCAGCCCTTAGCTGGGCCCGATAGAGCAGGTCAGCACATTGCTTCTTCTTCGCATCCAGAGATTCAATCAGCAGCCGGAGCACCTGCTGCAGCTGCCAGACAGCTGCCACACTGTCACCTAACTGGCAATCCTGCTGCAGACGCAGATGCGGCAGCCACAGCCAAGGTTGCTGTAGCTCATCATCACAGCAGTGCTGCAGCCAGACTGCAACCTGTCAGTCAGCAACCTGACACGCAAATTGCCCAAGATGTTGCAGAGTGCAGTCAACCAGCAGCAGCTCGCAGCTTGAGGCATTGCAGGTCCCTGCATTCAGTCGCTGACGAGGCTGACGCCCAAAGGCCAGAACAGAGCCAAGCTGAGTCAGGCAGACATCACACTGCGCAGCAGCTGGCTCAGCGTGCCCAGCATGAGGCTGACAGTTTGAATGCACAGCATGTGGAAGCCTGTGTGGCCTCTAGCAGGAGACTGGAGCAGCCCACTGCCAGCACTGGCACATCACGTCCTGCACCCTTGGCGCATAGAGGTGAGGGACTGTCTCTTCATCCATGCCATTCACGTAGCATTGATGCAGCATCAGGCCCTTCAGCTTCCTGACAAGGTTTCTCGGTTGCACAAAGAGTCAGCATGCTGCCTGTGTAGCTGTACACTAACCTAATCAAGACGTTCTCCTTTGCTGGGAGGCTGTTATTCCATGCATAACAAGGTCAAGCAGCTACTGACCTGGTCACACGAACTGCACCAATGAGCTGTGTGTACCAAAACAGGCAGACGTTATTGTGTTGCTGCAGGTACCTCCATGCAAGCCTCTCAGGCTGGGGAGACTGTTCCTCTGGGCCCCCCTGACTTCCTGAGGCTGCAGTACAGCACAGACCCTCCCAGCAGTGCTTACAACTCCAGGGAGAGCACGCCTGACCAGGCTGCTGAGGTCACACGACCCAACCACCAGGCTGTGCAGGTCAGTGAGACATTGTGACCAACATCTAACAAATACCAAATGCCTGCCTATTCTGTTTTGATTGATATAGTGGTTTTGTCTCTCAGCAAAGATCACGGCCTGTTGCTGGTCTCGATCAACGTGTTGCATGCCTTAGTCAATACAGACATGCGCTGTTTTGGGTATTAGCGCTTGGACAGTGTCAAGTTTCTATCCCATTGTGCAATAATCTCTTGTCTCCCAATCTGCACATACATCCCTTGCGTTCAAAGCAGTTCTCTTTGCATGTATATGCTGCTGTGAGGCTGCTGCTGAAGCTTGTGTTCTTTCACACTGAGGGCAATAGACGCCCTGGCCATAGTTACCAAGGTTGGCATAAACTTGTCCATTCTGATTTGCAATGCGTTCACGTACTGTTGTTACCCTGCTCACCAACCATCAGGATTTCATACAAAGAGCTTCCCAGCACTGTATTTACCTGAATATAGGGTAAGACACATGTTGGATGAATGAGTGAATGGATGCTGCTCTGAAGTAGTCTACCAAGTAGTCTACTAAGTTGCCTAAGACCAGATGCATCTTGGGTGCAACGGACTATTACATCTGCCAAATTGGGCTCGCTGCAGATGCAGGCTGGAGCTGCAGGCATCAGCACAGAGTTTCCACGCCCCAGCAGGCACACACGCCGTGCCCGGGCCTCTCGTCTAGCCCCCTTGCCCGCCACCAGCGCGGCCCATGACCCCCACAAAGCCTCTGCCACCCTCCCACCCCTGGACCCCCCAGACATTGTCAGCAGGCACATGGATGATGCTGCACATTCAGGAGCCTGCAGTGGACATGACATTGGCGCCGCCATTAGTGCAAGCACAGAGGCCAGAGCATGCAGCTGCAATGGTCTAGAGGACCCCCAGGCTGATCCCCAGGCTGATCCCCAGGCTGATCTTGGTGCTGATGCAGAGCCTATGGTGCAGCAGCCAAGGGAA
>JAABUS010006730.1_pt1:0-10000 | contig 13726 bp, 11 predicted proteins | sample 5560161 | NCBI WGS metagenome assembly JAABUS01 (sample SAMN10711885, study PRJNA513376) | rock metagenome | isolation source: Antarctica rocks | place: Antarctica: Victoria Land, Trio Nunatak nord | collected 2016-01-04 | reverse complement strand
CGACGCGCAACGCGGCGATCGGCGCGGTCGTGATGCCGACCGCGTTCCTGGTCGGGGTGCACTGGGGCATTCCGGGGCTGGTCGCGGCGTGGCTGATCGGATTCCCGCTGCTGACCGCGCTCACCGCCGCGGTGTCGATGCCCGTGATCGGGATCGGAGTCGGCCACATCGGCCGAGCGGTCGCGCCGGGCCTCGCCGCTTCCACGGGAATGGCGCTGGCGGTGTGGGCGCTCGACGCGCTGATTCACGCCATGGCCCCTGCCCCGCGCCTTGCCATACTCGTCGCGGGCGGAGGGGCGGTCTACGCAGCGCTGCTCCTGCTTTTCGCACGGCCGCTCGTGCGCGAGATCGCGCGGCTGTTGCTCAAGAAAACCGCAACGTGACGACGGCTATGCCAGCCTGATGTAGTTGCGCATGTCCTCCGCTTCCGCCTCGATCCGGTCGATGCGATATTTGACGAGGTCGCCGATCGATACGATGCCGAGCAGCTCTCCGTTCTCGACCACGGGCAGATGCCGTATTCGCCTCCGCGTCATCAGCGACAGCGCGCCCAGGATCGAATCGGCGCGGGTGACGGTGATCGCGGGCGCGGTCATCACCTGAGCTACCCGTTTGGACAGCACGCCCGCCCCTTCCGCGTGCAGGCAATAGAGCAGGTCGCGTTCGGACAGGATGCCGACCATCACGCCGTCCTCCACAACGGGCGCTGCACCGATGCGCCCGCCCGCGAGCAGGGAAACCGCGCGGGCCACGTCGTCGGCGGCGTCTATGCAGGTGACGTTCGCGCCCTTGGCTCCGATGATCGCGCCGATCGTCATGCTAGTCTCTCCCCGGCGACTCGACCTTCGCGATGCCGCGCACTTGATAGTCTCACCGCGCGCCGCATAAGGGAAGCATGGTCCCGCCCCCCAACCAGACACGCGCCAAGGCGGTGCGCAGCTTCAAGCGGCTGATGGTCGGCATGGTCGGCGTCGCGATCGTCATGATCGGGTTCGCGTTCGCGACGTTCCACGTGATGGACGTTCCGATCACCGGCACGATGGTGTTCGCGACGATCGCGGGTGTCGGCGTGTCGATGCTGGTCGGAACGGGGCTGATGGGCCTCATCTTCCTGTCCGCCAACAGCGGGCACGACGACGAGGCAGCGGACCACAAGGACCATCATTCCGACTGGGTGCCCGATGACGACAGGTAACGACAAGGTCGCGCCCGTGCTGCGCGAGCCGATCCTGCGCGTGGTGCCGCGGCCCGGTGACATCAACGCCAACGGTCATATCTTCGGCGGATGGGTGTTGAGCCAGATGGACATCGCCGGCGGCATCGTCGCGCACCGCGTCGCCAAGGGCGCGACCGCGACGGTCGCGATCCAGGCGATGGAGTTCATCGCGCCTATCCTGCTCCACGACATCATTTCGATCTACGCAGGCGTCGAGCGCATCGGCCGCACGTCGATGGCGATCCGCATCGAAGTTATCGCGACGCGCGGAAGAAGCGAGGAGGAGGTCAAGGTGACCGAAGGGCTGTTCACCTTCGTCGCGCTCGACGAGAATGCGCGGCCGCGGGTGATCGCGGCGGGCTAGTCGATCGCCCGATAGCGCAAGGCGACGCGTCCGTTCGCCGGTATGGTGGTACGCCAAAGCGGTCGCCCGTCACGCTGTTCCAACGTCGCGTTCGCGCGACCCGTTGTGTCCACGACATTCATTTGGAATTCGGCTTCGAAAGCGACCGGCACCGGGCGATCGTTGGTCGCGGTCAGCACGCGTTCGTGCATGGCGTTCGGTTCGGCGGCAGCGGTCACCTGCGTCAGGACGCCGGTCGCATCGGCGACTACGATCTCGACATCCTCGCCTACCGCACGATCGTCGATGGCGCCTTCGCCGACGAGTATCGGCCGCCTCGCCCGGCGCGTGAAGATCGCGACCGGCCCGGCGGGGAGCGGAAGACCGAGGCCTTCGGCTACCCGATTGCGGGTAACGTAAACGCGGCTGGCGGGAACGGGGACGGGATCGTCGTTGCCGTACAAGCGCCGCCGGTACACGAGCGAGACGGACACACGCGGCTGCGTCAGGAGCGCGACCTGCTTCTGGCTTTTCGCCGCGACCGTCACTGGCTGGGGGATGCGGTAGAGCTTGAGATCGCCCAGCTCCTCTTGCCGAGCCATCGCGGCGGGCGGTTCTGGCGGCGGCGGGGCGGGCATGATCATGGCTTGCGGCGATGAGACGCGCATCCCGGTGACGACGATCTCCTCGCCCGCATCGAAGGCCTGCAGCCGGCGCAGATCGCTCGTCGTGGATCCTGTCGGAAAACATCGCAAGCGAAGCGGTTCGCCTCGCTCCCGGTAGCCCGGCATATCCTTCCGCGAGAGTCGCCCCGCGACCGCTTGCGTGCTCGCTTCAGCAAAACTCGTCTCGTCGCCGTTGGCGAGCGTCACCCAGGCAAACAGGTCCATGCGCGTGCCGTCCGGCGACAGCGTGCCGACATAGTTCGCCTGCCAGTCGAACCCGCTGGCGAGATAGGACAAAGTGACGGTGGCCCGCGTACGCGCGCGGCTCACCGTGCGCACGGACAGCGTCGGCTTGGCGGACAGGCCCTGTGGAACGGACGCGTATACGATCGCCTCGGTCAGTCCGGTGCAACGCAGCGCCTCGTAGCCGGCCGCGGTCTGCAAGACGACGCCCCCATCCGCGCCAGTCAGGACGACCGCTTCCTCTTCGCGAACCGTACCCGTCGCGCGCGACGTGCGGCGTAAGCGGACCCGACGGCCGAGCGACCGGTCGAGCAGGCTCGCGGGCGACAGCAGATATGCGTCCTGGTTCTTTTCGGCGACGCCGTCGGGCAGTCCGCCGACGATCGCGCTTTCGGGCAGGATGCCGCCCGCGACGCCTTCAAAACGGATGTCCGCCTCGCCCGCGGGAATGTCGATCGTCCGGGTTTCGCTGATCAGCGCATAGCCGCGCAACCAGTCGAGCTGGATCTTTTCCGCCGCCTGACGGTCCGGTGCACGGTAGACAGTGACCGAAACCGCGCTGGGTCCCGGTGAGGTGGCGATGGTCTGCGCCTGCGCCGACGACGCGAGGGCGAACCCGATCAACCCGGCACGGCGCAACACCGGCGGCTCAGTACCGGGTTTCGAAGATCGCGTTTACCGTCGTCGCGCCGTTGGCGGGAACGCGGACTTGCCACACCGCTTCGGTTGCGGAGCGGCGCTCGCTCTTTTGGCTTTCCGCTACGATCCGCGTATCGCTCCAGAACCATTCGAGCCCGCCCTGAACGAGTTCGACGATGACCGCCTGGGACCGTGCGTTGGTCAGCGTATAGCGCATCGTCGTGCGCCACACGTCGACTTCGACCTTGTGCCCGTCGGCCGCTGATTTGCGCGAGTCGTACAGATGCTCGCGCTTTTCCATGACCGGCTGGACCTTGACGTCGAATGCCTCGCCCGTTTTCAACCCGATGTCCGATCCCATCGGCGTATGGTCGATCGCGTTTTCGCCGACGAACTGCGCCTGCCCGCGCGCGTCCTTCATATACACGCGGACGATCCCGGCGGGGAGCGCATCGCCCAAACCACTGTCTCGCGACGACGAGAATTTCAGGATAGAATCGGCGCTTTCCGGATCGCTGCGCGTGCCCAACCAATCGTTGCGATATTCGTACGCGCGCCGCCCGGCCGCACCCGCGACATCGAGGAAACCGACTTGCTTGGTTTGCGCATTGGCGATCGTGGTCCGGCTTTTCAGCGGGTACAGATAGAAGTCGCCGAGCTGCTCGCGGCTCGCCGTCTCGGTTCCTGCGCGCCGCAAAGTGCGCGGGCGCGGGCGCGGCGGCTGTTCACCGTACTCGCCGCGTGCGTAGCGTTCCTGCTGCGTTTCGACCCGCTCGACCGACCCCGCGACGAGCATCGTGTCGGCATTGACGAAGGTCGTTCCCGTGCGATTGCTCAGCGTCACCCAGCCTTGGACGTCGATCTGCCCCTTGGCCTCGTCGAACAAAGCGACGTAGTCGGCTTTCCAGCCGATGCCGGGCGTCAGGTAGCTCAGGGTCGCGGGCCTGGCACCCGCGCGCGCCGCATCGAGCGTCACCGACAATGTCGGGCGCGCGCGCAGGTTTTCGGGGATCTGATCGAAGATGACGCGCACCGGCAAGCCATCGTCGCGCAGCACTTCGATACGATTGCCGATGCGCAGCACGACGCCGCCATTGACCGCAAGCACGGTCGCCTGCTCGCGCGTCTCGGCGCCGGTCGCCGGGTTGACGCGGACGATCGTGATCGTCTTGCCGACGGCCTTTTCCATGAGCTTGGACGGCGAGAGCAGGTCGTAGTCGAAATTCTGCTCGACGATGCCGACGCCCGCGGCGTCGAACGACACGGTTTCGGGGCGGATCTGCGCCGAGACGTCGGCAAACTCCTGCCGGCTGCGTCCGGCGGGAAGAGTCAGCTGGCGCGTGTCCTGCACGAGCGCCAGATTATCGTTGTAGATCGTGACCTTGAGATCGCCCTGCGCGGTTTGCGCACCCGCAGGCACCGCCGCGAGCGCGAGCAAGACCCAAGCACGCTTCATCGAACATCCCCCCGTTCCACGGCGAAGATGTTTCAGCGACGTCCCGCTGTCAATCGCGGCGCGCCCGCCGGGGCTTTCGGCAGCTTAGGCCTCGGCCCCTCAGGCTTCGACGGGCGGGGCTTCGCGCGGGCGGCGGGGGCGACGCGCCGGGCGCGCCTCCTGGACCGCACCGTCCGCCTCGATGTCCGGCTCCGCGCGGGAAATGGCGGGGGGCAGACGATCGAGGTCGATGCCGGGGCCGTCGTCCTCCGCATCGCTCGAAAGTCGGGGCGCGGGTTGCGCGCGATCGTTGCCGTTGGCCGCCACACGCGATCGCCTTGGCCGCTCGACGCGGGCGGGTGCCGCTTCGGCTTCGGCGTTCCGCGCAGGCCGATCGGCCGTGTCGGCCTCGACGTCGCGCTCCGGCTTTGCATCGCGTTCGACGCGTTCCGGACGATCGGCCCGTTCGTTGCCGGAACCTTCGCTGCGTTCGGGCCGGACATCGCGACGCGGACGTTCGACGCGGCCACCGTCGGCGTCGCGTAACGGTTGCGTACGCTGCGGCCGATCCACGGGGCCGACGTCGCGATCCGGCCGCGCGTCGCGATCCGGCCGGGAGTCACGCTCGGGTCGGGCGTCGCGCTGCTGCTGCCCGTCCCGCTGCGGCTGATTGTTGCGCTGAGGCTGGCCATCCCGCTGCTGGCCATCCCGCTGCTGATTGTCGTGCTGCGGACGCGTTTCGCGCTCGTAGCCGTTTTCGCGTCCACGAGGCTGACCCCGACCTTCGTCCGCCCCGTCGCGACCGACTGCCTCGTCACCGCCGTCCTCGTCGTCATACTCGTCGGCGGAGTAGCTATCCTGGTCTTGTCCGCCATCGTCGCGGCCGTTGTCTCGGCTCGGACGGTTCTCGTCGAAGCGCGGGCGATTTTCGTTGAGGATGCGGTAGTAATGATCCGCGAACTGCAGATAATATTCGGTCTGCACGCGATCGCCCGCGAGTTGCGCATCGCGCGCCATCGCCTTGTACTTTTCGTGCAGTTGCGGCGCGTTGCCCCGTGCCCGTGTTTCGGGACGATTGCCGCCGCCGCCATTGGGTCGGCCTTCCATCCCCTGAGGACGCGGACCCCCGCGACCGCGGCGGCGTCCCTGCTGTCGATTGTTGATCAATGGGTGTCCTTCTGACTTGCCATCTTGATTTCGTATCTTCCGAAAACGCGCTTGAAGCCGCGCGCCGATCGCTGTTTCGAATGCCGTGTTCCTGGCGATCAGCCCCGCGCAGCGCTCCTGCCGAACCTGCCGCGAGGTTCGGCGATATCCTGAAAAAAGTGGGAGCGCTTGAGGGGTTTCGTCGGCCGCCGTGCCGTACCCCTGTCCCTGCCGCCGATCTTATCGCGGGCTTTGTGCAAAACCAAGCGATATTTGCCTACCACCTGGGTTAAGCCACGCAAAGCGTTGCACAACGGTCGCGGCCGGCGAAATCGCGGTGGATTTCCAGGCATGACCCCGCATCCGCGAAGAGCGCGCGCACCGCGTTCGCCTGCCCCGCTCCGATCTCGATGCAGGCGATGCCACCGGGTGCGACAAGCGTGCGGAGTTGCGGAGCGATGGTGCGGTAACAGACCAACCCATCATTCCCCGCGAAAAGCGCCGCGTGCGGTTCGTACCCGGCGACCTCGTGCGGCAACCGCGCGCCCGCCTCGACATAAGGCGGGTTGCACAGGACGAGGTCGAAGCGCTCGTCGATGCCCCATGCCCAGTCGCCGTGCCGGAACGCGGCGCGGGTCGCGAGGCCGAGCGCGGCGGCGTTGGCGCGCGCGACTTCGAGCGCAGCGTCCGATGCGTCGATACCGAGCCCCGTCGCGTGCCGCCACTGGTCGAGCGCGGCGAGAAGCAGTGCGCCCGATCCCGTGCCAAGATCGAGAATGCGCGACGGATTACGACCGACGAAATGATCGACCGCGGCTTCGATGAGCGTTTCACTGTCCGCGCGCGGGATGAGCACATCCGGGGTAACGCCGAGCCGGATCGTCCAGAAGTCGCGGTGACCGACGATGTAGGCGACGGGCTCGCCCGCGGCGCGACGGCCCAGCAGCGCCGCGAACGCTTCGGGTGCGGGATCGTCGAGACGACGCAGGAGCAGGTCGTCGCGGTCGACTTCCAACGCGTGCGCCATCAGCAGTTCCGCATCGAGCCGCGGTGTCTCGCTGACCATCAGCTGTCGGGCGGCCGCCCTGATCGCCTGCCTGACCTGCACGATCAATCGTCCAGTTGGGCGAGCCTCGACGCTTCGTCCTCGTAGCTGAGCGCGCCGACGAGTTCGTCGAGTTGGCCTTCCAGAATTTCGGGCAGGCGGTGCAGCGTCAGGTTGATGCGGTGGTCGGTCACGCGACCTTGCGGGTAGTTATACGTGCGGATGCGTTCGGAGCGGTCGCCCGAACCGACCATCGACTTGCGCGCATCCGACCGCACGCTGGCCAGCCGTTCGCGTTCGAGCTCGTAGAGGCGGGTGCGCAAGACGCGGAGCGCCTTGGCCTTGTTCTTGTGCTGCGATTTCTCGTCCTGCTGGATCACGATGAGCCCGGTCGGCAGATGCGTAATGCGCACCGCGGAGTCGGTGGTGTTGACCGATTGCCCGCCGGGCCCCGACGAGCGGTAGACGTCGATGCGCAGATCCTTGTCCTCGATCTGGACGTCGACTTCCTCCGCCTCGGGCAGGACGGCGACGGTGGCGGCGGAGGTGTGGATGCGGCCGCCGGACTCGGTCGCGGGGACGCGCTGGACGCGATGCACGCCGCTCTCGAACTTCATTTTCGCGAACACGCCCGACCCGTTGATCGACGCGATCACTTCCTTGTAGCCGCCGACGTCGGACGCGGAGGCGGAGATGAGTTCGACGCGCCAGCCCTGGAGCTCGGCGTAGCGCTGATACATGCGGAACAGATCGCCGCCGAACAAAGCGGCTTCGTCGCCGCCGGTGCCTGCGCGGATTTCGAGCATCGCGGCGCGTTCGTCGGCGGCGTCCCTGGGCAGGAGCTTGAGCGCAAGCGCGCGCTCGGCGAGCGGCAGCTTTTCGCGGATGACTCCCGCTTCCTCGACCGCCATTTCGCGGATTTCGAGATCGGGTTCGGCCTGCAGCCCGCCCAGCACCTCGAGTTCGGCACGCAGCCGCTTGACCTCGTGCGCGGCGGCGGCGACGGGCTCGATTTCGGCATAGTCCTTGGACATCTGCACGAAGCGGTCGGGCGGCACATCGCCGGACGAGAGCGCGGCGGACAACTCATCCTTGCGCGCCTCGATCGCGGCAATGCGTTCGGCGGAAATGGAGGTCATTGCGAGCGCCTAACAGCAACCGTCATCCCCGCGAAAGCGGGGACCTCGACGGGCGAAGACTGCGGTGTGTGTACTTCATCGAGGTTCCCGCTTTCGCGGGAATGACGGGGTGGGCTCATGGCCAATTCCATCCCGCGCCCGCCATCTTGTATCCGAAGCGGTCGCCCAACGCCTCAGAGACCAGCTTCTCAAGCTCATCTTGTTCGAAGTTGCGTAGCTCAGTGTTGTAGTGTGTCATGTGAAGTGTCGGCCGCCCGGCATTCGCACCGCGGATGTACAACAAAGATTCCGAACCTTGCTTTCGCGCGGTCTCGCTTCTCTTCTTTGCCGAGCCGCGGAAGCTCATCGCTGCGGAAACATTTGCCCGCCTTAGAAGCGTGACTGCTTCAATAGCAGCATCTTCTAGCTCCGGTTGATCGGGAATGACGGCAATCGCAGGGCCTTCTGGTGGCGGAGTTTTTATCAGCATCGCCAATCGCTCGATCCCGCTCGCCCAGCCCACCGCAGGTGTCGCGGGACCCCCCATCGTCTCGATGAGCCCATCGTACCGCCCGCCGCCGATCACCGTACCCTGCGCGCCCAGCTGATCGGTGACGAACTCGAACGCGGTGTGGCGGTAGTAGTCGAGGCCTCGGACAAGGCTAGGGTTGCGGGTCCACGCGACGCCCGCCGCGTCGAGGCCGGAGGTGACGGCGGCGAAGAAGTCGGAGGCTTCGGCGGTCATGAAATCGTCGATGACGGGGGCGCTGTCCGCGATCGGGCGGTCTTGGGGCGCTTTGCTGTCGAGGATGCGCAACGGGTTCTTCGCAAGGCGCGCGCGGCTATCGTCGGACAGGCTTTCGCGGTGCGCCTCGAAATGCGCCACAAGCGCCGTGCGCCAGGCGTCTCGCGTCGCTGCATCGCCGAGCGTGTTGAGCTGTAGCGTCACTTGGCTGTCGATCTTTAGTTCACTCAGCAGCTGCGCCGCGAACGCGATGATCTCGACATCCGCCGCCGGTTCGCCCGCGCCGATGATTTCCGCGTCGAGCTGGTGGAACTGGCGGAAGCGCCCTTTTTGCGGGCGTTCGTAGCGAAATGCCGGACCCCAGGTGGCGAGCTTTACAGGTGCATATTGCTGCCAGCCTTCGGATAGATATGCGCGCGCGATTCCCGCGGTGAACTCGGGTCGCAGCGTCAGGCTGTCGCCGCCTTTATCGTCAAAGGTGTACATTTCCTTTGACACGACGTCCGTCGCCTCGCCCAGCGAGCGCGCGAACACGGAGGTGTTCTCGAAGACGGGCACTTCGACGCGGCCGAAGCCGTACAGGCGGCGGACGCGGTCGAAGGTCGAGACGACATGGTGGAACCGGTCCACGGCCTCGCCGATCAGGCTCTGCGTCCCGCGGACGGCTTGGGGAAGGGGCATGGCGCGGGGTTAGAGGGTTTTGCGGCGTGCGCAAAGTGTTCGCCGGACACGGGGATTCGACAAGGATGACCGTCCTGCTATGCACCCGCTCCATGAACATCGACATGATCGCGATCGGCGACGATCCGCCCAACACCCTCAACGTCATCATCGAAGTCCCGGTCGGGGGCGAACCCGTCAAGTACGAGTTCGACAAGAAGTCGGGCGCGCTGTTCGTCGACCGCATCCTGCACACGTCGATGCGCTATCCGGCGAACTACGGGTTCGTGCCCCATACCCTGTGCGGCGACGGCGATCCGCTGGACGCGCTGGTCGTCGCGCGATCGCCGTTCATCCCGGGATCGGTGGTGCGCGTGCGCCCGATCGCGGTGCTGTTGCTGGAAGACGAGGCCGGCGGCGACGAGAAGCTGCTGACCGTTCCCGTCGACACGACGTTTCCCTACTACGGCAAGGTCGAGGAAGCCGAGCATCTGCCCGAGATCGTGCTGAAGCAGATCGAGCACTTCTTCACGCACTACAAGGATCTGGAAGCGGAGAAGTGGGTCCGGGTCGGCCATTGGAAAGGCCGCGACGACGCGATGCAGATCATCCTGGACAGCATCGAACGGGCGAAAGCGGCAACGGCGGCGGCGAGCGAAAGCCGCGTGATCTCGCCGGCCTGAGCTACCCGCAAACTAACCCCGTCATCCCCGCGCAGGCGGGGACCACGATGAGGGTCATACAC
>JAABUS010006729.1_pt1 | contig 13726 bp, 13 predicted proteins | sample 5560161 | NCBI WGS metagenome assembly JAABUS01 (sample SAMN10711885, study PRJNA513376) | rock metagenome | isolation source: Antarctica rocks | place: Antarctica: Victoria Land, Trio Nunatak nord | collected 2016-01-04 | reverse complement strand
GGCCTGGTTTGCCTGGATCGTGGGCCGCCTGGGCGGCTGGTCCGGCTACACGTCACACGGCTACAAGCCAGCCGGCCCGAAAACCATCGCCCGGGGTCTCAGCCGTCTCGACACCTTCCTCAAGGGCTGGGACATGGCACTTCATTCCGTAAATGTGCGACGCCCGTAGTCCTCGGGGAGGGGCGCAGCGGCTTCCGTGCTGGGTGAGGCTTTTGGCGTGCGTGCCATGGGTGATCCTCTCTGTCCAAAGCGCGGCCTCATATGGCATCCATGTGGCCGTGCAAACACGCGCTGCGCCCCATGGCCTGGGGCGGCTCGCCGTCCGTGACCACCAATCCCGCAAGGGCGTTCTCATAGGCGGTCCAACTCGGGCTTGCGTCGTTCTCCGGCCAGGCCGCGAGCAGCGGCGCTTTGGGGGCAATCCGGCCCTTGATCCCCAAAGCTATGTCTCGTCTGGGACTGGATCAATGCCGAGTTCCTGGCGCACGTGCGCAAACGTCTTGGGGTCGGCGAAGCGGCGGTCGGCCATCATCGCTCGCAGCGCTGCCAACCCAACATCGGTGAAGAACAGGCGTGGCGGCCAGGGGGTCGGTTCGAGACGCATCAGGCCGCGGTCGAGCAGCCCTTTGGCCGCAAGCGGCACCTTGGGCTGGCCTGCCTGCGCACCGCCGCGCCACGTCCGTATCTGGAAGCCCTCGGCCACGCTCGGCAGGGTCGAGAAGAACTGGTCAAGCTCGCGGCGTATGTAGTCCCGCTCGCCGGGCGTGAAGGCGGCGCTGGCCGCGGTGTCGGTCTTGCTCATAGGCCCCTCTTTAGCATTGCGGACAGCCGCAGCCGAGCCGCACCGCAGGACAAAGCCGCGGTCCCTCGCTGGTTCAGCTCGCGAGAGGGCGGGACGCTATTTCCTATATCGACAACAGGCCCGGGTGCAGGCTCAGCCGCCATGGCCAACACCGGGCGTGTATTCGAAGCCGAGCCCGGCCTCGTGCCCCTGCTCGAAGGCGTCCAGCAGCACGCGCTTGCCGGCCGGCCCCTTGCGGGCGCGGAACTGCAGGCCGAGCTTGGCCAGCTCCTCGTCGACGACGGCCGCCTTGGCGACGACCAGGTCACGCCCGCTCGTGCCGCGCAGCGTCACCTCGCGGGCGTCACGCAAGGTGCGCAGCTTGGCCGTGATGCCACGGGCCAAGCCGATCTGAAACGAGTTGGCGGCGGTGCGGCGCATGCGCGTGTCCGCGGCCGCATAGGTCTCCCCGGCCCGGAACCGCGCCGTCTCGGTCTCGAACGCGCGCTCGACCAGCTCATACAAGTAGCGCGCCGCCGCGACGTCGGCGGGCAGACCGAAGAACACGTGGCGCAGCGTGCCGGAGGCACTCTTCTCTCCCCAGACCCGGCAGTCGAAGAACGCCGCGATGGCCGGCACGCAGTCGTCGACGGGGCCGACGCGCTTGCGTTCGGTATCGACCGACACGCCCTCGCAGGCCTGCTGCTGCAGGTCGAGCTCGCTCAGGCTGAGGCCGTAGCGGTCCAGCAGCTCCGCCACCTTCTCCGCCGCCGCCAGCGCCTCCTGCTCCGTGCAGCCCTGCTCGACCGTCTTGGCCCGCAGCGCCTGAATACGGCCGATCAGCCGGTCCAGCTCGGCGTCCTTCGCGCCTGTATGAGAGGGTGCCGTCCCGAGCCGGCGTCGGACCTCATCGAACAGGGCCCGCGTGCCCGGCGGGAGCTCGCCCGCTGCAATGCCCGCCTCCATCGCGGCCGCGACCGCATCGAGCCCACCCAGGCCGGAGCCGGCGGCGAACCGGCGGTGCACGGTTTCCATCTGGATCAGCGCGATCGCGCAATAGGCGTCCGACAGCGCGCCCAGCCCGTGCTCGCGCGTGTTGGCGGCGGACGCCAGCATGGCAAGGGTTGCGTCGACGTCGGCGTGCGTACGGACGAACTGCACGTCCTCGGGATCGCGCCCGCTGCCCGGCTCCGCCCATCGCAGGGCCAGGAGGTCGAGCGCGCTGCCTTCCGGCTCCAAGTTCTCATTTTCGTCTGAAAGCCGGTTCAGCCCAGGGATCTCCGGCGTGCCGTGGCACAGCACGTGGCGATAGACCGCCTCGGCGCAGCGCTGCGGGTTCAGCAGCCCGCGCGCGCCGGGGCGGACGTAGCCGGCCGTAACCGCAAGCCCGGCCTCATCGAGCGGCGTCGTCCCGCTGGCGAACACCTGGCGGCCGTCGCCAACGGGGGCGAGCCGGCCCACGAGCGCGACCCCGACGGCATCCGGCCCGATGTTCTCGTCGAGCACGGACAGCACTTCGCCGGTGACCAGGTCGCGCAGCCGGGCCACGTCATCCTTGCTTTCAGAACCTGCCACCTCCACCCGCAGCAGCCGGAACTGCGCCCGGCGCAGCGCGTCGAGCGCCGCCGCCGTGTCCCGGTCCATGCTGCCGCGCTGGCGCGCGAGCCGGTCGAACGCGGTCGAACCGCTGGCGGACGGGGTGAACAGGGCGAGATCCATCGCCATGGCGAGCGCGTCCGCGATGAGCAGCATCTCCCGGCCCGGATCGGCGAACCCGGGATCGGCCCGCGCCAGCCATGCACGTGCGGTTTCCTCCACCCGCGCCGGTGCGACGAAGCTCGCGGCCTCGAGCAGCAGCTCGGCGATGCACTCGCGCAGGCGGTCGGTGTCCACAGGCCGGGAGAGTGGGACCGCACGTCCCGGCCTGCGATTGGTCCTCGTCTGCATCGCCAACTCCTTCATCCAGCGTGGCCCGGCGCGACCGCGCTACGGGTCCGCCATAGGCCGGGGCAGGGCCACTCCCTTATCGCGGAAGCGGTACGCGTGCCGGGGGGTAGCTATCACCGATGATAGCCAGAACTTCGACTACGTCGTCGGCGGCTAGCCGATATACCAATTGATGTACCGGGTTGAGCACGCGCTGTTCTCGCGGCAGGCGCAGGCGACTGTGCGCGATATAATAGGACCGAACGCCAGGCCTCGCCCTTACCGGGCGGGACCCATTGAGAAAAGGCTGATCGCCCACATCCTCCATCGCAGTCATCAGAAGCAGCTGATAGCGCCCCGCTGCATCACCTCCATGCTTGTCGAGGCTGTAGCTGAGGACCGTATCGAGGTCGCGGCGAGCACGTGCCGAAAGACGAAACGCCACTCAGCGCGCGGCCGATCCGCCTTGTTCGGCATGCCGGTCAAGCGTGGCGCTAAGTTCCGCCTGGAGGCGCTCCATATCCTCCGGCCCGGAGATCAGCTCAAAACGGCTAGACTCGATGTCCGCAACACCCTCGTCGGCCGCAGCCACGATCTCGTCCTCGTCCAGTTCGAGCGCTTCCGCATACCGCTGAACGGCCTCGATCAAAAAGTCGGCCTCGCTGGCGGCGCGACCTTCAGCAATCTGCCGGTCGATCACCTGCTTCAACTCGTCGGGAAGTTGCACTACGCCCATCAGCTGTCTCCATCGGATGCCAGGATACATCGAATCCGCGCCGAGCCACAAACAAACTTGGCGCCTGAGCTCTTGTCACTCGGTATCGCCGCCGCAGCCGGTTGCCGCCGCGACCAAGTCGTGCGGAAGCGCAGCCCCGGTCGAGCAGGCTTCTTTGGAACAAGCCGCAGTCCGTGGCGCCGGCAATGCTCCTCCCCGGAACCTGCCTCATCTCAGGCGGCGCGTGCAGGTGCCGAACGCTGCCCACGAATCGGGACAAAGGATTCCTGTCAGGACCCGAGGACCAGCTTGTGGTAGGTCGGGATGAACTCCCGCGCGTTCTCCTTCCCCAACCCTGCCAGGCGCCGCACTTGGCCGGAAGACGCCAGGCTGAAGGTGTTCCGGTTCACGAACCGCGTACGCTGAGACAGCCGGGGTTCCGTCTCGGAGTGGTCCAACAGCAGCTTGGCAGTCCTAACCGACTCCTCGGCCTGGCCGCGCATCATGAGTTCGGCGAAGGTTTGCCAGGATCGGCTGGGTCGGTCGATTGCAAAAGACCCTATGTCTCCCGTCAGGACCCATGAGGGCGGCGCAGCGCACGGGACTTGAAAAGCGGAGGGTCCCGCTGGGCGTCGAACGCCGCGAGCACCGCGTGCATCTCCGCCCCCGACACGGTCGGCAGCCGGTTCTCTCCCATGCAGGCGGCCACGCGCGATGCGCGCGACCATGCGTCCCGGTCCCCGATAACGTATAAACGGCGCCTCGCCCGGGTCACCGCGACATTGAGCAGGTTTGGCGTTCCCGCGGCCCAGTCGATCGCGTTCTGGGTTCGACCGCCCAGGAGCAGCACGACCGCCTCGGCCTCCTTGCCCTGGAACGTGTGCATGGTGCCGACCGACTTCGCGAGCCACCGCTCAAAGGCTGCCTTGCGCCGCACGCCCCAGCTGGGGAACTGCTGTTCCAGCAGCTCCTCAAGCCCGCGACGCGCCGTACGGAACGGCGAGATCGCATAAAGGTCTGGCATGCCGGGGATATCGCGCCGGAGAGCGAGCCCGGCAACCACGAAGGCACGGATGATACCGGCGGCCATGGCGGCGTGTGTTGCTATGTGGTGGCCCTCACCAGCGCCCTCTGTCGGCAGGTGGATCCAGCAGCTCGCCCCCAGCAGTGGACTCGCGACGGCCAGCGCGGCCTCCTCGTCGAGCTTGCCGTCGCCAAGCACCATCGCGCCGGCATAGGCGAGGTCGTTCGAGATCGAGAACATCGGCTGGACGCAGCGGCGGTGGACGACCACTGGCGAGCCGATCCAGTCGTGCCCCGCGTCGGAGGCGATCCACGTCCCCGCGGGGTTGAGGGCGTCGGCCATGACCTGCAGCGAGGTGGCGGTCGACAGGTACTCGGGAGGTGCGCCCCAGCGGTGCAGCAGGCGCTCGTCCACCGAGCGGTCAAGCGTGATCACCGGCTCGAGCTGCAGCGGGTCGCCCACGACCAGGGCGCGGCGCGCCCGCATCAGGGCGCCCACGGCGTGCTGCGGCACGGCCTGGCCCGCTTCGTCCACCACGAGCCAGTCAAGGCCACCAGGCGGGATCGTCTCGAAGCAGCGCTTGAAGGAGCTGAAGGTGCTGGACAGGACGGGCACGATGAGGGCGAGCGTCCCCCAGAGATCGAGCGCCATCGCCGGTGACGGCGCCAGCCGCCCCGAGACCATGGTCAACGCCAAGCTCAAGTTCTTCCGAACGGCGCCCTTGGCGCCCGAAATCAACGCCTGATGGACGCGCATGGCTTGGACGAAGACAACCGCCCGCGCCCGGTCCAAGGCATCGCTGCCGCCAGGCAGGGTCTGGTGCCGCTGGTCGTAGGGCAGGGCGATCGACTCAGAGAGGCCACGCACCCGCCCCTGCGCCGTTTCGATCGCCTCGACCGCCGCACGCGCCTCATCCAGCAACCGGCGAGCGCCGTCACTGTCGCGTTTTGCCGCTTTTGCAAGGTGCTCGGCGGCGTCGCACGCGTCTTGGAGCTCGACGAGGCTGTCGAATGCGTCCCGCAGGCGATCCGCGTCGGCGTGCCGGCGCGCCTCCAGAGCGGCACGCCGCACGGCGTCCCGCTTCGCGGTCGCGCTGCCAAGTCTGGCAAGGACATACAGGGTGACCTCGCCCCGGAGGCGGGCGAGTTCCTCGTCGGTCGCGCGCAGGATGTCGCGGGCTGTCTCGATGCGCCCGTCCATGGCTGCCGCAAGCCGGCGCGCTTCGCCGGGCGCCGCCTCGGCTGCTTCAAGCGTTCGCTGTGCTTGCGCGGCCTGGTCCGACAGCTCCGGCAGATCGCTCGTCAGCCGCTCGCGCCGGTCGAGGTCTGCCTTCAAACGCTCAACCTCAGCCAGGGTCGCTTGGAACTCGTCGCAGCAGCGCGTCCAGGACAGCCGGGGCAGGTGTTGCAACTGCCGGAAGACGTTAGCCGGGCCATCGATGAGCGTCTCGGGGTTTCGGGGATCCGGCACCTTTTGGCGCAGTGTCCGGCAAAAGGCGCTCCTCTTGTCCCTGGCGCCGAGTGGCGCCGAGATCAATCCCCACACTACGCCTTCGAGCGCTTGAAGATCCTGATCGCTGTCGGGTGGCTCCTCAACGGCCTGGGTGGCAGAGGACATGCCCGGCAGCGCGGCCTCCGCAGTCTTGCGCCGCGACAGCAGCCCCTGCGCCGTCGGCAGGAAGCGCTCGACCGCCGCCCGGTACTCGGGCGCGATCTTCCGCACGTCGGGCAGCTCGCGGGTGACGTTCTCGACCGCGCCGTTGTTGCTGCTTGCGACCACCACCGGCGACGCCTGGAAGCGCAACGGAACGTGACCGTCAGGGCCGACCGGATCGCCAAACGCCGCCTCCGGCGTTGCGAACGCCGCCAACGCCATGGCACGCTGCACGATGACCGCCGCCACGACGTCTTCCAGCAGCGTGGTCTTGCCCGTGCCCGGCGGCCCGTTGACCGAGAAGATCCCGCCCTCGGCCAGGCGGCCCATCGCCTGGTTGACGGCAACCTGCTGCATCAGCGTGAGCGGGAACACGCCTGGCCAGCGCCCGGCCGGCAGCCGTTCGGACCGCAGCGCACGTGCCAACGCCGCCGGATCCAGGCAATCGGATCGGCCAGCCGAGTCAGGTTGCTTGAGGAACTCGGACACGACGCCGCACGGACGTCCGGTGCGGACGGTAGCCTCGGCCTCTGCAAGCTGTTCAAGGAAGAAGCCGTTCACCGGCTCCAACCGGTGGTCGCGGGGGCGTCCCTCGTCGTCCTGCGTCGCCTTGCTCAGCACGACCGCCTGCACCGTGCCGTCGAGCTGCACCGGCCAGTCCAGCAGCCGGACCGCCTCATCGGCCAGGGCGCGGACGAAATCACCGTCCACCTGACGCTCGGGCGTCGCCAGCACCTCGTCTCGCAGCTCGCCGAAGCGCCTGGCCATGGCTAGGGCATAAGCGCCGCCATCCTTGCCGCGCAGCTCCGCGAAGGCTCGCCCGAAGGCGGCAAGGTGCTCTTGCGGCTCGAACGCGAGGCTGCGTCCGTCATCGGCGACCGCGAACACGCCGAGGTAGGTGAGAGGCCCGAACACCTGCCGGCGTCCGCCATCAATGAAGGCGTCCGCCCGCGCATCTAGCGTGGCACGCAGTGCGGCCTCGTAGTCGCGTCGGCGCATGATCCCAAAGCGCACGTAGTAAATGCACGGCGGCGCCTGCGGCTTCGGCTCGAGCCAGGGCAGCCGCTCGTCGATCACGTGGACACAGGACTGGTAGCGCTCGCGCTCCTGCTTGCCGGCGTCCGGCGCGGTCAGCCCCTCGACGTCCATCCAGTAGCGCAGTGTGGCGAGTTCCCGGTCGCGGTCCATGAGCAGCTCTCTTTCCCGCACCGGCGCGCAGAATGCCAGCACGACTTCTCAGGCTGCAACTGTGTTCTCCCGTGCAGGCGATGACTGGGTTAGACACGTGCTCACCGGCGGCGCCGTCCTCGCCGTGCCCGAGATCGAAGGCGACCTGCCGCTAGGCGACCTTTATGCAAACATGGAGTTCTCCGAGACGTCCTCGGGATCGTAACTGATTTCGCCTGTGTCTCCTCACCCCGATAACAACCGAGAAGGGCTGTTATCGCGCCTAATATATCTAGCGATCTTTTAAGCGGGCCGATGTTGATCGCGTGTTTGCAGGCAACCCCGTCACTGTCAGATCCGGCTCCAAGCTCTCCGCCATCATCCCGCACTTCTGGTTGGCCGTCCAAATACCGTGCCGCTTGCCGCGCGTGATCGCCGCGACCCACGCACTACGGACGCAGCTCAGACCTATTGTTTGAACGTTCCCAACATAGGAACCAGGGGTCAGCAGCATTTTGTCCGTCACCGACTTGCATCAAAGCGTCAGTGGAACGGCCGCGATGCGCGGCCGCCACGACGCTTACCATCTTGAGAAGACCCGCTCACGCTCGCCTGGCCGGTTCGCGATACTGAGCGGCCACGAAGCGGCTTCGGAGGGTGGCAGTGCGCTCTCGCTGTTCACGTCCTCACCTGAATGTACAGGCCTGGACGCCCAAGGTGCAGCTCTGTTGATTATGTGACGACAGGGACTGGGGTTATTGTGTCTACACTCCCGGAGCATTGCCGCAATGCCGGTCACGGCTGAGTGGATCGACGCTCGCAACGACTCGTCTTTCCAGACAGCACCATCAAACCTGGTGCGAGAACATCATCTTGCCCGGTACGTCGAGTTCGGCGGTCAGGATCGTGCCGGTGCCGGACTCGGTGATGAAGAGGGTCTTGTTCTCGCGCCCGCCGAACGCGACGTTGGTGGTATGCGTGCCGGTGCAGCTGCGAATGCGGTAAACCGGCTCGCCCAGCCGATCGACGACCCAGACTGAACCCATGCCGACGTGGGCAATGACCAGCCGTCCGTCTGCGTCCATCGCGACGCCATCCGGACCACCCCAGCCGCCGGAAAGCTGCACGAACAGGCCCACCTTCGCAACACCACCGTTGGGCATTAGCGGCACCCGCCAAATGCAATTGCCACGGGTGACCGCCACATAAAGCATCGACTCGTCGAGGTTCATCACCAGCCCATTCGGGCTCGGGACGTTGTTGAGCAGGCAATCGACCCGGCCATCTGGGGTGAGGCGGAACACCCGCCCGGTCGGGTCATGCAGACCGGTGAGGCCCTGGTCGGTGAAATAGAGATCGCCGTTGGCGGCAAAGAATAGGTCATTGACCGCCTTGAAGCGCTCAATGCCAGCGCGCAGCAGATAGGGCTCCACCCGGCCGTTGACCGGATCCATGACCATGATGCCGTGCTTATAGTCGGCGATGAAGATGCGGCCATCTTTGTGTAACTTCAGCCCGTTCGGCCAGCCATCGTATTCGGCCACAAGGTGGAAATTGCCGCTCGGATCGATGCGCACGACCCGCCCGTTGGGCAGGTCCACGCACCACAGATTGCCGTCCTTGTCGAAGGACGGCCCTTCGAGCAGCGAGCCGGGCGGCGTGCCGCCAGGCTGACCCCGTATCCATTCGTTGTCCGGCCCCGCCGTTTGCCACTCTGCGGGTAGACGGGCGAAGACGGTGGTGGGGAGATCCTTGGGGGGATGAAAGAAGCTCGACATGTTTGCTGCCTCAAACCGAACTGCGCGAGACGCCGCCGATGGTGCCGCGCGTGAGAAAGAGCGAGGAGGTCATGCCGATCACCAGCAGGCAGCCGGCAATGACGAAGGCCAAATCGTAGTTGCCGGTCGACGAGATCACGTAGCCGGTGACAATGGGCGCGAGTAGGCCGAACACATTGCCTCCGAAAACCTGCATGCCGGTGGCGGAGCCGATGTCGGCCGGCGATGCCAGCAGGTCGTTCAGCAACGCGAAGTTCAGCGAAATGGCCGACGACACCCCGGTCAGCGCCACGGTAATCAGCAGGAGGATTGCCTCGACCGAGCTTGCCAGAGGCACCAGCAAAATGACCGAGGCAAGCAGCATCATGGCCGCCACCATTAGGCGCCGCCGACCGGTACTGGCCGCCTGTCCGGCGATCAGGCGATCGCTGACCCGGCCGAGCGCGATGCCGAGCACCACCGCACCGAAATAGGGCACGGAGTTCAGCGTCGCACTGGCCAGCAGCGAAATGCTCTTCTGGCTCTGCAGATAGCCCGGCAACCAGGTTAGGAACAGATACTGGGTGTAAACGCCGCAGCCCTGAGTGAGCATGATGCCCCATAGTGCGGGCGCACGAAGCAGGCCAAGCACGCCGATCGCCCTCGCGTCTTTCGGCACGTCGGTGCCGGCATTGCGCTCGCGCAGGATCTGAGCGCGTTCTCCCGCGCTGATCCAGTTGGTCTGTTCGGGAAGGCGGTATCGGAGCAGCCACAGGGCCAGCCAGATGAAGCCAATGCCGCCGCAAACGTAGAACGCCATCCGCCAACCTGCGGCGGCGACCAGGGCACCGATTAAGAGAGAGCCGATCGCCGGTCCGAAATAGGCGCCGCTGTTGAAGACCGACATCGAAATTCCGCGTTCGCTCGCCGGCATCCATTCCCGGATGACGCGGTTGCCGGCGGGATAGGAGGTTGACTCCCCGATACCCATCACCAGGCGTGAGGCGACGAGCGCGCCGTAGCTTGTGGAAAGGCCGGTGAATACGGTGGCCAACGACCACAGGGCAATACCTGCCGCGTTTACCATTCGGGTTCCGATGCGGTCGACGATGATGCCCATCGGGATCAGGCAGATCACGTAAAGCCAAAGAAAGGATGAAAAGAGATAGCCCATCTCAACTGGAGAGAGGCCGAACTCGGCGGCGATCGGCTTTGCCGACACTGAAAGGGCGACCCGATCGACGTAGTTGATGCTGCTCAGGAAGAACAGGAGGACCAGGATCCAAATGCGCTTGTTGCGAATGATACGTCCCCCACTGGCCGTGCTGAAGAGAACCTAGCGGCCTGAGCGGGAACAATCGAATCTAGCGGCTTCAGCGGAGTTGAAGAACAGCACTCGGCAACCGACACCTTGCTACAATCTTCAAAAAGCCAGTTCGAACTGAACCGCGGACTGACGGCTGATACCAAATCTCAGTGAGTGTGACTTACTAGGCTTTTCAAATTGCTGCTGATCTGTTTCAACACGGCAAATCAAGGAGGTTTGCCGTGCCTATGTCGCTTCCGCTCCGGGCTGATTTCGACGCGTCGCAACTGCGGGCGGCTGCCAAGAAGACGAAGGACGGGCCGCAAGCGCGGCGCCTTCTGGCCTTGGCTGCCATCTACGATGGGGGAACGCGCACGGAGGCTGCGGTGATCGGCGGTGTCACGCTGCAGATCGTGCGGGACTGGGTGCTGAAGCTCAACGCCGATGGACCCGAAGGCCTCCTCGATCGCAAGGCGCCGGGCCAGCCGTCCCGGCTCAACGACGCGCACCGGGCGGCGCTTGCGGCAATGATCGAGAGCGGACCGGCCCCTGCGATCCATGGCGTCGTGCGCTGGCGGCTGGTCGATCTGTGTCAGTGGCTATGGGAGGAGCACCACGTGACGGTGGCCAAGCAGACGCTGAGCCGTGAGCTGCGCGCCATGAACTACCGCAAGCTGTCCGCGCGTCCGCGTCACCATGCGCAAGCCGAGGGCGCGATCGAGCTTTTTAAAAAAGCCTCCCAGCCCATCTGGACGCGATCGCGCGCGAGAAGGGCGTCGACCCCGCTGACCTTGAGGTCTGGTTCGGCGACGAAGCCCGCATCGGCCAGAAGAACAAGCTGACCCGGCGCTGGGCCAAGCGCGGCACCCGGCCCTCGGCACCGCAGGACCAGCGCACGGCATCGACCTACATCTTCGGTGCCATCTGCCCCAAGGAGGGCAAGGGTGCGGCCCTGGTCATGCCCTGGTGCAACACCGAGGCCATGGCCCAGCACCTCGCGGCGATCGCGGCTAAAATCGAGCCCGGCCGCCATGCTGTCCTGCTGCTCGACCAGGCGAGTTGGCACATGTCGGCCCATCTTGCCGTGCCGGAGACCATCACCATCGTGCCGCTGCCGCCGAAATGCCCGGAGCTGAACCCGCAGGAGAACGTCTGGCAGTTCATGCGCGAAAACTGGCTGTCGAACCGCGTGTTCACCTCATACGACAACCTGGTCGACCACTGCTGCGCGGCCTGGAACAAGCTCGTCGACCAGCCTTGGACCATCATGTCCATCGGACTGCGTGACTGGGCGCATAGGTTCTAATCAGCGGGACTTGGTATGAGCATGCGATTGGTGTGATTGAGAGAGGCCAGCGTGCCGTGGGCGGGCTCGAACAACATCCGGCGCTTCGGACAACACACCTGTTTGGCGCTGGAAGAACCAAGCCGACCTCTGGTAAACCAATCTGACGGAACGAGGCTTCCGTCTAGGAGTGAAGAATGGGCGTTGTTCAGGTCGGCCTACCGGAGGAACTTGCCTCCGTTATCAACCAACAGGTTGAGGCCGGGCGCGTCGAAAGCACTGATGCCTATCTTGCCGAGGCGATCAGGCCTTATGCCGAGGATCTCAACGCAGAGGACGAGATCGTTGCCGAGGCTGGAGCGGGCATTCGGGACGCCGAGGCAGGACGCTATACGACCATTTCCGGGCCGGAGGACTTGGCTGCCCTTGAGCAGCGCATCGTTGGCCAGAGGGACTGCCTGGAGATTGGGGGTGTCAGGCCGCAATTGCTACTTGCGAGCATAGATCGTTAGCAGGCTGGAATCGTTGTCCGAAGCCCGAACCTAGTGTGCCATTGTAGACCGCGCAGCGGACCTGAAGCAGAAGATCGGCACCGCGTCGCGACCAGCGCATCTGTTGGTGCTTGTTCATCCGTCGGTTCACCAGGAAATTGGCTGTCCCTTCGGTGATCGCGGTGCCGACCCTTAGTCCGGCACGGTGGCGCTCGGCATAATTGACCAGCCAATCGCTCTGACCGGTGAGATAGCCGTCCAGCGCGTGCAACGCGGTCCATAACTTCCGGGAATGTGCAATGGACTGTGGCTGACCTTGTTCGTCCTGGAAATGATGCATCACCGCGCGGATATGATCGATGCTGATCTGCGCGTCCTTCGCTTTGCCATTCCACAGCCGCCAGTGCAGCCGTTCAACCGCCTCGACGATCACCGCCTTCGCTTCCACCTGTGCCGGATCATCCGCCGACAGGCCGCTGGCGATCTGCTTCAAGTGCTGCAGCCGCATGGCGATGTGGAACCAGTCAAGGATCGGCAGCTCCGTGACCCCCGCATCGGCAAGGATGCGGCGCAGTCGAGAGCAGCCGTCGGTGAAGCCTGTCAACACCGTGTCCCCGGTTCGCCCGACGGCGTCGAGGCTGCGGTGGAGCAGCATTTTGATGTCGGTGTTGGCTTTGGCGACAGCGCCGAAAACCTGCCGTCCACCAGCCTCCGTCTCGACATTGCCAACCCGCACTTCCAGATGTCGCTCGTCCTCCTCACAGCTGCGGATGAAGGTTGAATCCAAGGTGACCGCAATCGCCGGTGCCGTGGTCTCGGGCCTGGCGATGTTCTGGCCACGAAGTCCCTCACCAATCTTCAGGGTGTGACAGCGCAACGTCTCGGCGTCGTTGCCGGCGCTCACCGGAAACATCTGCACCAGCACGTCAGCGGCCACCCGGTATGTCATGAGGGCGGAGAGATGCGCCTGGATCTGATCCAACTCCGGTGTCGAGCGGCAGTGCGATGGCCAGCCATGGCCAGCTTCGTGTCCGCCGCATCCAGCACAGCAAAATCGAGGAAGCCGCACCGTGACCTGGCCGAACAGCGTGGCAACCCGATGGTCCCGGTAATCTTTCACCCTGCAAACCAGGCCACAGCTGCGGCAATCGGGTCGCCAAACGGCATGGCTCCTGGCTTGCGCGGCAACGATCTCTTGTTGGAGACCCGCCAGCAACAGCTTCCCTTCGGCCAGGGTCAAACCAAGAGTGGCGATATCGCCGAGATCATCAGGTCGGTTGATCGTCATGACGTCGGCGGACTGGTTCTCGCCGTCAGCCCCGATTTTCACCAGCCTCAAAATCCAAGCCACGCGTCCACCCTCGGTCAGAGATTGAACGCGAAAATATCGCTCGGGCGTCCACACCCCCAATCTCTAGGCAGTCCCGCGTCAAAGCGCGGCTGGCCACGGCGGAACGCCGCATCCAGTGCGCCTTCGCTGATCCGCAGGCCATATAATACCAAATCCCTCTGATTAGGACCCGTGCGCCCAGTCGCGCAGTCCAATCGACATGATGGTCCAAGGCTGATCGACGAGCTTGTTCCAGGCAGCGCAGCAATGGTCGACCAGGTTCTCGTAGGA
>JAABUS010006725.1_pt1 | contig 13732 bp, 13 predicted proteins | sample 5560161 | NCBI WGS metagenome assembly JAABUS01 (sample SAMN10711885, study PRJNA513376) | rock metagenome | isolation source: Antarctica rocks | place: Antarctica: Victoria Land, Trio Nunatak nord | collected 2016-01-04 | reverse complement strand
TTCCTCGACCCGGGAGTGTTCATCCGCTCGATGGCCACGCGCGGTGCGCTCGGCGGCCTCGCGGAAGCCGCGCTGCAGACCGCGCTGCTGATGGACGCCGCCGGCAAGGACGACGTGTTCCTCGAGACGGTGGGCGTCGGGCAGGCCGAGGTCGACGTCATCGATCACGCCGACTCGGTGGTGCTCGTGCTGATCCCCGGCTCGGGCGACTCGATCCAGGCGCTCAAGGCCGGGATCATGGAGATCCCCGACGTGATCGTCGTCAACAAGTGCGACCACCCGCTGACCGACACGATGGTGCGCGAGATCCGCGGCGTGCTCTCCCTCGGGGAGGGTGGGACCGACAGCTGGCGGGTGCCGATCATCAAGACCGAGGCGACGCGCGGGCAGGGCGTCGAGCAGCTCGTGCAGGCGCTGGCCGAGCACCGTGCGCACGTCGAGGCGGAGGGCACGCTGGCCGAGCGCCGCCGCCGCAACCTGCTCAACGAGGTGCTGGGGATCGCCACCGTGCGGCTGCGGCACACGCTCGAGGCCTCGCTGCGCGACGACCCCGAGGTCCAGACGCTCCTCGACGAGGTCGTCGCCCGCCGCCTGGATCCCGCCAGCGCCGCCAGCGCGATCCTCGCCCGCGGCGCGGTCGAGCCCGGCGACGCCGCCCGCCCGGACCAGCGCGCCGAGGCCGGCTGACCGGCCGGCGACGGCGGGCTCGGCGAACGCGACGGCGGCGGGGTAGTCCTCGCGTGCTGGAGCCGCCCCCTCCCTCAATGCGGGGTTGAGGTTCTCCCCCGCCAGCGCGGCGTGCCCCTGAGCTCGCGCGCGGCCAGCAGCCCGAGCACGGCCAGCGCGCCGACGCCCACCGCCGTCGCGGCCACCGTGCCGGCGTGCGGGAAGAGCGCCGCGAGCGGCCCCCACGGCGCGGGCGGCGGCGAGTCCCAGGCCGGCGAGGACCCGCTGCGCAGCGCCACCAGCACCCAGGCGCTCGCCGCGAGCGTGACCGCTCCCAGCACGGCGCCGGCCCGCGGCGCCCGCCGCAGGCCCCAGCCGCACAGCGCGGCCGCGGCGGGCAGCGCCGGGACCCACCCGGCGCCGGGGAAGCCGGCGGCGGTCAGGCCCGGCGCGGCCACCACCGCGACGACCGCCTGCGCGGCGCACACGCTGAGCGCGAGCGACGCCGCGAGCTCCGCGCCGCGGCGCGCCGGCAGCGCCCGCGCGAGCCCCTCGCGGCGCGAGCGCCACAGCAGCCACCCCGCGTAGCCGGCGAGCGCCAGCACCGGCGCCCACCGCAGCAGCCCGCCGTCGCGATCGACCCACAGCCCGGCGATCCGTCCCAGGCGGTCGTCCACCGACGGCGTCCCGCCCGGCGCGGCAGCCGCCCGCGGGCTCACCCCGCCGTAGAGCCCGTCGTCGAGCGTCGCGCAGAACACGAGCGACGCGAGCATGATCTCCGCCGGCAGCAGGCCGCCCCTGCGGCCCGGCCCGCGCGCGGCCCAATGGACGAGCGCCACTGCGACGGGCACGGCCGGCAGCAGCAGCCACGGATCCAGCCACGGCAGCGCGCCGAGCGCCACGGCGCCTGCCACCGCCGGAAGGCGGCGGGCCCGCTCGCGCAGCGCGAGCGCGCAGAGCGCGGCGGCCGCCAGCAGGCCGCCGGCCAGCAGGCCCGGCAGGATCGCCGTCGCGGCGCCCAGCGCCGGGGGGGAGAGCCCGACGAGCGCGGCGCCGGCGCTCGCCCACGGCTCGGGCACCATCCGCCGTGCCAGCAGCGCCGCGAGCACGAACGCGAGCGCCGCCAGCGCGCCCAGCTCGATCTCGGCGAGGTGCGCGCCGCCGAGCGCGTAGGCGGGAGCGACGACGGCGGCCAGCCCGGCCCCCTGCGGCTCGCGCAGCCGTCCGGCCACCTCGGTCCCCGCGGGCCGGAGCCCGCCCGCCCGCCACGCCGCGTAGGCCCGCGTGCGGTACTCGTCGCGCACGTCGAGGTCGCCGTCGGAGACGAGCGACTCCGCCACGACGAGGTGGTGCGGCTCGTCGCCGGCGTACTCGGCCGAGCGCGTGGCCGGCAGGCCGAGCGTGGCCGCGTAGGCGGCCGCCAGCACGATCCAGAGCGCGGCGAGCCGCAGGCTCACGCCCCCAGGCCGCGCGCGATCACCATCTGCTGGACCTCGTCGGTGCCCTCGCCGATGGTCAAAATCTTCGCGTCGCGGTAGAAGCGGCACACCGGGTACTCCTCGATGTAGCCGTAGCCACCGTGGATCTGGACGGCGTCCTCGGCGCAGCGCACGGCCAGGCGGCCGGTCTTGAGCTTGGCCTGCGCGGCGGTCAGCGTGAAGTTGCGCCCTGCGTCCTTCTCCCGCGCGGCCTTGTAGGTGAGCAGCCGCGCCGCCTCGATCTCGGTCGCCATGTCGGCGAGCTTGACCTGGATCGCCTGGAACTTCGAGATCGGCTTGCCGAACGCCCGGCGCTCCTTGGCGTAGGCGAGCGCCTGGTCGAGGGCCCCCTGGGCGAGCCCGACGCCCATCGCGGCGACGCCGATGCGCCCGATGTCGAGCACGTGCAGGAACTGCCTGAAGCCCTCGCCGCGGCCGCCGAGGAGGTTCGCCTCCGGCACGCGGCAGCCGTCGAAGCTGAGCGGCCGGGTGTCGGACGCGTTCCAGCCCATCTTGCGGTACGGCGCCCCCGGCTCGTAGCCGGGCGTGCCGTTGGGGACGATCAGGTTGGAGATCTCGTCTCCGGCGGTCCTCGCGGTGATGCAGACCACTCCGGAGATGTCGGTCCCGGCGTTGGTGATGAACTGTTTGGCGCCGTCGATCGTCCACTCGCCGTCTTCCAGCCGCGCGCGGGTGCGGGTGTTGCCGGCGTCCGAGCCGGCCTCGGGCTCCGTGAGTCCGAACGCGCCGAGCCGCGCCCCGCTGGTCAGCTGCGGCAGCCACTCCCGCTTCTGCGCCTCGCTGCCGAACAGGTAGATCGGCTGGGTGCCCAGCGACGTGTGCGCGCACAGCGTGATCGCCACCGAGGAGTCGACGCGCGTGAGCTCCTCCACCGCGATCGCATAGGCCAGCGAATCCGCCCCCGCGCCGCCGTACTCCTCCGGGAACGGGATGCCCATGAGCCCCAGCTCGCCGAGCTTGGCGACGATCTCGTAGGGGAAGCGCTTCTCCCGATCGAGCTCCTCGGCCACGGGACCGACCTCCTGCTCGGCGAAGTCGCGGACCGTGCGGCGGATGAGCTCGTGGTCGGGGGAGAGGTCGAAGTCCATGGCGGCCATTCTGGCGCCCGCAGGGGCCGAACCGCTTGACTGTCGCGCCATGACGGTCTGGGAGGCGCTCGCGATCACGGCGGCCGGGTTCGTGGCCGGCGGGGTCAACACGGTGGTGGGCTCGGGGTCGCTGGTGACCTTCCCGACGCTCGTCGCGCTCGGCTATCCCTCCGTGACGGCCAACGTCTCCAACACCGTCGGGCTCGTGCCGGGCGGCGCCAGCGGCATCGTCGGCTACCGGCGCGAGCTGCGGGGCAGCTGGCGCCGGGCGGCGATCCTCGGCATCGGTACGACGGCCGGGGCGATCGTGGGCGGGATCCTGCTCCTCTCCCTCCCGTCGGCGGTGTTCGACGCGGTGGTGCCGGTGCTGATCCTGCTCGCGGTCGCGCTGATGGCGCGGCGGCCCGCCCCGAGCGCCCCGAGCGCCCCGAGCGCCCGCGCGGCGAGCCGCGACCGGATGGCGCCCGCCCTGGTGGGGGCGTTCCTGACCGGCATCTACGGCGGCTACTTCGGCGCCGCCCAGGGAATCATCCTCCTCGCCGTCCTGCGGCTCTGCTTCGACCAGGACCTGCAGCTCCTCAACGGGATCAAGAACGTCCTCAGCGCGGTCGCGAACCTCGTGGCGGCGGTGCTGTTCATCGCCGTCGCGCACATCGCCTGGGGTCCCGCGCTGCTGATCGCGATCGGATCCGTGTTCGGGGCGCAGGTCGGCGCGCGCTACGGGCGCCGGCTGCCGCAGGAGGTCCTGCGGCGCATCGTCGTCGTGGGCGGCACGATCGTCGCCCTCATCCTCTTCGCGCGGCTGCTCTGACGGCGTTGCGGCTCAGCCGGCGGCGACCGAGCGCGCGAGCTCGACCAGCAGCCGCACGCCGTAGCCCGCGCCGCCCGTGGGCGTGTAGGGCTTGCCGTTGTCGTCGGCGGTGCCCGCGATGTCGACGTGCGCCCAGGGCACGTCGCCGGTGAAGCGCCGCAGGAACTCGGCGGCGACGATCGAGCCGGCCTGGCGGTTCTCCACGGAGTTCGCGATGTCGGCGTAGGCGCCCTCGATCGCCTTCGCGTACTCGGCGTGCAGCGGCAGCCGCCACAGCAGCTCGCCCGCCCGCCCGCCTGCGGCCCGGACCTGCTCGCACCAGGCGTCGTCGTCGGAGAACAGGCCCGCGTGGGTCTTGCCGAGCGCCGAGACGATCGCGCCGGTGAGCGTGGCGAGGTCGACGAGCCGCTCGGCGCCCTGGTCGACCGCGTGCGCGAGGCAGTCGGCGAGCACGAGGCGGCCCTCGGCGTCGGTGTTGATGACCTCGATCGTGGTGCCGGTCTTCGCGCGCAGGATGTCGCCCGGCCGCATCGCGTGCCCCGACGGCATGTTCTCGGTCGCGCCGATCACCGTGACCAGGCGCACGGGCAGCTCGAGCCGGGCGATCGCCGCCGTCGCCTCGAGCACGGCCGCGGCGCCCGACATGTCGAACTTCATCTCGTGCATCTTCGCCCCGGGCTTGATCGAGATGCCGCCGGTGTCGAAGGTCACGCCCTTGCCGACGAACCCGAGCGTCGGGCCGGTCGCGCCCTCGCCCTCGTAGCGGATGGTGATCAGCCTGGGCTCCTCGTCGGAGCCCTGCGCGACGGCGGCGAAGGCGCCCATCCCCGCGGCCTCGATCTCGGCCCGGCCCCACACCTCCACCTGGACGCGAGGCAGCGCCTGGGCGCGCTGCGCCAGGGCGGTCGGGGTGAGGTGGTTGGACGGCGCGTTCTGCAGGTCGCGCGCGGCGTTGACGGCCTCCGCGGTGACGGTGGCCACGCCGACGGGCGCGGACACGTCGTGGTGCGCGGAGACGACCAGCTCCTGCAGCCCGGGCGCGTCGTCGTCGGAGCCGGTCTTGTAGGCGCGGTAGTCGTAGGCGGCGAGCACGGTGCCCTCCACGAGCCCGGCGGCGTGCGCGTCCTCGACGTGGTGGGGCAGCTCCCAGCACAGCGTCACGCTGCCCAGCTCGCGGGCGCGGCCGACGGCCGCGGCGGCGGCGACGCGGGCGCCCTCCGCGTCGAACTCCTCGCGGGCACCGAGGCCGACGAGCAGGAACCGGTGGCCGCCGGCGTGGGCGACGGCCACCTTGCGCAGTCCGGGCCGCGCCTCGCCGGCGTCGACGAGCGCCTGCAGCGCCCCCTCCTCGACGTCGTGGGCGATCCCCTCGCCCGCGAAGAGTCCGACGGCGATGGTGTCGGCTCCGGTCTCGGAGGCGTTGTCGGTCGTGGCTCGTACGCGCATGGACGGCACCGTATCCATCTAAGCTCCGCCGTCCTCCCCGGAACCCGGACCTCAGGAGACGCTCGCATGCCCCGCACCGTGATCCTCGGCACCGCACGCACGCCCGTCGGCAAGCTCGGCGGCGGGCTGTCCTCGCTGCGCGCGCCCGATCTCGGCGGGCTCGCCATCAGGGCCGCGCTCGATCGCGCCGACGTGGCGCCCGAGCAGGTCGAGCACGTTGTCATGGGCCAGGTGCTGCAGGCCGGCGCCGGCCAGATCCCCTCGCGCCAGGCGCAGATCGAGGCGGGGATCCCGGTCGAGACGACGTCGGAGACCGTCAACAAGGTCTGCGCCTCCGGCATCCGGGCGGCCGGGATGATCGACGCGTCGATCCGCGCGGGCGACATGGAGATCGGCGTCGGGGGCGGCATGGAGTCGATGTCACAGGCGCCCTACCTGCTCCCCAAGGCCCGCTTCGGGTTCCGCATGGGCGACGTCCAGACACTCGACGCGATGATCCAGGACGGGCTGCGCAACGCGTTCACCGGCAAGCAGATGTTCGAGGAGGCCACGGAGGTCGGCGACCGGCTCGAGATGACCCGCGCCGACATGGACCGCTGGGCGCTGCGCTCCCACGAGCGCACGATCGCGGCGACCGACGAGGGCCGGCTCGCCGACGAGATCGTGCCGGTGACGGTCACCGGACGCAAGGGCGACACCACGGTCGAGGTCGACGAGGCGCCGCGCCGGGACACGAGCCTCGACAGGCTCGCCAAGCTGCCCGGCCTCTCGCGCAAGGACGGCAGCCACACGGCTGGCAACTCGCCGGGCGTCAACGACGGGGCCGGCGCGCTCGTGCTCGCCTCCGACGCCTGGGCCGAGGCCAACGGCAAGGAGGCGCTCGGCACGATCATCGCCCAGGCGGCGGTGGCCGACGAGTTCGAGTGGCTCGCCCGCACGCCTGCCAACGCCGCGATCAAGGCGCTCGCCAAGGCCGGCCTGCAGCCGGGGGACATCGACCTGTGGGAGATCAACGAGGCGTTCGCGTCGGTGACGCTGAACTCGATCCGCATGCTCGGCATCGACGAGGACCGCGTCAACGTCAACGGCGGTTCGGTCGCCATCGGGCATCCGCTCGGCGCCTCCGGTGCGCGCATCCTCGGCGCGCTCGTGCACGAGCTGCGCCGGCGCGGCGGCGGCTACGGCTGCGCGGCGATCTGCTCGGGCGGTGGGCAGGGCGACGCGGTGATCGTGCAGGTGTAAGTGGCCGTGTGCGCTCGGAGCCGCGTGTGACCGAGAGGCCGCACATCCTCCCCCGCGCGGGCGGGCTCTACATCGGCGCGCTGCGGCGCCCCGACGAGCCGGGCGCGGCGTTCTTCGATCTCGACCGCACGCTGATGGCCGGCTCGTCGGCCTTCCAGTTCGCGCGGGCCGCCTACAAGTCGCGGCTGATGTCGCGCCGCCAGCTGGCGCGCGACGGGTGGGAGGACCTGCTGTTCCGGCTGCGCGGCTCCACCGACGCCAGCACGGACGCTCTGCGCGCGCGGATCGGCCAGTCGCTGGCCGGGGTGCGGGTGCGCGACCTGCAGCGCCTGGCGCCGGACGTCCTCGCGGGCGTGCTGCCGCGGCTGTACCCGAAGATGCTCGACATCGCCTACGCCCACCAGGACGCCGGCCGGCCGATCTTCATCTGCACCGCCGCGTCGCAGGAGATGGCGCAGCTGATGGCGATCGTGCTCACGTTCGACGGCGCCGTCGGGTCGGTGTCGGAGGTCGTCGACGGCGAGTACACCGGTCGCGCCGGCGGCCCGTTCACCTACCGCGAGGGCAAGGCGCAGGCGATCCACGAGCTCGCGGCCCGCGAGGAGATCGACCTCGCCGCCTCCTGGGCCTACTCGGACTCGGAATCCGACCTGCCGATGCTGCGCGCCGTCGGCCACCCCGTGGCGGTCAACCCGGACTCGACGCTGGCGCGCGCGGCGCGCGACGAGGGCTGGGAGGTGCTGCGCTTCGAACGGCTCGGCCGCCGCCTGCGGGTGGTCGGCGCCGCGGCCGCCGCCGCCGCGGTCGGCGGGCTCGGCTCGGCCGCGGTCTCGAGGGCGCGCGCGTGAGCCTGCACGAGCTGACCGATGAGCAGCGCGAGATCCGCGAGCTCGCGCGGCGCTTCGCCGAGGAGCGCATCGCGCCGCACGCCGCCGCCTGGGACCGCGAGCACAGCTTCCCGCGCGACGTGTTCGCGGCGCTGGGCGAGCTCGGGCTGATGGGCGTCTGCGTCCCGGAAGCGCACGGCGGCGCCGGCGCGGACTTCCTCGCCTACGTGCTCGTGCTCGAGGAGCTCTCGCGCGCGGACGCCGGCGTCGGCGTGACCGTCGCGGTGCACACCAGCGCCTGCACGCTGCCGCTGCTCGCCCACGGCGGCGAGCGGTGGGTGCCGCCGCTGGCCGCGGGGCAGGAGATCGGGGCGTTCGCGCTGACCGAGGCGGGCTCGGGCTCGGACGCGGGCGCGATGCGCGCCACGGCGCGCGACGGCCTGCTGACCGGCACGAAGCAGTGGGTCACCAACGGCTCGCACGCGTCGACGTTCGTGGTCTTCGCGCGGGACGCGGACGCGGGCGACCGGGTGTCGGCCTTCGTCGTGCGCGCCGGCGCCGACGGCTTCGCGGTGACGCGCGAGGAGGAGAAGCTGGGGCTGAACTCCTCGTCCACCGCCGACCTCGCCCTGCGGGACACGCCGGCGGAGCGCCTCGGAGCGCCCGGCGGGGGGATGCGGATCGCGCTCGGCACGCTCGACGGCGGGCGCATCGGAATCGCCGCCCAGGCGGTGGGCATCGCCCAGGCGGGGCTCGACGTCGCCGTCGCCCACGCGAGGGAGCGCGCGGCGTTCGGCGGCCCGATCGCCCGCTTCGGCGCCATCCAGCAGAAGCTCGCGGACATGCAGACGGAGATCGAGGCGGCGCGCGCGCTGACCTGGCGGGCCGCGCGGCTCAAGCAGGCCGGAAGGCCGCATACGGTCGAGGGCGCGCAGGCCAAGCTGTTCGCGAGCGCCGTCGCGCGCCGCCAGACCGGCGAGGCGATCCAGATCCTCGGCGGCTACGGCTACACGAAGGAGTTCCCGGCCGAGCGCTACTACCGCGACGCGAAGGTCACCGAGATCTACGAGGGCACGAGCGAGATCCAGCGGCTGGTGATCGCCCGCGCCCTGCTCGGCGAGGCGATGCGCGAGGGTTGAGCACGCTGCGCCGGCGGTGGCCCCGCATGGCCGCCGGTGAGGAGCTCGACGTGGCGACGCGCAACGCCTCCGACTTCGAGCGGGTCGCGGGGCTGCGAGTCGTGCCGGCGAGCGCCTGAGCCGCCTACGGCGAGCGCCTGAGCCGCCTACCGGCGCGCCTGAGCCGCCTACGGGTACAGCCGCTCGCCGCGCGCGAGTATCGCCACGAACGTCTCGATCCGCCGCGCCCGCGTCGCGGGCCGCTTGGCGTCCTGGACGCGATGCAGGACTGCGTAGCGATTGCGCGAGTCGAGGCCGGCGAACGCCTCCGCGGCCGCCGGCGACGCGTCGAGCGCCGCCCGCAGGTCGTCCGGCACCGTCGCCGTGCTCTGGGCGTCGTACGCGGCGTCCCAGCGGCCGTCGGCTCGCGCTCGCTCGACCTCGCGCAGGCCCGCTGGGCGCATCGTCCCGATCAGCGCCTCCGCCTTGGCGCGGTTGACCTTCGACCACTTCGAGCGCGGCCCGCGTGGCGTGAAGCGCTGCATCCAGAAGCCGTCCTCCTCGCCGCGCCCCTTGCGTCCGTCGATCCACCCGAAGCGCAGGGCGATGTCGAGTGCCTCGGCGTAGGTGACGGACTCCACGTCCGCTCCGCGCCGGCCGATCGCCAGCCACAACCCGGACGCCGACGCGTGGTGCTCGGCGAGCCAGGCCTCCCACGCGGCGGGCGTGGGGAAGGAGCGGGTCGGAAGCTCGTCCACGACCCGCCGACCGTAGCTCGGACCCGCCGAAGGTGGCGCCCAGCCGCTCGCGCGCACCAGTTCTTCTTCGTGGGCTCGGACGGCGGCGGCGTGCGCGTCAACGGGAAGTACGTCGACCGCACCGACCAGTGCACCGCTCGCAAGCTGGCGGGCGACGACCTGACGCTCTGCCGCCAGCTGCTGCGAGCCATCCCGAAGCGGATCGACTCGCTCAACGACGGTCTGCGCACGCTGCAGTACCAGAGCGTGTCGCTCAACCCGGCGTCGCCGCGCGACGACCTGCTCGCCGGCACGCAGGACAACGGGACGTGGGCGTTCGACCCGACGGGCGATCCGCTGAAGTCCTGCTCGACGCTGCCGGGCCGCTTCGTGTCCTCGATCGCCGTGGACCCGGCCGACGCCAACCACGCCTGGGTGTCCTACTCGGGCTACGACGCGTACACGCCGAGCACCCCGGGGCACGTGTTCGAGCTGCGCCGCAACCCGGACACGGGGGTGGTGACCGCGACCCCGCTGTCGTTCGACCTCGGTGACCAGCCGATCACCGACCTGGTCCGCGACGACCAGACCAGCGACCTCTACGCCGCCACCGACTTCGGCGTGCTGCAGCTGGCGGCGGGCGCGAGCACCTGGCGCAAGGCCGCCGAGGGGCTCCCGGTGGTCGCGGTCTACGGGCTGACCGTCTCTCCCGGCTCCCGCGTGCTGTACGCGGCGACCCACGGCCGCGGCGTGTTCCGGGTCAACCTGCCCGGTGGACAGAGCCCGGCGCCGCAGGCGCCGACCCCGGGCCCCGGCACGCCGGCCATGAGCGGCGGGTCCGCAGCCGGCCCGAGCGCCGGCCCGACGCCCGGCTCGGCCCCTCGCTCGGGGTCGCGTCCTCGCATGCCCGCGGCCGCGGGGCCGGGATCTCCCGCGTGCGCATGAGCCGGCGCGGACGGTACGTGACCGTGCGGTTCCGCACGCAGCGCGCCATCAAGGTGCGGGTCGTCGTGCGCAACCGCCGCACCGGCAACGCGGTCGGACGCACTCGGCTGCGGGCCGTGCGCAGCGGCACGCACCGGCTGCGCGTGCGCGTGCACGCTCCCCGCTCGGCACCGCTGCGGGCGACCGTCACCAACCAGCCCGAGGCCCGCGCGCCGCGACGCGGCTGACGGACGACGGCGGGACCGGCGCCGCGCGCCGGTCCCGCCCCCGCGCGCCGGTCCCGCCGTCGCCGCTGCGCGCCGGGCCGCTCGCACCCATCTAGACTGCAGTCCATGGCCATCGAGGAGACGGCGGGACTCGACGGGGAGCGCTGGCGGCGCGAGCGCTACGACGCGCTGCCGGAGCGCGACGCGGCGTTCACGACGCTGTCGGGCGAGCCGATCGAGCCGCTCTACACGGCGCGCGACCTCCCGGCCGACGTCGCCGCCGCGGTCGGGCTGCCGGGGGAGTATCCGTTCACCCGCGGGGTGTACCCGAGCATGTACCGCGGGCGGTTGTGGACGATGCGCCAGTTCGCGGGCTTCGGGACCGCGGAGGAGACCAACGAGCGCTTCCACTACCTGCTCGGGCACGGCCAGACGGGACTGTCGACGGCGTTCGACATGCCGTCGCTGATGGGGCACGACTCCGACGCGCCACGCTCGCTGGGCGAGGTCGGGCGCGAGGGCGTGGCGATCGACACGCTGGACGACATGGCGACCCTGTTCGGGGGCATCGACCTCGGCGAGGTCAGCGTCTCGATGACGATCAACGCGCCGGCCGCGATCATGCTCGCCTTCTACGTGGCGGCGGCGGAGCAGTCCGGCGTGCCGGCCGAGCGCCTCGGCGGCACGATCCAGGCCGACATCCTCAAGGAGTACATCGCCCAGAAGGAGTGGTGCTTCCCGGTCGATCCGGCGATGCGGCTGCTCGGCGACATGATGGAGTGGTGCACGCGCGAGATGCCGCGCTGGCATCCGGTGTCGATCAGCGGCTACCACATCCGCGAGGCGGGGTCGACCGCGGCGCAGGAGCTGGCGTTCACGCTCAAGGACGGCCTGACCTACGTCGAGCAGCAGATGGCGCGCGGCGTCGACGTCGACGACTTCGCGCCGCGCCTGTCGTTCTTCTTCAACGCGCACATCGACTTCTTCGAGGAGATCGCCAAGTACCGGGCGGCGCGGCGGATCTGGGCGCGCGAGCTGCGCGAGACCTACGGCGCCAAGAGCCCGAAGTCGTGGCTGATGCGCTTCCACACGCAGACCGCGGGCGTGTCGCTGACCGCGCAGCAGCCGCTCAACAACATCGCGCGAACCGCGATCGAGGCGCTGGCCGGCGTGCTCGGCGGCACGCAGTCGCTCCACACCAACTCGTTCGACGAGGCGCTCGCGCTGCCGACCGAGGAGGCGGTGCGCGTCGCGCTGCGCACCCAGCAGATCATCGCGCACGAGACGGGGGTGACCAACACGATCGACCCGCTCGGCGGCTCCTACTTCGTCGAGGCGCTGACGGATCGCCTCGAGGCGCGGGCCTACGAGTACTTCGGCAAGATCGACGAGCTGGGCGGCATGACCGAGGCGGTCAAGCGGGGCTTCCCGCAGCGGGAGATCGCCGACGCCGCCTACGAGCTCCAACGCGAGTACGACTCGCGCGAGCGGATCCTCGTCGGCGTGAACGACTACACCGAGGGTGGCGACGGCGAGCTCGAGCTCCTGCGCATCGACGCCGCGCTCGAGCGCAAGCAGATCGGCCGGGTGCAGGCCGTCCGCGCCCGCCGCGACGCCGCCGCGGTCGAGCAGGCGCTCGCCGGGCTGCGCGAGGCGGCCGCGACCGACGATCGCAACCTCATGTCGAACCTCCTCGACTGCGCGCGCGTACACGCCTCCGAGGGCGAGATCGTCGAGGCCCTCCAGACCGTGTTCGGCACGTACACCGAAGTCCCCGTCTTCTGACGCGTCCCAGGGAAGGTTCCATGCGCAAGCTGCTCGCATCGCTGCTCGTCCTCGCCGTGCTCGGCGTCGTCGCCGCCCAGGCGCTCGCCGCCACGCGGTCGATCGCCGTCGGCGACGACTGGTTCGTCGCCAAGGGCAAGCCCAGGACGATCACGGTCAAGAAGGGCACGCGGATCACCTGGCGCTTCAAGGGCTCGAGCCTGCACAACGTCGACGTCCGCAGGGGGCCGATGCAGTTCCACTCGCGCCTCAAGCGGCACGGCACGTACTCGAAGAAGCTCACCAAGCCCGGCACCTACGTCATCTTCTGCGACGTCCACGGGTCGAGCATGAGGATGACGATCAAGGTCAGGCGCTAGTTGTCCTGCCCTGGGAGGTTGTGAGCGCGGTTGATGGGCGACTGGCCGCCGTTCCCGGAGTGGGGTCTGCGCTGGTTGTAGTGCTCGAGCCAGTGTGGCAAGGCGGCGTTGCGGGCGGTGTGATCGCGGTAGCGGACGCCCTTGGCTCATTCGCGTTGCATCGTCTGGTGGAAGCGCTTGACTTTCCCGTTCCAGCGCGGCGTGTAGGGCGCCGTGACGATCTGGCGGACCTGACGCGCGGCGAGCAGCTCGGCGAAGGAGCGGTTGCGGGTGTAGCTCCAGGCGCCGTCGGTCATCACCCGCCGCGTCTGGATCCCGTGGCCGGCGAACCATGTCAGCGCGCGCTCGAAGAACGCGGTGGTGGTCGCGGCCCGTTCGTCATCGAGCAGCTCGCCGTAAGCGAGCCGAGAGTGATCATCGACGACGGCATGGAAGGAGTCGTGGCCGAGCGCGTCGCGCTTCTCCGCGTAGGTCTTGGCGCGGTCGCCGGTCACCGCATGCCCTGCGCGCGCGAACCGCGGGTAGCGCTTGACGTCCATGTGCAACAGGTCGCCCGGGCACGGCCACTCGTAGCGCCAGACCTCCCGGGGCGCCGGCCGTGAGGCGCGCGAGCAGCCGTGCCGACGCAAGATCGCGCTGATCCTCGAGTGCGCAACCCCGGCCTCTGCGACCAGCAGCCGCGGCCCCCAGCCCGTCCGCTCGCGCGCCTCGCAGACCTGGCGCTCGACCTCGGCCGGCGTCTGGCGCGGGCAGCGACGCGGCCGGCTTGAGCGCCCCAACGCCCACGCGCCAGACGCCAGTTCAGCCTCGCTGGCCTCGAACCGTCGCAACTTCCACCGCCGGGCGGTGCCCGGCGCGACGCAGAGCGCGGCCGCGGCCGCCCTCTCCGTCGAACCCTCATCAAGGAGGATGTCCGGATCGTCGTGGAACTTCGGCGGCGATCTCCTGGGTTGATGGTCAGACGGTAACGGGCTCGGAGGGAGTGTGCTGGGGGTCGGGGGTG
>JAABUS010006724.1_pt1 | contig 13732 bp, 14 predicted proteins | sample 5560161 | NCBI WGS metagenome assembly JAABUS01 (sample SAMN10711885, study PRJNA513376) | rock metagenome | isolation source: Antarctica rocks | place: Antarctica: Victoria Land, Trio Nunatak nord | collected 2016-01-04 | reverse complement strand
TATCATCGGGCGGCCACGGATTGGCCTCAGTCGATCAGTCCGAGCGAACGCAACGAAAACCGCGACAACCACTTGCCAGGCTTGCGGTTGTGGCTCCGTCAGTGCCATTCGAGTAGAGACCAGACTTGTCATTGCGGGAGGAACGCGAAGTGCCTGGAAGAGGTCTCTCGATCGCCCTCGTGATGAGGCTCACCGCTCTCGTCGCCCTCAACCTCGCCGTGCTGCGCCTCATGCCGGTCATCCCCGAATCCCCGCCGTTCCTCTTCGCGCTCGTCGTGCTCGACATCGTCCTCGTCCAGGCCGTCGCCCTCGGCCGACCCCTGCGGGCCTTCCACTACACCTTTCTGATCGTGGGCGTCCTCTCCACGGGCCTGATCACCGCCCTCGCCTTCCGGGACTCCCGGCCGGTGATCGGGTCGCTGCACATCCTAGAGACCATCATCCAATGGCATCGGGCCGCACGCGGGGAGACGGGCGTCGTCTCCCCGCACATGGAATTCCCGAGGCTCGCGTCGGCCGAGAGGTGGGTCACGGGCACGATCGGGCTCGTCCCGGCTTGGGCGGCCGGGGTGATCGTCTCGCGCCGCATGCGACAGGGTCGGCCACCGGGGCGACGCGGCCGGGACATCGTGGCCTTCCTCCAGGGGGCGTTGATCGGCCTCGGGTTCTTCGCCGCCGGGTCGACATTGGCCTTTGGCTTCGGCTTCGGGCCGCCCGTGCCGCACACGGCCGGATGGCACGCCCTCCGGGCGGCGCTGGCCACTTGCCCGATCTTAGGGGGGACGGCGGTGGCGGTGTGGACTCGGCTCAAGTCGAGAAGACTTGAACGGGGGGCTACCGAATCTCATGGGGACGAGTACGCCGTGGTGACGCCTCCGGCTGTATCGCCTGAATTATAAGCCAGATTTTCCGACCGGCCGTTTATCATGGGTGAAGTAGAGGCACGTTCATGGGTGAGCGAGAGGCCGAAGAAGCGAGGCTTCGCGTTCTTTTGAAGACCGCCGCCGACCACCTCAATTCGGAAGCCGAGTCGGTCCCTGAGTTCAGGGCGGAACTTCTCGAATGTCGCACAAGGATCGAAGAATGCCGGTTGAAGGCCCAACGGGGACCCATGGGGTCAGACCTGTGGTATGAACTCTGGTCCATCTTTGGGACGAGCCTGGACTGGGATCATCTTGCCCGTGATTTCAGGTTAGGTGACGAAATCCTGAGCATCATCGAACGATTTTACTTCAAGCATCAAACTGGCACGTCTGGACTATGAGCCACCTGATGCGCATCGGGTCACCTAGAGACGGAATTTAACAGTTGTTCGGGGGCCGGGCCACTGAGCGGGGCCGTAAGTCGGTGGGGGTTAAATGTACTTGCCTGGGCGGCCCGGAGATGTCGGGCCACACTGCCGGAACCTCCTCGGTCTCTCGTCGACGACGTGGACCCCCCACGACTTTCGGCTGGCCTGCGTGATAAACGGCTGGACGCTCAAGCACTTTCCGCCGAGTCCGGCCTTCCACGTCGGACTGGATGACCAAATGGTCCTGACCGTCGATTTCGACAAGCTCCAGACATTCTATGATTGCGACGGGAGCGAGAAGTGGCCGCAAGGCATGACGTGGCAGCAGGCTGTTGTGAGAATTTACTGCCACCACGAAGGCAACTACCGGCGCGATGAAGAGTTCTACGAATTCGGGCAGGCCGACTTCGATCGTGCATTCGAGGTCGCCAGGGACACGATGGTCGGCCGCCTGGGGCCTCCCGAAGTCGAGGGGGCTCACGCGATCGGTTGGCTGAGTGACTGCCACTATCGTTTCTGCACCTGGCGGGGAGAGCGAGGCCTGCTCGTGCTCCAACAGGGTGAACTCGATCTCCATTGCGGAGGGGTCGACATCAGCGTGTGCCTGCACCCCTGGGAGGAAGACTCCCCGACCCCTCAGATGCCGCTGTTGGTCGATGGTCCCATTTGACCTCGTTCCGTAGCGGACCTTGGTCCGTCGTGAAATGTGGAAGCGGTGAATTATGAGCCAGAATTTACAATCGGGCGACTGGCTCGGGTGAAGTAGAAACGAGATGTTACATCCGCTCAGTGGAATTCCTCACCGCGTCGTTCCCACACCTGGGTCCTGACTCATTCCAGCCTGGCCGGGTGAGTGGCCTGAGGTGCCGTAGGCGGCGCGAGGGGAGTCCGCTCAAGCGGGGTCGAAATCCCGAAAAAAGTTGCACGCTGTCCCCACGGCGCGGCTTTACTGGGTGGGAACTCCAACCGACCACCACGGAGGGCCGATCGGTGACCCGGACGCCGTCCAGGACGTCTTCGCGAGACCTGCACACGCTCTTCCAGATCGGGTCGCTCGGCGGGCTGACCGACGGGCAGCTCCTGGGGCGGTTCGCCGCCCGGCGAGACGAGGGGGGCGACCCGGCCTTCGCCGCCCTGGTCGAGCGGCACGGCCCGATGGTCCTGCGCGTCTGCCGGGGCGTCCTCCGCGACGACCACGAGGCCATGGACGCCTTCCAGGCCACCTTCCTCGTCCTGGCACGCAAAGGGGGCTCGCTCTGGGTCCGCGACTCGCTCGGCCCCTGGCTGCACCGGGTCGCCTACCGCGCCGCGACGAGGGCCAGGGCCGGGGCGGCCCGGCGTCGGGCGCTCGAGCTCCGGGCGGCCAAGGCCGTCGAAGTCCAGGGCGATGACGACCGCGACGGACGCGCCGCGATCCTGCACGAGGAGCTCGACCGACTCCCCGACCGCTACCGCGTCCCCCTCGTCCTCTGCGACTTGGAGGGACGCACCTGCGAGGAGGCGGCCCATCACCTCGGACGGTCCGTCCGGACGGTCAAGACCTGGCGGGCGCGCGGACGCGAGCGACTGAAGCACCGTCTCGCCCACCGTGGCTTGAGCGGATTCATCTCGATCCCTTCCCCCTATCTAACCTCCCCCCTGTCCGTGCTGCCGCGCGCGACGATCGACGTCATCACGCGGCTCGCGACGGCGCACGGGATGGCCGGGGCGGTCCCGGCCACCGTCCTCTCACTCACGGAAGGAGTCCTCAGGTCCATGCTCGCCACCAAACTCAAGGTCGTTGCGGCAGCCGCCATCGTGGTCGGGGCCTTCGCGGGGCCCGTCGGCGTCTTCGCCTATCAAACGCCGACGTCGGAATCCGCCCGGTCTGAACGGGGGACACGGGAAGCGATCGGGTCGGCGGCGCGGGCCCAGCAGGCTGATGTCGACCGAAGGCAGGACGGACCCAAGGGAAACGGAGGGGAGTTTGAGTCGACAGCCCAGCCATCGGTTCAGGTGGTGACCCGAGGATCAAAGGATGGGAACAAGGCGTGGGCGATCGAAGTGGAGAATGGGGCCCAAGTCCGCTTCGACCGACCATCGGCCCCGATGACGATCCAAGGCGTCCCCGGCGGCCGCGCCCGCATCGAGTGGGATGACGATCTTGCGATCGAGAGTCGTACATTCGTGATGCATCTCCTGGACGGATCCCAAGAGGACGATGCTCATCGAACCACGATCAAGGGCGGCCTCGACGGCTTCGTCAGCATCATCACACGGAGCGACGGAGGGGATCAGAGGACGTTCCGAGCCAAGAAGGTCGTTTTTCAGTTCGAGCACATGAGGTTGAGGGTCATCCCATAACATGTCGACATCTGGCCTCACTCCGCCCGCGACGGGATCACGAGCCCGTACCCGAAAAAACTGGCATGCCTGAAGTATAGAAGGCACGGACACCATCGCCTCGGGTGGAGTAGAAATCAGAGCTTCCAGCCAATCTCGGGAATCAGCCATGCGACTACCCCGGATGACGATGCGGCGGTTGCTCGTGGTGATGCTGCTGGTCGTGGGCGGGATCGTCTGGACGCTCGGCCGTCGCCCCGCTGCCGTGTCGGTGCCCATGCGGGAGCCGAGGGACTACCTCGGGGAGAGCAATACGATGACGGCCGTGGCCTTCGCGCCCGGCGGCCGGACGCTGGCCTCGGGAGGTTCCGACGGGAAGGTCCGGCTCTGGGACCTGGACGGCCGTCGCGAGCGGTCGACACTTGACCTCGGAAAGGCGGTCGGGGTCTGGCCGATCGCGTTCAGGCCGGGCGGGGAGGCGCTGATCGCGGGTGGCAACCTGAGAGGTGGGATGGTTGGGGGGCACGTGCCGGGGGCGTTGTCGCCGCCGCTCCAGGTCTGGGACCCCGTCAGCGGCGTGCGCCGGGCGGGCCTCCACTTGGGCCTGCAAGACCACCTGCGGGCGATGCGGGTCTCGGCCGATGGACGGACGCTGGCCATCGGTGGGGCTCTGCCCTCGACGTCGGGGGGGACGCTGGTCAATGTGGCGGACTGGCGTGAGCGGGTCATCCTCTGGGACACGGCCACCTGGACCGAGCGGTCCTCCTTCACCCTGGGTCCGGGCCAGGTCGCCGCGACGGCGTTTGACGCCGATCTGGGGACCTTCGCCGCCGCGAGCCTGGACGGCACCATCACGCTCTACGACGCGGCGACGGGCCGCCCCAGCCGCACCCTCAAGGCCGGGGGCGCCGTGATGAGCCTGGCCATTTCCCCCGACGGGCGGACGCTCGCCGTGCACCTTCACGGCCCGTCGGAGACCATCCAGTTCTGGGACCTGGAGACGGGGCTGAGGCGCGACTCGCGTCCCTGGCCACCGTCGCGTAAACGGTCGGTTCTGGCCTTCGCGCCCGACGGCCGGACCCTGGCGATGACCTGGTCCGAAATCCCCGGCCCGTATGAGCGGCTTCCGATGGCCTTCACGCGAACGCTGGGCATCCCTCCGCGCCGGTGCGAGGTCGTCCTGTGGGACATCGTCAGCGGCCGTCCACGCGCCCGGCTGATGGCCCCGGCGACGGACATCCTGGCGGATGTCGCCTTCTCGCCCGATGGCCGGACCGTCGTAGCGGTGGGCCGCCCCGGTCCGATCATCCTATGGGACGTCCCTTCGGACGGCTCCTCCGCCGAGCGGAGTCCTTAAGACTGACACCTAAGCCCGTAACGTCTCGTTTATAGAAGAATGGCACTGACGGAGCCGCAACCTCAAGCCTTGTAAAAGGTTATCGCGGTTTCTGCCGAATTCTCTAGAACTTATCCAGTGGGGCGAATTCGTGGCCACTCGTTGAAACAAGGGTTGCCTTGGAACGGCCGCGAAACAGTGCCTCCTAAGGAATTCACCTTCCAGAGGCATAACCTTGTTTTTTAAATAGGGTTGCGACTCCGTCAGTGCCATTCGTTTATAGAACGGCCGGACAGTCGATGGCTCGGGTGAAGTAGAGACCAGAGTTAACAGTTTCTCAGTCGGCTGGCTGGGAGTAGGTGCACGATGACTACGGACTCAAAGGGTGGATTCCTCCGGGCGACCTTCCGCGCCCTGCGCGCCGTGCTGATCGTGGCCGGCCTCTTGATTGTCACCCTGGTGATCGCCGCCTCGGTCTTCGTGCGAGAGGCCATCACCCGCTTGGAGATTGACCCCAAGGCGCTCGCCGCCGCCCTGACCGACATGGAGATCGCGGCCATCAGGGGGGGCGAGCCACAACAGAAGCTCGAAGCCATCGAAGTACTCGAGGGGCTCGCGGCGGCGGATGCGACACCGTTTGTTCCGGCCCTCACTGATGCGACGAAGGATGATGATCCTCGGGTCCGGCGAGCAGCGATCAAGGCCCTAGGCCGCGTCGCACCCGATGCGATTGACGAGGGCAATGGGAAGTGAATCGCGTGAATTATATACGAGACGTAACACTCAACACGCCTAACCGCCCTCACCTCTTGATCGTGCATTTCGGCAAGGCGAGCCGGAGTTTCCTCACGGCTTCCTCCCCGACCGGCGTCCCGGTCAGAGTCAGTGACTTCAACCTGCTCGACCTGCCGAGTTGCTCAAGTCCGGAATCCGAGATTCGGCAATTCTTCAGGGTCAAACGGGTCAGATTCGGATGCCCCGCAAGGTCGCTCATCTCTGAGACGGTCAGGCTCGCCCCTTTTATGAAAAAGTTGTTAGTGATGAAATCCCGGTGCCCTAGAGGGTCCTTCATGCTCAAAAGCTGTCGTGCGGACACAACACCACCCTCGTTGGAGCCGCTAATTGCTCCAACCTTGTCGACGACTGCATGTGCTCGTTGCAAGGATTGGAGCCACTGCCTCCGCTCGTAGGTTTGTTGAAATGGGTGGACGCTCAAGCCCACGCTTGTCACGGCGATCAACACCAGGAGGGAGCGCACGCTGGAGAGCACACGCCGACGAATGGCCCACTTCAACAGCCACCCTTCCTGTGTGTCACTCATGGGCAATCTCCCGACCGCTCAACTGTAAACTCTCGCCGCTACACGAGATGTTACAACTTCGGCTCGACGTAACTCGTTTCGCGATGGGCGAAATCCTAACAATTTCGGGGTGATAGTCACCCGTGACAATTCCGACAGTTGTCAAATCGGACCCTTTGACCCCCGTCGGAGCGACCCGCGACCGCGGCCATCCTCCCCACCAGGATACCGGCCGACGTGGCCCCGCGACCACCCTCCGACACCGAGACCCGGCGGCCAGGGGAGACCGCCGTTAGAATTCCGGTCAGGGAAACATAAAGGCCCCTTATCCGACGGTCCTTCTCACTCGGGACCTGCGAGCAAACCCCTATCCTCGGTCAAAACCTAAGAATTTGGCCAGGTCAGCTCCTAGCGACGTTTCTTGTCCACCTGCTACGGGAGACCCTGTCCGGGGACTGTGCGTCCGTCCGACCGCGGCCCGGGGTCGCCTCCTCGCCCCTTGGGAGTTCGGCCCCGCTCCCCGTGTCCCGGCGGCGGACCGCCTCTTCGAGGATGTCGATGAGGAGGTCCATCGCCGGTTTTCGATCCCGCTCGGCCCATCCCCGCAGCCGCCCATACAGCTCAACAGGGAGTCGCACCTGGAAGTAATTGATGTAAGCGGTCCGGTATTCCCAATCGGGGACGTCCCGGCGAGGGGCGGCGGGACGGATTGGATCGGTCTGGTCGCGATCAACCGGTGACTCGGGCATCGCGAACTCCTTGGCTTCGGCCGAGCTTGCGAGCGTGGGGCAGGGGGGCTTGTCGGCAAAGGAAGAGGGGACGCGGGCGTTGCCCGCGGGATTTTCTGAGGCATGGCTCTGGCGTCCGATGGACGCAAGGAGATGAGGGCCCCTCGCGGCTTTTGGGCTACGAGGGGCCCGGTGGGCATCGGCACACCGTCGGCCGGATATCCCTCGCCGGGTTGCGTCCCCGCAGAGCCCGGCTCCGTTTCTCCGGCAACAGAAGCCTATAGGGAATGGCCAGTCGGCGGCAAGGGGCGGAAGGTAGACCGGTGGTGTCGAACCTCGTTTAACCTTGTGTCGGCTTCGCGGGAACTCGGGGCAGGGGGGTGGTGGGGAGTGAGCCCGGCCGGTCCCCCCATGCCCTTCGGGGCCCAAGTCATTCGACCCGGCCCGACATGCCGTGGATGTTCCGGTCTCCGGCGGTCCCTCTGTAGGCCAGCCGCCGTGCGTGGTCCACCTTCGACCATCGCTTCACGTCCTCGATAAGGTCTGGGGCGTCCGTCTCCTCGAACGCGTGGACCGAGTCTCCGACCAGGTAGACCTCCTTGAAGCCCGATTCGAGAAGGGCGAAGACGGCAAGCGGTTGGAGCATCTCGCGGGTGAGCATGATGCAACCGACGTGCGGGTCTTCCGGTGACCCGCGGTTCCACGGCTCGGGCAGATTGACGTTCGGGATGCCGAAGCACTTCGCGACGATGTTCCGGCCTTTCTCCGTCACGTCGAAGAGAATCCGATACATCAGGCCGCAAGCTTCTCCCGTGAGCGGGATGATGCCGAAAGGCTCCAGGTCGTTCCAGCAGTTGATGGACTTCATGGCCGGGCCTCCTTTCAGACGGCGAGGGCCAGGAGTCCGGCCGCCCTCTGGTCGGCGTCGGTCCGGTCTCCTGCGTTCGGCAGCTCGCGGGCGATGCGGGTGAGGGCATCGACCACGGCGAAGATGGTGAACCTCCCCTGCTCGGCTGCCACCTCGAGGGCCCGCTTCGCGAGGCCCTTCGGGATTCCATTCCTGGTCAGGGCCTTCATCGCCTCCTCGGCGTCCTCGCCGAGTTTCGCCTCCATCGCTTTCTTCATGACGGCTAGGAAGCCGTCCCTGCGGGCGTCCCGCTTCTCGACGAGGGCGAGGACGATGCGGCGGATGTCCCCGAGGGCCTCGCCCACCTTCCCCGTGTGCTTGCGGGTGAACTCGACCACCTCGGTTGCGTCCCAGATGATGTGGTTCCGGCAGACCGCCTGGAACCAGAAGGTCGAGATGCCGACTGAGCGTTTCCCGACCTCGCTGTTCCAGACGTAGAAGCCCGGGGCGAACGCCTGGCCGTCAATCTCGGCCCAGCCGGTCGGGTCGATGAGGAAGCAGAACATGTCCTGCTCCCCGCAGTAGAGCCCGGTTCCACCGCCCGAGTTGTCGGGACCACCGACTGCGGCCCGCTGGGGCGGCTGGAAGTCAGTCGCGAACTCGCGGAGCATGGTGAGGATGTCCGCGTTGTGGAGCCGGGTGTAGCTGTGACCGTGGACGGACCGGATGAGGTCGTCCTCGGTGAAGAGCTGGAGCGGCTTATTCCCCGCGGGGAGGGTCTCACGGAAGATGCGGCTCGCCGTATCGGCCGAGACGCGGTTCACGGTCTCCTTCGAGACGCCCGCGTGGCCGCAGAGCTGGGTGAAACTCCAGTCGTTCAGGTGGAACGGCTCGTTGCCCTCGCCGAGGTCGAGGACCAGGCGGTCCCCCTCGGCGACGGGCCTCATGGCCTGGGGCGGTCGCCACCGGTCGGCGGACCGTTCCTTCTCGGCGTAGGTGTGCTCCCAGAGCGCCTGGAGCGTCGGGAAGGTCTCGTCGGCGGTGCGGCGGAAGAGTTCGTCATGGGCACGCGTGAGATTTTGCACGGTCGATGCTCCCCTCAAAATGGTGAAACGAACGGACGAAAACCGAGCCGGCGACCGCTCGCGGAGAGCGGCCCCAGGCTCGGCCTTCGCAGGTCGTTATGAGGGCGAGGGTGCGATTACCGGCCGTTGTCGAAAAACCTTCATGACACGACCGGCCTCGCGACAACCGACGGGCCGGGTGGACCGTCGCGGCTGATGCGAGGCACGGGTTGGATTCCGTCTGCCCCGGGGGAATCGGAGAGAGCGAAGGAACCGGCTCCACCGGTGGAACCGGCTCCACCGGTGGAACCGGCCGGGGAGAGCGGTGACACAATCCCCGACCGAGCAGTAACACGTGAGGGGAGTCCAGACCCGTCCTAAATTTGGTCATCGGCCGCGGCGGAGGTCAGTCGCTCGCCAACGCGGGATTGTGGACGTTTCCACGTTCCCGCGTTTCGGCTTTGCGTGCCTTTCAGTAGAGCCCCTCTTGCCCCTTCCGCCTTCGCCATTCCCTCGCCCCTCGTAAGAGGGTGGGGGCGAGGGAATGGCGAAGGTGGAAGGGGCAGCTCCCTTCTGCCGAGCCGGACCTGAGCCCTGATTCGCGTTAGGGGGCGGGAGGGGGCCGGAGGCCGTCCCGAAGGGACCGGAGCGAAGCGGAGCCCGAAAGCACCCGACCGGCAACGCCGGGAACGCGCAAAAAATTCAGGTAATCCGGGAACGCCGCAACGTCCACGTTACCGCGTTGCCGGGTGGCATGCCTCGACTGATTGGAGCGGCCAAGCCTTCGAGGGGCTCGGCCGGGGCCGGCGTCCTGCCGGCCCTTTGTTTAGGCGGCGAGCCGCCGGGCCTCCCGTTCCTGCATCCAGTCCACTGCCGCCTGGGCCTTTGATGCGGCGGTGAAGATGGCTCGCTTGTCGCTCCTCAGCAATTTCAGCCAGGAGGAGATATAGGCCGCATGGTCGGGCCGGGGCTCGTTGGTGAGCCCAAGTCCGGCACAGAGGAAGGCCGCTCCCAGTTCGGCTATCATCTCCTCAGCGGCGTAGGCATCCGAACCGAATCGCCCCGTTAAATCCCGCTTGAGCCGTTTCTCTGCCCCTGTCCAATGTGTCGACTCGTGGGCGAGGGTCACGTAGTAGCCGAGAGGGTCCGGGAAAGCCTCGAATACCGGCATTTGGATGTGGTCGGTGTCGCGGCGGTAGTAGGCTCCGCTCCCGCCGTGCCGGATGTGAATCCCGAGGGCGTCAAAGAACCTGTCTGCCGTCTCTATCCGCTCGGCCACGGGCCGTGGTGCGGGGTCGTGGGGTGGCGTGAATCCGTCCACCTGGGCGGCGTTAAATACCCAATACCCGCGGGCAAAGAACCGCGAGCCCCTTTCCGTCTTTCCATCCTGCGGGTTCTCTTTGTCGTATATCTTCCAAAAGACCACGCAAGAGCCTTTCTCATCCTTCTTGACCTTGGCTCCAAGCTCCTCCCATTGCCGGTAAGTTCCCCACAGGCCGGTTGGGAATCCGCGCGCCTCTGCCGCGGCCCATAGGGCTAGGACGTTCACTCCGCGGTAAGGCTTCTTCGATAGGGCGTTCATCGGGAAGAATTGGCCGGAGTCGGTCACGTGCCAGGGCATCCGCCAGCCATCCGCACCGGCTTCGATTGCCTCGATGATTTGGTCAGTCACTCGCGAATAAACGTCGTTGATTTTCGATTCCATTGGTTTTCTCCTAGTTGTTTGTCCAAGTTCGCCAGCACTTGTGCTGCTGCAACTTGACTAGGCCCCGTGCCAATGAGCGGGGAAAACGCCGTCCAGGACGTTCGCGGGGGAGGGGAATCACCCGGCTGCACAAGTCCGAAGGATGCGGAAGCTGGGGAGACCCCCGCGGAACGCCGCCAGGGCATCCTTGACGGCGTGGGCTGCAAGCCTCTTCGGTCCTTCCGCTTCTCCGGTTGGAACGGAGAAGAGGGGAAGGGGTGGGGGCTCGGGGGCGGGCACCGGGGGTCCGGCTGGACCCGCCCCCGGGGGAGCATTCGAGTGCGGCAAGGCCGCGTCCTCGTCCTCTTGCGTTAGGGATTGTCAGGGGGTTTTGTTGCCGTCCCTCCGGGGACCGGAGCGTGAGCGGAGCCCGAGAAAGCCCGGCCGGTAGAATCCGGCAACGCCCGTAAGAATTCTCCAAACTCCGCTGAACATCTGCCGGCCTCCGCCGGTTACAATTGCGAGTGCTAGGCCCTAGTGCCTTGCTAATCCTCCTAAACGACGGCTTCTCGCCGGAGGTCAAAAACAACGTGAGAACGGTTCCTGCCGTCTGGACAAGGCAAAACCAAGCCCCCAGACCTTGACGAACCACCCCCCATCCCAATCACCAACCAACCAGCAGAGCTGACGCCCTTCTTCGGAAGGTCGTGAGCCCTGTTTCTGGCGAAAGCAGGAGTTCTTGAAACCTCCAGGGGAGGCAATGCAAGAACGAAAGCCATAGGTGATTGTTATGTTCGTTCGTCGCAAGGATTTGGATAAGGGTTCCAATCGCAGTGATGAATCGGCCCTCAACAAGCCGATTTTCGAGTCCCGATTCGGAAGTGTTCGGGGTTCGGTCTGGGAGCACGCAAGCCAAACGGGAGAGGTCTTTTGCACAATCAGTTACCGTCGCGTCCGCAAGGATGGGGCTGAAACTCGATTTCCGAATAGCTTCTACCCCAATGACGTGCATGATTTAACATTTGTTGCATACGAATGTTATAATTGGCTCTCAGCTTACTACGGCGAGAATCCTTCACAGGAATAGGTTTTGCCGGCGGCCCTTGATGTCTCACGACATCGGGGGCCGTTCTTTTCTCCCTGCTCTGGGATGCGGACAATCCCAATCCTCACGACTCGAACATCCTCAAGAACCTTCCCAAAGGTTCTCGGGGCTCCTCACTCTCAAGTCAGTGAGGCCACACCTGGAAATGAGCGCGTAAAAGGGACCCACCCCGGGGCGTTTTGAGCGCCTAAAAGGGACCCACCGTAACCGCCTCCGTTTAGGCTGGATGTCTTTCGCGACACCCGGTCCCTCACGGAGGTCAGGATGTGCTTACGGTGGACGATTACGGAGCAATTCGACGCGCCCGACGCGATGGCAAGTCCATCCGCGAGATCGCGCGCACCTTTCATCACACCCGGCGAAAGATCCGGCAGGTTCTCACCGAGTCCGAGCCCCGCCCCTACACCCGGACCAACGACCGACCTGCGCCGGTCCTGGGGCCGTTCCACGCGGTCGTCGATCAGATCCTGATCGACGACGAAGCCGCGCCGCCCAAACAGCGGCATACCGCCGCTCAGGTGTATCGACGACTCCGAGACGAGCACAACTACGCGGGCGGTTACGCCCAGGTGCAACGCTACCTGCGGCGGCACCGAGCCCGACATCAAGAAACCTTCATTCCTCTGGGACACTTCCCCGGCCGCCGCCTCGAAGCCGATTTCGGTCACATCCACGTCGATTTCCCCGACGGCCGACGCCTCGTCTCCTTCCTCGTCACCACCTGGGCCTACTCCAACACCCCCTTCGTCATGGCGCTGCCCTTTGAGCGCACCGAAGCGATCCTCGAAGGCATGGTCGCCTCCTTCGAGTTCTTCGGCTGTGTCCCCAGAGAAGTCTGGTGGGACAACCCAAAAACGGTGGCGACGTTGATCCTCCAGGGGCGCGAACGTCGGCTTCATCCGCGTTACGCGGCGCTGGCCGCACATTATGCCTTCGATCCACAGTTTTGCATGCCTGCGCGAGGCAACGAGAAGCCCGACGCCGAGAGCACCGTCAAGGCCGTGCAGCGGCGATTCGCCACGCCGGTGCCCAGAGTCGCATCACTTGACGCGTTGAACACATTCCTTTGCGAACGCTGTGAGGCCGAGCGCGAGCGCACCGTGCAATCGCTCTTCGGCCCGTTCGTCATCAAGGACCGCTTCGTCGAGGAACGCGCCGCCGCAGGACCGTTGCCCACGCATCGGTTCGACCCCTGCGTGATCCACCAGGCGGTCGCCGTCGACAAGTATCAGACGGTTGCTTATGACACTAACCGATACAGCGTCCCCCGACCGTTCGTGTTCCAGACGGTCGCGGTCAAGGGCTATGTCGACCGGGTTGTGATCGTGTCGCGAGGTCAGACCGTCGCGCGACACGAGCGATCCCATCAGCGACACACGATGGTGCTCGACCCGCTCCACTACCTGGCGACGCTCGACTGCAAGCCGGGCGTGCTGGACCACGCGCCGGTGTTCCGCGACTGGGAACTCCCCGCCTGCTTCGCCGCCTTCCGCGCCACCCTGGAACAGGAGCACGGTGCGACGGCCGGCGGACGCCGATACGCGCGGGTCTTGCAACTGCTCGTCGAACACCCGTTGGCGCGCGTCCGTGACGCCATTGAGTCCTGTACGCAGTCCGATCAGACCAGCGCCGAGTCCGTCGCCCGCCGGGTGCAGGTGCTGGCCTCGATCGCGACACCGGCCGCCGTCGCGACGCCGACCCCCGGCATGCCCGCGCCGCCCCGGGTCCACGTCCCGCTCCCCGACCTGAGCCGCTTCGACCAACTCCTGGGGGAGCATTGTATTCACGATATTTCATATCATGAAACAACGACGTTCTCACTTAATGAGTCGTCTACCGAAATCCCGGTCAACGTGTTCTTCACCTGATTGGGATCCGCCGGGCCCGACGGTCGGGCTCGGCGCGTCTCCGTTTGACCCCTTTCTGGAAAGGGCCCTGCCGATGGCCGATGTCGTGATCGAGTTGCTCAAGACCCACTTCCGGCAGCTCCGCCTGCCGACGATGGGTCAAGAGTTCGAGAAGCTGGCGCGGGACGCCGCCGCGGGCAACCAGAGC
>JAABUS010006722.1_pt1 | contig 13733 bp, 14 predicted proteins | sample 5560161 | NCBI WGS metagenome assembly JAABUS01 (sample SAMN10711885, study PRJNA513376) | rock metagenome | isolation source: Antarctica rocks | place: Antarctica: Victoria Land, Trio Nunatak nord | collected 2016-01-04 | reverse complement strand
TGTCGCTGGCACTGGAACAAGCCTTTTGGCAACGGCACGAGGAGGGCTGGCACCGCACCGAAGTGCGTGCGCTCGAAGACATGCCGCCTCAGTAGCGTCCGACGAGCAAGCCGCCATCGACCACGATGACCTGCTCGGTGACGTAGCGCGCGGCGGCGGAGGCGAGGAACAGCGCCACGTCGGCCACGTCCTCCGGCTCGCCGACCCGGCCCATGGGAATGAACGACGCCGCCTGCTCCAGCCCCTCGGGGCCGAGCGAGTGCTCCCGCGACATCGCCTGCGCCGTGCGGATATAGCCCGGCGCGATGCCGTTGACCCGGATGCCGGCGGGCGCCAGCTCCACCGCGAGGCCGCGCACCAGCCCGACCACGCCGGACTTTGCCGCCGAGTAGTGCGCGTGCTCGCTCCAGCCGTAGGCGACGCCCATGATGGAGGACAGCGCGACGACCGCGCCCGCCCCGCGCCGGCGCATGCCCGGCGCCGCCGCCCGCGCCACGCGCAGCACGCCCTTGAGGTCGATGTCCAGCGTGTGGTCCCACTTCGCGTCGGTCATCTGATCGAGCGGCACGCGGTGGGCGATGCCGGCGTTGGCGACCACGCAGTCGAGGCGGCCAAACGCGGCCTCGGCGTCCACGACCGCCTGGTCCACCGCCGCCGTGCTGGTGACGTCGACGGCGCGGAACTCCGCCGTGCCGCCCGCGGCGCCGATGGCCTGGGCCACCGCGCGGCCCTCCTGCTCCAGCACGTCCGTCACCATCACGGCAAACCCCGCGCGGGCAAAAGCGTGCGCGGTGGCCCGGCCGATGCCGATGCCGGCGCCAGTGACCAGCACGCTTGGGCGATCCGTCATGGCATCATGTCTCCCGAATTACGGCCGGGCGTCTGGCCGCGCCCCGACGGCAGTTCGGCCAGCATGGCCCGGCGCCATTCTGGCGACAAGGCTTGCGGACTTGCGGCATGCGCGCGCGGCACGCAGGATGCATGGCGCGCCGACCATGAGCCGCACCGATTGCCGGGGAAAGAACGATGCCCACGCGCCTGACCGTCGATATCAATTGCGACATGGGCGAGGGCTTCGGCCCGTGGAGCATCGGCGAGGCCGGGGACGAGGCGCTGCTGCCGCTCATCAGTTCCGCCAACATCGCCACCGGCTTCCACGCCGGCGACCCGACCCTGATGGACCGCACGGTGTGGGAGGCCGCGGAGCGCGGCGTCGGCATCGGCGCGCATCCCGGGTTCCGCGACCTGCAGGGCTTCGGACGCCGCCACATCGCGGCCGCGCCGGAGGACCTGGCGAATGATGTGCTGTATCAAGTCGGCGCGCTGGACGCCTTCGCGCGCCGCCACGGGCGCCGCTTGCAGCATGTGAAGCCGCATGGCGCGCTGTACATGCACGCGGCGCGCGACGAGGCGTTCTCCATGGCTTTGGTGGATGGCGTGCAGCGGTTCTCGCCGGACCTGCTGCTGTATTGCATGGACGTGTCCGTGACCTGCGCCGTGGCCGGGCGCGCCGGGCTGCGCACAATTCGGGAGTTCTATGCCGACCGGGACTATGACCGCTCCGGCTCCATCGTGTTTGCCCGCCGGGTCGCCCGGCCGGACCCGGGGCGGGTGGCCGACAAGGTGCTGCGCGCCTGCCGCGACGGGCGCGTCGAGACCGTGGAGGGCGACACCATCGACGTGGCGTTCGAGTCCATCTGTTTCCACTCCGACACGCCCGGCGCGTTCGAGCTGGCGCGCGCCATGCGGGACGCGCTGGCCGCGGACGGCATCCGCATCGCCCCGCCCCCAGCGGCTTGAGGAACACGACGCATGGCGACGACCACGGTCCAGGCCCCGCTTCCGGGCACCTTCTACCACCGCAGCGCGCCCGGCCAGCCGCCGTTCAAGTCGCCGGGCGACGCCGTGGCGGCCGGGGACACGCTGGGTTTGATCGAGGTGATGAAGACCTTCACCCCCGTCGCCGCCGAGGCCGCCGGGCGGTTCGTGCGGTTCCTCATCGCCGACGGCGACGCGGTGATGGCCGGCGAGCCGCTGTATGAGCTTGAGGCCTGAGCCATGGGCCTGCGGAAGATCCTGGTCGCCAACCGCGGGGAGATCGCGGTGCGCATCGTCCGCGCGGCGCGCGACCTGGGCATCCGCACCGTGCAGGCTGTGAGCGCCGCCGACGGCGCCATGCTCGCCGCCCGGATGGCCGACGAGACCGTGCAGATCGGCCCGGCGCCGGCGTCCCGCTCCTACCTGAACCGCGATGCGCTGGTGGCCGCGGCGCTCGCCTGCGGGGCCGACGCCGTGCATCCCGGCTACGGTTTCCTGTCCGAGGACCCGCGCTTCGCGGAGGCCGTGGCGGAGGCGGGGCTGGTGTTCATCGGCCCGGACGCCGCGACGATCCGGCGCATGGGCGACAAGGCTGCCGCGCGTGAGGCCGCGGCGGCGGCCGGGGTGCCCACCGTGCCCGGCAGCGCCGGCCGGGTCGCGGACGTGTCGGCGGCGCTGGCGCTGGCGGACGGGATCGGCTTCCCGCTGCTGATCAAGGCGTCGGCGGGTGGCGGCGGGCGCGGCATCCGGGCCTGCGAGGACGCGGGCGCGCTGGCGCGGCTGTTCCCGGTGACCGCAGCCGAGGCGCTCGCGGCGTTCGGCGACAGCGGGCTATACCTGGAACGCTTGGTTCCCCATGCCCGCCACATCGAGGTGCAGGTGCTGGGCGACGGCGCCGGCGTGGTGCACCTGTTCGAGCGCGAGTGCTCGCTGCAGCGCCGCCGGCAGAAGATCTGGGAGGAAGCGCCGGCCCCATGCCTCGGCGACGCAGCCCGCGCCCGGCTGTGCGCCGCGGCGGTGCGGCTGGCCCAGGGGATCGGCTACCGCGGCGCCGGCACGCTGGAGTTCCTGTACGACGAGGCGGCGGGCGAGTTCTACTTCATCGAGATGAACACCCGCATCCAGGTCGAGCATCCCGTCACCGAGATGGTCACCGGCATCGACATCGTGCGCGAGATGATCCGCATCGCCGGCGGCGAGCCGCTTGGGATCACCCAGGCCGACGTGGCGCTGCGCGGCCACGCCATCGAGTGCCGCATCAACGCCGAGGACCCCGCCCGGAACTTCCGCCCGGCGCCGGGCCGCGTCACCGCGCTCACGGTTCCCGGCGGCCCCGGCGTGCGCTTCGACACCATGCTGTACGAGGGCTACGACGTGCCGCCGTTCTACGACTCGCTCCTGGGCAAGCTGGTGGCATGGGACGCGACGCGGGCCGGGGCGCTGGCGCGGATGCGCGGCGCGCTGGGAGAGCTGGCGGTGGCGGGCCTGCCGACCACGGCGGCGCTGCACCGCCGCCTGGTGGACGCGCCGGACGTGGTGGCCGGCCGCGTCCACACCGGCTGGCTCGAAACCTGGCTGGCCGCAGGGCCATCCGATCCCACCGCGGAGGCAAGGACATGACTGCACGCTATTCCTTTGGCGGCGATGAGCACGTCTTCGTCGAGCTCGATGAGGCGATGTCACTCACGGCGTTCTTCGGCTCGATCTCGATGGCGAAGGCGGTGCGCGAAAGCCGCATCCGCGGCGTCACCGAGATCTGCCCGGCCAACGCCTCGCTGCAGGTGCGCTTCGACCCCGACGTGATCGCGCCGGACGCGCTACTGGGCGAGCTGCGGGCGCTGGAGGCCGCGTCGGGCCGGGGCGAGAGGACGCTCGCCACCCGCATCGTCGAGATCCCCGTGCTGTACGACGATCCCTGGACGCGCGAAACGCTGATGCGCTTCCGCGAGCGGCACCAGGACCCCGGCGCCACCGACCTGGAGTACGCCGCCCGCATCAACGGCTATGCCGGAACGGATGAATTCATCGCGGCGCACGCGGCGGCGCCGTGGTTCGTCACCATGGTGGGCTTCGTCGCCGGGCTGCCGTTCATGTATCAGATGGTCGAGCGCGCCCGGCAGATCGAGGCGCCGAAATACCTGCGGCCCCGCACCGACACGCCGCGGCTCACGGTGGGGCACGGCGGCTGCTTCGGCTGCATCTACTCGGTACGCGGCGCCGGCGGCTACCAGATGTTTGGCATCACGCCCATGCCGATCTACGACCCGGCGCAGCAGGTGGGCTACCTGCGGGAGTTCATGATCTTCTTCCGGCCGGGCGACATCGTGAAGTTCCGGCCTGTCGGGCGGGAGGAATACGACGAGATCCTGGCGGCGCTGGACGCCGGGCGCTGGGCGCCGACGACCCGCCCGGCCGAGTTCTCCCTCGATGCGTTCGAGGCCGATCCCGCGGGAACCAACGCCCGCCTGCTGGAGACGCTGCATGGCCATTGAGGTGATGAAGCCGGGCCTGTCCACGACGGTGCAGGACTTTGGGCGGCCCGGGTACTACCATCTCGGCATCCCGCTCTCCGGGGCGATGGACCGCGCCGCGCTGCGGGCGGCGAACCTGCTGGTCGGCAACGAGGAGGGCGCGGCGGCGCTGGAGGCCGTGTTCCTCGGCCCCGAGCTGCGGTTCACCTCCGATGCCTGCGTCGCGGTCACGGGGGCCGAGCTGCCGCCGAAGCTCGACGGGCAGCTGCAGCCCGGGTGGACCGCGCTGCGGGTGCGCGCCGGGCAGGTGCTGAGCTTCGATTTCCTGCGCCGGGGCGCCCGCGCCTACGTGGCGGTGGCCGGCGGCATCGACGTGCCGCCCGTGCTGGGCAGCCGGTCCACCTACGTGCTGGGGGCGCTGGGCGGTCTGGACGGGCGGAGCTTGCAGGCCGGCGACACGCTGCCCATGGGCGTCCCGCAGCACCCGGCCGCGGCGGGCCGGATGCTGCCGGAGGCGCTGCGGCAGCCGGACACGGCGCCGGGCACGCTGCGGGTGCTGCCGGGGCTGTATTGGGACCGGCTGGCCGCGTCGGCGCAGGAGAGCTTCTTTGCCGACACCTGGAAGGTGGCGCCGGAGGCGGATCGGATCGGCTACCGGTTCCGCGGCGGGCGGGCGCTGGAATTCGTGCCGCGGACGCCGCCGTTCGGCGCCGGGTCGGACCCGTCCAACATCGTGGACAGCGGCTATCCCTACGGCTCCGTGCAGGTGCCGGGCGGGACGGAACCCATCGTGCTGCACCGGGACGCCGTGTCGGGAAGCGGCTATTTTATGCTGGGCACCGTCATCTCCGCCGACATGGACCTGATCGGCCAGATGCAGCCGCACACGCCGACGCGCTTCGCCATGGTCACCATGGAGCAGGCGCTCGCCGCCCGCGCGGTGCGTACGGCCCGGCTGCAGCAGGTCAGGGAGGCGCTGCGGGCCTCCTGACGAGACCGCAGAGTCAGCCCTTAAGGCCAGGCGGCCTTATTCTGCGTTTCCCCAGAAGCCCTCCTGCAGCCGGGCGGCCTCCTCCTCCAGCACGGGGCCGACCACCTCGATGGAGCGTTGCCCGGCCCGGAAGACCACCCGGCACGGCAGGTCCAGAGTCGGGTTCTCGGCGTGGGCGCCCGTCTGACGCTTCAAATCCCGTTCCGACTGCCCGTACACGACGCGCCCGATCCCCGCCCAGTAGATGGCGCCGGCGCACATCGCGCATGGCTCGGCCGAGATATACATCGTGCAGGCCGCCAGCCGCGCCGCGACGAACCGGCGCGAGGCCGCGGTGGCCAACAGCCGCTCCGCATGGGCCGTCATGTCGCCGCCATCCGTGGCGAAGCTGTTGCCCTGCTCCAGCCACACCTCGCCATCCGGCCCGGCCAGCACGGCGCCGAACGGATGGTTGCCCTCCGCCCGCGCCCGGCGGGCCACGTCGAACGCCAAACGGAGGCGCTGCGCATCGAAGTCCGAGATGGCGGCGGGTGCTCGGTGCTGCATGATCGTTCAATCCGTCGCGGGGTGGGCAGGAAGCAGGCCATCGTACACGCAGTTGGCCGATCTGCACCGGGATCACGTTTGCGTTTACCTTGGCATGATGCTTGCGTGGCTCGAAGACGCACCGACCCTTGCCGCCAGTGGAGACCTGCAATGCAACGCCGTGACTTCGCCCGCATGCTTGGCGCCGGGGCGGCCTTGTCTGCCCTGCCGGCGCTTGTCCGCCCCGCCCGCGCGGCAGACCCGCTCAAGGTCGGGTTCATCTATCTCGGCCCCGTCGGCGACTTCGGATGGACCTACCAGCACGACGCGGCGCGCAAGGCGGCGGAGGCGCAGTATGGCGACAAGATCAAGACCACCTTCGTCGAGAGCGTGCCGGAAGGGCCGGACTCCGAGAAGGTGATGAACGACCTCGCCGCGTCCGGCCACAAGCTGATCTTCGCGACCTCGTTCGGCTACATGAACTACGCGGTCCGGGCGGCCAAGCGGAACCCGAAGGTCCTGTTCGAGCACGCGACGGGGTACAAGCGCGAGGCCAACCTCGCCACCTACAACATCCGCTTCTACCAGGCGCGCTACGTGCAGGGCGTGATCGCGGGCAAGCTCAGCAAGGCCGGGCTGGCCGGCTATGTCGGGTCCTTGCCGGTGCCGGAGGTGGTGCAGGGCCTCAACGCGTTCATGCTGGGGATGCAGTCGGTCAACCCCAAGGCGCGGCTGAAGTTCATCATGGTCAACTCCTGGTACGACCCGCCGAAGGAGGGCGACGCCGCCAAGGCGCTGATCGACCAGGGCTGCGACATCATCACCCAGCACACGGACAGCCCGGCGCCGCTGCAGGCCGCCGCCAGCCGCGGCGTCAAGGCGTTCGGGCAGTCCACCGACATGGCGAAGTTCGCGCCGAACGACCAGTTGACCGCCTCCACCGACATCTGGGGACCCTATTACGCCAAGCGCATCGGCGAGGTGCTGGCCGGCACCTGGAAAAGCACCGACACCTGGGGCGGGTTCGACAGCGGGATGCTCGGCATGGCACCGTTCGCCAACATGCCGCCGGACGTGACGGCGCTCGCGACGGACACGCGGTCCGCCGTCGCGTCGGGCGCCAATCCGGTGTTCGCGGGGCCGCTGACCGACCAGGCCGGGGCGGTGAAGGTGGCCGCGGGCAAGAGCATGGACGACGCCGCCCTGTCTTCCATGCAGTGGCTGGTGCAGGGCATCGACGGCAAGCTGACCTGAATGCAGATGGCGCCCGGCCGCGTCCAGGCCCAGGCGCCGCCCGGCGCCGGCCCCGCCGCATCGGCGGTGGCTCCGCTGCTGCAGATGGAGGGGATCACCAAGCAGTACCCGGGCTGCCTGGCGAACGACCATGTCTCGCTGGCGGTCGAGCGCAACCAGATCCACGCCTTGCTGGGCGAGAACGGCGCCGGCAAGAGCACGCTGGTCAAGGTCATCTATGGCATCGTCAAGCCGGATGCCGGCCGGATCCTGTGGGAGGGCCAGGAGGTCAGCATCGGCTCGCCGGGCCAGGCGCAGCGGATGGGCGTCGGCATGGTGTTCCAGCACTTCTCCCTGTTCGAGGCGCTGACGGTCGCCGAGAACATCGCCCTGGGAATCGGCAAACCAAGGCTGGGCACCGCCAAGGAGCGGGAAGGACTGCGGGACCGCATCGTCCGCATCTCCACCGAGTACGGCCTGCCGTTGGACCCCGACCGCGTGGTGCACGACCTGTCGGTGGGCGAGCGGCAGCGGATCGAGATCGTGCGCTGCCTGCTGCAATCGCCGAAGCTGCTGATCATGGACGAGCCGACCTCCGTGCTGACGCCGCAGGAGGTGGGCCGCCTGTTCGTAACCCTGCGGCGCCTCGCGGCGGAGGGCTGCTCGATCCTGTATATCAGCCACAAGCTGGAAGAGGTGCGCACACTGTGCTCGGCGGCGACGGTGATGCGACTGGGCCGCAACGTCGCCCGCGTCGCGCCCTCGGAGCGCACCGTCAAGGAGCTGGCGGAGATCATGATCAGCGCCGAGCTGCGCGCGCCCACGCCGCGCCCGGCCCGCGGCGGCGACGCGCCCCCGCAACTGGTGCTGGACCGCCTGACCGTCCGCTCCCCCAGCCAGTTCGGCACGGACCTGCACGACATCTCGCTCAGCCTGGCGGGCGGGGAGATCCTGGGCCTGGCGGGCATCGCCGGCAACGGCCAGGCGGAGCTGATGGACGCGCTGTCCGGGGAGATCCTGGCGGGCCGGCCGGAAACGGTGCTGATCGCGGGCGTGCCGGCCGGGCACATGGGGCCGGGCGAGCGCCGCCGCCTGCGCGGCTGCTTCGTGCCAGAGGAGCGCAACGGCCACGGCGCCGTCACCACCATGTCGCTGTCGGACAACGCCTTCCTGTCGGGCTTCCTGCGGGCGTCGCTGCTGCGGTTCGGCTTCATCGACCGCAGGCGCACGGATGCCTTCGCCCAGCGCATCATCGACGGCTTCGACGTCCGCACCACGGGGCCGGCGGCGCAGGCGCGGTCGCTGTCCGGCGGCAACCTGCAGAAGTTCCTGGTGGGGCGGGAGGTGATGCAGGACCCGGCGGTGCTGGTCATCAACCAGCCCACCTGGGGCGTGGACGCCGGGGCGACGCTGGCGATCCACGAGGCGGTCATGGCGCTGGCGCAGGCCGGGGCCGCGGTGGTCGTCATCTCGCAGGACCTGGACGAGATCTTCGCCCTGGCCGACCGCATCGCCGTGATCGCCGGGGGCCGGATGTCCGAACCGGTGCCGACGCGCTCGGCGACGGTCGAGGCCATCGGGCGGCTGATGGGCGGCCAGGCGCATGAGACCGTTCATGCCTAGGCCCGATGCCTAGGCCCGATGCTTAGGATCGAGCCGCGCGGGGCGGAGTCCCGGTTCTGGCGCGCGGCGTCCCCGCTGCTGGCGCTGGTGCTGACCACGCTCGCCTCGGCCGTGATCTTCGGCATCATGGGCCGCCCGCCGTTCGGCACGGTGTACGCCTTCCTGGTGTCCCCGCTGCTGGCGCCCAATGGGCTGGAGGCGTTGGTGGTGAAGGCGGCGCCGCTGGTCATGATGGGCGTGGGCCTGTCGCTCGCCTACCGCGCCAACGTGTGGAACATCGGCACGGAGGGGCAGTTCACCCTGGGCGCCATCGTCAGCGGCGGGGTGGCGCTGGCCCTGCCGGACGCGCCCTCATGGGTGCTGCTGCCGCTGCTGCTCGCGGCGGGCCTCCTGGGCGGCATCGCCGCGGGCGGGCTGGTCGCCTGGCTCCGCGTCCGCTTCAACGCCAACGAGATCCTGACCAGCCTGATGCTGACCTATGCCATCCAGTACCTGCTGATCTACCTGGTGACCGGGCCGTGGCGGGACCCGGAGGGCTTCGGCTTCCCGCAGACCGCCCTGTTCCCCGACGCGGCGGAAGCTCGGTTGATAGAGGGCACCAACGTCCACCTCGGCGTGGCGCTGGCGCCGCTGGTGGCGCTGGGGCTGTGGGTGATGCTGGAGCGGTCCATCCTGGGCTTCCAGTTCCGCGTGCTCGGCCAGGCGCCGCGGGCGGCGCGGTTCGCAGGCTTCAGCGAGCCGCGGCTGGTCTGGGTGGCGATGATGATCAGCGGCGGGCTGGCGGGGCTGGCGGGGATGCTGGAGGTGACGGGGACGGTCGGGCAGCTCACCACCGTGATCTCGCCGGGCTATGGGTTCAGCGCGATCATCGTGGCGTTCCTGGGGCGGCTAAACCCGCTGGGCGCCATCCCTGCGGGACTGCTGCTGTCGCTGTCCTACCTGGGAGGGGACGCGGCGCAGATACAGCTTGGGCTGCCCAACGCGGTGACGGGCATCTTCCAGGGCATCCTGCTGTTCTGCCTGCTGGGCTGCGACGTGCTGCTGCTGCACCGCATCCGGTGGCGGGCGGCGGCTCGCAAGACGGCGTGATGCTGCCCATCGTCACCAGCGCCCTGGTCAGCATCCTGGCCGCCTCCACCCCGCTGCTGCTCGCCGCCACCGGGGAGCTGGTGGCGGAACGGGCGGGGGTGCTGAACCTGGGCGTGGAAGGCATGATGCTGGCCGGCGCGATCGCGGGCTTCGCCACGGCCCAGGCAACGGGGCTGACCTCCCTGGGCCTCCTGGCGGCCGTGGCCGCGGGCATGGCGCTGGCGCTGCTGTTCGGCGTGCTGACGCTGACGCTGCAGGCCAACCAGACGGCGACCGGCCTGGCATTGACGATCTTTGGCCGGGGGTTCAGCGCGCTGCTGGGCGCGGGCTATGTCGGCATCGCGGCGCCCATCTTACCCAAGCTGCACATCCCGGTGCTGACGGACCTGCCGGTGATCGGCCCCGTGCTGTTTGGGCATGACCTGCTGGTTTACGCGGCGCTGGCCATCCTGGCGGCGGTGGCGTGGGCGATCCGGGGCACCCATGCCGGGCTGGTGCTGCGGGCGGTGGGGGATTCGCACAACGCGGCGCACTCCCTGGGCTACAAGGTGGTGCCGATCCGCTACGCCGCGGTGCTGTTCGGGGGCGCGCTGGCGGGGCTGGCGGGCGCCTACATGTCGCTGGCCTACACGCCTTTGTGGGCACAGGACCTGACGGCCGGGCGGGGCTGGGTGGCGGTGGCGCTGGTGACGTTCTCGGCCTGGCGTCCGTTCTGGCTGCTGATCGGGGCGTGGTTCTTCGGGGCGCTGATGTACCTGTCGTTGTATGTGCAGGCGCTGGGGATCGCGGTGCCGTCGGCGCTGCTGTCGGCGCTGCCCTACATCGGCACGGTGGTCATGCTGGTGCTGATCTCCCGAGACGTACGCCGCATCCGGCTGCACCGGCCGGCCATGCTGGGCCAGCTCTTCCAGCCGCGAAGCTGACCGGCCCTTGCACTGGCCGTCAGGCCAGCAGGAAGAAGTTCTGGATCCGCCGGAGCATGTCCCCCCTCGGCGCGGCCGGCGTCCGTCCGCACCGCTTCGGCGTTCACGCCGCCGATCACGCCTTCGAGCTCGAGCTTGCGCCCTGTCAACAGGAGCGAGATGGCCATGACGATCCGTTCCCATCCATGGCGTTGGCGCAATGCCCTTTGCCAGGCCATATGCTTGCAGGCTGCGGGCTTGCGGGCGGCGAACCGCCCTGCGCACCCGTCCTGCATCCACGGCGGCCATTGACCTTGAGCATGAGCGATCCCCATCCGAACGACGCCCCGCCGCGACGCCAACCCACGACGCGGCCGGGCCGCGGCTCGACAGCCGCCCTCGCCTTGACGCGACGGGCTGCCGGCCTCGCCGCTCTTCTTGCAGGGCTGGCCGGCCGCGCGCGGGCGCAGCGACCCGCTGACGATGATCCGGACCGCTACCGTCCCCTGATCCACTACGCGCCACGCAGCGGGTTCATGAACGACCCCAACGGCTTGATTTTCCGCAATGGCGAATGGCACCTGTTCTTTCAGCTCAATCCCTACGAGCCCAACGCCGGGCGGGCGCACTGGGGGCATGCCGTCAGCCGCGACCTGCTGCACTGGCGTGACCTCCCCATAGCCCTGGACGAGACCGCCGACGGCCAGGCGTTCAGCGGCAGCGCCGTCTTCGACGCCGGCAACACGAGCGGACTGTTCGCAACGGGCGCGGGCGGCCTGGTCGCCATCTACACGCGCGCCTCGCCCGGGCGCCAGCGCCAGGAGATCGCCTTCAGCCGCGACGGGGGCCGCACGTTCGCGGAGTATGCCGGCAACCCGGTCCTGGACCGCCATTCGGACTCCTTTCGCGATCCCAAGGTGCTGTGGCACGCACCGAGCGCGCGCTGGATCATGGCCGTCGCCGCCGCGCGGGAGCACCGCGTCCTGTTCTACGCCTCGTCCGATCTGAAGGACTGGGCGGAGGTGGGCGCCTTCGGACCGGCCGGCGTGCCCGGCGGGGATTACGAATGTCCGAACCTCGTGCAAGTGCCGGTCGAGGGCGGCGGCAAGCGGTGGGTGCTGTTCGTCTCAACCGACCCCGGCACGCCGCAGGGCAGGCCGCAGGGCGGCGGCGGCGTGCAATACTTCGTCGGCGCGTTCGACGGCAGCCGCTTCACGCCCGACGACGCGGCGACTCGTTTCGTCGATTTCGGCAAGGACTTCTACGCGCTGCAAAGCTTCGCCGACGCGCCGGGCGGACGGCCTGTCGCCATGGCCTGGGCCGGCAACTGGCAGTATGGCAACGACCTTCCCACGGGGTCCTGGCGGGGCGTGATGTCGCTGCCGCGAGTGCTGTCGCTGCGCCGGGCGGCGGATGGCTGGCGCTTGCTGCAGAGCTTCGCGCCGCTGGACCCTGTCCGCAGCGCGCCGATTCCGGTTCACCTGACGGCCGGCGGTCCCGGCCATCTCGCCCATGCGCCGCTGCCGCCCGGCGGCGCCGTGGAGGTGCGGGCGCGGCTGGCGCTGGACTCGGGCGCGGTCGCCGTGCTGCGCTGGACAAACGGCGCCGGGGAGGCGCTGGAGGTCGGCTTCGACCAAGCCGCCGCCCAGGTCTTCGTTGACCGGGGCGGCACAAGCGGCTTCTCCCACCGCTCCTTCACCGGCAAGTTCGCCTACGCCGCCCGACCCGGCACGCGCGAGTTTGACCTGCACCTGGTGTTTGACCGCTGCCTACTGGAAGTGCTGGGGTTCGGGGGAGAGATGTCCGGCACCTTCCTGCACTTCTTCGCGGCACCGCCGGACCGCCTCGTGGTGGAGGCTGCCGGACCGGTTGCGGTCCGCCTTCTGGAGGTGGTGCGGCTGGCGCCTATAGGTCCGTGATGCCGAACGAGCAGCTTGGCGCACCGCTTTGCGGCAAGACCCTGGCATGACCTCCGTCGTTCATCCGCCGGCGGCCGAGCTGGTCGAGCCGAGCCTGGACCGGCTTCCCGGATACGTGGCCGCCCTGGAGGCGGGCTGGTCGCCCAACACGACCCGCGACGTCAGCGGGCAGCAGCTCGCGGCCTTCCGCGAGGACGCGGGGGCGTTCGTGCGTGACCTGACGCGGCGCGAGGGAGGCGCCGTGACGCTGGGCGACGGCAGCGTGGTCCCGCGCCTACCCGGCCGGGTGCTCTGGATTTGGGACGGCGAGTTCTGCGGGGCCGTGAACCTCCGCTTCGTCCCAGGCACGCTCGACTTGCCGGCGCATGTCTCCGGGCACCTCGGCTATGCGGTCGTGCCCTGGAAGTGCCGGCGCGGCTACGCGACGCGGGCGCTCGCCTTGCTGCTGCCGGTCGCCCGCGGGCTGGGACTGCCGCGCGTGCTGGCCACGTGCGACGCGGGCAGTGCCGCTTCGCGCCGGGTGATCGAGGCGAATGGTGGCGTCATGGCGGGCAGCGCGCCGTATCCGGACGCACCTGGCGAGCGTAAGTTGCTGTTCTGGATTGATACTCTGCCCTAATCGTGCTTCCGGTCAGTATCGCCAAGCGTGCTTTCACACCCGCTTTTAAGGGGAACTGCCGCACAGATCACCCAGACCGAATGAGCGCGTCCAGCGGAAACGTCATCCACGGCCCTTGCTGCGAGAAGGCCGGAGGCATGGATATTGCTCATCCCCGCTCTGCATTGCCTGTGCGCTGCCGGAAGCCGGGCGCACAGGCCGGAGGGCAACGGGTTGGGACCAATACGGATCGCGGCAAAGCGCCTGCTCGGTGCCATCCCCAGCCTGGCTGGCGTGGTGGTCGTCACCTTCCTGCTGTCGCACGCGCTGCCGGGCGACCCCGCCGTCCTGTTTGCCGGACCGGCCGCGAACGCAGACTCGGTGGCGCAAGTACGGGCGCATCTCGGGCTGGACCGCAGCTTGCCGGTGCAGTTCCTGGGCAGGGTTTTCGCACCAAAAACTCTGTCGCCACGGTCTGTTTGCGCAGGCGTGACGTAATGCTGGATCCGTCATAGGCGGGTGACGTTGTTTGCGCCTCATTAGAGGCGTGCGCCATGGTTCCTT
>JAABUS010006721.1_pt1 | contig 13733 bp, 14 predicted proteins | sample 5560161 | NCBI WGS metagenome assembly JAABUS01 (sample SAMN10711885, study PRJNA513376) | rock metagenome | isolation source: Antarctica rocks | place: Antarctica: Victoria Land, Trio Nunatak nord | collected 2016-01-04 | reverse complement strand
GACCTACGCGCACCTTTACGCGGGGACGGCGTTGCCGGGATCGACCGCGAAGGGCGGCAGTCCGAGGGGAGGACGGATGGTGGACTCCGACCTCCACCGGTTCGTGCTCGCGATTCGCGCGACAACCGAGTGCGAAGCGCTCGTCTGATTGGCAAGCTGAGCCCGGCCGACGCGGTGGACCGGATGCGACCCTCGGCCCACGCCCTCCTGAGCGAGGCGCTGCGCTCGTCGGCGGAACATGCGGTGCCCGAGCCGCCGCCGATCCGTGACCCGCAGCGCGGCCGATCGGAGCCGACCCGGGCGCGCTTTCCCGGGAGACTCGAGTCCAAGACGCCGGCCGGACCACTGACCTCGGCCCATGCCGTCACGAAGCTTCCCGCGCGGGACCTCGACCGCGCGCAGCGGTTCTATCGCGACCGCCTCGGCCTCGGCCCGGTTGAGGAGCGCGACGGCGGACTGCGATGCGTGTGCGATACGACGGAGTTCCATCTCTTCCTCTCCTCCGGGGCCGCGTCGGGCGCGTCGACGCAGCTTGGCTTCGAGGTGGCGGATAGAGACGGCGTCGTCGCGGACTTGCGCGCGCGCGGACTGCAGTTCGAGTCCTTCGACCGGCGTCGACGTCCTCTCGGCGAAGCTCGGGGGCGGCTACGTCCGCTTCTCGGGCACCTCGATGGCCACGCCCCACGTCGCCGCCGCCGCGGCGCTGCTCTGGGGCGCCCACCGCCGCTCGAGCCCGAAGACGATCCGCACGCTCCTCGACGCCCACACCACCGACACCGGTGCCCCCGGCCGCGACCCGGTCTTCGGGTTCGGGGTACTCGACCTCGCGCGCTGAGAACGGACCGCTCGGCGGTCGGAGAGCACGCGCGCCGCAACGGGGGCGTCAGCGGCGAGGGCCGGCCGAGCAGCCCGCATGGACCGGCGTTCAGCTCCGACGGAGCAGGCGGGACAGCAGCCCCGGCCGGCGCGGCTCGACCTCCTCGCGCAGGGCCAGGCGGCCGCTCGCGCGGGCGCGGGCGACGCAGGCCGTGTGCGCGTGCCGGCGCCGGGTGGGCTCAACCTCGGGGAGGACGAGCAGGTGATCGGTCAGCGCCGGCAGGTGGCGCCGGCAGACCGGGCACCGGTACGTGGCCGGCTTCGTGCTGCCGGCGGGCCGTATCGCATACCAGCGCGCGTCGCCGAACCCGTCCATGGCCGTAGGTCCAGCGCGGCGGGCGGCGCGCGCACGCGCGCCGCCTCAGCCGGCGAAGCGGAGCGTGCCGAGGATCTGCTGGGACTCCACGAGCGCGCGCGCGGGGGCCCGCTGGCGCGTGAACGCCTCCAACACGTAGCCGCGGCGCCGGCCGCGAATCCCGACCAGAAGGATGCGTATCGGGACACCGCGGGCGTTGCGGGTGTACACCGCCCGGCTCTTGGCCGGCAGCCCCGCCAGGCTCGTGCCGCGCACGACGTTCACCTTCACCCGGCGGTAGGTCTTGCGCGTCGCCCGCAGGGCTTCGGCGAGCAGCGCGCCCGACGTCGCCTGGGTGCGCGGCGCGGCGATGACGATGACCGCGCTTCCGTCGCGGTTGCGTAGGTGGACCACCTGCCGACCGCCGACGGCCAACCAGCCGCGCGGTAGTCGGCCAGCGATGCGCATCGCCGGATTGGCGAACGCGCGGGGGAGGGGCGGCAGGGCCGCGCGGGGGCGGGGCTTCCCGTCCCCCCCGTCCCTCCCGTCCCCGCCGGGTACCGTGAGCAAAACGATCGCGAGCACGAGCACGGCCAGCGCGCCGGCACCCAGCAAGAAGGGCGAGCGGCGCGCCAGGAACTGGGTCATGAAGCGCTGGGCACGGGGGGGATGGAGCGTTCGGCACCACCGTCGGCAGCTGGATCGCGGGCCACCAGACAACGGACCTCGGCGGCGCCGGAGCACCGCCGAGGTCCGTTCCGGCGACCGCCCTTCAGGGCGGTCGCCGACACGTGCGTCCGCAGCGGCTAGGCGACGCCCTCCGGGCCGAAGTCGCGACGGGGCCCGCGCCCCCGGCCGGTGAGCTGGCGCGTGACCAGGCCGCCTCCGAGCAGGAGCAGCCCGAGCAGCACGGTCCCGGCGACGTCGTAGCCGGTGAACGGGAGGTTCCCGTTGTTCGCGGTCACGGCCGCGCCGGTCGCGCCGGTCGTGCCCGTGGTGCCGGTCGTGCCCGTGGTACCGGTGGTACCGGTCGTACCGGTCGTACCGGTGGTGCCGGTCGTGCCCGTCGTGCCGGTGGTGTTGTTCCCGGTCGTGCCGGTCGTGCCGGTGGTGTTGTTCCCGGTCGTGCCGGTCGTGTTGTTCCCGGTCGTGCCGGTCGTGTTGTTCCCGGTCGTGCCGGTGGTCGTCCCGGTGGTGTTCCCGGTCGTCACCGCCGGCGCGGCAGCCGCGGACTCCGAGGCGCTGGCCGTGATCTTGGCCGCCGTCGTACCGGGCACCGAGAGAAGGAACGCGCTCAGTGCCTCACGCACGTTGTACGGGATGGCCGTCTGGCCGTTCGACGTGTCGTCGGCGTTGCAGACGATCGGCAGCAGCACGGGGATCCCGGTATCCGTGTTCGGGGCCCCTGTACCGCACCCCGCCGCGGGGATCGGCACCGCCGTCCCGAACAGTCCGATCACCCGGGACGTCGCCACGGGCGGTGTCGAGCCGCCGTTGTTGCAGGTCTTGGTGTCCGACGTGGACTGCAGCACCTGCGCCGCCGCGGCCAGACCGAGCGTGGCGTTGGCCACGTTGGAGTCGCCGTGGGCGGTCTGGCACGTGCCGTCGCTCGAGATGTTGCCGTCGGAGCTGGCCGCGCCGACGCCGATGGCGGCGGGACTCGTACCGGCTCCGGCTCCGATCTTCGCGCCGGCGACCTCGAACCGGTTGGTCGAGCCGGTCGCGGTCGTATCCGAGTTGACGGTCACGAGGTTCAGACAGATCAGGCCGCCCGTGCTGGTGCAGATCGCGTTCAGAGCCTGGGTCTGCACGGCCTCGAGGGGGCCGCGACGGCTCTGTCCGGGGTTGGTGTCGACACTGGAGATCTCGTTGCCGGCCAAGGAGAGGACGGTGACATGGCCGTGGTACGTGCCGTCGACCCGCTGCTCGCCGCGAGCGCGCCCGAGGACGACGTCCTCGCGGTTGGCGGGGAGGTCGCCCGCTCCGCTCGGGTCGCCGCTGAGCGGACGGGTGTCCGTCGGCGTGAGGTCGATGGTCGCCACGGTCCCCTGACCGTGCGGGTTCGCCCCGTGCAGCGGGGGCTGGTAGCCGGGGGGCTGGGCCGCCCGCGGCGTGACGACCACCGCGCCACGCGGTGCGGGAGCCGCGGCGGGAGCGCTCGCGGAGCCCGCCGTGGGGGTTGCGCTCGGGGCGGCCGTCGCCGCTTGGCGACCGGGCGCTCCTGGACTCGTGCCGGAAGAGAGCCCCGGGACGGCGATCACCATCAGTGCGGCGAGTCCCACCGCGATACGACCTACGGCAAATCCGTGTGCTCCCATACCCTTCGTCCTCCCGGCCTGCTCCAGACTGGAGCGGTTTTCGAAATGTCCTACGATGCGTCCAACCGGAACGGCACGCGCACTCCACCGCCGCGGAAGGTATTGAGGGGGCGGACCCGTGTCAAGCGGCAACCGGCGTCGCAACGCGGCTTGCGCCCGGCGGTGCCCTCGGCCCCGCCCCGACACTCCTCGGACCCCGCACCGCGGCGGCCCGCGACGCTACCGTCCCGCGGGTGGGCAAGGGCGGGGCCACCCCCCACGAGCGACTCCTCGGGCCCCGGGGCCTCCTCGGGCGCTTCCTGTCCCCGGCCGCCGGCCGGCGCGCTGACGAGCGCGAGGAAACCCTCGCGCCCGATCCCACCGCGCCCGATCCTACCGCGCCCACACCCCCCGCGCGCCGTCAGGAGGACGCTCGGGCGGACTCGCCGGTCTCCGCTCCGCTGCGTGCGGAGGAGGAGCCGGGCGGCGACGGCGCCGTCCCCTCCTCCGCGCCTGGCGATCCGCGGCCGGCAGCGCCGCGGCGGGGCTGGCAGCAGCGCCTCGAGGAGTCCGAGCTCGGGCGCGGGGCGTTGAGCTCGGTGATCGTCGTGACGCTGATCGCGATCGTGGCGATCAACCTCCCGGGCTCGGAGCTGCGCCGTCAGCTCCTGCGGCCCGCTCAGTCCTACCTCAACGCTCTCGGACTCGACCAGAACTGGGCGATCTTCGCGCCCGATCCGCGCCGGGTCGTCATCGACACCTCCGCCATGGTGGCCTTCGAGGACGGCGTCACCGCCCGCTGGCGCTTCCCCCACGACGGCGCCCTGGTCGGGACCTACCGCGACTATCGCTGGCGCAAGTGGGACGAGAACCTCATCAACCCCGCCAACTCCGCGGCCCTGCGGCGTCCGGCCGCGCTCTGGGCGGCCCGGCAGGAGGCGCGTCCGGGACACCGCATCACCCGCGTGACCCTCGTCGAGCGGTTCGCCCCGCTGGCCCCGCCGGGCATGGAGCCGAGTGTCGGACGCACCGCCGAGCAGGTCTTCTACACGCTCCGGCTGAGCGTCCCGGAGGGGAGGCGGCAACCGTGATCGCCGCGTGGGAGCGCTTCTGGTTCGCCCCGCAGCCGACGTCGGTGCTCGCCGTGCTCCGGATCTGCTTCGGCCTGGTCGCCTTCGGCTGGACGCTCTCGCTCGCTCCCGACCTCGAGGCCTTCTTCGGTCGCGGGGGCCTGCTCGCCCCCCAACCGGGGGCCTCGGGCGCGTGGGGGGTGCTCGACATCTTCCCGAGCGGGTTGGCCGTGCAGGCGACCTTCGGCGTGCTCCTGGTCGCCTGCGTGGCGCTGGCCGTGGGTTACCTCACGCGACTCGCCGCGATCCTCGTCTTCGTCGGGATGCTGTCCTTCGAGCGCCGTAACTCTTACGTCTTCAACACCGGCGACACCCTGATCCGTCTGATCGCCTTCTATCTCATGCTCGCCCCGGCCGGCGCCGCGCTCTCCGTCGACCGCTGGCGCGCCGCGCGCGACCGCTTCTGGGAGTTCCCCGCGCGCGCCCCCTGGGCGTTGCGCCTGATGCAGATCCAGCTGAGCGTCGTCTACCTGGCGGGGCTGTGGATCAAGGTCCAGGGAACCACCTGGAACGACGGGACCGCGGTGTCCTACTCGATGCGGATCTCCGACCTGCAGCGATTCCCGCTGCCGGACCTGCTCAGCCACTCCGCGCTTCTCGCGAACCTCCTGACGTACGGGACGCTCGCGCTCGAGGCGAGCCTCGGCCTGCTGGTGTGGAACCGGCGGGCGCGCCCCTGGGTGCTGGCGGCCGGCGTGTGCCTGCACGTGGGCATCGAGTGGTCGATCCGGGTCGGCTTCTTCAGCCTGACCATCCTCACCCTCTACCTGTCCTTCCTCGACCCCGAGTGGACGCGTGAGCGCCTACTGGCGCTCCGGGCGCGGAGCGCTGGCATCATCGCGGGCAGCGTCGCCGGCAGGCGACGGCACCAACCCGTCCCGGAGCCCTTGACGCCGACATGGCAACGTACCGAGCAGGAGTGAGGAGCAACGCCGATCGGAGCGGCCGTGGAGCGCGACGCGCGCTCGCGGCCGGCTGCGTGGCGGGACTCGCGGCCGGGGCCGTGGGCGTCCCCGCCGCCCGGGCGCAGGAGCCCGCCCCGCGTACCGTGCGCGTGGGGCCGGTGGGGATCGATCCCAACGGCCCGAGCTCCGACCCCAGCGCCTCGGAGACCGGCCGCTTCGTCGCGTTCGCCAGCCGCGCGTCCAACCTCGGGCCGCGGGATGGCAACTTCCGCCTGGCCGACATCTACGTCTACGACGCGCTCACGGCCCAGACCAGGCTGATCTCCCTCGGCCCGCACGACCTTCCCGCCAACGGCCCGTCGAGGGCGCCGTCGATCAGCCGGGACGGCAACGTCGTGGCGTTCGCGTCGGATGCGAGCAACCTCGTCCCGGGGGATCGCAACCGCCACGGGGACATCTACGTCCGCCGCGGCGGCGGGCCGGTGGAGCGGGTCAGCGTCGGGCTGGGCGGGCGGCGCGCCGACGGAAGCTCCTACCAGCCGACGATCTCCGCCGACGGACGCTTCGTGGCCTTCACCTCGGCCGCCGACAACCTCATCGCGGGCGACGACAACGCCCAGCCGGACGTGTTCCGCGTCGAGCTCTCGACGGGTGCCATCCGCCGGGTGAGCGTGACGAGCACCGGACGGCAGGCCCGGGGCGCCTCCTCCAACCCGTCGCTCACCGGCGATGGGCTCGAGGTCAGCTTCGCCTCGACCGCCCCCAACCTGGTCCGCCGCGACCGCAACCGGGTGCCCGACGTGTTCGTGCGCGACACGATCTCCCACACGACGCGGCGCGTGACCATCTCGACCCGAGGCCGCGAGCAGAACGCGGCCGTTGCCCCGCCCTTCACCCAGATCTCCGGCGTGAGCGCCGACGGGCGCTACGTCGTGTTCGACTCGGATGCCACGAATCTCGTCCGCGGCGACCGCAACGAGCACACCGACGTCTTCCGCCACGACACCGTCACCCGCCGCACCATCCTGCTCTCGCGCAGCGCGGGCGGCGAGGGGAGCAACGACAGCGTCGCGCCGGCGATTTCGGCCGACGGCGGCCGGACCGTCTTCGAGTCGTTCGCCGACAACCTCGCCGAGCCCTGGGCGCCGGTCGAGAACGTGTTCGCCCGCGACGTCGCCACCCCGGACCCGCTGACCGTCGACGTCACCCCCGCGGGACGCGCCCGAGGCCCTGAGCCCGATGCGCAGCTCCTCCAGCAGCCGGCGATCTCCCGCGACGGCCGCGTCGTCGTCTTCGCCTCCGGCGCCCACGACCTCGTGGCCGGAGACCACAATGGCGCCAACGACCTCTTCATGCGGGTGATCACGCCGCCCACCACGACGCTCACCCGGGCTCCCGCCGCTAGGGGCCGGGATCGGCGCCCGGTGATCGAGTTCCACGGCGACGACCCCTTGGCCCGGTTCGGTCGCTGCCGGCTCGACGGGCGACGCCTCCCGTGCCCCGCCGGCCGCCCGTTCCGCCTGCCCCAGCTCTCCCGGCGCGGCCATGTCCTGCGCGTCGCCGCGGGGGGGCCGGGGATGCTCTTCGACCCCGTGGGCGTCGTCATCCGCTTCCGCGTCGACTGACTGAGACGAAGCGGGCCGGACGGGCTGGCGCGCGGCGATCGACGTCTTGACTTCGTCGATCGAGACGACGATCGCTTTGGCGGGCGGGTCGAGTTACAACAGGCCACAGACCTCGGCCGCTTGGGCGTCGAAGTCCGGTCCCAGCTCGCTCATCACCCAGTACTCGGTCAGGTGCGGACGCACGTCGGCGTCGCGCAGGATCGTGCGCTTGGGACTCAGCTCAGACATCCCGACCCGCTCAACCAGCTCGCGATGGGTCCAGCGCTCACGCCTGACCCCTTCGGGTGTGTCGGGCGGACGGGTGCGGCGGACGGTCTCGGCCGACCGGCCGACCCGCTCGGCGATCACCCCGGCCGGCCGGCCCTCCCCGGCCAGCAGCACGATCCGCGCACGCCCGGCCAGACGCCGCTCGACCCCCTGAGGCAATTCGCCCGCAAACATCAACCCTCCTGCAAAACCAGCACAACTTGCCGGAGGGACGGGCTCCTAGGGCCGGAAGAGGGCGGCGGCGGCGACCGGCACGCCGGCGTAGGTCTGGCCGCCGACCACCAGCGCCCGGCCGTCGCCGAGCAGCACCGCCATCCGTCGCCCGGCGGCGGGCAGCAGGCGCCCGGCGGGAATCCAGCGCCGGAAGCGCGGGAGGTAGAGCTCGCCTCGGTCAACGCCACCGTGGTCGTTGATCCCGCCGGCCACGAGCACCCGTCCGCTGCGCAGGCGCAGCGCGACGTGGAACCCGCGCGCGTAGCGGAGCGAGCCGGTCCGCGTCCAGCGATTTCGCCGCGCGTCATACAGCTCCGCGCGCGACAGGAAGCCGGGCGCCCGGTCCCCGCCGCCGGCCACGAGCACGCGCCCGTCGGACAGCAGCGTCGCCGTGTGGTTGGCCAGCGGGGCGGGCAGGCGGGCGGCGGACCGCCACCGGTTCCTCACGGGATCGTAGACCTCCGCGCTCGCGAGCAGGCGGCTCCCGCCGCCGACGACCTGCTGGCCGCCCACGACCAGGACGCGCCCGTCGCGCAGAAGCGTGGCCGTGTGGTGGAAGCGCGGCGTCCGCATGCGCGCCACGCGCGACCAGCGGTTGGTCGCGGGGTCGTAGATCTCGGCGCTGCGCAGCCCGGGCCCGGAGCGGTTCAGGCCACCCACCACGAGCACACGCCCGTCGCGCAGCAGCGTGGCCGTGTGGTTGTCGCGGCGCAGCGAGAGCCTGCCCGCGGGGACCCAGGTCCGCGTCTGGGGGAAGTAGCGCTCGGCGGTGTTGAGGTATCCGACCGTGAGGTTGTCGCCGCCCACCAGGAGCACGGAGCCGTCGGCCAGCAGCGTGGCGGTGTGGGCGAAGCGCGGCGAGACCAGCGGCGGGGCGCCCGACCAGCGCCCGCGCGCCGGGTCGTAGACCTCGGCGCTGGTCAGCGGGCTGAAGCCGAAGCCACCGGCCGCGAGCACCCGGCCGTCCCGCAGCAGTGTCGCCGTGCCGAGATAGCGCGCGGTACGGAGCTTCCCGGTCGCGCGCCAGGGGCCGCGGGCCAGCGCGGCCGGCGCGAGCACGAGCATGAGCGCGAGCGCGAGCGCCCAGCAGCCACGCCACCGCCGCCGGCCGTGCGGCGGACTCGCGAGGGACGCTCGCCCGGAGCTCACCGGACCACCCGGAAGGCGAGGATCGTGCGGAGGCGCTCGGCGAAGAAGTGGCTCACGTTGCCGGCGCGGTCCGTCGCACGGACGCGGACCCCGTAGGTGCCGTCCGGAAGCCGCGGTCGTCCCGGGACCCGGAAGCGCCAGTGGGTGCGGCCGACGCGTGTCACGGCGAAGAAGTAGGGCGCGTAGCAGGGCGTGAGCACCAGCCCGCGCCGCGGGGCGTACCACACGCACCGGCCTCCGGCGCCGATCACGGGCCGCCCCCGGGTCGCGCGCAGCTGGATCGCCAGTTCGACGCGCCGCACGCCCCCGCGGTCACGCGCCTGTCCGCGGAGCAACAGCCCGGAGCGCGCCCGCTGGCCCGGTCGCGGGGAGTCGATCCGGACGCTGGGCGCCAGCCCGTCACGGACGCGGATCGTGACGCGGGTGGACGTCGCCCGTGCTCCCTTGGCGCCGACCACCGTGACCCGGGCCCGATAGGTCCCTGGACGCCGATAGCCGTGCAGCGCCAGAGGCTGGTAGGTGAAGTTCGTCATCCCGTCGCCGTACTCGAACACGTAGGCCGAGATCCCCTCGCCCTTCGAGCGCGAGGCGTCGAGCAGAACGCCGTGGCCCTGGCGCGGGCTGCGATCCGACACGCGGAGCTTGGCGGCGAGGGCGGCCCGGGCCCCGGCGGCCGGCGCGAGCGCCAGAGCGGTCACCGCCAGTGCGGCGATCACCACGAGTTGTCCCCTCCGACCGCGCACCGTGAGGGCGAGAATACGCACGTCGACCAGAACACGCGCCACCTCCCGAGGTTGCTGTCGGGCCGACGTCAGTTTTCACGCGCTCGCCCACCCTGCACGCTTCCGGTTCCGTCAGCCGGCCGCCGCGGCGACCCTCGCCGGGCTCCCAGTGGCGCACCCGTCCTGGACCGCTCAGCCTTGCGCGCCCGCTTGGCGGCCTGGTAGTCGGCCAGCGCCGCGTGGGAGTCGACATCACCGAGGGTCGGGTGCCACGGCACGAGATCGCGCGCCGCCTCCACGCCGAAGCGCTTGGCGAGCACCGACCCCAGCGCCTTGATCTTCATCTCGCCGAAGCCGGGCAGGGCGGCGAGGTTCGCGCGCAGCGCGGCGGCGTCGACCGCGCCGGTCCACACGCGCGCGGCGTCGCCGTCGTAGCGGTGATGGTCGCGGTTACCCGTTCATCACAACCGCGGAGGCGCGAGCCTCCAGGCTCTACGCCATGGACTCCTCGCTACCCCGGCCCTGGCGCCGCGCGCTCGTCGCCCTCGTCATCCTGCTGCTGGCCGCACCCCCCGCTGCCGGCGCCGCCGGCCGGCCCGAGCTCCCCCTCGGGTCGCCCTCGCTGCGCGAGGTCCGCACGACGGAGATCCTCGCCCCCGGCATCACGTACACGAGGATCGCGCGGGGTAGACCCTCGCGGCGCGACGGATGGACGGTGGACGTCGCCGTCGTCCCCGAGCGCGAGGCCGCGCGGAACCTGGTTCGGCGCCTGCGCGCCGCGGGGTTCCACGCCAAGCGCGAGCGGCTGGAGCGACCGCCGGACGACCCCACACGGGGGCCACTCGGGTACCGCGTGCGCTCGGGCCTCTTCGCGACCCAGGCCGAGGCCGACAGCCGGGTCGGCGCCCTGCGAGCGGCGGGATTCACCCCCCGTGGCTCCGTGTACACCGCCGAGGACGGCGAGCGGACGAGCGGACCGTGGGTCGTCCACGTCCTGCGCATCGATCCGCGCGCCTTCCGGGGGCGTGTCGCGCCGGTGCTTGCCAACGACCTCGTGGTCGACCGCGAGACGCTCTCCTCCCTCTCGGCGCGCTACCAGGCGCTCGCCGGGGTCAACGGCGGCTACTTCGTGATCGGGCAAGCTGACGGCACACCGGGTGATCTCGCGGGCAGCTCGATCCTCGACGGCCGCGTGATCTCGGAGGCGGTCGACGGCCGCACGGACCTCGTGCTCGGTCCCGGCGCGCCGTGGGTCACCGCCCTCTCCGACGCCCAATCCGTCGCATCCTCGGACGGCGCCACCCGGGTCCTGGACGGCGAGAACCGCAAGCCGGGGCTCATCCGCGCCTGCGGCGGGACCGGCGGCGATGCCCCCACCGAGCGCCCGCTGCACGACATCACGTGCACCGACCCGAGCGAGCTCATCCGCTTCACCCCCGACTTCGGCCCGCGCACCGAGGACGGGGCGGGCGTGGAGGCGGTGCTCGATCCGGCCGGAGTGGTCACCGCCGTGCGCGAGCCCCGCGGCGGCCCGGTCCCCGGCGGCGGGAGCGTCCTCGCGGGCACGGGCGACGGCGCCGACTGGCTGCGCGCCCACGCGCAGCCGGGGCGTCGCATCGCGCTGCGCACGGCGCTGCGCACGGAACGCGGCCGGCTCGCGCTGACGCCGGGGCTCGGGGTGGTCAACGGCGGCCCGCGCCTGCTGCGCGGCCGTCACCCCGACATCACCGCCGAGGCCGAGGGCTTCGACCATCCGGGAGACCCCGGCTTCTACTACGCCTTCGGCTTGCGGCGCAACCCCCGCACGATGGCGGGCGTGACGCGGAACGGTCGGCTCCTGCTCGTGGCGGTCGACGGGCGTGCGCCCGGCTACTCCGCGGGCCTGGACTTCGAGGAGGCGGCGGGTGTGATGAGGGCGCTGGGCGCCAGCGACGCCGTGAACCTCGACGGCGGCGGCTCCACCACCATGACCGTGCGCGGCACGCGGGTAACGCGCCCCTCCGACTCCACCGGGGAGCGCCCCGTCGGCGACGCGATCCTGGCCCTGCCCGCGCCATGACGCCATAACCGCAGCGACCCCGGTCGCGAGGGCCCCGGGTGTCACCCGGGGCGATGCCCTCACGCTGTGCCACCGACCCCGGAGACGTGGGCATGATGTCCAGATGGATGCCACGGTCGTGTTGGGTCGGCAGGGCCGACTCGTCATCCCGGCGAACGCGCGTGCCGCGTTGGGGCTCTCTCCCGGCGACCGGCTGAACATCCATCTCACGGGAAACCTTCTCGTGCTCGAGCGTCCCCAGGACGCGGTGGTCGCACTACGGCGGCTGGGGGCGACGGCGCCTCCGGGCCGCTCGCTCGTGGACGAGCTGCCGGCCGAGCGTCGCGCCGCTGCCGCGAATTGAGTGACCGTTCTCGGCCCTCTCCATGTCGGCCGCATCGATGAACGGATGGAGGAACTATGCGTCGAACCCGGCGGCGGGATGAAGGCTGAAACGCATCGATCCCTTTCGCCCCGGGCGTGTGGCGTCCGGATGGGATCGTCAACCCGGGACGGCCGTTGTACAGGTTGCACCTCATATTCCGTACGCTAAGTCGATGGACGTAGCGATCAGCACTCTGCGCGCGGAGCTGTCCGGTTGGATCGAACGGGCCCGGTCCGGCGAGGAGATTGTGGTGACCGATCGGGGCACTCCGGTGGCGAGGTTGCTGCCGGTCGACACGGCGCCGTTGCTCGAGCAGCTGGCTCAGGCCGGCGTGCTGAGCCGACCGGTGCGCGCTGACCGCCCCCCTGCGAAGCGTGCGAGTCGGGTGCGTGCGCGGCCCGGTGGCCGACCTGGTGAGCGAGCATCGTCGGCCCCGCCGAGCCCCGATGCGGTAGTCGGCGGCGCTCTGCTACACCGGGTGTGAACGAGCGAGTGGGGGCCCGATGACGTCCATCCCTACTTCGAGACCGATCGACTTGAACGCTTCGCGCGGATCTGCAACGTCGGGCAGGGTGGCGAACCGATCGAAGAACCGCTCCATGCCGGCGGGCGTGAAGATCACGAGGAGGCGCGCCGGGCCGTGGCCGACGTTCTGAAAGCAATGTGGCATGCCGCGGGGCACGAACACGAAGGTGCCTGCCGGCGCGTGATGGATGTCGTCAGCGAGCCGAAAGCGAAGCTCGCCTTCGAGTATCTGCCACGCTTCATCCTCGTTCGCGTGCCGGTGAAGCGGCGGACCCTCTCCGGGCGGGATCACGTTCTCGAGGGCGGTCAAACGTCCGCCGGTCTGCTCGCCACGGACCTTGAAGGTAAGTGGCCCGCCTACGGGTCCCACGATCGTCGTGCCTTCTCCAGGCCCGACGCTGACGGCCGCGCCACCGCCCTCGACATCGTGCAGACTCATCCGCGTGCGACCCTAGAACAACCGCTCCGGGTGCACAAGTCCGCGCCGCGAGCGGAAGCGCGCTGATGCTTCGCGTAAGGGACGGCAACGGGGAGCGTCGGAGGCGTACTCGCCGGCTGCTCCTATCCACAGGCATCGCGGTAAGGGTTATTCCTGTCGGGAACCGCCCGGGGCCGCCAGAGCTGCAGGCGTGCTCACCTTGAGGTGCGTCTCGTCAGCCGAACCCCTTGCGGGCGCTTCGCCTGCACGAGGCGACTTCCGACCGGCGAGGCGTCGGGTGTCCCGGAAGACTCGCCCGATGATGTGTCTCGCTGAGCGGGGGACGATACGGACGCTCGCTGCTACTCGTCGCACGGCCGAAGCCACGAGAAGGCGAGCCGCGGGGCGAAGGAGCCGGGCCCTCGGACGACGATCTCGATGGCGCCGATGAGCAGCGGCCTCGATCACCGTTCCCGGAGACACCGACAACGCCCCTCGGGAGCCGGCCCGGGCGGGGCACACCCGGGAGACTCAATTCCAAGACGCAAGCAAGCCGAGGCTCAGCGCGAGTCCGCATAGGTCTCCCGGGGGTGACCCGACCGGGCCGGCTCCCGCCAGCCCGGTCAGTCCTGAACGGCTACGAGCCTGAGGACGGCTCGTCGGGCACGTCGAGCTCCGCCAGCTCCTCGGCAAACCCCGTCGCGCCCCCACCGTCCCCCGCGCCGATCCGCTCCAGGTCGGACAGGTCACCCTCCAGCGAGGACCCGAACCCCATCCCCTCACCATCGGTCAACCCCAGCTCCGCGGCCAGGTCGTCCCCGTCGAGCAAGTCGCCGTCGATCCCCCGCGGCAGCGGCTCGTTGGACTCGATCTCGATCCGCCGGTAGC
>JAABUS010006720.1_pt1 | contig 13736 bp, 14 predicted proteins | sample 5560161 | NCBI WGS metagenome assembly JAABUS01 (sample SAMN10711885, study PRJNA513376) | rock metagenome | isolation source: Antarctica rocks | place: Antarctica: Victoria Land, Trio Nunatak nord | collected 2016-01-04 | reverse complement strand
AGATTCTTTCTAAAAACACATACAATATGAATGAAAAGAGCTTTCTACTTGAACTGCTTCAAAAGACTCGAAGAGTCTTCAGTCTAAAGCATCTTGACAGTGACAAATTGCTGAGTGCTGATCAAGATGACAATAGAGAATGAATTATCTTGATTGCAATCATTTGCATGAATATGATCTATATACTTCCTTCGATCATTTATCAGGCGATATCAGGTAATATTCAGAACAGCTGACTTACTGAATATGATTTCAAAGAGCAATTCTGCTTCTTTGCTTCCTTCGCTACTGGCTGAACCAACGATGAATTGGTCTACTCTTGACTCACTATCGTATTTGATCGAAATACGAGGTCAAAAGCCAGAAATTCACGGAATTATCGCCTTCTATTTGTTGATGAGCATAACAGTCATATCAACATGAAGTTTCTTGACTGATGTGAGCAGAACAAGATGCTCGTGGCTTTATATTCTCTTCATTCTACGCATCGTCTTCAATCTCTGAATGTGAGCTTATTCAACTCTTTGACCAATTACTACTCGCAAAACCTGAACGACTGAATCTTTAAGAGTCAAGAACTTTCTCAAATATCAAAAAGAGACTTCTTTGATCTGTTTTGACCTGCATATCAAGCTGCTTTCACGCATGTCAACATAAAAAGTGAATGTGAAAAGACAGAATTGCTGCCTTTCAATTCGTCACAGATCATAAAGCAGATTAAATCGAATGCTAGACCTGTTTCAAGTCATTCTTCTTCTTCAGCATTGTCAGAAGCTGATTGAAGAAAGGTTCGACGATTAATGAAGTCAGTTGTAGAAGAAGTAATTGGTTCGAAAGCTCGTAAGTTGAACAATACGATGAAAAAGCTTACTACAGATGTTGCTCTTCTAAAAGCAGAAAATGAAGATCTTCGATGAACAGTACGTATTGAAAGAAGTTGCAGACGACGTGAAAAGCCTTTATTTGACGATTTAGAAGTTAATGATGAGGCAAAGAAGATGTTTTTTAGTTCTAATAAGATTCAGACGGCTCGTGATCGTCAAATTCAAAGAATCGAAGAGAAACAGCAAGCTGCTATTCAAAAGGCTGAAGAAAAGAAACAAAGAAAGCTTAGAAAGCTAGAGAAACAGCGTTTAATAGCTGAAAGAAAGGTGAAACGGGAAAAAAAGAAGGCGAAACGAAAGAAGAAAGCGAAGCGAAAAAAGAAGCTACGAGCGAAGAAATTGAAGCAACGACGTCTAGTTCAGGAGCAAAAGCTGAAGGCTAAAGAGCTTCAGAAATGGCAAAAGAAGAAGTTTAAAGAGATGAAAGTACAGCAATTCACTGATTTTGTTGCTATTGAGAAGGTGGAAAGAAGGTCTAGTCAAATCAGGTCTACGCGAGCTGAAAGACAATTCAAAGCTTCTAAGCGATTTGATGATTAATTCTTATAGCTTGAAAGCTTCATATAGATATCGACAACTCTCTATATTAATTGCAATTTGATTCTATGAATGGTGGTTGAATAATAATAAAAATAGTATTGATTACTAATCGAATTTAGAATGTGCATGAGATCGAAACGTGCACGAGTCCGAGAGTACTTCTATAGTCTGCTTCGCGAAAGTATTTCTTCATCAATCAACTCAATTTTGTGATTATAGAAACAATGTGATGATAGCTGATCAATCATTGCTCAATCGAAGACATTTAAATAGTCATAATATTCAGAGAGAAGCTTGATCTTGACTTGCTCAAGAACTTCAGCATGAAAAAGCTTATGCAGATTCACTTCTTCAGACTTGTTTTCAACTGTAGTTATGAGTTGATCGATTTTCAAGATGATAACAGCAAAGATCTTGACATCTGATCATTTGATTAATATTCTATATGTTGCTGTCTCTATCATTGCTATGTTCATTGAACTGAAAGAGAATGAATTCAGATTGAACGTTGATTTAGAATTTTTGACGTTAATTAAAGTCGCGTCGCGCGATTTTAACTGTTCAATTAGTTTAACTGACTTCTCATTGAACTGATTGAAAGAGAGTGATTTCAGACTGAGTTGAGATGTAGTGAAAAATCTTTTCAGTATATGAGTAGAAGTCAAACTCTTCTGCTTCATGATTATCTTGTTGCTTGTGAGTAGAACAATCAATTTATGATTAGAGATGAAATTCAAAAATCGAAGAAAATTGATTTTCATATCAATTACTAGATTAATTTTGTTCATTCATGTTTTTTCAAGAATCATTTGATGTTGATTTAATTGAATGATCAACATAAAAGCTGTGTCAATCGTATGATCTTGAACAGTCAGATTCAAATAGATGACATGAGTAATGAGTTTCTTAGCATAATGATCATCAAATTCTCGAATTGACTTCGCTTTGATTAAAGTCAGAGATTCAATTTGCAACTGATCATAAACAATCTGCGTGATCACTTCATCAATGAATGAATAGTCAGCAGCTTCAATGTCAATCAATGACTTCAATGAGTAACTAATTTTATTGCTAGAAAGTACATATTCAGTAGTCAAAGATTCAGAAGCAAAAAAGTCATTTGACATGCTTATTGTTGAAGAAATTAACATCTTTTTCATCGCGTCTTTGATGAAAGTCACTAGTTTTTTGTCTCGTTATCTTTGAAAGAAAACATTTTCTCATTCTTCTTATTCTTCAAAATGATGATCTTATGTAGACAAAAGATGAATGCATGAAATGCAGAAGTATTGATCTTGTTCTAAGAGCAATTCTTGAACAAATGACTCAAGATCTTGCAAGCATAGCAGATGATAGACGATCTTACTGACTCAGAAATAGAAAAAAGAATAGACTTAATATAATTGATTATCAAAGTCATCACTGACAATGAAGTAGCAATGCATTTATCAGATACGATAGTGACTTTGATGATGACAATGCAAAGCTGACTGCATAGTTGATAGTTGACTCGCTGTTTATTATTCACATCTTGAAGAAAGATTCTTAAGCGAGTGAGTGAAGTAAAATTCTCTGAACAGATTGATAAAGCGTTCTGCAAGCGATTATTGATTTTATTCTGAAGATCGTTCATCAGAGTGCAATTGTTGTATTCAAGATAATTGAATAACTTCATAAAGTCAAAGTAGAAGACATTGAAAGACTTGTCTGTTTATCTCAGAGTGTTGTACTCACGATGACACTTTTGATTTCTATTCAGTTCATCGTATATTTCTTTCAGATGCTCAAATAGCTTGTAAATCAAGATGTAAAAATGTGAAGCATCATGAAAATGTTAAGTGAAGATATGTTCAGCAGCATCATCTTCTAGTTTAGATATCACATAGACAATACAGATATTCTCATTATCAAAGTGATTGACATTTGTCTGAAGCTTGTCGTTCATCTTGATTCTTCAGCTATCTCATGTTGATTCATCTTCATCAATGAATACAGATGAGTTCAAAAACTTGAAAGACTTGTGATGATCATTATTGAATAAAGTGAATGATTTACATTAAGTATGATTCTCGATAAATTGACGAGATAAAGATTTCATAGAAACTTGAGATTCAGTAGATTGACGAGATCAAGACTGATTCACTGAACGCTGTTTCTTTTTTAGACTCAAGACTTTCTCTTGTAATTCAACAATAGTTTCTTCTTAAGTATTTATTGTTATTTGATTGATCTTTAACTCATTAAGTCTCTTGATGTAATTGACTTGAACATCAATTCATTGCTCATTGAGTTTCAAAGTCATGTTTTGTTTATCTTTTAGCTTGATCAGCATCTTGATAATCTTGTTTGATTAATTGATAGCTCATTGACAAAGTTGTTGATTCATGTTGATGTCTCATGAAATAGCGACATTCTGAGATTTCGCTGAAACATCAAAAGAAATAAGAAAAACTCATTTATTAACAATGCTTCTAAGCAAACGAGCTGTTTATGACTCAACTGATTCAGAGTCGCGTATCATTGTGAGAAATTGAAGATAAAGATAAATAGATTAAGTGATTGATTTGATAAATTTGAGTAAATTTGAGTAAATTTGTAAATGTGTTTTGATAAAAGTAATTCAAAGAATTTCTTGTGAATTTTCTGAATGAACGAAGTAAATTATTTCGTATCATTTACATGTTAATAGCAGAGTAGTTGATTAGCATTTATCTACTGTTAGAGATCAGTCTAGAGTGAGTCATAGAGATGTCATTTAACTAATAAATAAATACTAAGAAAGAAAAGTATCTACAGAAAAGAACTCGATTCTTATATGTGTGTTTCTCAGCTCTGTGCTAGACTCGATTGAATTGACGTCTTACACATATGATGCAGAGTTTCAATGATATCATCTTTAAATCAGATTCTCACTAGACTTGATTAGAATGAAATCAGACGAAGACTAGACGAAGAATAAACGAAGACTAAAATCATAACAAGTTTGATCAAGCAAAATAAATGTAAATTTTGTGAAAACAACGAAAGTAGACAAAACAACGCTTTCAAAAAACATGTAAATATTGCTTTCAAGAAGTGAGATTGCAGCATCAAGAAAAATCATATCTTGATCATGATGCTTGAAAAGTACATTTACAACGTCAGCGATGATGATCATTTGAGTCAGAGACGCAGAAGTCTTAAGAATGAAAAGAGATTGAGATTTGCTATAAAGATTGAGTGTCATATTTGAAGAATTACTGTTCAAGTTGATAATTTTTTTATTGTATGAATTATTATTTCTGCAATAAAGTAAAGTGTTAAAATTGTGAGTAGTTCAAGAAATGTGCAGTCTCACTAAAGAATATGCGCGTAAATAATATGATCAAATTTGATAGTAGCTTAGTAATATTTATTTATATAGAAAGTTAACACTAGACTATGAAATACAAAAGTGAACTCTTCTTTATATACTCAGAAGACTAAGCTCAAGCATCATCAATGAGATCAGCAAAATTACATGCAATCTTTGCAAGATTTTTTGAAAATTGTATGTGATTTAAATTCTTATCATTAATGAAACATCAAGATTTGTATATGACTTGAATTCTTATAAATTCAGAGTCTTTGAGAATTGATAATAAAGATTCTTGTAGATTTAATGTCTCTGAGAATCAACAGTAAAGTTTCTTGTAAACTCAGTGTCTCAATTCTCATAGATTCAGATTCTCATTTGAGAACTCAATGATAGCATTGAAGAATAGTTCTTATGTAGACTGATTGTTAAGTTGAGTTCCGAGTTAACATTTTGAATTCAACTCAATTTGAAGTTGAGTTGCTCATATTTTCAACTCGACGTGACTCGACTCAACTGAGAATTGAGTCAATTTGACTCAACTCATCAAGAACTTAAGCTTGATGTCAAGAGAGCTAAATATAGAAATTTTTCCGACTTTTGCATTATCTTTTTGCATTATCTTTTTGCATTATCTTTTTGGTAGAAAGTCATGAAGAGATAACATGAAGATCGTTTGATAAAAAGTCATAAAGAGAAACATAAAGAGAAACATAAAGAGAAACATGAAGAAAAACATAGAGAGAAACATAGAGAGAAACATAGAGAGAAACATAGAGAGAAACATAGAGAGAAACATGAAGAGAAACATGAAGATCATTTGATAAAGAATCATGACGAGAAAACATAAAGATTGTTTGACTTTGATAGAGAGTCATGACGGAAAAACATGATAGAAAGTCATGAAGGAAAATCATGTAAACTGTTCAATCAAGCTATTTACATTTATCTAATATCTTGTTGAATTGAATCGAGTTTTCAAATTGAGTTGTTGAGTCAAGCTTCTCAATTCAACTTAAGTTCTTGAGTTCAACTTCTCAACTCAACTCAACACTTTTCAAGTTGAGTACTTGACTTGAACTTGAGTACTTGATCTGACACAATCAGTCTATTCTTATGTCTGTTCTCTATTCTTTGAAGAACTTTGATTCTCATAGATCTGAGTTCTGACATTGATCAATGAAAAAATATAAAGCAGTGACTTTGATCAGATTACATGTAACTTAGCATACATACAGCGTTCAGACAATGTCATAGTCATAGACTGCATACACTTAATGGGAAAAAAAATTCAACAGTCTTCAAGCTTACACTTCTCATCACAAATATGCTTTCAACAAAACACTCATTTACTCATTTAAAGAATTTCTCACTTTTTCAAGAAATATTTTTGACACATTTTAATTGACAAAATTATGTGCTAAAATTAATTTAAAAAACATCATTCTTTCATCATCATTAATGACTGTCATCTCACAAGTTTCTTTTGAAGTATTGTTAATGCATAAACATGTTTTTCGCTCATATGATTTGCTCAGTATCAGAGTGTACTCGTTACTTTCAATCACAAATATTGAAATCATTAATTTTGCTTCGTTAATATCAATCTTCACGTCATTGCAACATTCAATGATGTTAGTCTTTGCTTCACTGACTTTTATCATATTTAGTTGAATGTTTCGTCACATAAATAACTGAGCTTTTGCAACAAAAGTTTCAGACATAACATTGATTTTAACATCATTATCAAGCAGTGTTTTAACATAAATCTCATCATTCATCAGCACTTGTATTCTTGAACACGTCATTGCATACAGAATTGCATTCAACTTTTTAAGTGAAGAATCTTCAAATTTTACTGCTGTTACTTGCACATCATCAGTCTTTTTCATTTTTATTTTCTTATGTTGTTTTACTTAAGCGTAAAGAGCTTGAAGAAGAATAGATGAATGTGTAAGCATTTATTTAATGCTTACATCTTACATCTTCTGATTCACTATAATATGCATCATGTTTTCTGTATTTATGCATTTCTTTACTATGTTTTGCGTTCTTCTGTCTTGATTATCTGACTTTATCTTGCTGTCATTTGAACTTTTTCTCATTAATTTCTTCATTGTTTTTATCGTTTTCTCAAGAACAGCTGCATTATGCATAATCACATTCTTATTTATTCACTTCTTCAAGAACATTCTTGAAATCAACAGATATTCTTCAGAGCGCAAATTCTTCATGCTCAACAGACATTCTTCTTTTCTTACTTTTTCTCTTTAAGTTCAATTCAAACTTGTTCTCTGTTATGTTACTGTCTTTATTGCATTTTCATTTAACTTATAATCATGTTGAGCTGTGACAATTATTACTTCTTCGTTTCATTTTTGTTTCTTGTCTGTGTTCTCTGCTTTCTTTATGATCATTGCTTTTACACTTGTTAGTTTGATGATATTAACATGTTTTATCTTCATTTACTGACTTTGTTTCTTCAAAGCATTGTCAATCAGCTTTTTCTGAGAATGACTTAATGTGAAAGATGTCAATCTGTCATTTCTTTCAACAAGTCTCATTCAGAATCTATTTATTTCATTCACATATATCTTTTCTTCTATTTTATAAATATTTAATTAATAACATTTAATCTTCTGACATTTTATTTCTTTACAGAAGAAGCATTCTTTCATTTTAAACATCAAAGATGCTCATTCACTTCTTGAAAGTGAAAATGATGATAACATTGACATTGTTAAATGAGTAAACATGATGAGTTCACATGAAATATAGACATTGAGCGTTGAGACAGATGCTGTCATGTTTTGCATGAAAGATTCAATCTTCTTCATTGCTGTTTGCAAAGAAAGCATCATCGCTTCAAACTTATTTATCATTTTATTCATTGTTGTATTGCTAAGCTGTGTTACTATCAAAGAATCGAAGAACTTGTCTGACATTGTTGATTGCTTGATCTGATATTCATTCACAAGCTTGCTGAGATCATTAAAATTCTTGATCATGATCAAGAATTTCAACAGTGCTTTGACAGAGTTGCAGTAAATCACTATCATGTCACTAGCTTTCTTAAAGTTCATGAAACTGAAATCTTCAGAATTAAGTGCATACTTTCATACAATCTTTTCACTTAGTATAAATGAAAGACTCTTGACAAATCAGCAGCATCTGATATACTCATTCATTTGCTTGCATTTTATCATTGAATGCAATATGCTTTTGTATTGTCAACTGTACAGCTTCAAATCATTCTTCATGATACAAGACTTATTCTTGAAGATTTTCAGAAAAATTTAAGAATTCAATTGTTGATCAATGTCATCTTTCTTGTACTTTTTCTTTATCATCTTCTTCAGTTCTTGTCAATTGAAGTTAATATATTTGATCATGATCTTGATGCTATCATTAATGATCTTGTCACAGTATCTTAACAGCTTGCAAAATCAATCGATTTAATTCAATTCATAATCATCACAAAAGTCTTCATATCTTTCTAGAAAATCAGTCATATTCTTTTCTTCAAAATATGAAACTTTCAAAGTTTCAAATGATGACATGAGTGTCAGATATTTCAGAAACAACATTATAATCATATTTATTTCTGAGCTGACTTGAGAGCTGATGAGCGTAGCACTTGTGTTTACAACAGATGTTTTCAATGAACTTGTCATTTTGTCGCTGTGAATTGATATTAAGATCGGTGAGAATAAAATACAGAATAGCAAAAATAATAAAGCAGTCAAAAAGATCTTGTTATTTTGTTTTTACTTCTTGACTCATTGAAGTTCTTCTTTCTTTCTTTTGCAGTTGTTACAACTGATTAAGATGCTTTTCTTTTTTCTTCTTTTATTTGATGAACAACGTTCAATCTTATGCTTCTGTTGAAACATGATTCATTGCTGAAATTGATATCATTTCTCATACTTCTGTTTACATTACTTTGAATTCGTTCTTTGATTCTCACTTTCACTATATGTTTCTTGCAAGTCTTGAAATCAGATGAACTCTTCTTTTAATCAAAGCATCTCTTCTGAGTGTCAATCATTCGCGAAAATCAGTTTCTTTCTTCTTTGCTATTGCATCTTCGCTCAAAGAGAAACAGTTTTCATCAGCTGAAGATACGTGTCTCTTCTAGTTTTAACTGTGAAAACTCTGTGACTTGAATAGCTTTCATTAATATTTCTAAGCGAAATGAAGCTGCTATATCAATTTCTCGTATTTCAGAGTCAAATCAATTTTCACTTCAAATCTTTCATAAATCTTCTGATCACTGTAAAGATGTCATGTTGCTTTCTGCTATTCAGTCAACTGTTCTACTCAAAGTATCATAAAAATGATATTTTTACGTTAAGCTTCAATGTCAAGAAATAGAATACAGATGCAATATAAAAAGTTGTATTAAAGCAATAAAGAAAGCAAACAATGAATATGTGCAATGATCATGCTAGTAGAAATATACTGTAAAACGTGTATATATCTATCTTTATTTACAAATCATCATGACATTTATATGTACACTTGAGAAACGTTTCTCAACTCTTTTATCATTGATTCAGATCTCAATCTCTTCTTTCTTACTAACTATCTTGTGAGAATGATGCAAACAGTTTTATGATACTGTGTTATCAAGTAATGAATCTATAGCTTTTATTCAGCGTGTGATGCTCAAGTAAACTCTTGATAAGAGTGTCTGTACTATTTAATTATGATGTATCGTCTTTGCTTTACTTTTCATTGATGATATTTTATACAATAATGTCTTAATTCAATTCTTGATTCAAAGATGAAAGATGTTTTCTTTGCATTTGTGATGCTTGTGATTGTAACATATGTAAAGCTGTGTTTTCTTACTCAATGATTATCATTCATTGAGCAGAGAAATATATAATGAAAGAGAAATGCATATGATGAGAAGATAAAGTGTGATTGTATTGAGTAATTCTTTTCTTCTCTTGATTTGACTTATGTCATGTAAACGTTGAATGAATTGTTAGTATAAACATGCAATTGCAATCATTTAATGTTTGACTTTAATCAATAAAAAAGAATACATTCTGATTGCTCTCTTGCGCTCTTAATTTTTCTCGTAGATAAATGTATGACTTGATGTCAAGTAAAGAAGATGAACTCAAGCTCTTTCAATATATCAGTGTGATTAATGAGTCACTACTTCTTTAAGCACTATAGTCACGTCTTTTAATACTTGAAATGATTATTCTATTTAATATTTTTTCATCAATTACTTGATGATATTATCAATGTGATGAAGATGTTTCAATATCAACGCAGTCAACAAGTTGCAAATTCTTCAATCACTTGTAATCACAACTCTTAGACTCTTCATCTGAATTGTTTAATCACTAGTAGTATTTTCTCATTTTTTACTGACATTAACATGTTATTAATCTTCTTCGTAAATTGATTGTGATTGTTAAAAGAAAGATTGTTGCATAAGTGAAAACTCTGCATAATAGTTTTTCTGATCATGCAATGTTTTAACATCATTTAAACTGCGTTAAATTGAAATTTCTTGACTTTTTTAACTTTTATTTAAACACAGAATAAAATCAAAAGATTCATAGTTGACATTATGTACAGATAAATCTTGTTGTTTATTGAAAATATGTTGTATACATTGCATGCAACATACATAAAGCACAATCTCTATGCTAATTTTTCTCTTAAACTTAAGAGATTACTCAAAGAGTTTTCTTGTGACAAATTGTTACAAATGTATTAAGATTGATAAGACTGAACAAGGTTGAAGTTTTAATCAATTTGCAATGCATGCTAGCAAGTACTTTGTGTAATGATTAAAGTTAGTCAATGATCTGATCGAGATCTGACTCAGATTTGACTCAGATTTGACTTAACATCTTTTTTCTTTCTCAACATTCTTTTCTTTCATCAACATCTTGTTCATTTACATCATCTTCTTTTCATGTCACAAACACATTTCTTTCAAGTCTATATCATGATTCTAGCCTTGTCAGACTCAGTCTTCTAGTCTTGTCAGATTTATTCTCGCTTCGTCATCTTGACTAGTTTCTATTGAGTCTAGCGTCGACTGAGAAACACATATATGTAGTCAGCTTCTTTTCTGTAGCTATCTTTCTTTCTTAGCATTTATCTTCTAGTTAAATGACATCTCTATCTGACTCACTCTAGACAGATTTCTAACATTAGATAAATGCTCATCATCATTTACTCTGCTATCGATGAATAGACAATATGAAACAATCTATTCAGTAAGAAAAATTTGCAAGAAATTCTTCAAATTTGCATCATCATTTTAGATTGCAAGAAATTCTTCGATTCTACACTCATTTTCATCATTCTATTCGCAAGAGATTCTTTAAATAAAGCACTCAATTATTATCTGAAATTCACAAGAGATTCTTTGAATTTTCACTCATTAAAAAACATCAATCAAAAACATCAACTCTTCATTTACTTTTATCTCAATAACTTCTATCTTCTCTTATCATGATACACAACATCAAGTTAGTTGAGTTTCAAACAACTTATCTGCTTAAAAGCACTGTCAATAGAAGAGTTTCACTTCTACTCATTGATGCTTCAGTTGAAGCTGAGAAAGCTGTCATTGCATGAAACATACACATTGAAGAACAACTGTTTCATTGAGTCAGCAATCAATTCAGCGAAGTCATCAATATGCTGAACGAGCTTCGAAGTCAGTGAGACTTAACTTTACAACTCAATGAATACTGACTTCTTGTACAAGATGATCACAAAAAGAGAGCGAAACAACTAGAAGTTGCTTTTGATAAGAATAATGAGCTAGAGAAAAAGATCAATCAGCTACAAGACGAGCGATTGAACTTCAGAGCGAAACAACGTCAAGCTGATCGATCTATGTCTCGTCAAGATACTCAGTCAGCTGAACAACGAGTCAATCAGAAAGAAGCTCGCTTTCAATGAGAATCTTCTACTTTATCTGATAATGAAAATGAGAATGATCATCACAAGTTCATCAAGCTTTCGAATTCACTCATCTTCATCGAAACAGATGATTCTATCTGAGAGACATGAAATATCAAAATAGCTGACAAGCTCAATGTCAACACGAATCATTACTTTACTGAAAATATTCGTATTGTTTATGTGATTTTCAGGCTAGAAGATGATGCTGATCAACAAATCTATGCAAAGTATCATATTGATGCTTTCTCATTCTATCAGTCACTATCAGAGCTACTGAAACATCTGAAAGAAATTTACGAAGATCAAAATCTGATTCAAAAGTGTCATTGCAAGTACATTATTCTAAAGCAGCTCAACAAGTCTTTCAGCTCTTTCTATTCAGAATTCACTAGAATATTCAGCTTTCTAAACTACGATGATATCACTTTGATGAACAACATTCAGAATAAAATCAACAATCATCTTCAAAACGCGTTGTCAGTTTATCTCATAAAGTTTAGCTCACTTAATAAGTTCAAGATCTTTCTTCAAGATGTGAATAACAAACAATGAGTCAATTATTAGCTACATGATAAACAATGAACAGTCAAATTGATAGCAGCTTCGAAAAAACGTTTTGTTTCTTCATCAACATCAGCTTCAACTACTAGCTATGTTCAACTCGCTACTTTTTTCACTCTTGAATCTAAATGATCAAGAATGTCAATCATCTGCTTCAACTGCAAAGTATTAAGTCATCTTTCAAAGAACTGTTCTCAGCTGAAAACTAGTACTTTGACATCTCATGCATTCATCTTTTGTCTCAATGAGATCATCATGTCGAAAGAAGAGAAGAAATTATTTACAGAGAAATCGAAGAATGAGACAAAAAACTAGTGATTTTCATCAAAGACGTGATGAAAGATGTGTTAATTTCTTCAACAATGAGCAGCTCAAATAATCTCTTTGTCTTGAAATCTTTGACTACTGAATGTGTACTATCTAGCAATGAAATTAGTTACTCATTAAAGTCATTGATTGACACTGAAGCAGCTGACTATTCGTTCATTAATGAATTAATCGCGCAGAATGTTTGTGATTATTTGCAAATCAAATCGTTATCTTTAATCAAGCTCAAGTCAATAAGAGAATTCGATGATCATTATGCAAAAAAGCTCATTATTCATGCAATTTATTTAAATCTGACTGTTCAAGATCATATGAAACGTTTCGTTTCTATGCTGATTACTTGATTAAACTAGCATCAGATGATTCTTGAAAAAAACATAAATGAACAAGATTGAAATGACTATTGATATGAGAAATGATCGTCTTCAATTTTCTAGTTTCGAAGCTCATATCAAAGCTTCTATCAAAGCTCATTCGACTGTTCTTTCGAGCAAGAAAATCGTGATAGAACAGAAGAGTTCAATCTCTACTCAAATACTAAAGAGATTTATCTCTTCTGTTGTCACTCAACTCAGCGAGAAGTCATCTTCATTCAGTAAAATCATCAAATCATTTAATTCAGTCAACTTCGCTTCGTCTTTCAATTTAATGAACATAGCAATGATAGAGACTGCAACATATAAATCACTAGTCAAACAGTTGAATGTGACTACTTTCGCGATCATCATCACGAAAATCGATCGACTTCTAAAAACAGCTAGAAATAAACTTGAAGATGTAAATCTACAAGAGCTTTCACATGAAAAGATCTTGAAAGAAGTCAAAGCTAAGCTTTCTTTGAAATATCATGACTATCTAGACGTGTTTGATCGAGCGATGACTGATCAACTATTTTCTCATTGTCTCTACAATCATAAAATTGAGTTGATCGACAAGAAAACGTCTTCTTGAAGTCGTCTCTATCATATGTCTGACTACAAGCTTCAAAAGATGAAGAATTATCTGATTGAGCATTTGAATAAAGACTTTATATCTTCTAGCTCAGCTTCATATGCTTCGCTCATACTATTCGTCGAAAAGAAAGATGATAGCTTGCGTTTCTGCGTCGATTACAGAAAGCTCAATGCTTTGATCAAACGAGA